>Ga0256404_1005924_pt1 | contig 20882 bp, 16 predicted proteins | sample RumenRJG_01DNA_FD_185990 | JGI IMG/M metagenome (GOLD analysis project Ga0256404, IMG submission 185990) | Bovine rumen microbial communities from Lethbridge, Alberta, Canada - RJG_01 | ecosystem: Host-associated > Mammals > Digestive system > Stomach > Rumen | place: Canada: Alberta | collected...
TCGCTGATCATATATGAAAGTTCGTTAAAGGTTCCGGGATTTATAATGTTGTAGGCTGTATATGCCACAATAGTGGCAATAATTGTGGTCATGAGGTAAAAAGACATTACTCTTGCGCCTATTTTACCAAGTTCGCTGAGATCGGTTATAGAGGAAACTGAAGCAGCGATTGAAAAGAATATAACCGGTGCGATAATCGCTTTAAGGGCATTTAAGAAAAGTGTCTTGATGGTCATGAATACATAGTCATTTATCGTAGTACAGATACTTTCCGGCAGAGTAAATCTCAGGAAGAGGCACAGGATCACGGCGAGACCCATTGAGAAAAGGACATTAATAAGATTCTTTTGATTGGATATGCCGGCAGTTATGACTATCTTATTAATTCCATGCCGGTAGCTATGGCTGAGGACATCGCCGTAAGCATTGATTATCATACTTCTGATGGCAGCCTCTGCATTGGGAGCGAATTCATAATGGTCAAAATCCCAAAATGTATCCAAAGATTCTTCCTGGATTTTTGCGTTGCTTTCTGCCATAAGTGTTATGGTTGTTTTCCCCAGAAACCTTCTTACACGTATGATCACATCCCGATTTTCTTTGGTTACCTTGAACAGCTCAACAAGGTATTCTTCGGCAAGAAGTACAGATTTTGACTTGTCTTTTCCACTGATTTGACACTTCACCAATGTATCTTCTATGAACTCCATGGCATATGATAAGTTCGATTGTTCCGGCAATATCTTGATAGTGAAATCTTTCATTTTGTCTGCTCCTTTGCACCCGCCTGCGTATCTGTCACATTGTACAGTTTCATTTTAACATTTCCGGTATTTGGCTTCTGTGAAAAATATATAAAATGGGCAAAATAAGGGTACACCGTTTTTAGGCACTGCTCCGAAGATGAATTTCCCGGGGAGTAACATTCAGATCGATGGCAAACGGAAATAAAGCATTATATTTTAATCTCATAGGTCTGTAATTTTACATAGATTTTACAAAAGCATGTTCATACATTTTACTTGAGTCTTTTATTCTGATACTAGGAAAAATATCCGGAATAGAAGGAAGGTATTTATATGGACATTTTTAATGTACTGAATATGATAGGCGGTTGCCGCTTATGGTACTTTTGATTAAAGTCTGAACTAAGAAAGGTCTGAAATACGATTACTCTATAAGCAGCCGACACGGCTTGTTAAAGAGTAAGGATATAATCAGCCCTTTCTTACCTTGGCATTAACGCATCGCTGGGAAATATAGTTAAACACGAAGTCATAGTCTGCGGGCTCAACATAGACCTGATTGTGATCCAGAAGCTTATTGACTTTTATGACGCGCATCCATCGGTTGCCGATGACCTTCCTTACGTTTATAAAGTCCGAGGTGGAGGTATTGCGTGAGGAGGCAAGTATTCCGGTTCCGACTGTTCCCGGCCGTCCGGAAGCTATTCCGACCATGGCAGTGAGCCACCCTATGGCTTCTGTTTTCTTAAACTGGCTCTGCATCTGTATATGGACTACCTTTTCTTCATCCATCTCAAACAGGACCATATATTTCCATCCGTACATTGCTGCCAGAATGACATAGGATATTATAACCACTCCTATAAAGAACAGTATGACCCAAAAAGCGATCATCAATTCGTCAGGGTCTGCAGGTGGGGTAATGCTTCCGTCTTCTATCAGATCGACAAGCAGCATAAATATGGCAATTATAGCGGCGGACATGCCCAAAACTTTGAATACGGTAAATAAGATAACAGGATTTTTGAGCATGGGAAACTCAAATATCCATCGGTACTTGCCATCGGGACACAGATAGATATTTTCGGTGACTCTTTCGCCATTGATGATTCCGGGGGTGTTTTGATTGTTATTCATGATTTATCGCCTCAAAAAACATAATTTAAAATGGCGGACTTAATGGATAGATGACGCCACATATTTCTATAAGTATAGTATCGACATGAATTAAAATAAATATTCATTGATATTAGTAATCCAGGCTGACTTACAACAGGACATTGACAGTATTGGATTGTAAAAATATAATTGTAAACGAATAATTTAACGGGGAGCTCGTAGACGGGCTGAGAGGGAATGATCAATTCCGACCCATAACCTGATTTGGATAATGCCAACGTAGGTAAATACCGTAATTTGAGTTTTATCATTGGAAGCGTTGTCCAGGGGGGCAGCGCTTTTTTATTTTTGGAGGGATGATATGGAAAAGAAGACGACGGTTTTTGACAATGCACTTATCTGGTTCGGTGCCGGGGTGTCTATAGCAGAGATACTTACAGGGACCTATCTTGCATCACTCGGTTTTTTGAAAGGTATCCTTGCTATACTGCTGGGGCATCTTATCGGCGGGGGCCTGTTCTATCTTGCCGGAATGATAAGCGGACAGACAGGAAAGAGTGCCATGGAGACGGTGAAGATGACATTCGGAAATCGCGGGGGCATGATTTTTGCGGCTCTTAATGTACTTCAGCTCGTGGGATGGACCGCCATCATGATCTATGACGGAGCTCTTTCAGCAGCAGGAATATGGAACACGGATAAAAATATCTGGTGTCTGGTAATCGGAGGACTCATCATCCTGTGGATAATGGTAGGGGTGACAAATCTTGGAGTACTGAACCGTATAGCCATGACGGCACTGTTCATACTTTCTGTTGTACTGTGTGTGGTCATAGTAAGACAGGGAGGGAGTCCTGCGGCAGTTGAAAGCATATCCTTCGGAGCGGCACTGGAGCTTTCGGTTTCCATGCCGTTGTCATGGCTTCCTGTGGTAGGGGACTATACGAGAGAGGCAAAGGATGCCCATAGGTCAACATTGGCAAGCACAGTAGTATATAATCTCGTAAGCTGCTGGATGTTCCTGATAGGTATGGGAGCAGCGATGCTTACAGGAACTTCTGATATTGCAGGTATAATGCTTAAGGCAGGACTCGGTGTGGCAGGGCTTCTCATCATTGTCTTCTCAACAGTAACTACAACATTTCTTGATGCATTTTCTGCGGGAATCTCAGGCGAGTCTCTTACAAAACAGTTTAGCGGAAAGTCCATGGCTATTGCAGCAACAGTAGTGGGTATCGCCGGAGCGGTATTCTATCCAATGGATGATATCACGGGTTTTCTGTATCTTATAGGTTCCGTTTTTGCACCCATGGCAGCAGTCATGATAGGCACATGGTTTGTGCTCAGGACAAATTCCGGACATAAATCTTTTGATTTTGTGAACCTTATCATATGGCTGGTGGGATTTGTGCTTTACCGCTATCTCATGCAGCTGGATCTTCCTGTGGGGTATACGCTGCCGGATATTCTTTTTACTACTGTGCTCACGGTGATAGTAGGAAAGGTACTGATGGCTGATTACGGTCAGGCACGATACTCTGAATAATGAAATATAGAATGCACCCGAGTATCCGGAAGAAAGTGAACTTTCTTCCGAAAACTCGGGTGCGATTTTTTTGTTTGACGAGATTAAACTGCGGCTTTATATGTAAGCGCTTAACCTGCCGTAGAATCTTTATTAACACATCTTCTTGAATTAATGTCAAAATCAATGAAGTATGATATATTTAATAGTAATTATAAGGGACGCCTGGTACGTGAAAGGACAGTTTATGAAAGTAGTGTATTTGGGAACGGATGCTCTGCTGCCTTGTTTTTCGTATTTCTTAAAAGAACATGAGATCATGGCATTATATGTATGTGGAGGCAGGGAAGATTATTTTCGGGAAGAAGCAATCAGCAGGATGGCAGAAAAAGAAGGTATTCCTGTATTGCGTGAGACGATAGATGAGGCGGCAGAAAGAAAATATATAACTGAAGGCTGTCAGCTTTTCGTCAGTGCGGACTATGGCAGAAGAATACCGGTTATTCCTGAGGAGGATGGATTCTTCGGTATAAACATTCACACATCACTGCTTCCGGAGGGACGCAGTTATTGTCCTGTGGAATGTGCCCTGGAGAGAGGAGAAAAAAGAACCGGTGTCACCATACATAAGCTGGTATATGAGTTAGACAAGGGTGATATTCTGAGACAGAAAGGATTTCCGATATGGAAGGACTGTGACAGCGTAGATCTGTATCTTAAATGCGCAACTGTTGCGGAAGCACTTCTTCGGGATATGATGAAGGATTTTCCGAAGGCGTGGAAGGAGGCACAGCCTCAAAAAGGTGAAGGTTCAACTTGGAAACTCAGGGAATTCTCAAGAGCCAGAATCATCCACGGGATGGATGTGGACGAAGCTGCGGAAATATACAGGATATATAACCGCATGACCAGAGTGAAGATAGATGAAGATGTTTATTTTGTTATGGGCATGGAAACAGGATATGTGCCTTTACAGGATGAAACTGTAAAGCTTGGAGAAGTAACATTATTCCGTTTGAGAAACGGATATGTACGGCTGTTTCTTGAAAAGGCAGAAAATCCTGAAGCAGTGTGGGAAAGCGACAGGTACCCATTCAAATTTTAAAGGCAGCGCTTGCAGCAGAGAGGAGCAGTATGAAAGGCATAAATGAAACTGCAAAGAACAAATCACTTAGCAGGAAGTTTTTTTTCAGACTTCTGGTTCTTTTTATTGTCCTTTGGGCACTTATAAGTCTGAGTGTTACTATATTCTATAAAAATAATATGGAGGAAAAGTATACACGTACTGCCTTTGCTCAGGCACAAATTGCTGCCATGACTGTAGACGGAGATAAAATAAGGGGGTATGAGACGACTCTTGAAAAAGATGCTTATTATGAGGAAGTCAAGAAAAAGCTGAAGGCTCAGAAAACTGTATCAGGATTAAAGTATCTTTATATAGTTGTTCCGAAGGATGAGCAGTACTTTTATATATGGGATGCAGGAGATCCTGATTCAGAAGAAGGAGTATGTGACCTGGGCGATGCCGACACCTATTACGGAGGCGGAGATGTGGTCATGAAAGCAGCTTTTAAAGGTGATACCGGAGGAAGTATGCTTATAACCAGAAGCCCCAGTTACGGCTATGTAGCTTCGGCCTTTTTCCCGATTTATGATAGTGAGGGTGATCCTGTGGCGCTGTCTTCGGTTGACATATCTATGGGAGATATAATTTCGGACATTCTCAAATTCCTTCTTGTGAATTCTTTTTTTATGATCTTTATCATGATGATGTCCAGTATCCTGTATTATCGTGCTATTTCAAGCAGTATTATCATGCCTGTACAGAAACTTGAAGGTATGGTAAAACATTTTGTTTCAAACCAGATGGAGAAGGGAGATATTCTGGTTCCTGATATCCACACGGGAGATGAGATTGAGGAACTGGCGGATTCGTTTTCCAAAATGTCGGTTGAACTCAAAACGTACATCAACAATTTTGAGACAGTAACCAAGGAAAAGGAAAGAATCAGTACTGAATTGCATGTAGCCACTCAGATACAGGCAGATATGCTTCCGCGTATATTCCCTCCTTTCCCGTACAGAAAAGAGTTTGATCTTTATGCGTCCATGACTCCGGCAAAGGAGGTTGGCGGAGATTTTTATGATTTCTTCATGGTGGACGATGATCATATTGCGTTGGTAATCGCTGACGTATCCGGAAAGGGAGTTCCTGCCGCATTGTTCATGGTCATTGCAAAGACCCTCATAAAGAACCGTACCCAGATGAAAGGGGCGACTCCTTCGGAGATTTTTGAAGATGTCAACAATCAACTGTGTGAGGGTAATGAAGCGAGTCTTTTCGTAACGGTATGGCTTTGCATAGTTGAGATATCAACCGGTCACTGCATGGTTGCCAATGCGGGACATGAGCATCCTGTGCTTAAGAGAAAAGACGGAAGATTTGAAATTGTGGACTATAAGCATTCGCCTGCTCTTGCGGTAATGGAGGACATGGTTTTCAAGCAGCGTGATTTCCAGCTGGAACCGGGTGACACGATTTTTGTTTATACAGACGGTGTTCCTGAGGCGACAGATGCTTCAAACGAGCTTTTTGGAACCGAGCGTATGCTTGAAACATTAAATGCACAACCTGATGCCAGTGTGGAGGAGATTCTTCATAATATCAAGGATGGTATCGATGCCTTTGTGAAGGATGCGCCGCAGTTCGATGATATCACTATGCTTGCCTTCCATTACAAAGGTTCAGCTGATTCAGCTGAATGAAAATGATTCTTAGTACGAGGTGATGGTTTGAAGAAACATGAGAGTAATCTTGTGGTGTTATCTGTTATGTTGTGCTGGGCTTCGGCCTATGTTTTCATCAAGGGTCTGCCTCCCGAGCTGTCGGATTTCGGTTATCTGGCTCTTATGAATGGTATAGCCGCACTGATACTTATTGTAATATTTGCTAAAAGATTTCGTTACCTGAACAAAAGTAACATCAAGCATGGAGTTATTCTGGGACTTCTGATGATGCTGGTGCTTATGTTTGAAAAGGCGGGAGTTGACAGACTGACGGCATCCTCTGCAAGCATACTGACCTCTCTCGATATACTGATAGTCCCCACGCTCATGCTGATTTTTTATCGAAGGCGGCCTCCCAGAAAACAAATGGTGGCTATAGGTTTTATTTTGGCCGGAATTATCAGTACCAATGGTCTTTCATTAAAGGATTTTCCCATAGTCGGAACACTGTTTATGCTGGGAGACTGTATCTGTATGTCTCTTTACACTGTTGTTGCAAACAAATTCTGTAAAAAGGATGATGCGATTTTACTTGCGGTAAATCAGATAGTGACCATGGCGATCGTGGCTATGATCTTATGGACCATAGAAGAACCCGGAATGATTTTCAGACTGCACTATACTCCGGCACTGGCATCGTCGCTGTTTGTTCTTGCGTTGTTTACAAAGGCATATTCTTATATCATTCTGATGTACGGACAGGCATATGCGGATCCGGTTGATGTAGTCATTATTTTTGCATTGGAGCCTGTTGCCACTATGCTCCTCGCGGTGCTCATACCATCCGCTTTTGGAGGCGTGGAGGAAAGCTTTTCGATCACAACCATGTTAGGTGCGTTCCTCATAGCCATAGGGGCTGTGATAGGAGAGGTTGATATAAAACGACTTATAAAACGATTTAGAGGAGGGGCACGCTTTGCAAAGACTAAAGACTAAAACAAGTTCCCAAATCCTCGTTATTTTGCTGGCTTTTCTGATTCATGGCATCGGAATATATTTTGATGTCATGGTGCTCGTAGAGGGGTTTACGGAGGTAAGACCGGTCAATGCGGTTCCGGTCCCTGCCGGGCTTTTTTTCGGACCGGTCGGAGGCCTTGCATGTGCGGTCGGGAATCTTATTGCTGACTGCTTTGGATTGCTGGGACCTTCGTCGATCATAGGTTTTATCGGAAACTTTATGGCTGCATATATTCCTTTCAGGTTATGGTATCTTTATACAGATGAGGAACCTAATGTTCACAGCTTTCGAAATCTCCTCATCTACGTGTGGATAACTTTTATTGCGGCTATTGCGGTGGCATGGATGATAGGAAGTCTCTTATGGACAATATTCGGAATCTGGACTGATAGCCTTTCTTTCTATATTTTCATGAATGACTTCTGGTTTCCGCTCATCTTCGGTCTGCCTGTATTTATAGTGATGACTTCTCCTACTATAAATATCGTATGTGCGAAGCCTGTTAAAAGTCTGGTTCCGCTTTCTGTCAAGATAAAAAGGATATGCGTCATAGTATACGCCATTATCCTGACAGTGATTTTCTTTTTAACTCATTTCGGTATAGAGAGTATGAAGGGAGTACTGTGGATTTTATATGTTCCCGCGGTGGTGCTCACTCTGATTCTGACATTGTGACAGTGTTTATGTATATCGAAGCGGAAAAGCTGTCACATGATATCCGGGCAGTTGCCATATTTATGCCGTCGTGTACAGAATAAACATCAGGACAAATTACATGGCCAACAGAAGGATTATTTAAGAAAAAGGATATATTTATAAGCACCCTCTATATGAAAAGCAAGGAGTTATTTCATATAGAGGGTGTTTTTTAAATGTGCTATACATAGGACATTTGACTTTGGCTATTGATAAATGTTTTGCTAATAGAATCGATCTATAGCACGTGCAGAGCTTGCTACAATATTGACAATAAAATGCCATTGGAATTCCAAATGATTGTACAAGATGACTTTACAAATTGTATTTTTAGTGGTTCAATCTTACTTAGACACTAAGATTTGATGTGATTTCATTGAAATGAATCACATTGAGAAGTAAGGAGGAGACACCATGAGTAGATTGAGCATTGTAACACAAAACAATGCTATGAAAACGGTGGAGGATCTTTATAAGGATCTTGAACGAAGGATCACAGCAAGTCAGCCCGGATTATGTCCGGTAGACCTGGCTGCATCGTTCCTGCACCTTTGCCACGCTCAGTCATGTGGAAAGTGTGTTCCATGCCGTATTGGATTAGGACAGTTAGAGCTGTTGATTGAATCTGTACTTGACGGCACAGCCACCATGGAGACATTGAAAGTAATAGAGCAGACTGCGGAGAGTATCTATTTTTCTGCAGACTGTGCCATAGGTTCAGAGGCAGCAAGAATGGTACTTAAAGGTATCAGAGGTTTCAGGGATGATTATGAAGAGCATGTTCTTCATGGCCGTTGTTCGGGACATCAGGACCAGCCTGTTCCCTGTGTATCACAGTGCCCGGCACATGTGGATATACCCGGTTATATCTCGCTTATACATGAGGGCAGATACAATGATGCAGTTGCACTCATCAGAAAGGATAATCCGTTCCCTGCAGTATGCGGTATGATCTGTGAGCATCCGTGTGAAGTCCGCTGCCGCAGGACTATGGTAGATGATCCTATCAATATCCGTGGATTAAAGAAATATGCCGTAGAACATGAGGATGAGTTCAGAATCGGTGAGAAGCAGCCTGCTACAGGAAAGAAGGTGGCAGTTGTCGGGGGTGGCCCCGCAGGACTTTCCGCGGCATACTATCTGTCGCTCATGGGACATGAGGTTACAGTTTACGAGCAGAGAAAGAAAGCCGGTGGAATGCTCCGTTACGGTATTCCGGCTTATCGTCTCCCGAGAGAAGCACTTGATGCCGAGATCGAATGTCTAAAGAAGAGCGGGTTCACTATCAGGACTGACGTCAGCATCGGAAAGGATATGTCCATTGCCGAACTCAGAGATCAGTGTGATGCGATGTTCGTGGCCATCGGGGCACATACAGACAAGAAGATCGGTATCGAGGGAGAAGATGCCAAGGGTGTTATTTCAGCCGTTGAGATGCTGAGAGCCATCGGTGATGATGATTATCCTGATTTCACAGGTATGGATATAGCTGTCGTTGGCGGCGGTAATGTTGCCATGGATGTTGCACGTTCAGCTATCAGATGTAATGCAAAGTCGGTTAAGATCCTTTACAGAAGAAGAATCAGCGATATGACAGCTCTTCCTGAGGAAGTAGAGGGAGCTATAGCTGACGGCTGTGAAGTGGTTGAACTTCATGCTCCTCTTCGTATAGAGAAGAATGATGATGATAAAGTTACGGCAATATGGGTTCAGCCACAGATAGTAGGACCTGTCAAAGACGGAAGACCCAAGCCTGTTCCGGCTGATACGGAGGAAGTACGTATTCCATGCGACAGAGTTCTGGTTGCAATCGGACAGGGAATAGATTCAAGAAAGTTCGGTGAGTACGGTATCCCTGTTGAACGTGGGCATATAGATGCCTTTGATACAAGTGATATCCGTGACAAGGAAGGAGTGTTTGCGGGAGGAGACTGCGTTACAGGTCCTGCAACTGTCATCCGTGCCATCGCGGCAGGTAAGGTGGCAGCTGCGAACATTGACGAATATCTGGGCTTCTACCATGAGATAAAGTCGGATATTGACCTTCCTCCTGTTCGTTTTGACGATCACAAGCCATGCGGAAGAGTCAATATGAAGGAGCGTTCACCTGAAGAAAGGAAGCATGACTTCAAGCTTATGGAATGCGGCATGTCTCCGGAGGAGGCATGTCAGGAATCCGGCAGATGTCTGCATTGTGATCACTTCGGATATGGAATCTTCAAAGGAGGCAGAGAATCAAAATGGTAAATGTTACGATAGACGGAATTAAGATACAGGTTCCCGAAAAGACAACTATACTGGATGCTGCTTCTCAGGCAGGAGTCCATATCCCAACACTTTGTTTTATGAAGGAACTCAATGAAATAGGAGCCTGCAGGATCTGTGTTGTTGAGGTAGAGGGTTACGACAGACTTTTCACCGCCTGCAACAATACGGTAGCCGAAGGAATGGTGATCCGTACAAATTCAAAGAAGGCGAGAGATGCGAGAAAGGTCAATGTCAAGCTTATCCTTTCTCAGCACAACACTAACTGTGCTGTCTGCGTTCGCAGCGGTAACTGTACGTTACAGAAGGTTGCCAATGATCTGAATGTTCACAGTCTGCCATATAAGAAGCAGCTTCCGAAGAATCGTGGAAATGTAACATTCCCGCTCATAAGAGATTATGACAAATGTATCAAGTGCATGCGCTGCATACAGGTATGTGACAAGATTCAGAACACAAATATCTGGGATGTTGTAAATACCGGTTCCAGAGTGACCGTTGATGTTACAGGTGCATATAATCTTGAGGATTCCCAGTGTGCTCTTTGCGGTCAGTGTATCACTCACTGCCCGGTAGGCGCACTTCGCGAGCGTGATGATGTGGATCGTGTGCTTGAAGCTGTGGAAGACCCCGATAAGATAACAGTTGTTCAGATAGCACCATCCATTCGTGCGGCATGGGGAGAACCCTTTGGATTGGATCCGGAATTTGCCACTGTTAAGCGTCTTGCCGCAGCTCTCAGAAGAGTGGGGGTTGACTATGTATTTGATACGAACTTTACAGCCGATCTCACTATCATGGAGGAGGGTTCGGAGTTTGTTGAAAAGCTCTCACATCCTGAGAAGAATAAATTCCCTATGTTCACATCCTGTTGTCCGGGATGGGTGAGATATGTGAAGGCTCATTATCCTGAATTTGTGGATAATCTTTCCAGCGCCAAGTCTCCTCAGCAGATGTTCGGTGCCGTGGCTAAGAGCTATTTTGCCGCGAAGCTGGATGTTGATCCATCAAGAATCTTCTGTATATCCATCATGCCATGTCTTGCCAAGAAGGCAGAATGTGCATACCCGTCCATGGTTGACGACCAGGGAGATCCTGAGGTTGACTGCTCACTTACGACCCGGGAGGTGAACCGTCTTATACGATCAGAGCAGATCATAGTAAAAGATCTTCCTGAGGAAGAGCTTGACATGCCATTTGGCATAGGTTCCGGTGCAGGAAACATTTTCGGTGCTACTGGTGGAGTTATGGAGGCTGCCTTACGAAGCGCTTATTATCTGGTGAACAAGGAAAATCCTGATCCCGATGCATTCAAGGCAGTACGCGGTATGGACGGATGGAAGGAAGCGGAGTTCGACCTGGGCGGAAAGACTCTTAAGGTTGCGGTTACAAACGGTCTCGGCAATGCCAATAAACTTCTTACATACCTTAAGCAGGGACGTGTAAAGTATGATTTTGTTGAAGTTATGGCCTGTCCCGGAGGCTGTGTAGGCGGAGGCGGACAGCCGATTCATGACGGTGTTGAAATGGCACCGGAGAGAGCACCGGTCCTTTATTCTCAGGACAAGAACATGAAGCTTCGTTTTTCTCATGAGAATCCGTCTGTGGCAGAGGTTTATAAGGAATATTTCGGAGAACCTCTTTCTGAGAAGTCCCATCATCTGCTTCATACAGATCATCATGCATGGAAGATGCCCGGAGAACGATAAATTGTTTATTTTCAACCCCCACGTCATAACGGCGTGGGGGTTTTTACAGTCTTTTTATAAAGGCCTTTTATTAAAGAGCATGTGGTACATAAATGCCTGTTGCGTATGCAACGAAAATAGAATAGAATATGTAAGTTATGAAAAAAGAGATCACATATAAAGAAATCCCATTATTTGCCAATATAAAAGAGATGGATCTGAACCAGCTGTTCACCTGCCTTCGAAGCTATAAACAGAAATATAAGCGCGGAGAGAACATTATCATGGAACAGGACAATGTCCAGTATATCGGAGTTGTGCTGTCTGGCATGGTGCATATGCTGAAGGATGATATATGGGGTAATCAGACCCTGCTGGGATTCATGGAACCGGGAGAGCTCATAGGAGAGAGCTTTGCGGTTCGACGGTCAACGGAGTCTTATGTCAGGTTTCAGGCGGTCAAGGATTCGGAGATAATCTTCCTTGCGGCTTCTAGCGTCATACACAACTGTCCGAGACAGTGCGGCTTTCATGCCCAGATAACCCAGAACCTGTTTCAGCTTATGGGGGAGAAAACAGTCCAGCTTATGGAAAAGATAGAGGTATCTTCTAAAGCTTCTCTGAGAGATAAGATACTGGCCTATCTTTCCCTTATGTCACAGAAGCAGAATTCCAGGTATATAGAATCGCCTCTTACAAGGACCGAGCTCGCAGAGTATCTGTGCGCCAACAGAAGCGCCATGACCAGGGAGCTTGCGGCTATGAAGGAGGATGGAATCCTGGATTTTGATAAGAATACCTATAACCTGAAAAAGTAAAGGAATACAAATGGATAAAAAGACTTTAAAGATCACCTACGGTGCCATGATCGTTGCTCTTTTCGGAGTACTTCTTCTTATTAACAGACAGACCGGAGGCATGTTTCAGGGCATACTGATGTACATACTGCCCATCCCCATGGTGGCTTACGGGGCAAGATACGGCTGGAAGGCAAGTATAGCTGCCTGGGCGGCCTCGACCTTCATAAGCATTTTCGTGAGCACCCCCACAACAATCATTTATGCGGCCTGTGAGGCGTTTCTTGGTATGGTTCTGGGAACCTGCATTTATCACAAAAAGGATATGACCAAGTCACTGCTTCTGATAATGCTTCTCTGCGTCATTTCTGAGCTTTTCAATGCGGTTATCCTCACCGCGATTTCAGGACAGAGCCTGTCCATGTACGTCGGAGAAATGCAGGAAGCTATGAACGAGTCCATGGAGATGATGAGAAAGTATATGGGGGGAGATCCCCGTATGGAGACACAGATAACTCTTATGAAGTCCATGATGTCTGATGCCTTCATAGCCAGGATACTGCTGGTGTCCATGGCTGTAGGGGGTGCAATTCAGGGATTCATCATATATGAAGTGAGTCTTCTTATATTAAGACGTCTTCATATCGCAGTGCCGAGACCAAAACCTGTAGCACTCTATACTCCGCCTTCGTGGACAGCATATCTTGGTATAGCGTCATTCATGCTTTACAACTATAGCTTTGCAAAGCCCTTTGAAAATGAAATTGTGCAAAGCGTGGCACAGGTGACAGGTATAGTGGGAGTCATGTACCTTATGTGTTTCGGAGTCATAGCAGTAACCCTTCTGGTCCAGGCATACATGACAAAAGTAAAGCTTGTGGTGGGTATCATCGGATTTCTCAGTATTTTCATGATGCCTCAGCTGGTCATCATACTGGGAATCTTTTATGTGGCCGGACAGCTTCACAGCTTCCTTTTAAGGAAGCTTGGGTATGAGGCGCAGGAATTAACTGACAAACGAATGGGATGAATCAGAGTGAAAAATATGGTGCAGATGCCGGTTTAAAGACCCGCGTCTGCACTTTTTGCATTTAAAATGTCTTATTTTTACTGATTTCTGCTATAGTATATGTATATAATTACTTGTGCGTAAGGGATGATCTACGTTCAAAAGGAGAGGCAGAGTATGGAATATAAGGTAATTACAATAAGTCGTAATTATGGCAGTCATGGACATGAGCTTGCACAGAAGTTAAGTGAAAGACTCGGAATCCCGTATTACGACAGGGATTTTGTTCGAAAAACAGCAGCTGAGAGCGGTTTTTCTCAGGAGCTTATAGATGAAGACGGTGAAAAGATTAAGATTGGAACCAAAGTCCTGGAGCTGCTTTCTCCGGCTTCACTTAACTCAAGCCACGATGAAATATTCAAGGCTCAGAGCAGAGTTGTGCTGGAACTCTCAGCGTCACCCTGCATCATAGTAGGAAGATGTTCCAACTATATTCTCAGGGAGGCAGGTATCCCTTCCTTTGACATTTATCTTACAGCAGACAAGGCATGGCGCGTTGATAATGCCATGAATCATCAGACTAAGAAAGAAGATGTCACAGAACAGTACATAACAAAAAAGGATAATGAAAGAAGCAATTACTACAAGCTTTATACGGGACATCCCATGGGAATGGCCTCCGACTACAGCATTTGCCTTGATGTGGGAAAGATAGGCATGGACAAATGTGTAGACATTATCTGTGAGCTTCTGAAGTAGTCTGTATAAAGACTTCCATAGTGAATATACACTGAAGTGTGTTATAATACCCGTATTCTTGCATAAATTGCAGGAATATGGGTATTATTTAATAAATATGCATCTTTATATGCAGAGTCGGGACAGCTTCAGGGAACCGGAACAGGATGAGAGCATAAAGGCATATAAACCGGGAGCTGTTTAAAAGAGAAGAGGAGATGGCAATGAAAACAAAAATTTACATTGACGGACAAAGCGGAACCACAGGCCTTCAGATTTATGACCGCATCGGATCGAGAGATGATCTGGAGCTGCTCCGTATACCCGAGGACAAACGCCATGATACAGATGAGCGAAGAAAGTATCTCAATTCTGCGGACATAGTCTTCCTGTGCCTGCCTGATGACGGAGCGAGAGAAGCGGTTTCACTTATAGACCATGATTCTGTCAGGGTAATTGATGCATCAACAGCTCACAGGACAAATGATGACTGGGTATATGGTTTCCCTGAGCTCTCAAAGGAGCAGAGGGAGGCTGTCCGTACTGGAAAAAGGATCGCGAATCCCGGATGTCATGCCACCGGATTCATATCTGTGACAGCTCCTCTTGTGCGTATGGGCATACTTCCCAAGGATTATCCTGTTACCTGCTATTCCCTTACGGGCTATTCAGGAGGAGGAAAGAAGATGATTCAGGACTATACTGCAGAGGGGAGATCCGAACTTCTCAGTGCCCCCGGAATCTACGGACTTAATCTTAAGCATAAGCACATTCCTGAGATGCAGAAAATGACAGGACTCTCCCATGCACCGGTTTTCATGCCTGTGGTTGACGATTATTACAAGGGAATGGCGACAACCATCATGCTTCAGAACAGACTTCTTAATGGTAATCCTACAGCGGAGAATATCTGTGAGAGACTGAGTGAGTACTATAAGAATGAGCATTTCGTTAAGGTCGTTCCTTTCGGTGAGAATGACAGTAAGCTTTATGCCAACAAGCTTGCGGGAACAAATGAGCTTCAGATCGTTGTATGCGGATATGAGGATCAGACATCCGTTACGGCACTCTTTGACAATCTTGGAAAGGGCGCAAGCGGTGCGGCAGTTCAGAATATGAATATCATGCTTGGTCTGCCTGAGGACACGGGCCTTTGAAAACAGTATTGAATCATAACAAATAATTTACAGTGAAAAAAATACGATCACTGCCGGTTATGCCTGACGCAATGAAATAGGTATGGCTTGAAGACTTCCACAAAGGTTATTGTAGTGTAAAATAGTGTGAAATAATCGTTTAGAAAGTATATAATTGATATATGTTTTTTTTCGTCAGGAGGAAATAATTATGCGTAGTGATTTAGTCAAGAAGGGGATAGAACACACCCCTCATCGCTCACTTTTAAAGGCAGACGGGCTTACGGATGAGCAGATGAGACGTCCTCTTATAGGTATCGTAAACTCCTTTACGGAGGTGGTTCCGGGACATGAGCACCTCCAGCAGATAGCAAGGGCTGTAAAGGATGGAGTACTCATGGCAGGCGGCACACCGCTTGAGTTCAACACCATCGCTGTATGTGACGGTATCGCCATGGGACATGACGGCATGCACTTCTCACTTTCATCACGTGAGCTCATTACTGATACCATCGAGTGTATGGCTACAGGACATGCTCTTGACGCCCTCGTATTTATACCTAACTGTGATAAGATCGTTCCGGGGATGCTTCTGGCAGCACTTCGTCTCAATCTTCCCTGCGTATTTGTTTCCGGTGGCCCGATGCTCTCACTTCACCAGCGTGACCTGAATACAGCATTTGAGGCAGTCGGTGCCTACAAGGCAGGTCTCATGGATGAGGCGGGAGTTATGGATGTCGAGAACAGCTGCTGTCCGACCTGCGGTTCATGCTCAGGTATGTTCACAGCCAATTCCATGAACTCACTCTGTGAAGTCCTCGGTATGGCACTTCCGGGAAACGGAACCATTCCTGCTGTTTATTCAGAGAGAATACGTCTTGCAAAGACTGCAGGTATGCAAGTGATGAAGGTTCTGGAGCAGGATATCCGTCCGAGAGACATCATCAAGGCAGAGACGATCGAGAACGCCATCACAGTGGATATGGCTCTCGGCTGCTCGACCAATACAGCGCTTCACCTTATGGCCGTTGCTCATGAGGCAGGTTTCCCATTCGATCTTCACAAGATCAATGAGATTTCAGACAGAACACCTAATCTCTGCCATCTTGCTCCTGCAGGACATCATCACATGCAGGATCTTATGGAGGCCGGCGGAATCTATGCGGTCATCCATGAGCTGGACGAGCATTGTCTCATCAACAGAGACTGTATGACAGTACTTGGAAAGACCATAGGCGAAGCTACCAAGGGTGCTGTTAACAGAAATCCTGAAGTCATCCGTCCATTTGACAACCCTTATCTCAAAGAGGGAGGACTCGCTGTGCTTTACGGAAATCTGGCACCTCACGGTTCCATCGTTAAGCGTTCTGCAGTGGCACCTGAGATGATGGTAAATGAGTGTACAGCAAGAGTTTTCAATTCAGAGGAAGAGGCTATCGGAGCTATCTATGGCGGAAAGATCAAGGCGGGAGACTGTGTAGTCATTCGCTACGAGGGCCCTGCAGGAGGTCCGGGAATGAGAGAGATGCTCAGTCCTACATCCGCTATCGCAGGCATGAAGCTTGATACTACAGTTGCCCTTGTAACAGACGGACGTTTCTCCGGAGCTTCCCGCGGAGCTGCAATCGGGCATGTTTCACCTGAGGCTCAGGCCGGCGGTCCTATCGCTTACGTTAAGGACGGGGACAGGATCAAAATCGATATTCCTAACTACTCTATCGAGCTTCTTGTTTCCGATGAAGAGATGGAAGAGCGTAAGAAGACCATGAAGGTCCGCGAGCAGCGTAATCTCACGGGTTATCTCAGAAAGTATGCAAAGCTGGTTCATTCTGCTGACACAGGTGCTATCGTAGAGTGATACAAAAAATAACATGTGATACTTAGGGGCAGACTTAGGTCTGCCCCTATTGTTATGTTACAATATTTAAAGAATAAAAAAGCCGTTTTTGTAAGGAGGTAAGGTGATGAAGATTTTAGGCGCGATGCCGTTTACGGAGGAAGATAAACAATATCTTGAAAATATCGCAAAAGACTGCGAATTCGTGTACAAAGACAAGGACTCTGTGGGTGAAGAGGACGTTCAGGACATAGACATTATCTTTGGCAATGTTTCACCGGATGTTATCTCACGGGCACCGAAGCTCAGATGGCTCCAGACCAATTCTGCGGGAGTGGATCCATATTGTAAAGAAGGTGTGATTTCCGAAGGTGCCATCCTGACAAGCGCATCGGGAGCCTATGATACATCGGTCTCGGAGTGGATGGTGACTGTCTCCTTCATGCTTGCAAGAAAAAGCGATCTATATATGAGACATCAGGTGGAGAGAATATGGCAGCTTGAGGGCAAGGTGCTGTCCGTAGAGGACTCCACAACCCTGGTTCTTGGGCTTGGTTCCATAGGAAAACATTATGCAAGAAAAATGCATGCCATCGGAAGCTATGTGATAGGTGTGACGAGGCATAGCCGTGATGAAAAACCTGATTTTGTTGATGAGCTTACAACTGTGGAGCATCTCGATGAGCTTCTTCCGAGAGCGGACTATATTGCCATGGTACTTCCGGGAACGGCTGAAAATGTAAATATCATCGATGCTAAGCGCCTGGGGCTTATGAAAGACACTGCTTTTCTTATTAATGCGGGACGCGGCAATGCTGTGGACAACATGGCTCTGAATGAGGCTTTACGCGATGGCAGGATCGGCGGAGCAGCTCTTGATGTCACATCACCTGAACCTCTTCCCTCAGATCATCCTCTCTGGGATGCACCGAGATGTATCATCACCCCTCACATCGCCGGACAGTTCTTCCTTGCAAAGACCTTCCGGAACATAGTGAAGATAAGCGGCGAAAACCTGAAAAAGTTCCTTTCCGGGGATACAGATAAAATGAAGAACATAGTAGACACAAAGAAAGGGTATTGAAAACAGTCTTAAGATTCAGGCAATCAAGTAGAAAAAATCCGACGGTTTCAACCGTCGGGTTTTTATTCCACAATATTTTAAGCAGTAGCAGTGTTCTCCGGAACTGTTTCTGCCACGGTCTCGGCAACTGTCTCAGCTGAGGTTTCTGTCACGTCATTTGCATGAACATAATTCCGACTGGCTGCGTACTCGCGAAGTGCCTGGACCCAGATAACATAGGCGTCTGCATTCTGGTGGATGTACTTGTCTGTACAATACTTAGGATCCAGATTTCCGTTAGCGTCCGCAAGGCGGTTTGCAATGTCAATATAGCCGTATCCGTTAGCTGTGCAAAGCTCCTGAAGAGAAGTGTTGAGCTTACGGACGGTATCATTATCAAAAGCCCAGCTCTTGATGCCGGAAAGTTTGGTCTGGGCATCAGGATAAATGTAGGTTGTGCTGATGATGGTGATGTCTGCTGATGGATTTGCAGAGGCTATGCTGCTTATAAGTGACTTGTAGTTTGCAAGAACCTCGCTTGGACGTCCCTTGATGTCGTTGAGTCCAAGTGAGAGATAAACATGCTTTGCACCAACAAGTGAAACAAGCTCATAAGCATAATGCTGAGCTCCGCCGTACCAGAGATGGTTCACACCCTCTGTACCGATAGGCTGGATCTCATCATGGATGCTGTAACGTGCCTGAGTCTGGAAGTTTATGTTCGCAAGCATCGGGTTCTGATTACGGGCTATACAGTATCTCTTGAAACCGTCTGCAACGGAATCTCCTATAAGGATGGAATCCTTATAGAAATCAACTACACGCTGATCCTCTTGAGCATTCATAACAGGGTCAGAAGAAAGGTCTGAAGCTGCTGTGCTGTTAGAAGCGTCTTGAGCAGTTTCAGCGGTTGTTTCTGCTGCGGCTGTAGTTTCAGTGGTTGTCTCTGCAGTGCCGGCGGAAGGTCCGTCTGCAAGAGATACAAGGCCTGAAGTGATGATCATGGATGCGGCAGCGACAATAAGTGCTGCTTTTCTAAATGTCTTTTTCATACTATTTCTCCTTTAGACAGGGAATAAAATGTGGGTATATTCCCTGATCTTAGTCTGTTTATGCCATTCCGAGCTTCTTGAGTCCGTACTCCTTGAGGGCAGATGTCCAGATGTCGTAAGCCAGATCGTTCTGGTGGATGTACTCATCTGAGCTGTAAACAGGATTGAGGTCTCCGTTTGCATCCTTGAGACGGTCTGCAACATTGATGAAGTTCCAGCCATGGGCGACACATACCTGTTCCATGGTAGTGTTGAACTTTTTGACATTGGGACTGGTCATGGTTCCGTAATACTTGCCCGGATAGATGTAGGTCGCGCTGATGACTGTGATGTCAACGTCGGGATTTACGGCTATTATCTGGTATATAAGCTTCTGATAGTCCTCGATGACGCTTGGATACTGTACCTCTGTGGTGCCGAAGGACAGGAACACATGCTTTGCCCCCATGAGCTGAACGGAATCCCATACAAAGCGCTGCTGACCTCTGTAGAACGGGTGGCGGCTTGTGGTGCTTATGGGTTCAAAGGCACCTTCAATGTAGTAGCCGTTAGCTGTAAGAGACTGGAAGTTCTTGAGAACAGGATCCTCGGTACGTGCTTTTGTGTAATTTGCGAATCCGTTTCCGATGGAGTTTCCTATTATGACTGAATTCCGGAAAAGCTCGTCAAGTGCGGAGTTCTGGGAATCCGTAAGGGAAGCGGTGTCAATAGCGGAAACAGGACCGATAACGATAGAGCCTGTTTCTGCTGTATAGGTTCCGAGTGCGGCCTGAGCTGCACGCATGGACTCTAAAGCATCATTTGTATTGCCTGCTTCTGCTGCAGCGGTTTCTGTGGTGCCGGCAGACACGCTGTTTCCGTCGCCCATAGGGCCGTTTGCAGAAGAGTAGTAGCTTTCAAGGTCGATGCCAGGTGCTCCGGTTCCGGCGAAAGCATTGACAGCACCTATGTTGGTCACAAGAGCAGCACTAAGAGCAAGTGCTGCAAGTTTTTTCATACGTCTCATAAAAAAGACCTCTTTATTCTTTCAATAATTTTACATGCACCATTTTAGCACAAGAAAAGTGCATGGATTATAAAATCAACTGTCACAACGATTACAAATTACTGACGCGGCAGGGGGAAAGAGGAGAGAGACAAATAAAAAAGAACCCGAAGACCCGGTCTTCGGATTCAGCTCTTATCCAGCAGCTAACGGGAATCGAACCCGCCTCCTCGGCTTGGGAAGCCGATGTACTACCGATGTACTATAGCTGCAGTTTTTACTCCCTAAATTTTACTCTGATTTTTAACCAAGTCAACAGGGATTAAAAAACTTTATTACCGTTATTTTTTATTTTTGAGGCTTCATCAGTTTGTGTGGGTTGATTAGTAGCCTCGGCTACACACCCTATCTTTGTTCTGCTTGACTGCCAACAAGCTGGTTGGATGCCCTGTGTCAAGGGTTTCCGCGAAGCGGCGCTTGC
>Ga0256404_1005926_pt1 | contig 20881 bp, 20 predicted proteins | sample RumenRJG_01DNA_FD_185990 | JGI IMG/M metagenome (GOLD analysis project Ga0256404, IMG submission 185990) | Bovine rumen microbial communities from Lethbridge, Alberta, Canada - RJG_01 | ecosystem: Host-associated > Mammals > Digestive system > Stomach > Rumen | place: Canada: Alberta | collected...
AACTATGTTTAAATTAAATAAGGAAAAAGTCTAGATTAATTTTCTAGACTTTTTATTATGCTTCCTTTGTTTTCTTCTTATTATTTTTAAGTTCTAATCCTTTAGCATCATCAACTTAATTAACTCCGTACCTTTCATATTTTCAAAAAACATTTTATATAGACTAATTTGATTTTTATTAGAAAATTCATTTAAAACTTCATTAAAATCATTCGAAGTAATACATGTTGGTTTATAAATACTGCAAAAGATTTCTTACTTTCCACTAATTCACTATTTTACCTCATGTAAATTACTAAAATCTATATCATGATAAGTAACTTTCCAAAAATCATAAGATACTTTACCATCTACTTCTTTTTTAACATTTATTTTATTATCACCTTCATAGAACCAAAAACCACCAACATTATATATTTTATCTTTATCCCAACCTAAAGAAATAAGCATAGTTTTAGTCATACCAGCATAACCTGCACCACCACACATTAAAAATATATTTTTATCTTTAGGAAAATAATATTCAAGTATTTCCATCGCTTCTTCATAATTTTTTGTATATTTTCCATCTTTTAAAGTAAATAACGTTTTTCCTTCATAAGTTTTTCCAACTTCTTCAGGAAGTCCTTCCACATTAACAAGCAAAGGATAAGGTACAACTTCAAAACCTTTAACAAAACCTGATAGATAAGAATCCCCACCAATAGCTTCATAATTACCTGGATCTTTAAGCATTCTCATATCTCTATAAACACTATCACTTCTCCCCAAATAATTGTCAATCGTAGCCTCATTGATATTTTTATCAACCCCAAATTGTTCTCCACGTATTCCACTACCAACCTCTGGTACAGGTAATTTATCACTTAAATTATCTTTACTACATCCCCCTAAAACAAACATTAAAACAAATAACGCAATAATAATTTTTTTCATAACTTCTCCTTCCAAATTAATTATACAATTATAAAGAAAATAAACCTATAACGAAGAAGTTGAAATAAACTAAACAAAAAGTTGAGCTTAACTAGCACAACTATCTAACTTTAATGGTACTTTATAAGTAGTTATATTTCTACTACTATCAGTTGCATTTATTAACAAATATAAATTATTATGTTCAGCACAAGTTTTTTTATAATTATCAACAGTAAAAGTAACATTTTCTAAAAATTTTTCTAACTTAATTTTTTTACCTTCACTATATTCATAAGAACTAATTTTCTTTTCCATATCTCCGTGTGATTCATATAATGTACATTCTATTTTTTCATATTCTTTAGTATCATCTCCGCCACAATACTTAATATTGGTAATATAAATAGCACTTTTCTTATCATTATAAGCAATACTACCAGAAATATTAAAAGCATCACAAGTACTAGATATTGTTTTAAAACTAAAATCATCATCATTTTTATTTATAAATAAAATTATTAAAAATAACACAACAAATAAACATATAACACCTATAATTATGTATTTCTTATTATTTTTTTTATTTTTTATTTCTCCATCAAATAATTCTTCTAAACTTACATTAAAATCTTTACTCATTTCTTTAAGCAAACTTAAATCAGGCATATTCTTACCATTTTCCCATTTACTAACAGCTTGATAAGTAACATTATATTTATCAGCAAATTCCTTCTGAGTTAAATTATTCTTCTTTCTTAAATCTTTAATAAACTTACCAATTTTTTCTTGGTTCATTTTAACACGTCACTTTCTATAATTCATTTCCAAACAAGTCAGATATCTTATTATTTAAAATAATTGAACTAACTCAATTAACAAACGTAACTATAACTTTAGTTTTATAGTATCCATCACTTTAAAAAGTATTAAAAGATACTTTATAAGAATGAAATTTTACGTCAGCCGTCAATTTATTATAACATTACTCAGTAAACCCACTCAAGCAATTTCACAAAATTTTTAAAAAAATGTTAAGATTTTTTATTCTTAACATTCTATTTTTTAACACTTTTAATATCTTGTAATTCAAATCTATATTTTTGTTTTATATCTGGATACTTTACATTGTCAACTTCACTTATAAACATATCATAATCTCTTACATATAAAATATTTTCACCATACAAAGCCCTATAAACAACCATTTTTTTATCAGTCTCACTATTTATAGCAATATCTAAAACTAAATATAAATCTCCTTTAAAATGTTTATAAACTCTATTTAATTCAAGGCTTCTCATGAGTTATGCTGCAGTAAAGCCTCCATCAATTGGCACAATTGCACCAGTAATAAATGTCGCATCATCACTAAGCAAATAACAAATTAAATTAGCAATTTCTGTATCTTTACCTAGTCTACCAACAGGAAGTTGATTTGCCATAGCATCTTTCATATCCTTTGGAACTTCAGCAAGTATTGGTGTATCAACATAACCAGGTGCAACAGCATTCACTCTGATATTATCACGAGCATAAGCAAGGGCAAGTGACCTAGTCATTTGATTTATAGCGCCTTTACTAGCTGAATAAGCAAAACTCATCGTCGTACCAACTAAACCATACATTGATGAAGTATTAACAATAGCACCTCCACCAGTTTTAAGCATTTCGCTAATGACATATTTATTCATTAAAAATACACCAGTTTGATTAACTCCAATAACTTTATTCCATTCATCAACACTAACTTCATGAGCTTTATTAGGTCCTCCCCCAACACCAGCATTAGCAACAAGTAAATCAATATGACCAAATTTTTCTTTTATCTCATTTACACATTTTTGCACATCAGTATCACTAGAAACATCACATCTAATACCTACTGCATCATTATTTAATGTTTTAGCTATATCACTTACATCTTTATTCCAATCCACTAAAACAACTTTAGCACCTTCACTTAATAATTTTCTAGCTGTTGCAAGACCAATACCACTTGCTCCCCCAGTAATAACAGCAACTTTTTCATTAAACATATCTTAATCACTCCTTTATTTATTATGTCTAACTTTTATTTTTTTAAACTACTTTCTCCTGTTTTATAATTTATATCAATACCATTTTGAATATTATAAACAAATACATTAAATAAAATACCTTCACCATTATCTTCAACAGATTTAGCTTCTATAATAACACCTGTTGCAAGTAAATTATCATCTTTATATACTGGCGTAACTCTATAAAGAACATGATTATTAGTACTTTTAATATAGTCAGCAACTTTATTTTCAAAATCAAGCATACCTTTTATGTTCATTTGTCTTGTACAAGTAATTAAGTTTTTGGGATTAGCATTTTCCCCAGTTAACTGATAACCGATTAAATGACATCTGTTATATAAGTATTTGCCATCAACAATATCATACTTTATAGTATGCCAACCTGAAGGTTTAATCATCCCAATAGAACCTCTTTTTTCTGTAGGCATTAAATCCATTCCAACATTAGCAAAAGCAACTCCAGCTCTACCTAAACTATCAAGTTCGCTATAATTTTCAAAAGACTTAGATGTATCAATTTCTTCAAAAACCGGAATATTGCCATTAAGTTCAATATAATTATAACCATTAAACTTATCAATATCAGATATATAATAATTATAATTATTATCACTATTAACATAACTACTACTTTCATCTGTATAATAGGTATATAAACCAACAATTAATGTTAAAAGCAAACTAGTAACAAACATATAAATGCTCTTATTTTTTTTCTTCATAATATCCTCTCATTCTTAATTATATAGCATTTTTAGCTAATTTCAAGCAAAAATACAGCTTTTTTTGTTAAATTGTGTCCATAAGTGGCTTGTAATTTTTTTATATTATGGGATAATATATCCGAGGTGTAAAGTATGGCTGTTTATAGTTATCAAGAATTACAAGAAAAAATTGCAAAATGCAATAATGATGACCTATATTATAGAATATGTAGAAATATCAAAAAACTAAGAAAAGAAAAGTACAGAGAATTTAAGAAAATAGGTTCAAACAGTACAATCAATCCTTATACTACAGAAAATATTGCCGCATTATTAGATTATAATCATACACACTACAAAAGATTTGAAAGTGAAAATGATTCAACTAAGAAAATGCCATTAAAGAAAATAGTTCTACTATCTATAATACTAGAAACTTCTATTGAAGACTTAATGAAATAACGTTTCAAAATTTGAAACGTTATTTTTTATTTTTTATCTAGTTTTATTTCTATAATATTCTTCAAGAGTAATATTTTGTTCATATAATTCCTTAGCAAGTTCTAAACCAACAAATCTAAAATGCCATGGTTCAAAATTAAATCCCGTAATTTCTTCTTTACCTTTAGGATATCTAAGTATAAACCCATATTTCCAAGCATTTTCTTTAAGCCAAATTGCTTCTTTATCATCTTCTTTTACATTATCATCATAAATTCCATTTTCATAATATGCAAAATCTACAGCAAGTCCAGTTTGATGTTCTGATGCTCCAGGTAAAGCAATTAACTTATAAGCTTCATTTCCTTTTTCAGAAATTAATTTATCAAGTATCATTTGTTGATAATAACCACTTCTATAAGCACTATCCACTATTAAAGGTAAACCTAGTTTATGAGCATCACTAATTAAAGCATTTATATAAGGTTTTACTTCTACTCTAAGCATAGGTTTAATCGTAGGATCTACATAATTATGAAAATTATTTTCATTATTATCAACAATATACATATTCTTAGGAATATAATCAATACTTAACATATTTTCTTTATTAACTAAAACATCAATATTTAAATCATCCATAAAGCACTTCCTTTATTATTATATGATAAATTAAAACCTAACGTTATAGTTAGGTTTTATATTATTTATTAGGATCAACAATTATTTTAACTGCTGAATCTTTACCACTTGTAAGTCTTTCATAAGCTTTTTGAACACCTTCTAAAGGCACAATATCATCAACAAACTTCATAGCATTTAACTTTTTATTAGCAATTAAATCAATACAAGCTTTAAATTCATCATAAGTATAAGCAATAGCACCTTGAACAACTAATTCTTTCATAACAGCCATAACTGTATAAGTTGGAACAGCATCGGTAGCAACACCAACTAAAACTACAATTCCACCTGGTTTAACCATTGTAATTGCACTATTAACTGCAGCACTATTACCACAACATTCAATAACAACATCGAAACCACCATTAGTTTTTGCCATCATATCAGGTACTAAATTTTCATCTAAGGCATTTCTCCATTCATCAGCAACACCTAGTTTAACTGCTTTTTTACCTCTTTCTTCATTAGTTTCCGTAACAACTACTCTACTAGCACCTTCAAGTTTAGCAAACATAGCACTAACAAGACCAATAATACCTCCACCAATAACTAAAACATCATCTCCAACAGCAATTCTTCCTAAATGAGCTGCATGAAGACCAACCGCCGTAGGTTCAACCATAGCAACTTCTTCATCTTTCATATTATCAGGAACTTTAATAACCATATCACTTCTAACAGCAATCCGTTTTGTAAGTCCTCCAGGATTATTTATAGATAAACCAACAGCTTCACTCCAAGTTGCACTACAAAATTGCACATCACCTTTACGGCAAGCTTCACATTTACCACATGGTGAAATAGGAAGTGCCGTAACTCTATCACCAACTTCTAAATCTAGTCTATCTCCAGGGTCAACAACTCTACCACAAAACTCATGTCCCATAACCAACCCTTTAGGTTCTCCATTAACCCAATAATGAATATCAGAACCACAAATACCAGTTTTTAAAACATCAATTATAACCTTTGAACCATCAGCTTTAGGTTCTTCAATTTCTTTAATTTCAAATTGTTTAACATCTTTAATCGCACATGCTTTCATAACAACATCTCCTTACTATATAGCTATTATAACACCTTTTTTACAAAAAAAATACTATAAAAAAATTAATTTACAAATTAATGTAAACTATTTCTTTATTGTAACAACATGAGGATATGGTATTTCAATTCCTTCTTTATCAAATCTTTTCTTAATAATATAATTTAACTTATACATATTTTCAAAAGTATCTCCATTATCTTTACCCCAAACCCAAGCTTTAATACTAATTGATGAATCATTTAAACTAGCAACTCTAACCTTTGGAAATTCTACATCCTTATTTTTCCCTTTTGGATTTGGATGATACATCTTATTCATTTCTTCTTTAATTATATGCATTGCTTTATCAACATCAGATTCATAAGATATGGCAAAATCAACTAATTTCATATTTTCATTATCTGAATAGTTAAAATTTTCAATTGTATAAGAATTCATTTGACTATTAGGTATAATAACTCTTCGATTATTAATAGTTCTAATAATTGTATGCCTCATTGTAATGTCTTCAACAGTACCACTAACACCTTGATTTGAACATTCAATAAAATCACCAACTTCAAAAGCATCACCAATAACAAGTGCAAAACTTCCAAAAAAATCTTTCAAACTTTCTTGAGCAGCAAGTCCTAAAACAACTGAACCAATTCCTAGTCCTGATAACAAAGTAACTGAAAATTTATGAAAGGCATCAAACTGTCCTAAAGCCAAAAGTATCATAAATCCATATAATACTAATTTTTTTATTCTTTTAATAAACATAAGTAATGTTGTAACATTTTTCTTTCTTTTTCTTCTGATAGTTCTATCAATTATTTTATCTACTACATTATTAATAACTATTGTTACCAACAACATTAAAACTATTGCCACAAATTTATCTTTATTCAAAAATTTTTCCATCATATTCACCACCTATATAATACCAAAATTCAAATAAATTTGCAATTATTAAAATTTGTGCTATAATATAAAGCATTCATGCAAGGGGGAATTTAAATGAATTATTTAAGCATTGGAACAAATACAATATCACCTGAATTATTTTTAGAAATTAAAAACACCAATAAAATTAAACCAACCGGAGGATTATGGGCTACAACATACAATACAAATTATGCTAACTATAATGAATGGGCCGATTACTTATGTGACCATCCACATTTACTTTTTTATCGTCGTTTTGATAACCCATATCTTTTAGCAGCAATTTATTTTACATTAAATGATAATGCTAATATTTTTACAATTGATAGTGTAGAAAAAATAGCATATTTAAAAACAAACTATCCTTTTAACAACTGGTTTGATTATGAAAAACTAGCTCAACATTATGATGGAATTTTTATAGATTTATATAGTTTACAAAGAACCAATCATGAAATAAATAATATCTTATTTTCAAGTTTTTCAGTAAGTACATTAATTTTATTTAATACCAACTGCATAAAGCATTATCAAAATGCATTAATTGACTTAACAAATATTGACTTTGGTGCCCATGAATTTCCTGAATATTCTATAAAGATAGATGAAGAAATACATAAAATAGAAAAACCAAGTATAGAAATATTAACATTAATGGAAATAATAAAAAAGTATATCGAAACTAACAACATCAAACCAACACCAGAAAATTTTGAAAAAATAAAAAAAATCTTTCAAGGAGCAATAAATGAAGCATTAAAATATTATGAAATTCCTCAAAAAGATATGTTACTAGTTAGAAAAGTGTTTAATCAATTTTAAGCACTTTTTTTATTATAATACTAAATAAATAAGCAACAACCATCATAACAATTACAGTTATAATACTAGATGGATTATGCAAACTTTCCAAAAGCCCAGTACCAACAATACCCCAGAAATATACTAAAAATATTTTACTTATAAGTATCGCAGTCATATATTTCTTAAAATTCATATTACATAAACCCGCTGCAATATTAATCATAAATGCTGGTGTAAAAGGAATAGATAAAATAACAGTAACCTGACTTAAAGACAAATTTTCAATATAGTGCATACATTTAGTAAGCAAATTTACATCTTTTATTTTATCAACAATCCAATTTCTAAAAAATCTTTTAACCAAATAATAAGAAATCATACAACCAATACACGTACATATCCAAGAAATTATAAAACCTAATACTTTTCCGAAAGCTACAAAATTTATTGTTATGAAAACAAAAAGTGGTAACGGAGGTATAATACTTTCCAAAACAATGAAAAGAGAACCAAGTAAAGGTCCATAAACACCTAAGGCATCAATTGTACTCATTATAAATTCATAAAAACTATTAAATAATTCACTCATATTTACCACATTCACTATTATACCACAATTTTCTAAAATTACTAAACTAACGCATTACTTGCGTCACGTTATACCCCAAATATTCTAAATATGCTACAACTCTCCCGCTTAAATGTCCTTTATTACATACTATATAGTACTTTTTACTAAAATCCAAATAATCTTTGCTATTAAAAAGTAATTTATCAGCATATATATTAATACTCCCTAAAGTTGGATTTTTCATGTAATCTTCTGGATGTTGTACATCAATTAACATTCCCATTCCAGGATTGTATTCACTTAATTTTATTCTTTTCATATATTATCACAATATATAATATGAATATATTTACTTAAGCAAATAACAAACACCTAATTATTAAATAATATTGTCTGTTTATTTATTAAGATTTAATAACTTATATCTAATTATTATTTTTATTTTTATTTTTATTTTTATAATTTCCCTTTATGATATTTAAACTAGTTACTTTTTTGGCATTCTTATAAGAGTTTCTTTTTTTAAGTTGATGAGAATAAAGCATCGCAGCGTAAGTTAAGCATTTCTTACACTCAACTTGTCAAAAATTATAGATTTCCAAATTAATTATTTTTTTATTGGAAAATACCACGCAAACATCTAAATAATAATCATGGAGTTTAATATGATCATTTTGCACATATTTCTATGGTGTAATATTTACGTTTAAAACTCTTAAATCAGAACCCACAAAGTCAAGTTAAGAATTTAAAAAGTCTTTAGTAATCCCTTTATGACTAAAAATTATTTAGTTTCTACTGGCATATTAATCCCTCCTTTCCATAGAGAAGTTTTCTATCCTACCAAATTCAGAGTGCACTTCATGTCAAATTTTGTCACGAACCTTAAATTTCTTTATTTTTTTGTTATTTTTATAGAAAAAATGGCAAAAAAAACACGAAATCAATAAATTTCGCACTTTTTTCTTATTCTTCTCCAAAGAAATCATCAAAGAATTCATCATCAGATATAACATTATTAGCAATAACTGTACTATCTTTATCAACACTTATTTTAGGATTATCTAAAACAATATCTTCTTTTTTCTCTGTTTCTTTAGGTTCTTCTTTAACCTCTATAATTGGTTCAACTTTTTCTTCTTTCTTTTCATCTAATTTAGGAAGCTCAATATCCTCTTTAGGCATAAAAGTATTTTCCTTAGCTTTATTTCTTTCAGCTTCTTGACGATCTAATTCTTTAAATTTTTCATCTAAATCTTTAAGCATACTATCAATATCCATACTGCCTAAAGCACTTGGTTTTCCTTGAGATGGCATTGGTCCAAAAGGACTAAATGATGGCATATCGTTCATAGGTCTAAAAGGATTATTACCACCAAAAGCATCACCATTCTGAGCCATTCTCTTACTACGTTCTTCCGTAACAAACTTTTTCAAGTCAAACATTTCAACTTCATGTTTCATTCTTGTTGGATATTCTTCTTCTTTTCTTTCAATACCCCATTCCATTTTAAAATCTGGTTCTAATTTAGTTCTAAATGGACTAGTTCTAAGTCTTATAATAATTGCTTCAAACAACTTCATCTTTTGTAAATCAGTAATTGTTATAAGTGGTCTAGTTGCATTTTTATCTTTTTCATCAGTAACTTTAACTTCCCCACACATCTTACTAATTTCTTCCAAAGCTTTCATTTCAGTACTAATTAAATAAACTAAGTTACCACAGTTACCTTTAATAATTTCTGCTACATTATCTCCATACACATCATTAAGTTGTGCAAAGTTTTGAATAATAAACGTAAATCTAATATCTCTACTTCTTGCTGCAGATACCATTGCATCTACATCTTTAAGTGGTGGCATGTTAGCAAATTCATCTAGTATAAAATTAGTTCTAACTGGAAGTTTTCCTCCATTTTCTTGAGCAACATCAATTAATGTTTCATAACATTGTTTAATAAATATTGTCATCAAAGGATGGTAAGTTTTCTTTTCATCATGAATAATCATAAATACTGCAGTTTTACCATTACCAATATCTTTCATATTGAAATCACTATAAGAAAGCATTTCACTCAATGATTCACCAGTTGAGAAATTTCTTATCTTTTGTCTAAATGTTGCAAGCAATCCACCTTTAGTATCATTTGGAGCATTAATTGTACTAGATGCAAACATATAAGCATTAGATTTTTCACCTTTCATATTAAAATATTCTTTAATATAATTACTTGTTGCATATCTTTCTTCTCCAACAGTACTCATTACATTAATACTATTTAAGTTAACTTCTTCTTCTTTAGCATCTTGAAACAAACCTAAAGCAAGTCCAGAAAAATAGTCAGCTGCAGATTTTTCCCAGAAATCAGATTCATTTTTATTAGATGGATCATACAAAATATTTAAAGCAACGTCATTTAAAAGTTCAATTGCTTTATCTTGATTACCAGCTCTATAATATTGATTAGGAAGAGAAAGTGGGTTCCAACTATTACCTCTTTGTGGTTCCCTAAAATTAAGTACAATAATTCTATAACCTTTTTCTTTTAAATAACTTGCACTATATTTATAAATTTCTCCTTTAGGGTCAGTAATAATCATTGACTCACCCTTCTTTGCAAGTAAATTAACCATTGGCTTAACTATTGTTTGAGTTTTACCACTACCAGTAGAACCTATAACCAAGTTATGATATTCACCATTATCAACCCAAATATCTTTACCATTATTTATTAATGGTATACCAGCAGCATTTACAACATCATCAGTTGGATGAACACATTCTACCCCAGACTGTTCTTTTATATCTTTTTCTTTAGCCCAATCAGAATAACCATCACTAGACTTTTTCTTCAAAGATATTCCAATTCCTCCATCTTTATCTTTTTTAAATATATAGGAAGATACACTAGTAAATATCCCAACTAAAGCAATAATAAATAATAAAAGTGTTGCAGGAAAAAACTGAGGTGTAAAAGCTTTAAATGGAAGCAATCCATAAAATGTTCCATCTGTTGATAAAGATGAAAAATTAAGAACTGCAATTGCACACAAATAAAGAAGCAAAACACAATATAATACAAAAAGGAAAAAATCCTTTGGTTCAACTTTAAACTTCATAAAAACACGTTCCTTTCATTTAACTTATTATACTACATTTTTCTCTAATCTTCTATAACAAGTTCATATTTTCCATTAACTTTTTCATACATTATATTTCCAGATTTACCTGCATCAGAAAAATATCCTTTACTAATAACTATATTTGTATGATCACTAAATTTAACTAATACTTTTATATTATAAATCGGAGCATTATAATAATTCTCTTTAGATATAATTTCTTTCTTTAAAACATATACCTTATTATTTAAAATAATATATACTAAATTAAAATACTTATTTTCATCTTCAATATCTAAATTTGAAACATTAACTATTTTATCTAATACACCATTGTTATCTAAATCAGTATTTACTTTTTCCATTAAAGAAAAGTTTGATTTAACATAATTACTATGTAATATTTCATTAATTTTAATTATATCGTTATCATCTATTTCATTAATATCAACATTTAAAACATTTCCAAAATTATTTGATAAAGCAATCAAACTTCCAGAAAATTTTTGATATTTATCATTTAAAAATAAATTCCATCCATTACCATATTTTAAAACATATTCACCTTTATAAATATTATCAACATAAACATTCATTTTATTATTATCTACATCACTATAATAGCTACTTTCCCATTTATTTGTATATTTCCATATACTATCATTACCAATAATCATATAATTACTGACAACTTTACCATTATTCTTTAAATCTTTTTTAAAAACAAACAATAAAAGAACTATAACTAAAAGTAATATTACAATTATTATAATAGGAACTTTTTTACTCATATTAACCCCTTTCTAAGCAGAATATGCTACTATTTGGTCAACAATACTTACTGATATTGTTGTTACTTTACCACCAGATGGATCTTTAGTTATTAAGTTATTACCACTTACTTTAGAAACAACAACATAATGTCCTCGAGGATGTTTACTGTTTTTAAAATGTACTAACACAAAATTATTATTAACATTAAATTCATTTATAACCTCTAACTTATGACTATCTGAATAACTCAAAATATTTCTTTCATCATGTATAACTTTAACCTTCGGGGCAATTTGCGTTATAGCATTACAGTACCAATTTATAGCACCTTTATCAGTAAAACAACTACCTTCATTCAATTTATTCAAAAATTTACCAGCATCAAAATTTGCCACAGTAACTTCCGTACCTGAACAAGAAATACCTATAGCAATTGATGTTACAGCACATCCAGAATCTCCCATATTTGTACTTGATTTTCCAAGAGAAATATTCTTCCACCTGCTATCACCTTGAGCATATATAGTACAGTTTTGAGAATAACCATCACAAAAATCACTATTTATATTAAACATCGTATTTCTTTGACTTGCCATTTTTTCTACTTGCCACATTGAATAAGCTAATTGATCTTCATCATTTGTCTTAAGACAACTACTACCTTCACAAGTTTTACCACTTTGACAAGCACCAGCAACTTCATTTGCACGTTGCGCAGACATATATTTCTTTATATAAGGATAATAATAACATCCACCAGCACCAGAATCACCTGGATTATACCAATAAGAACCAATATAAGTATATTTTTTCATCATTGAACTTAAAGATTCATATTTAGATATATTATTAATAAAGCCAAGTACCCCAGACTCAAAAGAATTATAAGAGGCACAAGTTTTTAAAGGTTGATTATTATAACATCTAAGTCCCCAATAATTATAATAATTTGGATAACCTTTAGATGCTGGACTATAACCTTCCAAAAAAGCTCTAACAACTACTACTTCAGGATTAATACCATTACTCGTAGCTAAATCGTAAATAGTACCAGCATTTTCTTTAAATAAATCACTATAAGTTGCACTGCTATTAGAATAATAACTTTCAAGTTTTGCAATAAATTCATCACGACTTAAAGATGTAGATGAAATTGACATCGACTCACAAGCATTACTTTGACCATCTTTATCAATTGTAATAAATTCACAATAATCATCTAAACTATATAATTTATAATTTGAACTAACATTACTTGTTACATTTTTCATTATCTGACTATATATATTACTATAATCACTAGAACCATAATGAAGTCCAGAATTATCAAATGTATTTATATTATAAGCAATATCAATATACTTAATATTATTAAGTCCACTATTATTAATCAAACTATTCATACTATTATTAAATTCATTAATATCATTATTTAAAATTGATGCATCTTCATTAACAGGTCCTACTTCAACAATATATAAATTATAATTAGCCCATTCACCTTGCGCAAGTTCACTATATTTATTAAAATATGTACTAGCATCAACATATCCCAAATCATTTACACCAAGCCATATAATTATATTATAATTAGTATTTTCCTTAACCTTTTTACTTATTCCATCAATAGCACCATTTATAGCATTAGTATTACCACCATTAAATGTTCCATTTCCAACAAACCAATTATAACCATAACCACTACCATAAATAACTTTTGATGAATCAACTACACCATAATCCCTCATTTCTTGAATTCTAGAGTCACCCACAAAAAGATTATTCGTATAAACCACATCTTCACTTTCTTCATCATTATATAAGCTACTTAAAATACTATCAAAATTTCCATCAATTTCTTTTATATTTTCCAAAATATCTTCGTCCAAAGTTAACGAATTATTTAAACTTAAACTATCAATCGCAGTATTATAAGAAGAAGATAAATACAAATAATTTTCTATTTCACTATAAAGTTCATTATATTTTTCATACTTTTCATTATCACTATCCAAATTTTCAAACTTATAAGTACATGTATCAAGCATTAAAGTTTTTGAGCTATTATCATATCCACCATAACTCATTGCATTAGTTTTAACAATAATCATTATTGCTTTTATAGCTTCATCATTAAATTCACTATCATTAACTAAACTATATGTAGTTCCCAAAACATAACTTTTTAAATCCATAGATTGACTTTCATCTTCACCACAAGAGGAAAGATTAACTATTGATGCATTAAAGTTACATTCTTGATTATAATAACCATTTTTATTACTATCTAAAGCCCCAAAAGATAAAATAATAAATAAAATTAAAATAAGAGCTCCAACTATTATAAGTATCCATGGATTTGCAGCAATAAAAGCAATAAATTTAGAACCAGCTTTAGCTACTGTTACACTAACTTTTCCTGCAATTTGTTTCCCTTTAGATAAAGCAACTTGCTTTACTTGTCCTTTTCCAAATTCTTTAGCATCATCTAAAGCACTTGAAGAAGGAGAAGAACTTTCAGAAACATTTTCATCAGTTATTTCTTCACTTTGTTCTTCATTCTCTATTTCATCTTCTATATCTTCTTCATCAAAGTTTTGAACATTAGAAAAAGCCCCTAATCTTCTTAGGTTTGCTTGATTAGGATCATATAATAATTTATTTTTATTATCATCGCTTCTTCTATTGTTCACTATCTAAAAACCTCCACCTGAACCAAAAGAGTCTAACTCTTCTTGAGTAACAACAATTTGAATTTTCATTCTCTTGTTACCACATATAAATAACGCTTCTCCTTGATTATAATATTTAATAGTTTCTTTTTCATTTTCATTTAAATCTATTAACTTAGATAAATCTTCAACAGCTTGCTTTCTAAGACCCATTACAATGTAATATGATGCATTACCAAATATTGCTTTACCATGAGTAATAATATTAGGTGCTGCAAAGTCTGTTGGTTGTTGAGTTATAATAATTGTACCAGTATTATACTTTCTACTTCTTCTTTGAATTTGGGCTAAGAATTCAGCACCTAATTCATTATGACCAGATAAAAGAACATGTGCTTCATCAACCATCATAACAGTATTAACATCTTTATCTAAACATAGACCCCAAGCATACTTCAAAATATTAAAGAATAATGCATTTTTAATATTTTCATCACTATTCATAAGTTCTTTTATATTAAATACAATAAAATCACTCTCAATACTTAACGTAGTTTTACCGGTAAAATAATATCTAAGTTCTTTAACTAAAGGTCTAATTTTAAGTTCTAGTCTTTCGAGTACATCTCTTTCATGAGTAGCATCAGTCATACCAATTAAATGTCCCTTTATTGTTGCATAAACATCATCAAATGTTGGATAATCTGCACTAGTTAATTTAGTGAAATCAGTATTATAATTTATTCTAAATCTCTTATAAGTTTCTTGTAAAACATCACTAAACATCGTTAAAACATCATCTTCAATACTTGGTGAATAATATTTCATAAAAGCTTTAACTTGTTGTAAAGTTCTAGTTAAAACAGTATAACCAAGACCTTGTGCAATTTCTTCTTCATCAGCATCGATAACAATTTCAAGAGGATTTATCATACCGAATTCTCCACCTTTACCAAGGTCTAAGAAATCTCCACCCATACTATTGCACATTTCTCCAAGTTCACCTTCTGGGTCTACACAAACAACTTTAAATCCATTTCTTATATGAGTTCTAAGAAGTACTTTTGCAGCAGTGGATTTACCACTACCACTCATACCAAGTAAAATAATGTTAGCATTATTTCTATTATTTTCTTTTCTAATTTGATATAAGAATTGATTAAACAGAATAACCCCACCAGAGAAATCTACACCAAGAAGTGTCGCACTTCCAGGATCTTTAATACTATCAAATACAAATGGATACATAGCAGCCACAGTAACTGATGGTATTGGTGTCCCAATTCTATTTTCAATATCTTGAGGTGGGAATATTGGAAGAATTGACTTTAATGCTTTTTCTTGCTCAAACATTAATGCAATAGCTCTCATTCCAAGTGCATCAAGATAACTTCTTACTTGTATCTTTCTAAGTTCTAATTCTTCTTTATTATCAGCAGTAATCATTAAATGCATTTGAAAATCAAATATTCTTGCTTGAGTAGCTGCTAGCATTTGAATAAATTGTTCCAAAGACTCATAGTCTTGTCTTATTCTTTCTTGCATTGTTTGGTCTTTTTCACTTTGATATCTAGTTTTTAAATCTGCTATTTCTTTATTAAGCATTTTTTGTAAAACACTAAATTGAATAGGTATATGTTTAATAGCTATTTTAACACCTTGAATATTAGTAATATCAGATAGAAATCCAGGTGCTATATTTCTTGGAAAAGAAACAACAGTTAAAATAGTTGAATATTTACCACCTAAAACAAATTCAGTTGGTTTAAACTCCATTCCTTTCGGAGCAATTTCACTTTTTAAACTTGCCATATTACATCACCGCCCCAAATTTAGTAGTTTCTCCACCATTTAAGAAATTATCTAAAACTACTCTTAAATCATTATTACTTGTTTGTGTTGATTGAAGTCCTGCATTTGCAAGTCCACTAATTAAATTATGTAACTTCTTTTGAACAAGTTCTAATCTTTTTTCCTTAAATAAAATATAATATTCAGTATCAACAACATTATACTCACTACTCATAAATAAATTAGCTTTATTAATATCTTGCATAATTAATTTTCTAGTAGTATTACTTTGAGCATTATTATACATAAGTTGAAGTTGAGATAAATAAACATCTATATCAACAGGCCTATCTGCTATTAAAAGCCAAAATTCATAATCTATACTATTATAAAAATTTCTAAGTTGATATATAGTATTTTGTTGAGTACCAGGATCCATAATAAATATATTCTTAGGCATAATCTTAACACCAGTTACATAATAACCATTATCAAGTTGTATCATACCATTCATTATTTGTTTAACAGGTAACCAATTTTCAGTAAAATTTGTTCCATTTTGTGAATTACTATTTAGTTTCGAATTCATCTTTCACACACCAACCTTTCCAATAATATCTACGTGGATTAAATACAAAATTACATACATTAATTATAAATTGTAACACATTATGATAATGCATAACTGGTGTTACTAGAAAACCAGTTATTACTGCAGGCATAAGTATCAAAATCATTTGAAATACACTTGCATTTTGCACTATCATAAGTAAAAGTATTGTAAGTCCACATCCAAATCCAAAAAGTATAATATCAGTTAGAGTAAAGAACCCTAATATTAGTTGTGACTTTTTAGAATTTGCAGGTATTAAATAATTATTCATCCCTTTTCATTCCTTTCTTAAAATTATGACTTTTTATTATTGTCGCCAGACATGCCTTCTTTTTCACGAAGAAGTCTATTAATTTCAGTATTAATATTAATATTTCTATCTTTAATATTATTAATTAATTTATCCATCTTATCCCAAGCATCAGGTCCATTAATATCATGTACTTGTTTATTTTCAGGTAATAATGAATTTAATCTTTCTAAAATTATAGGATTTTCGGAAATAATATTTCTTACGTCTGAACTATAAGAATGTATCTTGTTAATACGTTGAACTTCGCCATCTCCAAAGTCTAAATCTTTAACAACTTTATTAACATCAAAATCATAGCCATCAGCAACAACTTTATTTCTAATATCTTCATATTTTCCATCAGAAACAAGATTAGTAATATATTCTCTTAATTTTGCATTAGCATCAGATGCTTGATTTTTCAAAACTTCTTTATAATGAGAAAAATCGGATTCACTATTTAATGTTATAGATTGTCCATTAAAATCAACAACATTTGTCCCCTTCATTGAGTCATCCCATATCGTTCTACTCATCGAAGCAATTCTTGTGCTCATTTCATCTGCAGAATAATTCACTTTGGCAACATCATGCATGATTGTACGACTAGAAGCAACATTTGTATTTGTTAAAATATCATTAGTAGCAACATCTATGGTCATAGCTCTAATGCTATTTTCTTGATATCCAAATCTCTTAATATATTTCTTTAAGTCTCTTTCAGATTTATCAAGTTGAGCTTTTTTAATTGACAAGTAATTTGCATAATCATTTACAGACTTAATTTGATGAACATCTCCCTTAAAATCTGTTACAGTTTTGCCAATCATTTCAGTAGCAGGCATTTTTCTTTCATAATCTAAAACTTCTTTCATAGCATCAAAGGCCATTTTAGGACCACCAGCTGCCTGCATAATTAATGCATTTTGAGAGATAGCAGCTCTTCCCATTAAATCAACAGCTGCAGAATCAGTTTCAGAATCATCATCCAAGAATTTTTTATATGAATCTTTTTCAGCTTGTAAAGCAGAAAGACCATCATCAAATCCCATCCATTGACTAGCTTTAGTGAAATTATCCATAATATGTCCAGCACTAACATTTAACAATGTATCTACAGGATTTGCACCAGTATGTGCTGCACGATAATTATCACGTTTTTCTTTTCTTAAACTTGCGGTAGCAATTACAGATGATGATGATTTTTTTACATCACCCCAGTTTTTGGCTCCTCTAGCACCATATAATCCACGAGCAGCACCAGATAAAGTACCAGCTGTAGTTGATAAAGCACCCCACGCAGCAGATCCCAATCTTTTGCCAAATCCTTGGCCTTTAGTTTTTCTAAAAGCTTGAACTCCAGCAGCGCCATTTTTAAGAAGCATTCCTGCTCCACCACCAAGTGCGCCAGCAGCAGTTAAAGCACCGCCAGCAGCAAGTTTATCCATAATACCAAGCTTCATATCACCAGCATCAAGATGGAACATATCAGCAAGTAATTTTGGAGCTTGTCTGATAAATATTATAACACCCATTATAATCAAAGCTTTTGCAATAAGTCCAAGTCCACTTGTTAAATTACTTTCCAACATAATGTTATCCCAATTATCTATAACAGCTTTTATAACAAACACACCAATATACATAATAAATATTCTAATAAACACATCTATAAAAGTGCTAATAGTTTTCTTTGTCCAAGTAGAAAACACATCTTTCATTTTTCCACCAGGAATAACTCTACATACAACGGGTATTGGGGCAATAATTTGGAAAAACATAAGTTTAACTACACGAACTGCCATATCAAAACAAAAATTAACCAAAACATAAAGTAAGAAAAGACCACAAATAGTAGACACTACAGGAATGTATGAAATTTCCCCTTTAGTAACCGCATCCGAAAACTGATTAAAATTTGCAAATGATATATTATTGTTATTAACGCTATATACAACATCAGTAAAAGATTGAGAAGATGCATCTGGAAATAACCAAAGATTATACCAATGTCTATTACCTGTGTTAGCAACAATATTGTTACCGCAATTTTTAATTTGTTCTTCAGTTAAAATTGTATCAGAAGAACTTTTAGCTTCACATTTATCTTCATTAACGTGTAAAAAAGCAGAATAAGTATTAAAAGCAATTGACCTTCCAGGATCTTGATAAACTTGACTATTGTAGTCTTCTCCTAAAACAAGTTTAGGAATAGTATCATAATTTAAAATTGAGTTTTGAATATTAAACGCAACTGTGAATACTGTAGGTAAAACAGCAATAATTCCCAAAGAAATAACTACATTTTTAATAAGTTTAGGAAATGAATTTTCTCCTTTAGAAAATTCATCTGGATTAATTACAGCTTTTAATAAAGAGTATGCTAAAGCAAACATCATAATCATACCTAAAATAACATACATTCTTCTAACAATTTGGCCATAAAGATCATTACTAAACAAATCTGTCTTAGCCAAAAAATTAAAAATAGTAAACATGCTACTTATTAAATCATAAATAGCACCATCAATAGTTAATAAAATACTATATATAGCTGACATTATAAACACCTACCCCACACAATTTCCATATGCACCAAACCATGTCATTATTATTTCAATAATAATTGGTACAAAAAATATTAAAACGCAATAAACGAATCTTTTAAGGGCTTTACTACCAGCTTTCTTCATTGCATCCTTATCATTTTCAGTTAAAGCCTTCAAAAAATCACTAATAACTAAAACAAGCAAAGCTACAATAGCTACATATTTCATAACATTTAAAATCCATTGAAACCAATAAGCTGGACACTTTCCATCACAATTATTTGGATCTCCAAGAAGTGAGTCACATGTATCATAACTATCTGCAACAGCAAATTTATTTACAAAATCACTCTTTATACTTGAAACTTCTATAATATTTTTACTTTCTATAACACTTGCATTTACACCTGAATTAAATAAAAACAAGAATAGAAAAGTGATGCTAAAAAAGATTATTTTTGAAAATTTATTTTTCATCTAAAATCACTCCTATTCCCAAGCAACACTTGATATCTAAATTTTATCATAATTTCAAGATATCGTCAATTTGTTTACATGATTTTTCATAGAACATAACTTAAATTTCTAACGAAATTCAAGTATCTGTGTTACCTCACGGTAACACTTTTCTGTTTCACAGAAACCTTAGGTTTCTCCGCAGACCAGCTTCGGATGGTCACCACCCTACTTATATTCATTTCGTTCTTATTTATATTATACACTCTTTCATATATATTTTCAATCCTTCAAACATTATATTTTCGCTTGCATTTATATCTCTGTCATGTATCAAACCACATCTTGGACATGTCCACTTTCTTACACTTAAATCTTTTACTTCTTCATTTTTATAATCACATCTATTGCAACATTGACTACTTGGATAATATTTATTTATTTCAATTAC
>Ga0256404_1005927_pt1 | contig 20878 bp, 18 predicted proteins | sample RumenRJG_01DNA_FD_185990 | JGI IMG/M metagenome (GOLD analysis project Ga0256404, IMG submission 185990) | Bovine rumen microbial communities from Lethbridge, Alberta, Canada - RJG_01 | ecosystem: Host-associated > Mammals > Digestive system > Stomach > Rumen | place: Canada: Alberta | collected...
CCAGAGGACCAATATCCGTGATTTATATAATCAGCCGACAGCTCCTGCATGTGTTCCGGAGGCGGAGACTTTCGAGCAACTTACTTTGTGGTAAAATTTCTCCGGACAGCAGTGTTTGCATTGAAACAATAACCAATACGGATGAAAAGAACCATAGCTGTCATAATCCTGGCCGTCATGCTGATGTCCTCGAATGCTTACGCAGGTAGTGATCCCGTGTACACCAACAACAGGCCCCCTCTCTTAAAGAAACCATACATGGAGCTTCCTCTCGGTGCCGTGAGACCTGAAGGGTGGCTGAAAATACAGCTGCAAAACATGGCGGACGGTATGACCGGCCATCTGGACGAGCTGGTACCAGACCTCATGGGGGACCGGAACGGCTGGTTAGGCGGTGACGGAGACAAATGGGAAAGAGGTCCTTATTGGATTGACGGCATGGTGCCCCTGGCCTATCTCCTGGATGACGCAGGCCTGAAGGCAAAGGCTCAGATGTGGATTGAATGGACACTTCAGAGCCAAAGGGAAGACGGCTTCTTCGGCCCTGATGGCGACCTCCCGAATGTGGACGGACTTCAGAGAGACCGCACACATGACTGGTGGCCGAGGATAGTGGCGCTCAAATTCATGAAGCAATATTACGACGCTACCGGAGACAAGAGGGTCATTGACTTCATGACAAAATATTTCCATTACCAGCTTGAGGAACTCCCGGAGCATCCGCTCGGCACATGGAGCTACTGGGCGGTAGAGAGGGGAGCGGACAACATCTATGTAGTTTATTGGCTCTACAATATCACAGGTGACAAGAAACTGCTTTCGCTTGGAAAGATTCTCGCCGAGCAGACCGCGCCATGGAAAGACCGGCTGGGCGGCGGCGTCACTCTTTCCACCTTGTACAGCCTCCACTGCGTAAACCTCGCGCAGGGTTTCAAGACACCTATTATAGAATATCAGGCAAGCGGAGACCCTTCCTTGATAGAAGCTTCAGTAAAAGGGGCCGAGGATCTCAAAAAATTCCTTGGATGGCCTAACGGTATGTACGGAGCGGATGAGCTTCTGCATTCGGCGAACCCTACGCAAGGCTCGGAGTTCTGCTCCGCTGTGGAGTTGATGTTCTCCCTAGAGAAAATGACCGAGATTACCGGGATAACAGAGTGGGCTGACTGGCTCGAGAGGATTGCATTCAACGCCCTCCCAACACAGGCCACCGACAATTATGATTCCCGGCAGTATTACCAGCAGCTCAACCAAGTGGAGATTTCGCGCCGGATGAGAAACTTCATGACCAGCTACAATGGGACGGCCGGAACATTCGGCGTAGTCACAGGCTTCCCATGCTGCACGGCCAATATGCATCAGGGCTGGCCAAAGTTCACGCGGAACCTGTGGTTCGCTTCCGAGGACGGAGGCCTGGCCGCGATGTTTTATTCTCCTTGCTCTGTCACAGCCAAGGTCTCCGGAGGAAAGAGTGTCACCGTCGAGGAGAGCGGTGGCTATCCTTTTACAGACAAGGTAAAGCTTTCCATAAAGTTGAATGATGCCTCGAATGCGTCTTTCCCTTTTCATCTGAGGATACCTGGATGGTGCAAGGAGGCTTCTGTAACAGTGAATGGCAAAACTCACTCCTCATGGAAAGGTGGCGAGACAGCCGTCATAGACCGCAAATGGAAGACAGGAGATGAGGTAGAACTCTATTTCCCGATGGAGGTGACATCCTCGAGATGGTACGAGAACTCCGCGGTCATTGAGAGAGGTCCCCTCGTGTATGCGCTTAAAATCGGCGAGAAATGGGATAAGGTCCAGGATGACAGGAAATTCGGGAAAAGATACGGTGAATGGTATTGGGAAGTGCATCCCCTCACCCCGTGGAATTACTGCCTGATTTCCGATGACCTGAAAGAGGACAAGATAAAATCGGCGTTTACCGTTGAACAAAAGCCGGTGGTCGGATACCCATGGAATCCTGAGAATGCTCCGGTCGAGATCCGATGCAGAGTGAGGAGAATGCCAGAGTGGAGTATTTACAACGGTTCCGCAGGTCCTCTCCCTTACAGCGACCAGTACCAGGCCGATTTGGATCCCCCTGTGGAGGCCGTCCTCATACCATACGGATGTACAACGCTAAGAATTACCGAATTCCCGGTGACAGAACAAACCAAATAAACAGCTTTACTCATGAGATACATTGAAAGAATCATTTCCAGCACCTTGGCTTCGTGTGCTGCACTTTTCTTTGCCGTCTCTTGCGGCGGCAGCGGCGACAGCCCTGATCCGGAGCCGGAACCAGAGCCGGCCGAAATCCCTGAAATCAAGTTGACATCGCCGGAAGACGGGGCTTCAATCACCCTTTCTTCCGATACCGGGATATCTTTCAGCTGGGAGAAGGCTGAGGGCATATCCAATTACAAGATAAGATATTCCCTCAAGGAGGATTTTTCTGATGCCAAGGTCATCCCTGCCTTGAAGAATCCTCTTGCCTATACCGGGAAGGAATTCGACCAGACTCTCGCAGACATGGGTGTCGAGGCTGGAACCGAGGCTACCATATTCTGGAGCGTCATTCCTTTCAGTTCCAAAACTGAGGCGAAGTCCGAGACAAGACGGCTGACCGTGACAAGGATACCGAAGGCCGTTATTACTCCGGGCGAGAACGCTGACACAATCACAGTAAAAGTCGCCTGCCTCATAGAGGACATGGTCGTCTCATCAACAGGGAAGTCTTTGCATGAGAGCTGCAATTGGAACAACCCGCGCACACAGATGCAGGAACTCGCGAAGAACATGACCGAAGCTTCCCACGGAGTATGCCAGTACAAGATTGTCAAGATTGTGGAGGCAGACTCTTCTTACGCATACAATGTCAAGACCGGGAAGAGAATTACCGCCGACTACGTCTACGAAGACTGCTGGAAGAAAAATCAGTATCCGGGCTTAAACGACGGGATTGAGTATGACTACAGCGGCATGGTCCAGGACTTCGGGTTCGACACTTTACGCAACAACGATGAAATCACCGAGGTATGGGTCTACAACCATCCTGCAGCCGGCATGTACGAAACCATCATGGGTGGCCCGGGGGCCTTCTGGATCAACGGCGGTCCGTTCACTTGCAATACCCTCAACAAGAAGCTGACCGTTCTGTTCTGCAATTATGAGCGCACGACGGATCTCGCCATGCATTCACTTGCGCACAAAATGGAAAACGTCATGAAGAAAGTCTACGGAAGATGGTCATACGATGTCGCCAAAGAAGAAGATCTCAACAACTGGGAGAGGTTCTCCGGCTATGAACTCCGCTACGGCAAATACGAGGACGGCTGCGCCCATATCGGCAACTGTCACTTCCCTTGCAACGGGACCTCCGACTATGACTACAGCAACCGCAGCTATGTCAAGAGCTATTGCGATGACTGGCTAACATATCCAGTAATGCCTCATGAAAAGACAAGGACCATCAACAGCTCAGAGTGGAACAGCACTCAGATGGGTTACATGAAATGGTTCTGGAGCCACGTTCCTCATTTCAAGGGTATCAACCCTGACGAGAAGGATCTCAAACTCAATAATTGGTGGTATTACTTCATTGACTACGATGCCGCTGTGGCTTATGAGAAACAACTGCGGCTTCAGATGTAACCTTTATCAGAAAACTCATAACTAATAACATGAACCATATAGGAAAAATCTTGCTTGCTTTCGCTGCCGCCATGGCATTATTCGGGACATGCCCGACTCCGGCGGCATGGGCTGGCACTATGGAACAGGCTCCCGCGCGCAAGTTGTCGGTAAAGGGAACGGTAGCGGATGAGAACGGAGTTCCCGTCATAGGCGCCGCGGTCTTTGTGCGAGGCGTGAAAGGAGTCGGTACTACCACGGACATGGATGGTAAATTCAGCATTACAGTAGACCAGGGAGCAAAGCTTACCTTCTCCTGCCTTGGATATACCGAAGTCACCGTCCCCGCCAAGGCCTCGATGTCCGTAGTCATGTCTTCCGATACACAAGAGCTTGACGAACTTGTGGTTGTCGGCTACACAAAGGAAAGTGTCCGCAATATTTCCGCCTCGGTCGCGAGAGTGGACATGGAGAAGCTCGAGAACAATCCGTCGGCATCCATCACCACCATGCTCGCCGGGCAGGCTTCAGGCCTTCAGACCATAAGCAGAAGCGGCGTCCCTGGCTCATCAGGCTCAGGCATTGTCATCAGGGGCAACAGCTCTCTGTCATCGTCCAACGACATCACAGGCATCAGCAATCCTCTCTACATCATTGACGGAGTGCCGATGTCCCTCCAGGATTTCGCCGGATACAACGTGACCGACAACGACTTTCTTTCTTCTCTAAACCCTCAGGATATAGCCTCAATCGATATTCTCAAGGATGCTGCAGCTACAGCCATCTATGGCTCAAGAGGAGCCAATGGAGTAGTCATCATCACTACGAGGAAAGGTACTTCCGGAGAGGCCCGAATCACAGCGAGGGTGAGCGGAGGTGTGATAGCCAAGCCGAGCAGACTTCCGGTCTATGTCGGCGAGAAGGAAAGGGAAGCCAAGCTGGAAATCATCAACAATACGCTTTCCAACCTCTTCGGCAACGAGGACTGGTTCGACATAAGAGACTCCAAGCTTGGAGAAATTCTCGGGTTCACCCTGCCGTCCGTGCTCACGGACAAGTACAATCCTTACTTCAATAATGCTTACGATTATCAGGATATGTTCTACCGCACAGGGAAGACTCAGAACTACGATCTCTCCATGGAAGGCGGCAACAATTCCAATTCATATCGCGTTAGCCTCGGTTACTACAATGAAAAAGGAGTCCTGGTAGGATATGGACTTGAGAGAATCAACCTGGGCTCCAATCTGGTGACGGACATCAACCGTTATTTCCATAACGAGCTTACTATCCGCTACAGTTATCTCAACCGCAATGGCGGTCTCAATGACAAGATGAAGGCCATGCCTACCGCACCTACCGAACTCCCGTCGTCGCTCTTCTACCGCACGGAGAGCGAGTTGAAACAGCTGAGCGGCCAGCTCGGGGATGCGTACAACAAGAACCGTTCTCATACCATTACATTCGGCGAGACGCTGAGGGTCAATTTCATGCCGGAGCTTACATTGGACAATCAAGCTTCTGTAGTGCTCGACATCGGAAAAAGGGACTATTTTATCCCAGCGACCGCGACGGAAGACAACAAGAGCGTGGCCAACTCTTACTCAAGCATGACCACGACGGCAAACTTCAACTCCCGTCTTAATTTCAACAAGACTTTCAACGATCATTCTGTAGTGGGTCTCCTCGGTGTAGAGGTCAACACTAACGATCTCAACCAGCTCAGGGCTGAGGCCCAGGACGGCATGTCGGACTATATGAAAGTCATCCAGGGATACAAGAAGGAGGATATCTATGCCTATTCCGACATAGTGAAGAGTAACATGCTCTCTATGTTTACTCTTCTTTCCTACGGCTACAAGCAGAACCGCTACAAAATAGAGGGCGTGTTCCGCAGGGACGGATCCTCCCGTTTCGGAAAGAACCGCCGCTGGGCCAATTTCCCTTCAGTCAAGGTGCATTGGCAGTTCTCCGAGGAACCATGGATGGAGTGGGCCAAGGGTGTCATGGATTTCGGAAAGGTCAGGGTCTCTTATGGCACTTCCGGTGAAATCTATTACGACCCGCTGCTCCAATACAATTCCCTTATAGCCCTCAGCTCCATCACGGGAGGCTTAGGTTACATGAACAGCGACAAGATGGATGTCAAGACTTATGGGGGAAGCCTCGCCCTGATATCCGACTTCGACAAGATAGCCAACAAGGACCTCTCATGGAGCCGTTCGGAGGAAATCAACTACGGCCTTGACCTGGAATTCTTCAAGAGGAGGCTGCTCGTGACCGCCGATCTCTATTCCAAGAAGATGTCCGACCTTGTCTATACTTCTTCTCTGCCGGCCTATATCGGCTTCAACCAGATACAGACCAACCTTGTGGACATGGTGAGCCATGGTTTCGAATTATCGGTGACCGGCTACATGTTCCCGAGGGAGAGTGAAATCCAATGGGACTGGACACTCAACTTCGGAAACAATCACGCCAAGATCTCCAAGCTCGGCAATGGAGGGCGCGACTATATCAACTCCGGAGAATACTATGCCTTCATACAAGGAGCACCGGCATTCCAGTACTACATGGCGGAATATCTTAAACCTCTCGATTATTACACCGACCTCCCTGTTGACCCGTATACCGGAGAAGCTCTTCGCTACAAGTGGGCGGATGCCGGTCTCGCCAGAAATCTTCAGGGACGCATCTTCCCAGGAATGCCGATTTTCACGGATGTCAACGGAGACTACCTCATTGACGGCTACGAAGGAGGGGAGGATGTAAAGGTCATCAAGGGGAAAACCCCGGAGCCGAAGGTCGTCGGCGGACTAAGCACCGGCTTCAAGTACAAAAACCTCTCAGTGAGGGTCAACACATCCTTCTCTTTCGGCAGCTGGATTTTCAACACCACCCTTCACGACCAGCTGAGCCGTCTTGACAATGCCGCGGATTTCTACCAGTACGCTCTTTATAAGTTCAATAAGAAGGATTTCTGGACCAGTCCTGGTTGCGGTTCCAAATACCCTATGATGTATTTCGGCTACTGGGAAGGCGGTTCCGCCCGCTCGTTCAGAACATCATCTATGTTCCTCGAAAGGGGAGACTACTGGAGCCTCGACAATGTAAATGTATCCTACAACCTGCCGAAGCGTTGGATCAAGACCCTCGGCGTCAGAGGCATCAATGTCTATGTGACAGGAACCAACCTCGCGATGTGGAAGAAGAGCTCGGTGCTTGACCCGAGGACAGTCTCGAGGACGGGCTTCTACAACGGAAGCGGCTATCCTGTCTCCCAGACTTACGTCATCGGCGCTCAGTTACAGTTCTAAAAGAGAATTAAGTATGAAAAAGTTTCTTGAAATAATTTCAGCCTCGGTTCTTGGCCTGGTGTGCCTCAATGGATGCGATAAAATTCTGGAGCCCAAGCAGATAGACCTCATCTACAACGAGGTGTTCTGGGAAACCCAGACGGATGCCGAAGTGGGGCTTTCAGGTGTGTACGCCCTGTACAGGGGCCTGATGGCAAGCGGCGTCAACTGGTACGAAAGAGGTGACGCCACCACTGGATTCATCCGCGCAGGATGGAACGGCGGTTCTCCAAGCGGCCTGTATACCGTAGGAAACTATACGGATATCAATTCCGACTACAAAATGTGGGGAGGTCTTGAGTCATTCTGCGACTGGTCCAATTTCTACAAGGTCATCGCGGAAGCCAACCTTGTCATCGCCAAGGTAGATAAGATGGACGACTCAGTCTTCAAGACCGGGGACAAGAACAGGATTCTCGGCGAGGCGTATTTTCTCAGGGCTCTTACGTATTTCGACCTTCTGAGGATTTGGGGAAGCGTCCCTTACATTGACGAGTCCATAGAGTCTTCGAGCCAGGTCATCAATCACGACCTGACGCCTATCCTGATACCTCGCACAGACGACATCGACATAGCTACCTATGTACTTGATGATGCAGCCAAGGCTGTGGATATGCTGGAGTTTGACACTCCGTCCTCCTCAAGGTGGGGTGTATTCGCCAACAAAGGGTCAGCCGAAGCTCTATACGCAGAGGCCAATATGTGGATGTGGTTCCTTTCGAAGAGGGATAGAATCCCCGGAGTGCTCCAATGGGTAGAGGCCGCAATAGCGGCGCTCGAAGACTTGAGGGCGAACGGCGGCTACTCATATGTGCCTTACACAAGGGAGAATGTCGAGAAAATGTATGCAGGCGGCTCCACCGAAGCTGTCTTCGAGCTCAACATATCCGCTGACCAGAATGAAAGCTATCGCGCGGACCAGTCAGGTGTCACCGCACTGACCTGCAAGATGACTCCGTTCGACGGAGACCCTACCAAGGACAGGGGCACGCAGATAGACTGGGTCCCTTACTCGCAGAAAGCCAATCTCTATCCTGAATATAACTTCTCGGACGGAAGTGGAGACATACGCCCTAACCTCTTCTTCGCAGCCTGGGATTCCGAGTACAACGACCCGGTCAACGATCTCCAGGGCAATGCCGCCAACGACAGGAACAAGATTACCTGGCTTACCAAGTACGCACAGTTCACCGAGGATACCTATAGGAAAGCGGACGAGTATGTCGCATATTTCGCCACCTGTAACATACCTGTATTCAGATATACTGGTGTTATGCTCCTGCTCGCCGAAGCCTATTACAGGGACAACCAGATGGGAAAAGCCCTTGAAATCGTGAATCAGATACGGTCAAGAGCTGGGCTTAAGGAATTCACCGCGACAGACGAGTCTCTCCTTACGGAGATACTTCAAGAGAATTTCAGCGAGCTTTTCGGCGAAGGCAATATCTACTTCACCATGGTGAGGAACAACTATTTCCCTAACGAGCACCTTATGGGCGCGCTTAAATACCGCCAGCAGGGGTATTACTGGCCAGTGTCATCGGACATACTTGCAACCAATACCCTGATTACCCAGACCCCTTACTGGAACGGCAAGACAAGATGGTAGACCTTTTTATGGAAATGAAAATGAATAAATCCATATTGCTATTGTTTGCATTGGCATTGGCTGCATCCTGCGGGAAGGACAATGTCGAAGGCACGGTCAACAGTACAGACCCGGTGCCGATGACCACTTCCGAGTGGCTCGCCTCACAGAGCGAAACCAAGGTCGTGGCAGAGCTTTTTGACAGGGCCGGCCTTACAGACGTCATCAATTCTGACGTTACGGTCATCGCCCCGAATGTCTGGGCGGTCAACCGCTACATCCGTAGACACAATTCAGTCAACAGAAAACCTGCGGAGGATCCCAGATATACCCTGGACAGCCTGATGAATGAGGACCTTTCAAGAATGAAGATGTATATCTTCCCAGGCGTGTGGACGCTGGACGAGATTCCGGACGAGGGGGTTTACCTCACGGCACTTGATGATTCTACAGAAATCCGCCTTTCGTATGACGAGGTCAACACGGATCCTACCGCGGCTTGGGATGGCGGAAACGTCGCCGGCAACGGATACCAGTATTCCAACTTCCTGCTTTCCGACCCAAAGGTGCTTCATGTACTGTTCAAAAGAGGAAGCAGCTGGGAGCTCAATTACCTTGACAGGTCTTCGATGGGATTCGACAACTCAGAATGCGATCAAGCCTACAAGATGTACGTCTCAAATATCAGGACAAACAGCGGGGGAGTCGTGCACGTGCTCTATGCCGGAGATTCGGCATATGCCGAGCAGTACTACTATCATTCGCTATTCTTCTATGGGACCAGGTCTGACGATAGATAATAAATTAATATGAACAAGCATTTATACATATCCATTCTTTGCGCCGGAGCCCTGCTTTCCGCTGTATCCTGTTTCAAGGAACCCACCACCGAAGGGTATATAGGCGACGGCATCTACCTCCAGGGTGCCGACACCATGCACGTAACCATCGGCGCCAAGTCTTCCTCCAGCACTGCGTGGCTCGATAATTCCACCAGACCGGTCACTTTCGTCATAGAGGACGTCCGTGATGAGGAAGGAAACCATGCAGCCGGCTTTTTTGAGGAGTTCGACACCAGAGTCTGGGTTACTCCATACGACTACCTCACCGACACAACTAGCGAGCTTGTGCTCGCGAAGCTCAAGGACACCAAAATCACCCCGATTATGATTAACTCCGTCAACGGACAGCTCCGCGCCATGGAGTCTACCGAAGAAATCGGGGTTAAGCCGGGGGACGTGTTCCATGTGGATGTCAAAGCTTCTAACTCGAAAGGAGTCAGGCATCTCAAGGACTACGCCATCATTCTCTTCGAGGAAGGCGAGCAAAGCAATGACTTCGTCATCAACGACCTGGTGAACGGTATCGCCGTCATGAACTCTTCCGGAGAGTATGAATTCCCATACTATGACCAGATCAACTCCAACCAGAGCAATTTCGAGACCCGCCGTTCCAATATCTATGCTGACAACGGCAAAGAACGCAACATGAGAGTCTACAAGACTTCCGAGGAGCCATCTGTCGGCGTGCATGTGGTGATAAGGTTTCTTGACAAGAACGGCAACCTCTTCGACCCTGCGAGGTATGCTTCGTACTCTACGTTGAATAGCTACATAGATTACGGGGTCAACCGCCAGAACACTTCAGAAGGCCTGGAGCTGGACTTTCCGCTCACTCCATGGCCGGTGGCCACTGATGCCTATCAGTATCTGAGAGGGCCGGTGTATCAGAATTTCAGCAACCTTGACGTGGCTTCACTCAAGGCTGACAACCAGGCCGGCAGGATTCCCTACAACGCCAAGTGGCCTTCGAACGACTACGCAGGCGCCAAGGGCTGGTTCGTCAGGATGCGCTCGCAGATGACTTTCTACCAGAATGGCTCCTACGTCATAGAGCTTAAAGTGCCTTACTCCACGGCGATGTAGGACTATCCTAAGCTTTTGAAGCAACATTTAACAACTTAAACCAACCATTTAATTATGACCAAAAGACTAATCTACCTGATGTCAGTGATGGCTCCGTTAGCCCTCCTGGCAATCTCGTGCGGAGGCGGGGGCAGCGAGCCTGATCCCGAACCGACTCCGGAACCTGACAAGCCGTCTGTGCCCGCCAAGCAGGATGTCGCATTGACCTCCAAGCCTGCCGGGGACACTCTCACAGTCCAGGTCAAATCAACCGATGCATGGACTCTTGAGAAAGACGAGAATTACAGCTGGATTACGGCTTCCCCGGAGTCCGGCTCCGCATCCGGAACAGTGGAGGTTACGTTCATCACGACACCAAATGAATCCGGTAGGGAGAGGAGTGCGACATTCTTTGCCCTGCAGGGAAAAAGCACCATTTATGAAATCTTCATCACCCAGGCCAAGATGGCCGTGCCGATGGGAGAAGGAGACTACGCCTTCCTCAAGGCGGTTGTTGACGGCAAGCTGCTCGGCGACGCAACCCCGGAAGTGACTGACTGGTACTCCTTCGACCCAAGCATTATGAATGGTACGGGTTTCAATTTTGCGGACAAGGACGGCCTCTGGTACATTGTGTCCATTGACGGGGCGCCTCTGACAGGTTTCCCGAATGAGATGAACCTCCAGGAACTGGAAGTCATACGGCTCAATAACCAGACCGGTCTGGTCGGAAAGATGCTGCCTCAGACGTGGAGCACGCCTAAGCTTCAGATTGTAAGCCTCAGCCACACAAAAATGACAGGCACCATTCCTCAGGGCCTGGCGGATAGCCCTATTCTCAACCAGATTTATTTCGACGATACGGATTTCTACGGTGCTCTTCCTCATGTGTGGGCGACGAAGTCCCTTGAGGTGGCGCTGCTCGGCTCAACCTCCAACGGCACCAACAAGGACGATGAGATTTATCTCACAGACACCGAATGCCCTTATCTTGGGTATATGGTTCCTGCCACTCTTGATGTCATCCTCAATTCGCAGAGAGTCGCTCAGAGCGACAAGACTCAGATGAAGCTCGGCGGCGTGAGGGAAGGTTTCTGGGTAGGATTCGAGGAAGGCTGGGGACAGACCCGCTACGAGCTTTTCGATCCTGCTGCAGTCAAGGGCGACGGCACCGTGTGGAGCGACTGGAGACTTCTCATCGGAAAAACTGAGAACGACCCTGACGTATGGGCTTGGTACTTCTCCAACATGGGTTACAGCGATGCATCCATGAAGACGTTCATCCCTAAGAAAATGCTGAAATGGGATCAGGCGATGGCCGACAAATTTACGGCTGCCGCCAAGGCGGCCCATGACGCCAAGACCACCATTGACATGACGCAGTTTGGCAAGGACCCGGAAGAGAAGAAGGACGATTCTATCGCCGCAGGCAATCTTGTTACCGTGGGCGACTCATTCTGGACTGCTAATTGACCCTTAAAGAGCGAATAACATGAAAAAATACATATTACCATTCCTTGCAATCTGCGCCGCCGCTATCGCGGGGTGCAGCAAGACCGACGACCCTGCCGCTTTAACAGAGAACAGGGTAGTGAAGGTCTCAGCTTCTGCTTCCTCCGTCACCAAGGTCTATGGCACCGAGAAAGGCAAGTTCGTCTGGCAGAAAGGCGATGTCATCGGCGTGTGGACAGGATCGGAGATGACAGCATTCACACTCGATGATGAATGGGCTGACAACACTTACGGCACATTCACCGGCACTCTCCCAGAAGGCGGAAAAATCGATGAAAACTCGTATGCCGTTTATCCATACGGTGAACTCTCGGCAGACCCTTCCTCCAAGACCTTGGCATTGAATGAATATAGCCAATGGGATTTCCCCAGCAAAAACATAAGGGTCTTCGCCAAACCGGAACCAGCTGTGACCGGGACGACAACCGTGGCTGACTACAAGTTCCAGCATATCTCCGCTTACTTCAGAGTGACATTGAAGAATGTCCCTGTCGCGGCCAAGGCGTTCTTCATCGAGTCCACCAAGCAGCTTTTCCTCAAAGGCGGTTCAGTGGATGTGTCAGGTGATTCGCCCGTGCTCACTCCGGTGACCAACGACTGGGTGTGGGTGGCCATACCTGACCACACGACCGAGATTGCCAGCATGACTATCTATATTCCTGCTGTTCCGGCTGTGTATGACAACTGCAAGTTCCGGATTGTCGCCTATGAATCCGTGAGCTTCAGCGCGGCTACTCACGGTGATTACTCTGGCTGGCTGCCGGAGAACACTACAATAGCGGCTGGTGACTATTATGTGTTCCCTGCCATCACTTTCGAGGGTCCTAAGTCTGATGACACAGGCTCCGGTATCAACGATGGCATTGAGCAGGGGGTTGTGATTGACACTGGCGACGGTTTCTGGTCGACAGGAAGATAATGACAGGAGGAATTTTATCATGAAGAATTATTTACTGATACTTACTGCAGCTGCAATCCCGTTTCTTTTCGGTTGCGGCAAGGAGGACATTTCGGCACCGTCATCGGGGCCAAAGACCGTAAAGGTCTCTGCCATGCTGGATGCCACTAAGGTCGGTGTGGACACCGAGGGCAAATTCTCTTGGGAATCAGGGGACGCCATCGGAGTGTGGACCGGCAGCTCCTTCACCAAGTTCACGCTTGACGAGAGTGCTGTCGGCACTGTAGCCGGCACATTCACCGGAACTCTTCCGGAGGGCGGGACTGTCAACGAGTCATCGTATGCCGTCTACCCTTACAACGAGTCCGACACTCTCGACGGGACGACCTACACAACAAGCCATGCATTCGAGAGCTTTATCCCGATGTATGCCAAGCCGTCTGCTACCGTCAGCGGATCAACCACAGTGGCTTCCTACAAGTTCTGCCATCTTGGAGCTATCGCTAGAATCACGCTCAAGAACATCCCTGTCGAAACCAAGTACCTTTTCTTTGAATCGACTAAAAAGATTTTCCTTGGCGGGTCAGAAATAAAAGCGGACTTTAGCGCCGAGTATCCAAAGTTCACTGAGGGTGCCCGTGACTACGGTTTCTTCGCTTTGCCTGAACACACGTCAGCGATTGAATCTCTTACTATTACCATTCCGCTTGCGCCAGGAGAGTACGGCTCACAGCTGAAATTCAGGATAGCAAGCTTCACCGCTCCGAATTTCGACGAGGGCAGCGAACGAGACGACAGCGTCTATGGCAGAGTCGGGTATCTGTCGAATGGCGTTATCAACAGGGGTGATGTCATTGTAATGCAGGATATCACTTACTGATGTTTCATGACGGACTCTCTACTTTAAGTCCGTGCTGAATTCCATCAAGAGGAGGATGCCGCCGTGAGGCGGTGTCCTCCTCTCAATATTTCTCTAATCATAACTTCGATTAACTGTTACCTTTCAGCGCTTCCTTTCCCTTAATCTCAGCTTGCGCGCATCATCATAGCGTCGAACCAGCGGGTTGGCAACAAACTGTGGAGCCACACGAGGGGTTTTGCCATGAAACCAACCGTGTAGCGCGTCTTAGGACGACGGGCGTTGACGGCACGGGAGATGGCCCTTGCGATGACGATAGGCTTCGACATCATGTTCCCCGAATACTGCTTACGCATTCCGGCAGCGGTCTTTGAGGCCTGCTCCTCTTATGCACCACCCTTGGCGCTCTCGGCGAGGTCGTCGGCGGCAATGAAGCCCCAGGGAGTCTTTATGCCACCCGGCTCGATGATGCTGATGTTGATGCCGAAAGGTTCGGTCTCCATCCGCAGGGCATCGCTTAGTGCTTCGAGCGCATACTTCGTGGCATGATACCAAGCCCCGAAATAAGTGGTGAGCCGTCCTCCAATAGAGGCTATGTTGATGATAGTACCGCTGTGCCGGGAACGCATATAGGGCAGCACCCTCTTTACGAGCATGGCCACGCCGAAGACGTTCACGTCGAATTGTTTGCGTGCTTCGTCCATGCTTACGTCCTCTACAGCCCCGTAGGAACCATATCCGGCATTGTTTACCAGCACATCGATACGACCCTCGGCAAGGATGATGGCCTCGACAGCCTTGCTGACGCTCTCCTCGTTCGTCACGTCAAGGCAGATGGGCTTCACGCCGAACTGCTTCAGCGGCTCCATTTTTTCCACGCGGCGGGCTGCGCCGTATACCATGTGGCCCTGCTTGGCCAAAAACTCCGCTGTCTGAAAACCTATACCGCTGCTTGCGCCTGTTAGGAGGATGACTTTCTTTTCCATATTCTCTTTGCAAAATTTTAATCGCCGTTTCATTTTTACGCTGCAAAATTAGCCATTATCTTTCAGGTGGAAGTTGTCTAAATCATTACGATAGTGGTATATTTCATTCTTAAAACAACATATGCCACAATTGTCTTCAAATAGAGCACTAGAAAACAGGGAAAAGGGGACTGCTCCTTCTCCGGGGTGGCCGCCTACTGCAACACTCTGTCTGTCGGCAAACTTGGCGGCAGGGCGGTTCTTGACCTTGGCGACGTGAAGAATATCGCTGAGGTCATCGTGAATGGAAAGTCTTGCGGGACTGTGTGGAAAGAGCCGTGGACAGTGGATGTCACCGATGCGTTGAGGGAAGGGGAGAACTCCCTCGAGATAAAGGTGGCTGACCTGTGGGTGAACCGCCTGGTCGGCGACAATCAGCCGGATGCTCCGGAGCGGATCTGTACAACGCCTGGAGTCCAGTCCATCTATCCGGCAGATTACCCTCTTAAGGAAGCAGGTCTGCTCGGACCGGTCCGTCTGCTGGAACGCAAGTAATCACTATTCACTCCCGGCCCCTTGACTGCGGACCGGGAGTGCTATTCAGACTTCCGAAACCGACTCCTTAAGTCCGCAAGGGGCGTCGTGAAGCCAAATACATGAAAATCCGGCAAATGGACCTTTGCCCCGGATGAATCTGCAATCTGACAAAAAATCGAAATTTCGTTTGTTAATTCGATAAATATCGATATATTAGACATTGTCATCAGATAACGGAGAAGAACATTTGATAAATGGCTCATGAGATGAGATGGTCAGCCTTGACGTTGACATTGCCTATCCCATCCATGATTTTTCATAATGATGACTACCTGACTTATTCTGTTTTATTGAGTTTTTGCTGGACACTAGTACAGAGTGTAATAACAATTTCGTGAATGTTCAAGTGGCTTAGGAACATATTATTTAGGATTTTCGGAAAAGGGTAGTGTTTCTTCGAGTGTGTTTGGAGGCGGCAAATCATCTTGTTGTAGGACAAGTCCAGTCCTTGATTTTCTGTATCTCGTCGATGACCAGAATGAGTCCCTTTAATCCTTCTTTTTCGGTATATTTGCTCCGATGTCCGGCTATAAAGGATTCATTGACTAAGATGCCTAACGAAGAATGTATCATATGCAAAGCGCCGCTTGAGTATCTGGAAAAGGATGAGCTCATGGAGTGCGCCATCTGCCATAAGAAGGAATACAGCAAGACGCGCTGCGTCAATGGACACTATGTCTGCAACGAGTGCCATACTTCCGGGGTGGATCTTATCATCAGTCTGTGTCTCGAGGAAAAATCCAGGAACCCTTTCGAGATTATTGACAAGATGATGGAACAGCCTTTTTGCCACATGCACGGACCAGAGCATCATATCATGGTGGGTTCTGCTCTTCTGACCGCATATAGGAACGCCGGGGGAGACATCGACTTGAAAACAGCCCTTGTCGAAATGCTGCATCGCGGAAAAGCCGTACCGGGTGGGGCCTGCGGCTTCTGGGGCGCCTGCGGAGCGGCCATCAGTTCCGGAATGTTCATCTCCATTATCTCCAAATCTACGCCTCTTGCCAAGGAGCCGTGGGGGCTTTCGAACTTGATGACATCCCGCTCCCTCGAGGCAATCGGAAGGATCGGAGGTCCGCGCTGCTGCAAGCGGGATTCTTATCTTTCGCTGATCTCTGCAGTTAACTTTGCCAAGGAGCATTTCGGAATTGAAATGGAATGTCCTGATATTATCTGCCATTTCTCTTCCCGTAACAATCAATGCTTAGGCAGACGCTGCCCCTTTTCTCCATTGAACCATTGAGGAAAGGCCAGTCCTGATGAGAAAAGGGAAGTCACCTGATATAAAGCGCGTTACCAGGAGAGCTTGATAGAATTGATGATTCTCCCACAATGAGTACCTTCACGCCTGGCGGAGAAATATTCAGTGGAAGTGAAGGTGTCTATGCCGCAGATTTGTATGTTTTCAGACCTTACTCCGGACTCTTCCAGAAGAGAGGAGTTTGCTTCCCAAAGGTCTATGTGATGCCCTCCTGACATCGGTGTGCCGTCGCCATGACCACGGAACGACCATATCCGTTTCATGGGGAAGCCTGCCTGTCTGAATTGTTCCACCACTTCTTCTCCGACCTGGAAACTTTCCGGCCCTATCGAAGGTCCGATGACGGCATGAATGTCGGGAGCCTTGCAGCCGAAGTTTTCCTCCATCACACCTATGGTTTTCTGAGATATGAGCAGCACAGTTCCTTTCCAGCCGGAATGGATGGCGGCTATGACCCTCTTTATGGGATCATAGAGGAGCACAGGGACGCAGTCGGCTGTCCTCACTCCGATGGCCACTTCCTTCAAGTCTGTCACGAAGGCATCCATGCCCTCCAAATCTTCGCGGCTAAGACCCGGGCGGCCGATAAGCGCCACGCGGTCACCATGGACCTGATGTCCCTGGATTACGGGATAGGGGAGGGCTGAGTCTCTTCGGGTGGAGAAGGCTTCAACCCCTTCGCCAAGGGAATATGTCAACAAATCTGTCATGCTGATCAGTATTTTTTATGGGCGGGAGAATATCTGTGCCGTGGAATCGCTTGCATGGCGAGACTGCCCGGCCGAAGAAGCCTTGATATGCAGGACCAAGTATTCCGAACGTGTGCCCACCCGGATCTTCGGTCCCCAGATGCCAAGGCCGGAGCTGATATAATATTGCGTATGTCCGCGCCTATGGTACCCCCATGCCTTCTCGAAAAGCGCGTCCGTAATCCAGGAAACAGGCCAGACCTGTCCCCGGTGCGTGTGACCGCTGAACTGGAAGTCGATGCCGGAGGCTTCGGCCTCCTCCAGATGGTAAGGCTGATGGTCGAGGACGATGAGAAATCCGTCCTGCCCTTCGGCAAGATCTTTCAGGGCGGCGCGTGAACGACTGGTGAGGTCGTTCCGGCCGATGACCTCGATACCTTCGAAATGTGCTACGGAATCTCTCAACAGGGTGATTCCGGCATCGGCGAAGAAACGCTCAGCCTTTTTCCAATCGCCATAATACTCGTGGTTGCCCAGGATGGTGAAGGCCGGGGCCTGGATGCGGTGGAATTCTTCGGCATAATTGCCCTCAATTATCGGGCGCACGCTCATGTCCACGATATCTCCGCCAAAGAGCACCAAGTCCGGCTTCTCTGCGTTGATAAGACCGACCCATCGTCCCAATTCCGCTTTGCGGTTATGGTATCCCAGATGAAGGTCGCTTGCCAGCACCAGGGTCAAGTCTTTCTCCAGGGGCTTGTCCGTGACGATAGTCATTTCTTTACGGTATTTATGGTGGTAATGGATGCCTCCCAGACTCAAAATGAGGCCTGTAAGACTTATAAAGGTGCCAAGAGCGGCGGCATTATCCCTCAGAAAGTCTTTAGGGAGCAGATGGCATAGGGATGCGATATCGGCCGCGATGAAGAGCAGAAGCAGGTACAGGAAGGCGATAAGCCAGGTGTTGGCCACTTCGTACCATACGATGGCCGCCTTAAGCGGAAGCTTTTCCATCAGCGCGAAGCCGGCAAATTCACTGGCCATCCACAGCAGGAAGACTCCAGTAACTGTCAGTTTAAGCGGCCATCCTCCAGGCGTAATGCGCCATAAATGCCAACTGACATAGGCGGCCAGCCCGATTACAAGGGTCAATATGATAATGAATCTGTTCATGCTTAGGCAAATTTAGAAAAAAACGACCTATTGCCCAGACACGGTCCTTCATGGATAAGACAGAATCTGCGAAATTGGTTAAACGAAAAGCGTTATGGGTAAAAATAATATGTGGCCTGCCATAACTTTGTATGGCGAAATCAGCAATTATGAAAAAGATACTCATGGCCCTTTCCGTCGTTGCCGTCATGGCATCATGTAACAATGACAAAAACAATGATAACTATATGAACCTGATTAACCGACTCTATCGGTCTGCTGGACTATTGCATGCGCTACTACGACCGCCAGTTCATAACTCGCCATAAGGCGAACAGCGACATCCTTACTGAAGTTCCAGCAAAGTCTGGAGGACTATTTCCGCAGCGGAAAGGCTGAACGCGAAGGCCTGCCCTCCGTCGCCTATTTCGCCGAAAAGGCCTGCCTTTCGACAGGCTACTTCGGTGATCTCATCAAGAAGGTGACCGGCCTCTCAGCACAGCGCTACATCCAGAACGAGATCATCGACCTGTCGAAACAGTACGTCATGGATAAGAAGCTGACCATCAATCAAGTGGCTTATAAACTCGGCTTCCGATACCCACAACATTTCACCCGCCTGTTCAAACAGCAAGTGGGCATGACACCGACCGGATATCGGAATTGACAGATGATCCGGCCGGGCCAGGAAATTATCGTATCTTCGCTCAGAGCGTCATCACCCGCTTCATCTCCAGGTTCTCGTAGCCTTCCGGGCAGTGAGTGGAGAGATATACGGTAGGATTATTCCGGATGAACTCACGTACCCTGTCAAGGGTCTCACGGGCGGCCTTGATATCCTCGAAGACGATGCTCAGCTTGTTCGCTTTCAGGGCCGCGTCGCAATAAGTCACATCGCCGTGCAACATATAGAAGAGGCCGTCATTTTCGACAATGACGATGCTGGTGCCTTTGGTGTGGCCCTTTGCCTCGATGTACCAGATGCCGTCGGCAATCTGCTGTGCATTTGGGAAGTTCTTGTAGGCCTGGCCGTAGCTTGCGCGTACGATGTTTTCTCCTTCCAGCTTCATGGCGTCTGCATCCTCCGGCGAAATATAAATTTTGGCATTAGGGAAATACTCAAGCGCCCCCGTATGGTCCGGATGTTTATGCGTGACGAGAATCTTCGTCACCTGCTCCGGCTTGTAGCCCAGGGCCTCGAAGGCATCCATATAATCGGCAATCTTCTCGCCCATGTAGAGTGGAGCGCCGAGTTTCTTGGCTGGTGCTGGCATGCCGGTCTTGAAGCCAGTGTCAACGAGAATCACCTCCTTGCCCGTATCGATAAGGAAGTTCTGCAGCGAACTGCGATAGATGATCTGTTCGTCCAAACCTTCTTTGCTCTCACCGCCGAAAGCGAAGGCCTGGTTCATGAAACCGCCGTCGAACATGCGGATTGCTTTTATCTCCATATTCAGGCTATTTTGCAGGTTCCCATTTGCAACGGACGGGCGATACGATGGCGCCTTCCTTTTTCAGCTCGGCAAAAGTCTTGTCCACTTCCTTACGGTCGGCACCCAGTGCCTTTGCCACGTCACCTGCCGAGACAGGCTTGCCTGCCTGGCGCATTGCCTGTAATACTTGATCTTTCATATTTGTGCTATTTAGGTTTATGCCAATTTTGCTTCACCTGAGCTGCGTGACAAATGAATTGTTCGTGTCCATAATTCTCATGCCGCAGTTGCAATTCCAGGCTCGCTTGTCAGAAGCAAATGTACTATCTTTTTTGGATGAAGCAAATTTCGGCGAAAATGTTCTGATATGCGAATATAGCTCCGCCTACGATATCTGCAAGGCCAAAGCAAGTGCCCTTCGGGCAGCCTTGCATATATCTCCGGCTTACGCTCAATGTGGCCTATCAGAAATCAATCAACAACTGCAACATGCGGCGGAAAAACTTAAAAACACTATATTAGCAGTCTAATCTCAGACTGTCCTAATAAGGGGAAGTTCACACTTATAGGGAAGGCTACAAACCGTTATCGTGCAGGTGCAAAGGTATGGCAGCGGGCTTTGGAAATATTCTGCTACTTTTGTTAGTTCTGTTAAAAAACATATCCAATGCTTTTAAAACTATTTGGACTTCTTTATCAAAAACCAAAGGTTGCTTTTCCATGATTGGTATTCTCCTTGTTTTTCATTCTTGCCGCCAAAAGAAACTTTAGCCTCTCCATTGTGAAAATGGTGTAGCATACGAAAAAACGGGTGGAATAACAATAGCTCCACATGTATCAGCAAAACCTATTTTGCTATTTTTTCCTACAATTCTGAACAAGCCATCACTGACATAATCTGGACCATTATCAATCTTATATACTTCAAATAGTTCTCTACCTGCATTATTAATACAAACTATTTCACCTTTTCTCGTGCCGACAAAGCCGATAGATGAAATCGTATCAGTAAATGCTATTGTATATTTTTTATTCTTTACAAT
>Ga0256404_1005929_pt1 | contig 20869 bp, 14 predicted proteins | sample RumenRJG_01DNA_FD_185990 | JGI IMG/M metagenome (GOLD analysis project Ga0256404, IMG submission 185990) | Bovine rumen microbial communities from Lethbridge, Alberta, Canada - RJG_01 | ecosystem: Host-associated > Mammals > Digestive system > Stomach > Rumen | place: Canada: Alberta | collected...
AGTGCTTACCCCTGCTATTCCCGCTTCCTTTAAGGCTGCGCGCACGCTCTTCCACTCAGCTTTCTTTCCCTTGGCTTCATATATTTTCACTTTCTTTGCAAAAAGTGGCATGGTCTTACCTCCTTGAGAGCAGCCACGCCATCACGTGGACTGCCTGCTGAAATGCATTTCTTCGAATAAGATCCTCAATATCCTCGGCAGACAGTTTCCGTACATTCAGGAACTCTGTCTCATCCAGTTTTTGCGAGGATGCTGTTCTGCAGTTTCTCGCCTCATAAATATAGGCATAATTATCTGAAATAGTTGCGTTCGACGGGATTGTAATGAGATGCCGCCATTCGTCCGACACGCATCCCGTCTCTTCCTGAAGCTCGCGTTTTGCCGCCTCAAGCGGTGTCTCTGCCCTTCTGCTGTCTTTCTCGGACTTTGTAACATAGCCCTCTGTGCCGTCCAGATTGATTCCGCCCGCCGGGAATTCCGTCGTTACTTCACCGATCCCGTGCCTGTACTGTCTTACACAGAGATAGTTGCCTTCCGTATCAGACGCTACAATCACAACATAGCTTCTTCTGCTGTAATTATAAAACGGTTCATATTCGCTGCCATCCGGGAAGCGATACTTTACACGTCTGAAATCAATCCATTCATCTCTCACGAGATGCTCTACGCTTTCCTGTTTCCACTTGAGAGTATCTTCATCGGAACAATACTTTTTGAATTCTTCGTCCGTCATTGCTGTTCTTCCCTTATGTCAGTTCCATGATTTGGATCGTATCTTGTTAACTGTTCAGCAGCCTTGAAATCGGCAGGCAGAAATTGCGCAGGCTGGCCTGTGTTTTGACCGCCTCCGATTTTCCGATCAGTCAAGATGCAGCCTCGACCGCCCACAATAGAATGCATTACGCCCCGAATTATGTAGATGCTGAGCAGATATCTTATCTTACCGTATTTCGCACCTTATCGCATCTTTTCATTTCTGCCGTTGACCTCAAAAAAATGAATATAACAAAAGCCCCCAGAGATTTCTCTCTGGAGGCTGTAATTCATAGGCTGATCGCCGTCGATCTATGGCAATTAGTCAAGGATCGAAGCAACACGTCCGGAACCAACGGTTCTGCCGCCCTCACGAATAGCGAAGGTAAGGCCCTGCTCCATTCCGACAGGATGGATCAGCTCGATGGTCATCTCGACATGGTCGCCAGGCATGCACATTTCAGTTCCTTCCGGAAGCTTGATAACTCCGGTAACATCGGTGGTTCTGAAATAGAACTGCGGACGATAATCGTTGAAGAACGGGGTATGACGGCCGCCTTCATCCTTGGTCAGGACGTAAACCTGAGCCGTGAACTTCTTGTGGCAGGTAACGGAACCCGGCTTGCAGACAACCTGGCCGCGCTCGATATCTTCACGGTTGATACCACGAAGAAGGATACCGATGTTATCACCAGCCTCTGCATAATCCAGGGTCTTGCGGAACATTTCGATACCAGTTACAACAGAGCTTTCCGGCTCTTCGCGAATGCCGACGATCTCAACCGGATCATTCATCTTCAGCATACCACGCTCAACACGTCCGGTAGCAACGGTGCCGCGGCCGGTGATGGTGAAAACATCCTCGACAGGCATAAGGAATGGCTTGTCGTTATCACGCTGCGGATCCGGAATGTAAGAATCAACCGTATCCATCAGCTCCATGATAGCATCGGTCCACTGGTTCTTCTCAGACGGATTCTCCAGTGCCTTGAGAGCCGAACCACGAATGATCGGGGTATCGTCTCCCGGGAAGCCATACTCGTTGAGCAGGTCTCTGATTTCCATCTCGACAAGGTCAAGAAGTTCAGGATCGTCAACCATATCGCACTTGTTCATGAATACGATGATGTAAGGAACACCGACCTGACGAGCGAGCAGAACGTGCTCACGGGTCTGAGCCATGACACCATCGGTAGCAGCAACAACAAGGATAGCACCATCCATCTGTGCAGCGCCGGTGATCATGTTCTTGACATAGTCAGCGTGGCCAGGGCAGTCAACGTGTGCATAGTGTCTCTTCGCAGTCTCATACTCGATGTGTGCAGAGGAGATCGTTATACCACGAGCCTTCTCTTCCGGTGCCTTATCGATCTGATCGAAAGGAACTGCCGGATCAAGTCCGAGTCTTGCAGCAAGAACAGCGGTGATAGCTGCAGTCAGAGTAGTTTTGCCGTGGTCAACATGGCCGATGGTACCAATGTTGACATGCGTTTTGGTTCTATCAAAATGAGCCTTTCCCATTGTTTGAAACCTCCTTCAAATGTGAAGTAATATATTTTCATTCCCGGTTATTCAAACGATATTCCGGGAAAGCACCGTACATAGATTATAGTAAACGACGATGCTTATTTCAAGTTTAATTACTTGGTCTCCTTGCCGGCGGAAAGAACCTTCTCGGCTACATTCTTCGGTACCGGTTCATAACGGTCGAAGAACATGGAGTAGCTTGCACGGCCCTGTGTTTTGGAACGAAGGTCCGTAGCATAGCCGAACATCTCGGCAAGCGGAACGTAAGCAGTAATCAGGACAGAACCGCTGCGGTCCTCCTGGCTTACAACACGTCCTCTTCTTGAGGAGACATCACCGATGACATCGCCCATGTAATCCTGCGGAGTCGTGACTTCGACCTTCATGATCGGCTCGAGAAGAACCGGATCAGCCTTCGCCATTGCCTCCTTGAAGCACATGGAACCTGCGATGTGGAATGCCATCTCGGAACTATCGACTTCATGATAGGATCCGTCATAGACGGTCGCATGAATACCGACAACCGGATATCCTCCAAGGGAACCGGACTTCATTGCTTCCTCAATACCTTCACCGACTGCGGGTACATATTCCTTCGGAATAGCGCCGCCGACGATTGCCGAGTCAAACTTATAGAGCTCGTCGCCGTTGGCATCCATCGGCTCGAATTTCACTTTGCAGTGACCGTACTGGCCGCGGCCGCCCGACTGCTTGACGTACTTGTACTCCTGATCCACCGGTTTGGTGAAGGTTTCCTTGTACGCGACCTGAGGAGCACCGACGTTCGCTTCTACGTGGAATTCACGAAGAAGACGGTCAACAATGATCTCAAGGTGAAGCTCGCCCATGCCGGCGATGATGGTCTGACCAGTTTCCTGATTGGTATGCGCACGGAAGGTAGGATCTTCTTCTGCAAGCTTCTGCAGAGCATCTACCAGCTTAGCCTGGCCGGCCTTGGTCTTCGGCTCAATCGCAAGCTCGATGACCGGGTCCGGGAACTCCATCGACTCGAGAATGCAGGGGTGCTGCTCATCGCAGAGCGTGTCGCCGGTGCTGGTGTTCTTAAGACCGACAGCGGCAGCAATATCTCCCGCAAAAACTTTGTCGAGATCGGTTCTCTTGTTTGCGTGCATCAGAAGGATACGTCCCAGACGCTCCTTGGAATCCTTCGTGCTGTTCAGCACATAGGAGCCTGCCTTTGCAGTACCGCGATACACACGGAAGAATGCAAGCTTTCCGACGAACGGGTCTGTAACAATCTTGAATGCAAGTGCTGCGAACGGACCGTCATCGGTGGATTCGATGTCGATCGGATTACCGTCCATGTCTGTGCCGTGTGCATCTTCGATATCGGTCGGCGCCGGCATAAAATCAAGGACAGCATCCAGGAGCTTCTGAATACCGATGTTCTTGTGAGCAGAACCGCAGACGACCGGGAATGCCTTGCACTGGCAGGTAGCCTTGCGGAGGACCTTCTTCATATCGTCAATCGAAGGCTCATTTCCTTCAAGATACTGCTCCATAAGTTCATCGTCGAGATCGCAGATCTTCTCAACCATCTCGGTGTGATAGTTTTCCGCCGTCTCCTTCAGATCATCTGGAATCTCGATCTGCTTTACGTTTTCGCCATGATCGCCTTCAAAAAGATATCCCTTCATCTCAAAGAGATCAATGACGCCCTTGAACTGGTCCTCGGCGCCAATCGGATATTCGACCATGATGGCGTTTTTCTTAAGCTGATTGCGGATCTGGTCAACAGCGTTCAGATAGTTCGCACCGACAATATCCATCTTGTTGATGAATGCAATTCGGGGAACATTGAATCCGTCTGCCTGATGCCATACGTTCTCAGACTGCGGCTCGACGCCTTCCTTCGCACTGAAGACACCGACTGCGCCGTCAAGAACGCGGAGTGAACGCTCAACCTCGACCGTAAAGTCGACGTGGCCGGGGGTATCGATAATGTTGATACGATACTCCGGCTGGCTCTCATCGCGCTTGCCGTTAATCATGTGCTTCCAGTGGCAGGTTGTAGCCGCTGATGTGATGGTGATGCCGCGCTCCTGCTCCTGTGCCATGTAGTCCATGGTTGCAGTGCCTTCGTACGTCTCACCGATTTTATAGTTAACACCGGTAAAATACAGGATACGCTCTGTCAGCGTAGTTTTTCCTGCATCAATATGAGCCATGATACCGATGTTCCTGGTTCTCTCCAGGGGATACTCTCTTGTCTCTCCCACAGGTATTTCCTCCTGATCTTGCTGCACTAATGTAACAGTTCGTAAACACCGCATCCGTCACTTGCGGATGACAGATGCACAGCAGTCCCCATTCCCTCGTATTTATAATAGGTAGGAACGGGGCTCCATCAAAACAGATCAGAATCTGTAATGAGAGAATGCTCTGTTTGCTTCTGCCATCTTGTGCATATCTTCCTTACGCTTTACGGAAGATCCTGTGTTGTTGGATGCATCGAGAATCTCTCCGGCAAGTCTGTCGACCATATTCTTCTCACCTCTCTTGCGTGAGAAATCGACAAGCCAGCGGAGTGCAAGCGCCTGACGGCGTTCCGGTCTGACTTCGACCGGTACCTGGTAGGTGGCACCGCCGATACGTCTTGCCTTGACTTCAAGGACAGGCATGATGTTGTTCATGGCTGCCTCAAATACCTCAAGAGCAGGTTTTCCGGACTTCTGCTCAGCTTCTGCAAAAGCACCGTATACAATCTTCTGCGCTACAGACTTCTTGCCGTCAAGCATGACGGTGTTGATCAGCTTTGTAACGACCTTGTTGTTGTATAACGGGTCCGCCAGAACCTCTCTCTTCTGTACATGTCCTTTACGTGACACGTTACTTCCCTCCTTATCATGCGAATAAATCGTCTGGATAATTCACAGGTACTCACGAATGAAAATGGTGTCCGTGCCGATAACTACTTACTGCTTATATCAGAAAATAGATACCACACACTAACGCTTCAAATGTGAATTATGAATTATTTGGATGCCTTCGGTCTCTTGGCGCCGTACTTGGAACGAGCCTTCTTGCGGTTCGCAACGCCAGCGGTATCAAGAGTTCCACGGATAATGTGGTATCTCGTGCCGGGCAGATCCTTGACTCTTCCGCCTCTGATCAGAACGACAGAGTGTTCCTGAAGATTGTGGCCCTCGCCCGGAATGTAGGATGTAACTTCGATTCCGTTCGAAAGACGTACTCTGGCGATCTTACGAAGTGCAGAGTTAGGCTTCTTAGGGGTTGCAGTTTTGACCGCAGTGCAGACGCCGCGCTTCTGAGGAGCATTGACAGCAATGGCCTTCTTCTGAAGAGAATTGTAGCCTCTCTGAAGAGCCGGTGCCGCAGACTTCTTCGCGCTTGTCTGGCGACCCTTTCTGACTAACTGGTTAAATGTGGGCATTCTATTTACCTCCTTATAAGTCTCTTGCCAACTTAGTTTATGGCAAGGAAAACGGTGTGACTCCGCAAAGTCACACCGTATAATTATATGGAAGAGACTCATTTCTGTCAATGAGCTCTTCCCATATTTTCCCTGCTTCGCGGGCATTTTTACAAGGTTTTTACGATATCGGAGAAGCCCCGGCGTCAAAACCCATTCTTACGTTGCTTCTCTTCTGCCCGTTGTTATTCCGCTGCTGGAAATCGGCCGCGCAAAGCTTTGGCCTCAGACTCTCGCCGGAGCATCCTCCTGCTTTTCGTCCTTTGCCGTCTCCTCTTCGGTTACAACCTCTTCATCAAGAGTCAGATTCTGCTTCGCGTTCGGATCATCGTTCGGGATGGAACCGTCCGAAAGAATCTCCGCGTCAGTATCCACTGCTTCCTCTTCCGCAATCGGCTCATTGTCTGTCGAGAGTTTCGTCTTGCGGTATCTCTTCATGCCGGTTCCGGCAGGAATAAGCTTACCGATGATGACATTCTCCTTAAGTCCAATGAGAGGATCGACCTTTCCATGAATAGCCGCGTCAGTAAGAACCTTCGTGGTCTCCTGGAAGGAAGCTGCCGACAGGAAGGAATCTGTCGCAAGTGCTGCCTTGGTGATGCCCAGGATAATTCTCGTGCCTTCTGCAGGTCTCTTTCCTTCTGCCACGAGCTTTTCGTTGTTGTCCTCGAAGTCGATGATATCGATAAGGCTGCCCGGCATGAATTCCGAGTCGCCCTGTTCCTCGATACGGACCTTCTTGAGCATCTGGCGGACGATGACTTCGATATGCTTATCGCAGATATCAACACCCTGCAGACGATAAACTCTCTGAACCTCGCGGAGCAGATAATCCTCAACAGCCTGGATGCCCTTGATCTTGAGAAGATCATGCGGGTTGACAGAGCCTTCTGTCAGTTCATCGCCGGCCACAATTTCCTGATCATCTCTGACCTTGATTCTCGAGCCGTACGGAATCGGATATGTCTTGGTTTCGCCATCCGCGTTGGTTACAACGACTTCACGGCTCTTCTTGCTGTCATTGACTTTGACCTTGCCGCCGAATTCTGCAATGATCGCAAGTCCCTTCGGCTTTCTGGCCTCAAAAAGCTCCTCGACACGGGGAAGACCCTGTGTGATGTTGGAACCTGCGACACCGCCGGTGTGGAAGGTTCTCATTGTCAGCTGTGTGCCGGGCTCACCGATTGCCTGTGCGGCAATGATACCGACAGCTTCACCGACCTGAACCGGTTCACCGGTTGCCATGTTGGCACCGTAGCACTTAGCGCAGATGCCGAGGTGCGAACGGCAGGTGAGAATTGTCCGGATTTTTACCTGCGTCAGCGGTTCGCCGTTCTCGTCAACGCCGGAAGAGACAACTTTCTTTGCTCTCGCCGGTGTAATCATGTGGTTTTTCTTTACAAGGACATTGCCGTCCTTGTCCCTGATTTCATCACAGGAATATCTTCCGGTAATGCGGTCTTCCAGACTCTCAAGGACTTCATTTCCATCAACGAACGCGTAAACCGGCATTCCCGGAATAACATCCTTGCCTTCCGAGCAGTCCTGCTCGCGGATGATGAGTTCCTGCGAGACATCGACCATTCGTCTGGTAAGATATCCGGAGTCTGCGGTACGAAGTGCGGTATCGGACAGACCCTTGCGGGCACCGTGGGCTGCCATGAAGTACTCGAGGACATCCAGACCTTCACGGAAGTTCGATTTGATCGGCAGCTCGATGGTACGGCCCTGTGTATCTGCCATCAGGCCGCGCATACCTGCCAGCTGTTTGATCTGCTGATTGGAACCGCGGGCACCGGAGTCGGCCATCATGAAGATGTTATTGTATTTATCCAGCGTTCCGATGGTCGCATCGGTCAGCTTCTTATCAACTTCCGTCCAGGTATCGACAACCGCTTTATAACGCTCTTCCTCAGTGACAAGACCTCTTCTGTAGTTCTTCTGAATCTCGTCAACCGTCTTCTGGCCTTCATCGAGGATCTCGTTCTTGTTTTCCGGAACGATGATATCCGCGATGGAAACGGTCATGGCCGCTCTTGTGGAATAGTGATAGCCGATGGACTTGATGAGGTCCATGATCTCAGCCGTCTTGAACGTTCCATGAACATTGATGATGGCCTGAAGAATCTTCTTCAGATCCTTCTTCTTGACCATGAAGTCAATCTCGAGCTTGAGTTCATTGCCCTTCACGCTGCGGTCGACAAATCCAAGATCCTGCGGAATGATTTCGTTGAACAGGAAACGGCCGAGTGTAGACTCGATTGTATCCTGCAGAACGGTGCCGTCCGGCATCTTCTTCTGCACACGGACATGAATGCGGCTCTGCAGTGTGCATTCACCGTTCTCATAAGCGAGGATAGCCTCGTTGAGACTGTGATAATAATTGCCGGTTCCCTTTACACCCTCTCTCTCCTGGGTAAGATAATAGATACCAAGGATCATATCCTGTGAAGGCACGGAGACAACCTGTCCGTCCGAAGGCTTCAGAAGGTTATTGGAGGACAGAAGCAGGAATCTGCACTCTGCCTGTGCCTCTTCGGAAAGAGGAAGGTGAATAGCCATCTGATCGCCGTCGAAGTCGGCGTTGAAGCCGGCGCACACAAGCGGATGAAGTTTGATTGCCTTGCCCTCAATGAGGACAGGCTCAAATGCCTGAATGCCGAGACGGTGCAGTGTGGGAGCACGGTTCAGCATAACCGGGTGCTCTTTGATGACGTCCTCAAGGACATCCCATACCTGCGGATCCTGTCTCTCGACAAGCTTCTTGGCATTCTTGACGTTCTGGGAGATGCCTCTCTGCTCCAGTTCCTTCATGACGAAGGGCTTGAAGAGTTCGAGTGCCATTTCCTTCGGAACGCCGCACTGATAAATCTTCAGTTCAGGTCCATTGACAATAACGGTACGTCCAGAATAGTCAACACGCTTGCCCAGCAGGTTTTGACGGAAACGTCCGTTCTTACCCTTGAGCATGTCAGACAGAGACTTGAGGGCACGGTTGCCGGGTCCGGTAACCGGGCGTCCTCTTCTGCCGTTGTCGATCAGCGCATCGACCGCTTCCTGAAGCATTCTCTTCTCGTTGCGGACGATGATGTCCGGCGCTCCGAGCTCGAGCAGTCTCTTCAGACGATTGTTCCGGTTGATGATTCTTCTGTAAAGATCGTTAAGATCCGATGTTGCAAAACGGCCGCCGTCCAGCTGTACCATCGGGCGCAGATCCGGCGGGATGACCGGGATGCAGTCCAGAATCATCCAGCTCGGCTCGTTCCCTGACTCGCGGAACGCCTGAATAACCTCAAAGCGCTTGATGAGACGGGCCTTCTTCTGTCCGGTTGCCTCATTCAGCTCAGCCTTGAGCTCTTCATATTCCTTCTCGACATCAATAGCTATCAGAAGTTCCTTGACGGCTTCAGCTCCCATTCCGGCGCGGAACTTGGTGCCCCACTTTTCCTTGGCTTCCTGATATTCCTTCTCGGAAAGAACCTGCTTGTACTCAAGGTCTGTTTCGCCCTTGTCGAGCACGATATAGTTGGCAAAGTACAGGACCTTCTCAAGCACACGCGGAGAAATATCAAGGATCAGTCCCATGCGGCTCGGAATTCCCTTGAAATACCAGATATGAGAAACCGGCGCTGCAAGCTCGATGTGTCCCATTCTCTCACGGCGCACGATCGATTTCGTGACTTCCACGCCGCAGCGGTCGCAGATCGTGCCCTTGTAAGCTGCTTTCTTATACTTGCCGCAGTGGCACTCAAAATCCTTGCTGGGCCCAAAAATCTTCTCGCAGAAAAGGCCGTCCTTTTCCGGCTTTAACGTGCGGTAGTTGATGGTCTCGGGCTTTGTAACCTCGCCGTAGGACCAACCCTTGTGCTCCCGCGCACTTCCGCGGATCAGATCCGGATTGGCAAGACTTATTTTAATAGCGTCAAATGAAACCGGCTGATAATTCTTCTGTTTGCTGTTGCGCATTTATTCCCTCAATTTCCGCCGCTTTCGCGGCCTGCTTGTCGGAACAGCGTCAAAACTCCCGGCGCCGTTCCGGCGGAATTGTTATCGCTGTAATCATCGGAGAGCATCTATATGACTGTTCTCCGCAGAAGTCACTGCTCTTCAGAGCCGTCGGCATCATCGAGCACAGCAGCAGCGTCATCGGACGAATCGTCCTCCTCCGGAGCACTGTCCTGAAGTTCGCCGTTTTCATCGAACTCCTTCGTGCCCATGCCGTTCTGTGCAGCTTCGCTGTCGCTGTAACTGTTGTAGTCACGGAAATTGTTCTGCATCTCATAGCGGAACTCGGAATCACCGTTATAATCGATATCCTCTTTGATTTCGACTTCCGATCCGTCGTCCTTGAGAACGCGGACATTGAGGCAGAGAGCCTGCAGTTCCTTGAGAAGGACCTTGAAGGATTCGGGAACACCCGGCTCCGGAAGGTTTTCTCCCTTTACGATTGCTTCAAACGTCTGAACACGTCCGATGCGGTCATCCGACTTCACAGTCAGAATTTCCTGCAGCGTATATGCTGCACCGTATGCCTCGAGAGCCCAGACCTCCATCTCGCCGAAACGCTGGCCGCCAAACTGTGCTTTGCCGCCCAGAGGCTGCTGCGTGACAAGTGAATAAGGACCGGTAGAACGTGCGTGAATCTTATCGTCAACCAGGTGATGCAGCTTCAGATAATGCATGTGGCCGATCGTAACACGTCCGTCGAAAAGCTCACCGGTGCGTCCGTCGCGGACCGGTACCTTTCCGTCCGGATCAATCGGAACGCCCTTCCAGACTTTTCTGTGCTCACGATGATCCCAGAGATATTTCATAATCTCCGGTCCTGCCTGCTCGCCCCATTTATCCTCGAAGGCTTTCCAGCCATCTTCTCCATAGGAGTTGTTGACATAGTCATTCGCCATGCTCAGAAGATCCTGGATATCCTCCTCGGATGCGCCGTCGAATACCGGCGTCGAGACATTAAATCCAAGAGCCGCAGCAGCAAGGGACAGATGAATCTCAAGGACCTGTCCGATGTTCATACGGGAAGGCACGCCCATCGGGTTCAGCACAATGTCGAGCGGACGTCCGTTCGGAAGGAACGGCATATCCTCGACCGGAAGAACGCGGGAGACGACGCCCTTGTTTCCGTGACGGCCAGCCATCTTGTCGCCGACGGTGATCTTTCTCTTCTGTGCGATGTAGATGCGGACCGCCATGTTGACTCCGGGCGGAAGCTCATCGCCGTTTTCTCTTGTGAAGACCTTGGCATCAACTACGATGCCGTATTCGCCGTGCGGCACCTTAAGAGAAGTATCACGCACCTCACGTGCCTTCTCGCCGAAAATCGCACGAACAAGTCTCTCCTCCGGGGTAAGCTCGGTCTCGCCCTTCGGCGTAACCTTGCCGACCAGAATATCGCCGGCACGGACTTCCGCACCGATGCGGATAATACCGTTGTCGTCGAGATCCTTGAGCGCATCATCGCCGACACCCGGAACATCTCTTGTAATCTCTTCAGGTCCGAGCTTGGTGTCTCTCGACTCGGCCTCATACTCCTCAATATGCAGAGAAGTATAGACATCTTCCTTTACAAGACGCTCGCTGATAAGGACAGCGTCCTCGTAGTTGTAGCCTTCCCATGTCATGAAGCCGATCAGCGGGTTCTTGCCAAGGCCGAGCTCACCGTTCTTCGTGGAAGGACCGTCCGCAATGATCTGGCCCTCTTCCACATGATCGCCGTTGTTCACGGACGGCTTCTGGTTGTAGCAGTTGCTCTGGTTGCTTCTCTCAAACTTGATGAGATGATATTCACTCTTTGTCCCGTCGTCGTTGTTCACACGGATCGTGGTCGCATCAACGAATTCGACTGTTCCGGACTTCTTTGCAACTACGCTGTCGCCCGAGTCCTTCGCTGCCTTCGGCTCAAGACCAGTACCGACGATCGGAGCTTCCGTAGTGAGAAGCGGAACCGCCTGACGCTGCATGTTGGAACCCATCAGAGCACGTGTCGGGTCATCCGACTGAAGGAACGGAACAAGTGCGGTAGCGACCGAGAAGACCATTCTCGGAGAGACATCCATGAAATCGAATGCCGTTCTCGGGAACTGTGAAGTCAGTGTCTTGTAACGGCCGGAAACCATGCGGTTCACGAAATGACCGTCCGCATCAATCTTCGCGGAAGCCTGCGCTACATGATAATTATCTTCTTCATCCGCAGTCATGTAGACGACTTCATCTGTGACACGCGGATTTGTCGGATCGGACTTATCAATTCTGCGGTACGGAGCCTCAATGAAGCCGTACTCATTGAGACGCGCATAGCATGCAAGAGAGTTGATCAGACCGATGTTCGGGCCTTCAGGAGTCTCGATAGGGCACATACGTCCGTAGTGCGTGTAGTGGATATCGCGGACTTCAAGTCCTGCACGGTCTCTGGACAGACCGCCGGGGCCCAGTGCGGAAAGACGTCTCTTGTGTGTGATCTCAGAGAGCGGGTTGTTCTGATCCATGAACTGGGACAGCTGGGAGGAACCGAAGAATTCCTTCACGGCAGCCTGTACCGGCTTGATATTGATCAGCGTCTGCGGCGAAATCGGATCCTTCGGATCATGGGTCGTCATGCGTTCACGGACAACACGCTCCAGTCTCGACAGACCGATGCGGTACTGGTTCTGAAGCAGTTCACCGACACAGCGGATACGGCGGTTGCCGAGGTGATCGATATCATCCGCATTGCCGATGCCGTACTCGAGATGCATATTGTAGTTGATGGAAGCAAGAATGTCTTCCTTGGTGATGTGCTTCGGAATAAGCTCGTGAACACTCTTCTTGAGCGCATCAGCCAGTGCCTCCGGATCCTCGTTGTCCTGATACTTGAGAAGGATCTCACGGAGAGCCGGATAATAAACCTGCTCATGGATTCCGAGTTCTTCCGGATTGCAGTCAACAAAGTGTGTGATGTCAACCATAAGGTTGCTCAGCACCTTGACATTGCGCTCTTCTGTCTGAATTACAACACTCGGAATAGCCGCGTTCTGAATGGCATCCGCCATCTCACGCGTAACGGTTTCGCCTGCGCTGCCGAGTATTTCGCCGTTTGCCTCATCGACGACATCCTCTGCGAGGACATGGCCGACAATACGGTTGCGGAGGGCAAGCTTCTTATTAAATTTATAACGGCCGACCTTGGCAAGATCATAGCGGCGCGGATCAAACAGCATCGCATTGATCAGGCTGTCTGCAGACTCCACCGAGAGCGGTTCGCCAGGACGAATCTTCTTGTAGAGTTCGAGAAGACCGGTCTCGTAGCTGTCGGACGGATCCTTCGAAAGTGCAGCACGAAGCTTCGGCTCGTCGCCGAAGACCTCAAAAATCTCGTCGTCGGTGCCAAGTCCAAGGGCACGAAGCAGAACGGTTACCGGCACTTTTCTCGTGCGGTCAACACGGACCCAGAACACATCGTTCACATCGGTCTCATATTCGAGCCATGCGCCGCGGTTCGGGATCACCGTGCAGGAATACATCTCCTTGCCGAACTTATCCTTGTCGATTCCGTAATAGATACCGGGAGAGCGGACCAGCTGCGAGACAACGACACGCTCTGCGCCATTGATGACAAACGTTCCGTTGTCCGTCATGACCGGCATATCGCCCATAAAAATTTCCTGTTCGGTAACAGTCTGGTCATTCTCCTTGTCGTACAGACGGACACGAACCTTCAGAGGAGCCGCGTATGTCGCGTCTCTTTCCTTGCACTTTTCGATGTCGTACTTGATTTCATCCTCGCAGAGTCTGTAGCCCACAAAAGAAAGGCTCAGATGACCGTTGTAGTCCTCGATGGGACTGATGTCATCAAACGCCTCCTGCAGACCTTCCTCGAGGAACCAGCGATAGGAGGATTTCTGGACTTCAATCAGATTGGGCATTTCCTGGACTTCCTTCTGACGGGAAAAGCTCATCCTCATGCTGTTTCCGCTTTTGATGGGACGCATCCTGTTTTTGTCCATTCTTTCCTTTCAGGCCGCTTCGCGGCCGCGCGAGCCGGAATCCGCAAAAACTTCCGGCGGTGCGATCGGAACAGACGGCCGACCGGGACCATCTGTTCTGTCTTTCGGCCTCTGCCTGGCAGAAGCCTTGAGACTTCACCCCGATTATGATATAGAGTTGATTAGTGATGAGACCTCGGCATAGATGAAACTGCGCATCTTTCCGGCAAATGAGCGCACCAAAAAAAGCGCATACTACATCCGAGGATATGCATTTCTTAGCATACAACGATAGACAAGTCAGTGTCAAGGATATTTAATACTCAGAAATTTCCGAAAAATCGGATCGAAAAAACGCAGGTCCCTGTATTGATCAGAGACCTGCGTTCCATTATTGCTTATTTGTCTGGTCTTCTGTAAGAAGATCGAATCAGACGATCTTTTATGAGAAGATAGATATGGGTGATTCTCCGCAAGAAGATTACTTAAGGGTGATCTTAGCGCCTTCAGCTTCGAGCTTCTTCTGAATCTCCTCAGCCTCTTCCTTAGCGACGCCTTCCTTGACATTCTTCGGAGCGGACTCAACAAGGTCCTTTGCTTCCTTCAGGCCAAGGCCGGTGATCTCACGAACAACCTTGATGACCTTGATCTTGTTCGGGCCGATCTCGGTGAGCTCGACGTTGAACTCGGTCTTCTCTTCAGCCTGTGCTGCATCTCCGCCTGCTGCTGCGACTACAACGCCTGCTGCTGCGGAAACACCAAATTCATCTTCACATGCCTTTACAAGGTCATTGAGCTCCATAACGGAGAGTTCCTTGATAGCATCAATAATTTCCTGAGTGGATAACTTTGCCATTTTAATTTCCTCCATTTAAGATTTCAAACCGCCGGAACAGAGCCGGCATCATGGGTACAGAAGAGATTACGCTTCTGTCTTTGCTTCTTCTGCAGGAGCAGCTTCTGCTGCAGGTGCTTCGGCAGCGGCTTCTGCCGGTGCATCGCCGCCCTCGGCCTTCTTGTCCGCGATCTGCTTGATAACGCGGGCGAAGTTTGCCATCGGAGACTGAATGCTTCCGAGCAGCTTGGAGAGGAGTTCCTCTCTCGACGGAATCTTAGCGATCTCCGCCATGCCTGCTTCATCGTAAAGAGTTCCCTCTACGACGCCGCCCTTCATCTGAAGCTTGTCAGATGTCTTCTGGAACTTTGCAATCACACGTGCTGCGGCGGTTGCATCGTCCTTGGAAACTGCAAGGGCGCTCGGGCCGTTCAGATAGGGATCGAGCTGAGCGAAATCGGTGCCGTTGAAGGCAATCTTCATCATGGTGTTCTTGTAAACCTTGTACTCGACACCAGCTTCACGAAGAGCCTTGCGGAGTGCTGTATCCTCGGTGACGGTAAGACCTCTTGCGTCAACGATGACAGCAGATGCGGCGCCGTCGATCTTCGCGGAAATCTCTTTCACGACCGGCTGCTTTTCTTCCACTTTTGCCATTGTTTTACCTCCTTATGAATTATTGCCGTGAGATCAGCGCAGTGCGCTGCCTCTGCGGGAAAGAAGGTCTGATCAAAAAGAAAACCCTCTGCCGTATTGACAGAGGGAGAATTTCGAATCAATCGTGTTCTTTCCTCGGCGGGCGTTCTCTCGAACTTACGTCTTTCGACACCAGCTGTCTTCGGCCAACATGGGCATTATGCCACAGCGTATTTACAAAGTCAACGAATTTTCGTAAAAACCCGGGGCAGGCGAGCATACTGCCTCCCCCGCGCCGGTACGGTCTTTGCATTCCTGCATGCTGTACCCCGTATTTGCATATTTTAGAATATGCACTTCTGTCCTTTGACGTTGACAGGCTACTGTCCATTGAGGGTGATGTTTCCGTCCTCATCCACCGTCACGCCAGTAGACCCCGTCCGCAGGAAGTTTAAAACCCGTTCCTTCTCCAAACCGCTGAGAGTCCTTACGGAGCTGTCCGACTGAAGCATCGGAATAAACCGGATGCCCGACACGGATTTTGACGAAGGAGTAAAGGTCACTTCCAGGAGTCCGGTGTCGGTCGTAAAGGATGTGAAGAGGAAGTTTCCGAGACTGTAGCAGACGAAGGTGTGCCCATCCGATGCAAAGGGCTCGAGTACATGCGGGTGGTCACCGATGATGAAGTCCGCGCCGGCCTCTTCAAGCGCCGCAGCGCACTGGGTCTGCGACCAATCGGCGTCCGTGCGCTTCTCCGTGCCCCAGTGGATATAGACAATCGTCTCGTCAACTTCGGCGTCGACCTCTTTGATTTTATTCACGAGGTTCGTCCATTCCCAGCAGCGGAACACGCCGGACTGAGTATCCGTTGCACCCCGCGTCTCGGGGTTGTCGCCCTGCTCGATCATGGTCGCATTGAGAATGGCAATTTTCATCCCTCCGCACCCGAAGACGGCGGGCTCCGACGCCTCGTCAAGATTGTGTCCGGCCCCGACATGAATCATTCCGATGGAATCGAGCGTATCGAGCGTATCGAGCAGTGCCTCTTCTCCATAGTCAAAACAGTGATTGTTCGCGAGGGAGACGATATCCGCTCCCATTTCCGTGAGCCACTCTGCAGTCGAAGGATCCGCCCGGAAGGTATATTGCTTTCCGGCGAGCGGTGTGCCCCGGCTGCTGTAGGGAAATTCGTTGTTCACCATGAAGACATCCGCTGTCCTGCAGGCGTTCAGCGTCTCTTCGTCAAAACTGTTTTCAATGTTTCCGCCCCGCTGGACGATGGAAGCGGCAGCCGCGTACCGGGTATCAAAGAGAATATCCCCTGCAAAGGCAAACGTGATGCTGTCCGGATTCTGTGTGGATGTAAGTGAATAAGTGCCGGCAGAAGTTTTGACGATGTTTTCGGAAGCGGTCGGGGATACAGACGCATCATCTCCCGATGAGTCCGTGCCGAAACCACCGGAAAGGCCTTCGGCGCCGGTGCTGCTCCCGTTCCCGGAAGAACTTTCCCCTGCATTCTCCGAATCACTGTCCGTTCCTGACGCCGCATCGTCATCCGGAATCGGTTCTTCCGAGACAAAGACAGCAGCCTGATCGGAAGCTTCCGACCCGCTGTCTTTTCCGGATGCATTTCCATTCTCTGCCCGGAACAGGCCGCTGCCGATGCCATCCGCGTTCCCTGCAGAAAAAACGAACCGCAGGCAGATCAATATCGTACCTGCGCCAAGGATCAAAATAAGCGTCAGCAGGAAAACAAAGAACGGCGAACGCCTCTTTCCTGAATTGGCAATTGTTTCATAGCCGCTCCTATCATATTCATAGTTATCACCGCAATCCCTGCTGTCCCCATCATAATCAAAATTATCGCCGAAATCCCTGCTGCCCCCGTCATATTCATATTTATCATTATAATTTCTGCGGTTCCTGTCATTCATACGGGTATTGTAGCATACAGAATAAGGGACGCCGTATATCTTCCGGTCAATATTCAGGCCAGCCGGATATTCCCTAAAAGCGTGCACCGCCGGATGCTCCGCAGATCCGGAAAACCGCTTGTCTGCGTGGGCGGCGGCACTTACGGATTGTATAAAAAAAGCAGGTGATTTCTCACCTGCCTTTTCTAAGCTTATACTTTGTTCCGTTTCTTAAGACAGCTCTCTGCTTTCTCAGATCCCGGAGACTTTCTTAAGTCCCAATGACTTATAAGTCACTTCTTATCAATACTTGTTTGCAACAAGCTTGATGCCAGGGCCCATCGTGGTAGCGATGGAGATGCTCTTGAGATACTGTCCCTTGACGGTGGACGGCTTTGCCTTCTCGATAGCAGACATCAGAGCATTGTAGTTGTCAGCAATCTGCTCTGCCGTGAAGGATGCCTTTCCGATCGGTACGTGTACGATGTTTGCCTTATCGAGTCTGTACTCGATCTTGCCGGCTTTGATCTCGTTAATTGCCTTGGTGACATCCATGGTGACCGTTCCTGCCTTCGGGTTCGGCATAAGGCCCTTCGGTCCGAGGATTTTACCAAGACGTCCGACAGCACCCATCATATCCGGGGTTGCGACAACGACATCGAAGTCAAGCCAGCCCTCGTTCTGAATCTTCGGAACGAGTTCCATGCCTCCGACATAGTCAGCGCCTGCTGCCTTTGCCTCTTCTGCCTTGGCATCCTTTGCGAAAACAAGGACGCGGACGGTCTTGCCGGTTCCATGCGGCAGAACAACGGCGCCGCGGATAGCCTGATCAGCGTGACGGCCATCGCAGCTGGTGCGGATATTCACTTCGATGGTTTCATCGAATTTTGCGGTTGCGGTCTGCTTGAGAAGCGGAGCAGCCTCTTCTATCTCGTAGAGTTTGCTGCTCTCAATGAGCTTAGCCGCTTCATTATATTTCTTTCCGTGCTTCATTCTATTCTCCTCCATTCGTGGTCATTGACCTTCCGGCCGGGAGCTCTTCTCTCTTTCAAGACAGGAGCCCGTCTGCAGCTCATAAGGATTTCTCCTCAGACTGCGGCTTTTAAAGTCTCCCACGTTCCGGTGACGACCTCAGTCGACGACTTCGATACCCATGGACCTTGCGGTTCCGGCGATCATGCTCATGGCTGCTTCAACGGATGCTGCATTGAGATCCGGCATCTTGGTTTCAGCGATTTCCTTAACCTGAGCTTTGGTTACCTTGGCAACCTTCTGCTTGTTCGGCGTTCCGGATGCCTTCTGGATACCTGCAGCCTTCTTCAGAAGAACAGCTGCCGGCGGAGTCTTTGTGATGAAGCTGAAGCTTCTGTCCGCGTAAACCGTGATGATGACAGGGATGATCGTATCACCCATCTGAGCGGTCTTTGCATTGAACTGCTTGGTGAACTCAACGATGTTGACACCATGCTGTCCAAGTGCGGGTCCTACCGGCGGTGCAGGGGTTGCTTTGCCGGCCTGGATCTGTAACTTGATATAACCAGTAACTTTCTTAGCCATATTTCCTCCTTTGTGGTTCGACCGCGGCCATCCGGCCGCTCCCACGAGATATGCGGCAGAAGATCCTCACCTGAGTCTTTGCCGCAGTTCGGAACGGATTATTCCGCTCCGGTGCAACAGTGCGAATTGTATCGCACTGAAACTGCCTCGTCAACAATCCTCTTTTTCCAGATCAGTTTGACTTTCTCACTTCAGCGAAGCTGATTTCGACCGGTGTCTCACGGCCGAACAGCTCGACGTTGATCGTGACCGTCTGCTTGTTGAAATCGATCTTCTGTACAGGTCCCATCGTATCTTTCCAGACACCTGCGACCACCGTGATCATATCGCCGACGCCGAAATCAACGGAAACATTCTGCGTGCGAATTCCAAGCGGCTTGATGTCGTTCTCGGAAAGCGGAACGGGTTTGGATCCCGGTCCCACAAAGCCCGTGACGCCCCGCGTGTTGCGCACGACGTACCAGGTATCGTTGTTCATGATCATCTTGACAAGCACATAGCCCGGGAACATTTTTCTCGGGACTACCTTCTTGACGGTGTGGGTGGAACCATCGTCTTTGTCGGTGACCGTCTTCATTTCAACGGAATCCTGCATCGGGATCATGACATCAAAAATCTGATCCTCGAGGTGGCGGTTCTGAATCGTCGTGCGGAGATTGGTCATGACCTTGTTCTCATAGCCGGAATAGGTATGGGCCACATACCAGTGCGGTTCTGTGGTGACAGCAGAAGCATCCAGCTCCTCATTGCTGTCATCCTCCTTGCCCTCGGTAATGTTCTCAGCCATGTTGGAATCGCCCTGGGTAAGGACGCGTTCCGCCTCAGCCTTTTCGATATCAGCAGCCTTCCTTGTGAAGTCCGGCCTGCGGATTTCTCTTACTCCGGGAAGAACGCCGGCCTTTACGCGCACGGCTCCTGTCTTCTTTTCGGAATTATTATCTGACGTTTCTGCCATGAAACAGCCCTTTCTGTTGATTACCTTACAGGTTTACAAGGAAGTTAATCAGTTTCTCAGAGCCGAAGTCGGCGAGGACAATCAGAAGACCCGTAATGACGCTGACAATGAGGACAGCTGCGAGCTGTCTGCCAAGCTCATTCTTCGACGGCCATACGATTCTATTCCACTCGCTCTTGAGACCCTTTCCGAACTGCTTCAGTTTCGAACTTGCAGAAGTAACTTCTACTTTTGCCATTGCGATTGATCTCCTTCCTGAATGTCGGAGTTCATGAAGAGCAGATTACTTCGTCTCTCTGTGAAGGGTGTGCTTTCTGCAGAACGGGCAGTACTTCTTGAGCTCCATGCGCTCAGGATGAGTCTTCTTGTCCTTGGTTGTGTCATAATTGCGGTTCTTGCACTCAGTGCATGCCAGTGTAACCTTTGTACGCATAATTCAATACCTCCATGCGGAATTTCAGTCAGCATAAGAAAAAGGCCTCGCGGCCTTTAACATTAATAATTTACATCACGGATGGTTTTTCGTCAAGCAGAATGCACGAAAATACGCATCTTTTTCCCCGTGCCGCACTCTTTTCGGCACAGGCATTCCGGGCCGCCGGTGACGGCGGGCAGCCCGAGTACCAGCGGGACCGGAGTCAGTAGAAAAGTCCTGCCGCGGCTTTTCTCCACTCAGTTTTCTCTTGCATCGTCCAGCGCTCTGCGGACGATCTTATCCATGTCGAAATACTTGTACAGACCGAGACGACCGCCGAATGATACCGCCTTACGGCTTTCGGCGAGTGCTCTGTATTTCTCGTAGAGTGCATTGTTCTTCTCGTCGTTCACCGGGTAATACGGCTCCCCGCCGCGCTCGAACACAGCCGGATACTCGCGGGTGATGACGGTTCCCCTGATCGGTCCGCCGTTTTCATCTTTTCCGAATTCAAAGAATTTGTGCTCGATGATACGGGTGTACGGAACATCGCGGTCCGTGTAATTTACGACGGCATTTCCCTGGTAGTTGTCAACATCCGGGAGGACCTCGGTCTCGAACCGCAGCGAGCGGTATTCAAGCGGGCCGCAGCAGTATCCGAAGAACTCGTCGATCATACCGGTGTAGATCAGTCTGTCAAAGGTATCCTCTCCGAGTGCATACGCCGGTCCCCCGATCTTCGGGCGATATTCCTCGCAGCCGCCGTATTCATCTTCCGAGAGGTCGCGCACATCTCTCCGGAAATCGACGCCGAGACGCACCGGAATTCCCGCAAGGAGTTTTGACACGAGCGC
>Ga0256404_1005930_pt1 | contig 20867 bp, 17 predicted proteins | sample RumenRJG_01DNA_FD_185990 | JGI IMG/M metagenome (GOLD analysis project Ga0256404, IMG submission 185990) | Bovine rumen microbial communities from Lethbridge, Alberta, Canada - RJG_01 | ecosystem: Host-associated > Mammals > Digestive system > Stomach > Rumen | place: Canada: Alberta | collected...
GAGGTTTGAAAAATACTCCCCGATTTTAATCTGCTCATCTATGGATTTCGGAATAATCATATCCGTATCTTGAAGAGCTGACTTTGAAATTGAAGTAACTTTTATTCCCTGCATCAACGGTTTTAGCTGATTGTGATATGCAGGAGAATTGATATAGTATCCCAAGAACATCGGACCATATTTTTCCTTTGGACGACAAGCTATCGTATGAAGTCCAGACAGGAGCTTCATTCCTTCGGAGCCCCGTATTTCTGTACATTTGCCAACAGTATCATCCTCTGCTGTATCTGCGATTATAATGTCCCCATCTTGCAAAAATGAGTTCTTAAACTTATCAGCTTTTGCATCATCGGATATGTACGGCAGCTCAGTTTGGGAGGCATCAATATAGTCTCCAAACTTTATCAGAACATCACCGTAATGCACATTCTTTATTGTTCCGCTCTCATAGTTCAATTCTGCTCTCGATAAGGTATTATTCTGCAATCCATCAAAGACTGAAACAAACTTACGCTGTTCCCAATCATCAGTAAACCCCGCAAATCGTATTTCAGGCACTTTTTCTCCTGCTTTCGGGAACATTTTCCCCAACATTGATTTTTTGATAACTAAAAGTTTTTCATACTTACGCTGATGAAGGGTGATAAGGTTGTCAAGGTCGTCCAAAAATGCACCAATTTTCCTTTGCTCTTCGACAGAAGGAACTGCTACTTCAATTTTCAGGAAATCAGATTCGTGAATTTTCCATTGTCCGTATATGACACCCTGCCTCCACTTTACCATCGCGTTTATAAAATCTTTCCTCACGAAACGACGGCCAATGAAATCCGAATCTGCTATTCCAGTTGGCCGAAAAATGCTATAAACAGGGGAAATGCTGGCGTTTCCGTATTTATTCAGCCCGATTGATCCAGTTTCCAAGTTGTTGGAACTGTAAATGAAGTCTCCAAATTCCGTCTTCTTATAGAGCTTTCCGACAGTGTCATTTACTAATGAACTTCTGTCATACCGCTCGCCTTTAGGAGCAACCCCTTCGTTTGCAATGAAGGCCATGAGCGGGTATTCATCGCTCATCGGGGCTTGCTCATTGCGTTCCACAAGAAGATCCCCAACCTTACGCTGTTCCCAATCGTCATTGAATCCTTCAAATCGGAGCTCCGGTTTTTTCGTATCACTCATAATCAGTCACCTCCCAGGAACTTCTGCAGCTCTCGAATGCCTGCCATATCTTCCTCGGTGCCTGTTAACTGAGACATCATCTCTGATAGCTCGCGCCCCGTTGTCTTAATGTCTCTTTCAATATCTTCATAAGTATCGTCATACTTCTTTGATAACGTCTCAACTGCCTTCTGCAGCTTCTCGATTTCTTTATCCGGAAGGGCGAGAATTCCGTCCATAATCGGTTTAACCCACTTTGTCTGAAGCAGAGACACAATCTCCTGCTGAGTAAGATTTCCGATTTTATCTTTTGTTTTCAAATGCAGCGCTTCCTGACTGCTTCGGATTTCCTTTTTCAGCTCTTTCTCTTCTGCATTCATAGAGCTGACTGTCTGCAGTTTTACAATAAGCTCATGATGCTCTGATGAATCCTCTTTTTTCAGCATTTTTACCACTGAGGAAATGTTTTTAAAAACAAAAGCATCATTCTCGTCACTTAATGCGTCCGAAATCGTTTCTTTATCTTCCTCGGTCATCTCTTCCAGAATGGCTTCATATTCGCCCGGTATTTCCTGAAGACGATCCTCTTTCCGGCGAATTTCTTCCAGCTCAGAACCAAGCATTTCCTTCTGCACCAGTTCAAATGGCAGAATATGCCCCTTCCATCCGTCCTGTACTTCCGTATCCTTTCCGTTTTTCTTTTTTACAATCATATTGGGATCGACCTGACGAACTGCCTGCATGCCTTCTGCCTGTATCAGTTCCAGATCGCCCTCCACCGTGTTGTATTCTGTCCGGAAAATTTCATATGCTTCATACTGATCGACCAGATGAATAGATGCAAACCGCCGGAAAATATCCTCTGTGATCTGATCTTCTGTCTTTACAATGGACAGCGTTTCGGCCTGATTGATCAGAACATCCCGCAAGGTCTCTTCAAAACCGGAAAACGCATTTTTATACTGATCCAGAAATGATTGCACGTCATCATTGGATAATATAGCCTGCCGGATATCCTCTGTTTTCAGTCTGGCATATTTCCCGTTGCTTTCAAACAGGTCATCTTTCAAAGACGGAAATTCGCTCCAGTACGCATCAAGATCTGCCAGTTCTTTCTCCGGTATTCCGCCAAACATGGAAGCATATATATCCCAGCTTTCCGCTGTTTCAGAGGAGTCAACATACCGCGGAATATTCAGATTATAATCATTTTTTCTGATTTCTTCTTTGCTGACTTTCCGGGAATACTTTGGAATATCAAGCCTTCCTTTTACCGCATCCACAATCCGCCGTATATCGGATGCTCTCAGCTTATTATTCTTACCCTCTTTGGTAAAGCCTTTCGACGCATCAATAATAAGCACGTCCGTATTTTCTCTTTTCTGACGCAGCACCATGATAATCGTAGGAATACCTGTGCCGTAAAAGATATTGGCCGGCAGTCCGATAATGGCATCAATATTATTCTGTTCAATCAGATTCTTCCTGATTTCACCTTCTTCGCCGCCGCGGAAAAGCACACCGTGTGGAAGAACGATCGTCATAATACCGTCCGGTTTCAGATGGTAAAGATCATGCAGCAAAAATGCATAATCGGCTTTGGATTTTGGTGCAATGCCGTATCGTGCATATCTTGGATCATTTTCCTTCCCCGAAGGATCCCAACGCTGACTGTACGGCGGATTGCTGACAACAGCATCCACATAAAGCGGTTCATAGGTGCCTGCCGGGTCCATATCATCAAAATACGGCCAGTCGTCTTCCAATGTATCACCGTTTCGGGTAACGATATTATCCGGCAAAATGCCTCGCATTACGAGATTCATCCGGGTGAGATTATAAGTATTGGACTTCAGTTCCTGTGCAAAATAGCGGATACCATTTGGATTTTCCATATATCTGGATACAGCATGACCTATCGTAATCAACAGACTGCCGGAACCTGAAGTAGGATCGTAAATTTTAATTTCCTTATGTCCCTTCAGATGAGCCGCTACAATCTCTGCCATCAGAACCGAGACTTCATGCGGCGTGTAGAATTCTCCCGCTTTCTTTCCGGCATTAGATGCAAACTGACCGATCAGATATTCATAGATATAACCAAGAACATCATAATCCTGCTTTCCGTCCATAGGAATTTCGTCGATCAGCTGAATCAGATCACTGACAGCTTTGGTCTGTGACCTGGTATTATCACCCAGTTTACTCAGTCCGGTTTCAAGCGTATTGAAAATCCCTTCAAAGACTCTTTTATGAGAAGGGGAAATCAGACGGGTGAAGGAAGATAACGCTGTTCTTACATTATCGACACTGAAATCAGATTTCATGTCGATCCATGTCGAAAACATGTCCTTATACGCGATAAAATAACCCAGACTCTGCTGTACATTCTGAACCGTGTCAGGGTCGTCCTCATTTACGTACTCGCGGATGTCTTCATCGGCGTAATCATTATTGTGAAGCCAGCGAACTTCCTTATCCGAAAGGTATTTGTAAAAAATAAATCCCAGAATGTAGTCTTTATATTCATTTGCTTCGATTTTGGACCGCATTCTGTTGGCGGATTCCCATATTTTTGCTGCTAACTGCTGCTTATTCATTTTCCAGACCTCTGTTTCATATCATTTACTTTTTATTATAACATCCGCCTGCCGCAAAACACGGAAAAACCTATATTCTTCCCCGATATTTTCAGTTTTCTGGTATACTATAAAATATTAGTAAATTCTCTGCAGCTATTTTGATAATATGCAGATACTGTGTCCGTTTATATGACGCAATGACAGGGGGACTTTTCATGAAGAGATTTTTGACCGTTCTGACAGCTGCCGCATTGGCAGCATCGATGTTGACCGCATGTTCCGGAAAATCCGATGATTCCGCTTCTGATCAGCAAAATACGCAGACCGCTGCCCAGGTGACAGCAGAGAGTGCCGCTGCCCAGACAGAATCTGCGAATTCTGAAAATGGCGATGTGCCGATTCCGCGCCACGACGAAACTTCCACGGCATATGAGTCTGAAATACAGGCGTATGCGTATCCGGGCGATACCATGGATTACACGCTGAACAAGACTTTCACAATCGGAGATTATACATTCCGCTATCCGGATTTCTGCTCCTTGCAGGAATTTGATAAGGTTGATGGACATTATACGCTTCACGCCATTGAAAACAGTGTCAAACACTATTTTGATGTATATTACGGATCAACCGGTGAATTTGACTGGTTAGACCCGAGTGCAAAAGAGAAAATGCCGGCTGAGGTGACACTTACCAATGCATTGGATCTGGTCATGCCATGTATGACAGTCAATTTCTCCGATCCTGTCCATGAAAAGCAGATGCTGGGATACACAAGTGCAGAAAAACAGGTTGCCACGAGTGACACATTTGATTACGACGGCCGCGATATGCTGCGCGAGTCCGGGACATGGGTCAGCGATGTTGACCAAGTGCAGATAGATTATCTGGCTTATTATTTCGTCTTTACAGATCTCGAGGGAAATCAGCAGCTCGGTTTCGTTTTCGTGGCGGACAATGACCTGAACGATATCTCCTTTGATGGCGTAAAGCGCTATCTCGACCGGGCAATGGGATACAATCAAACCTGATTTGACCGGATAAAACTCCATAAACTACTTAAAGGCCAGCGCAAGCTGGCCTTTATGCATTTCTGATTATTGATTTCATTCTTCTTCCAATTCATGGAACAGGTAATCGAGACATTCCAGATGGCTGTTTTCTTCATGTATCCTGCCAGGTATTTGGGCTCGCAGGAACTGTCTTTACTCAGCACTTCCACGGAAGCGTATCCATAAGTCCATGGGTCCGATAATAGAGCTGGTCATTTTCCTGCATTCTCCGCAAAATAAAGCGGCGATAGAACCGAAAGAAAAGCCGTGTCTTTAAAGGCGGCACCGGATGTTCTGCCGCCGTGATTTTCCCGGCAATCCTGTCCAGCGCCCGGACGGTTTTCCGCTTTTTCTTATCAGACATGTGCTCATAAGAATCCGCATACACGGCAATGCCGAAGCGGTAAGTCCTGGCTATTCCCCAATAGAACAGGGAATCGCTGATATCCTTTATGGCAGATTTCATTCCTGCGCCGGCTGCTGTCACAATAACGACAGCCTGTTTTCTGAACATGTCCGGCGACGGGCGATGGATCATCCAGCGCCATCCATAATGATCGAGTAAAGATTTCATCGCGCCGGTGGTATGAAATACATAGACCGGGCTGGCAAAGATCAGCAGATCCGCTTCATCAATCATCTCTGTGATCGGCTGCAGTTCCTTATAATGAGGGCAGAGCTTCTCATCTTGATAAATACATTGGGCGCAGCCAATGCAGAATTCATGGAAATCTCTCGGAAGGAAAACTTCTTTGACATCGCCGCTCAGCTTATTCAATAAGATCTGCGTGATTGTATATGTCGTCCCCTTATGAGACTGACCGTAAATTACCAGTATTTTCATGCGCTTCATTATTCCCGTCCCTGGCTTCTGATAAAATCCCGGATTTTCCGGACTGCGTTTTCCTGTTATTTATTATAGCATCTGTCTGCCGGGGAATCTGTAAACCGGGCTATAATGATATGGAAACAATAAATCATCAGATACAATATTTCCTGCCGCCCCGGTGCTCAGGCCATCTTGCTGCTATCCAGCGATTTCCAGCCGAAACGGGCAATGGATATGATGATGGAGAGCATCGTCATGCCTTCGTTCAGCACGCCGCCCCATGAGCCCACCAGCACATCGTACAGCATCATGCCTGGCGAGTTTACGCAGAGGTTGACGGCCCGGATTTTTCCGGCATTGTTCGTCCAGCAGCCGATCGTGCCGGACACCGTGCCAACCACTGGCAGGATGCTGATCCACCCGTCCCAGGTAAACAGAGCGGAGACAATCGACAAAGCGGCGAATACGGCGATCCATCCCTTCCACCGTATAGCCTTGCATTCGTCATATTTTGTCAGCATGATATTGCGCGTGATGTTGATAAACAGGCTCAGGCAGCCGCCGAATGCCCCAAGCAGTGCAAACTGCAGGCTGAACGTCAGACAGCCCAGCGTCTGTATGATAAAGAGCCTCCTGTTGTCTTTCACCTGGTAGGAAATGAAAAAGAACAGCACGCCCAGAAAACCTATCGCCTGAATCAGAATATCATGCCAGCTACCCATTTACGCATATCTCCATATCTGCCATTTACCCATGCTCCTGTGCATGTCAGTTATCGTCTATTATACATCAAACCGTCTCCGCGGAGCAAAAAAATACGGGCAGCGTAATGAAAACGCCGCCCGATTTTACTGGCATAATTCATATTATCTGATCGAAGCGCCCAGTTCACGCGCCTCCTTAAGCTCCGGTTTACCCGCGATATCGCCCACGGCCAGGTTGCCGCCGGCAAGCACGGCGCCGAGATTCTTCCACTGCAGATGCTCCATCAGATGATCGAAATAGTCCCGGCTGTCCTCGAAGCCGAATCCTTCCGCTGCCATCAGCAAGGCGCCGGCCCTGTCATGGCCGCGCAGCATCTGTCCGTCGCCTTCTTCCAGTGCAAACAGGCGGTCGATGACTGTCTTGAGCTGGCCGCTTACGTTCCAGTAGTAAAGCGGCGATGCCAGCACGACCACATCTGCTTCCCGGACCTTCGGGTAGATGTCCGCCATGCCATCCTTCTGCACGCATGGACATTCCCGGCTGCTGTGCCCGCCGAAACATCCCTTGCATCCGTGGATATCCATATCACTCAGGAAAAACTCCGCAATTTCATTGCCGGCACTCTCGGCGCCTTCTCTGAAAGCGCTGACCAGCGCCGACGTGTTGCCCTTTTTCCGCGGGCTGCCGTTCAGAATAACAATCTTTTTACTCATTTTTCTCGCTCCGTTTCTCTGTCAGTAAGACAGCACAATCACTTTTCCTTCTGTTGCATCGCCGGGCTTTATCTCGATCTCCGGCAGGCCGACACGCAGAATATCCTTGTCTTCGTAGTGGGCGAGGAAGCCGTCCACTGTGCTGATCTCCGGCAGGCCCCATTTTCCGGTGCGGTAGTGCATCGGAATGATACGCTTCGGAGATACCTCCGCTGCCGTCTTCGCCGCCAGATCCGCATCGATCGTGTAATAACCGCCGACCGGAATCAGAATCACATCGGCGCCGTTTAAAAGCGCGCGGTCTTCTTCGCTGATCATGCCAGGTGTATCCAGCGGGCAGCCAAGATCGCCGAAATGAATCAGCTTCATGCCGCCGGCTTCGAGCACCGTGATGAACGAATTGCCGCGTTTGCTGCCGCGGGCATCGTCATGAAAGGTCTGGATCCGGTGAAATGAAAACGCTTTCTCATCTGCCTTGCCGGTCAGCTTCACGCCCTTGCTGTAGTTGTGATCGCCGTGTTCGTGGCTGATGCTGACCGCATCCGCCTTCTCCTTGATCTTGCCGAGTCCCTTGACGCTGCCCGGCGAATACGGATCAAACACAATGCTGAAATCCCCTTGAATCACCTTGAAACAGGAATGGCCAAGCCATCTGATCTTCATAAATCACGCATCTCCCTTCAGACATAAGTGTTATCCCTGGACTCCTTGCGGATGAGATGGATAATCACAATATACATGACAACAACGAAAATAACGAACAGTACGTTGGACGTTGCCGTATTGATCATCGCACAGGAATCATAGAATCCATGCAGCAGAACCGCCGATACATAGCCTGCAATCAGGTTCGCCGTGCGGCCCGACGTGTCGCCGTTCAGCTCCGCTGTCTTCGCGCGTCCGTAAAAATAGCCGAAGACCACGGCAAAGCCGCAGTGGCCGGGAACGGACAGCACCGCACGCGGCAGCGCCACGGAAAGACCGTACTGGAAAACATATTCGATATTTTCAAAGGCGGCAAAGCCAAGCGATGTAAACGTGGAATAGACGATGGCGTCGAACGTGTAATTGAAGTTCGGATCACGCCATGTCCTGCGGTAATTGAAGAAGAACTTCGTGCCTTCCTCGACAACCGCAACAACCAGAAATGCCGTCACAATCGAATAGGTCTCACTGTTCTGATCGACAAAACTGCCGACAATGCTCGTGCCGATCATCTCCAGGATGATGGAGACCAGCGCTGCCAGAACGCCGTTCAGCACACACGACCAGAGCAGGCTGGCCGGCTCCTTCTCATAAGTATCTTTGCTGTAGATGTACCGCATCAATATGATGGCCGGCAGCAGCGCTGCCAGAATATAGATGAACAGTACATTCATGCCCAGATTGAGCAGAAAAAACATAAACTGAACCTCCTATTTGGATTTAACCATGGTCCAGAGCTGGGCGAACAGTTTTCTGACCGTCCTGTCCTGATACCGGAATACTTCATCGTTATTATAACCCGTTCTCGGGATGTATGCATCGATTCCGGCAAAATCTTCTGCGGCTGCCTGCTCGCGCACCGACTTGATCGCCGATGTGTAGCCGACGTACTGCGTGTTGCGCAGTGCCACGTCCTCCCGGAGAAAATAGTCGATAAATTCATGCGCGAGATCCGTGTTTTTGCAGTCCTTTGTGATGACCATGTAGTCGCACCACTCGTTGGTGCCCTCCTCCGGCGCATAATAGCCGAGATTTTCATTTTCCTGCATGATATAGGCAGCGTCGCCGGAATAGACCACCGCCAGGGCCTTGTTGCCGGCAATCATGTTGTCGATCACATCATCGCCCGCATAGATCGGGTCCATCTCATCTCTCTGCCGGATCAGCCAGTCGTACGCCGCGCGGATTTCATTTTCATCGGTGGTATTCATGGAATACCCCAGCGCCTTGAGGGCGACCATGAAGGAATCGCGCTCGGAATCGTACATGTAGAGATTGCCGGCGTAGCGGGTATCCATCAGCAGGTTCCAGCCCTCGCTGAGGTCCTCGCTGCTGACGACGTTTTTATCATAGAGGATGCCGACATTGCCCCAGAAATACGGCACCGAATAGGTGTTGTCCGGGTCGGTCTCCAGCCCCATCACAGACGGGTCCAGATTGTCCGCATTGGAAAGGAGCGACCAGTCGATCGGCTGCAGGTAATCCTCCTGCACGAGCCGTTCCACCATGTAGTCGGACGGCACAAGGATGTCGTACTTGTCGCCGGCCTGCAGCTTCGTGTACATCATCTCGTTGGACTCGAATGTCTCGTAAATGATTATGCAGCCGTATTCCTCTTCAAATTCCGATATCAGGTCAGGGTCAACGTACTCGCCGGCATTGTACACCCGCAGCTGTGCCGTCTCCCCGGTCCCGCTGCGGCCGCGCAGATAGAGCACGAACACCCACATGAACAGACAGACAGCTGCGGCCGCGGCTATGCGGCGCAGATGGTGCTTCGAGCCTTCTTCCGTATAATCACCGCCGCCCTTGCCGCTTGCCAGTGCAGCGGCCCGTCTCTTCTTCTCGCGCCGTGCGCTGATGCGCGGCACCAGCTTCATGCAGGCCAGAATCACGGCTATGACAGCGACTACCAGCGCCGAGAGCGCATTGATCGTCGGATTGATGCGCTTTGACATGTTGTAGGCCACGATGGAAATATTTTTCACGCCGTTGCCCGTGACGAAATAGGAAATCACGAAATCGTCAAACGACATCGTAAACGCCAGCAGCGCGCCGGCGAAAATGCCCGGCTTCAGGATCGGCAGAATCACCTTGCGCAGCGCCTCATACGGCGTCGCGCCGAGATCCATCGCCGCCTCCGCCAGATTCGGGTCCAGTTCGCGCACCTTCGGGTAGACGGTCGTCAGCACAAACGGCGTACAGAAGCCGATATGCGCCAGCAGCATCGTGACATAGCCCTTTTTAAAGCCCAGCGAGGAGAAAAGCAGCATCCAGCCGATCGCCGTCACGATATCCGGATTCAGAATCGGGATGTCGTTCATCGTCAGAATCGTTTCCCGGATGATTTTCTTCGAATGGGAAAGGCCGATGGCCGTGATGGTCCCGAGAAAGGTCGAGATCACCGTCGCCAGCACGGCGATTGTGATCGACACGTAAACCGCATTCATGATATCCGTATTTTTGATCAGCGCCTCGTACCAGCGCAGCGAAAAGCCGGTGAACCGGGACAGAGACTTCGATGAATTAAACGAGAAAATCACCGTGATCAGAATCGGAAAATAGAAAAATGCGAAACAGAGGATCACGTACAATTTAGAGAAAAAACCGGATTTCTTCATGGCTTACCCATCCTCTCTCTGCACGTCCATCTTCTTCATCAGCCGCATCAGCAGCAGAATGATAACGGCCAGAATCAGGGAAACCGCGCTGCCGAAATTCCAGTCTCCGACGGAAATGAACTGCTGCTCGATCAGGTTGCCGATCAGCATATACTGTCCGCCGCCCAGGAGCTTCGGAATCATGAAGGACGAAATCGCCATCAGAAATACGATGACCACGCCGTTGAGCACGCCCGGCATCGAAAGGCGCAGAATCACCTTCGTGAAGGTCTGCGCCGGCGTCGCGCCGAGATCCATCGCCGCCTCAATCAGCGAATAGTCCATTTTCTCAAGCGATGTATGAATCGAAATCACCATAAAAGGCATGAAATTGCAGATCATGCCGATGATGACGGAAAAGTTCGTGTACATCATCGTCACCGGGTCGATGCCGAGAAATTTCAGGAAGCCGTTGATGATGCCGTTGTCCGACAGCAGATTCATCCAGGCATAGGTGCGCAGCAGCATATTGATCCACGTCGGCACGGTGACCGCCATGATCAGCGCGTTCTGCCGCGCCTCCTCCTGCCTTGAAATGATGTAGGCAAGCGGATAGCCGAGCACCAGACAGATCGCAGTCGTCAGCGCGCCCAGCCCCAGTGATTTCACAAATACCTTGATATAGGCGGGATCGTTGATCTTCGCGAAATTAGACAGCGTAAAATGCAGCGTCCGGACAGGATTGCCGGTCGTCGTAAACGCATACAGAAATATAAGAACAAACGGAACAAGTATGAAAAGAAGACACCAGATCAGATACGGTGTGCTGAGACGTCGGAAATGTTTCATTGCAGTCCCCTCCCCCGGTCAGATGACGGCACAAGGCCGTCCTCAGTATTCCATTTTCCACATGACATGGATGTCATCCGGGGTCAGTGTCAGACCGACCTGTGTGCCCGGTGCCGAATAATCGGTTGTGTGAACTTTGTAGCAGCGCCTTTCCGCTGCCACCGTGATCTCATAGTGAACACCCTTGAAGACGACGGACTTGACCTCGCCCTGCAGCTTGCCGTCCTCCGGCTTCACGATGTCCAGGTCCTCCGGCCGGATCACGACATCGACCGGTTCATTTTCCGGAAATCCCTTGTCGACGCACTCGAAATCCACGCCGTCAAAGGACACCAGATAATCCTTCTTCATAATGCCGTCGACAATATTCGACTCGCCGATGAAATTGGCGACAAAGCGGTTCTCCGGCTCGTTGTAGATGTCGATCGGCGTGCCGATCTGCTGAATCTGCCCCTCATTCATGACGACAACCGTATCCGACATGCTCAGTGCCTCTTCCTGGTCATGCGTCACGAAAATAAAGGTGATGCCGACTTCCTTCTGAATCTTCTTCAGCTCCATCTGCATCTCCTTGCGGAGCTTGGCATCCAGTGCGCCAAGCGGCTCATCGAGCAGGAGCACCTTCGGTTCGTTGACCAGTGCGCGCGCGATCGCCACACGCTGCTGCTGGCCGCCGGAAAGACGCGACACATCACGCGGCCCGAACCCTGCCAGACCAACCAGCGAGAGCATGCGTTCCACCTTGCTCTTGACAATCGTCTTGTCTTCCTTGCGCACGTTGAGGCCGAAAGCCACGTTGTCGAACACATTCAGATGCGGAAACAGCGCGTAGTGCTGAAAAACCGTGTTGACTTCGCGCTTATAGGGCGGCACGGCGGAAATATCCACGCCGTCAAAGAGAACCTCGCCGCTGCTCTGCTCCTCAAAACCGCCGATAATGCGCAGCGTTGTCGTCTTGCCGCAGCCGGACGGACCGAGCAGCGTCAGAAATTCGTTCTGGTGAATCACGAGATTGATTCCGCGCAGAACCTGCTGATCATTGTAATTCTTGGTCAGATTCCTGAGTTCGATTAGATTTTCCACTGAATTCCTCCGTAAGCCTTGCAAAGGCTTCAAGATCCAGGGCCTCGCCCCGGATGTTCGGCGCCAGCTGCGCCCTCTCCACTGCCGCCGCTGCTTCCGCTTTGGTAAAGGACAGTTCACCGGAGTTGGCAATGCTGTTGACCAGTGTCTTGCGCCGCTGCTGAAAAGCTGCCCGGATCAGTCTGAACATCAGCGCAGGATCGCTGACCTGAACCGGCGGCTCCTGATAGCGTGTCAGACGGATCACCGCAGAGTCGACATTCGGCCGCGGCATAAATGAATTGCGCGGCACATTGGCCGCCAGATACGGCTCGGCATAATACTGCACGGCCAGCGACAGCGCACCGTAATCCTTGCTGCCGGGACCGGCCTTCATCCGCGCCGCCACTTCCTTCTGGACCATCACGGTCATGCTGTCAACCGGCACATCCTTCTCGAAAAGGCCCATGATGATCGGTGTTGTTATATAGTATGGAAGATTCGCAACCACCTTCAGACGGCCGCCGCCGGCATACTGCTCAGCCAGCTGCCGGACATCTGTCTCCAGAATATCCGCATTGATCACCGTCACATTGTCATATTCCTGCAGCGTCTCCTCCAGAATCGGCAGCAGCTTCTTATCCACCTCGACGGCGACCACGTACCGCGCCGCCTCTGCCAGATACTGCGTCAGCGTGCCGATGCCCGGACCGATCTCGAGGACCGTATCCTCCTTCGTCACACCGGCGCCCCGGATGATTTTCCGGATCACATGCTCGTCGATCAGAAAATTCTGACCGAACCGTTTCTGAAAGCAGAAAGAGTATTTCTGCAGAATTTCAATGGTTTTTTTCGGATTGGAAAGTTTCTCCATACGTCTTGATTCTCCCGTCAGATTATCAATTACATTATGACAGAATTGTAAATGCCGGTCAATTTATTATTATTGACGAACCCGCGTAAATATGGTATTTTTTAGAAAATAGTTTAAATTTTTTTAATTATATTTATTTAAATAAATATACTTTAATAAATTAGGAGTGAGACTATGAGAGAAATTCTGTTGACAACCGAGAGCGGTTCCGATGTGCCGAAGGAACTGCAGGAGAAGTACGGCATTATTGTGCTCCCGATGCATGTCAGCATCGGACCGGATACTTTCGATGATGGTTCCGTTCCTCTGGAGGAGCTTTTCGACTACTATGAGAAGACCGGCGATACCCCGAAGAGTTCTGCAGACAATGTGCAGGACTACATTGATTTCTTCACCCGTCTCCGCCAGGAGCACCCGGACTGCGTGATCTACAACTTCGCGCTCTCTTCCGGTATTTCCACGAATTACGAGCATTCCGTGCTGGCAGTTCAGGAATTTGAGGATGTCTATACCATCGACACCAAGGCGTTCGGCGCCGGCTGCATCGCCTACCTGATCGAGGCCCGCACACTGATTGACAGCAAGGGCGGTCAGGAGAACATCACCGATTATCAGGGACTGTTCGAGGAATTTCAGGCTATCCAGCCGCACATCCAGAGCTCCTTCGTACCGGATTCTCTTGAGTTTCTGCGTGCCGGCGGCCGCGTAACCAACGCTGCCTACATCGCATCGAGCATTCTCAAGATCAAGCCGGAGATCATCCGCGACGAGCAGGGCCGTCTCTATGCGGCGAAGAAGTACCGCGGACCGATGATCAAGGTCTGCGAGAAGTATATCCGCGAGACGGAAGCCGCTTACAATATCAAGAAGGACTACCTGAACATCATGTATGTATACGGTGCCGAGGAAGCGGTTCTGAAGAAGATGGAAGAGACCGCGTACGACCTCGGTTTCAAGAAGGTCAACTTCGACATCTGCGGTGCGGTAATTTCGTGCCATGGCGGCTACAAGGCAATCGGCCTTGGCTTCGTCACCTTATAAGACAGCAGATTAAAACGGCGTTTCCAGCTCTGGCTGGAGACGCCGTTTTTTCGTTATATAGAGTTTTTATGCTGCTGCCCTCAGGCTGCATCGAACTGACTGTTGTACAGATCGGCGTAGAAGCCGCCTTTTTTCATCAGCTCGTCGTGCGTGCCGCTCTCGATGATGTCGCCATCCTTCATGACCAGGATGCAGTCGGCATTGCGGATCGTGGAGAGCCGGTGGGCGATGACGAAGGATGTCCGGCCTTCGGTCAGCATATCCATCGCCTTCTGCACCTGCAGCTCCGTTCTGGTATCGACCGAGGAGGTCGCCTCGTCGAGGATCATCAGCGGTGAATCGGCGATCATGGCGCGGGCGATCGTAAACAGCTGCTTCTGGCCTGCGGAAATCGCCGCGTCATCGGTCAGAACCGTGTCATAGCCATCCGGCAGCTGGTGGATCAGGTCAGAGAGGCCGACGGCATTGCAAACCTGATCGAGCTCCGCATCGGTGACATTTTTCCTGTTGTAGACAAGATTTTCACGGACGGTTCCTTCAAACAGCCACGTATCCTGCAGAACCATGCCGAAAATATCGTGCACGGTTTCCCGCTTCATATCCTTCGTGCTGATGCCGTCGATCGTGATTTTTCCCTTATTTACCTCATAGAAACGCATCAGCAGGTTGACCATCGTCGTCTTGCCGGCGCCGGTCGGCCCGACAATCGCGATCTTCTGTCCGACCTTGATATCGGCCGAAAAGTCATGGATGATCTCGCGGTTTTCATTGTAGCCGAAGCTGACGTGTTCAAACTGCACATCGCCTTTTACGTGCTTGATCACGGTCGTCTTCGCGCTTTCGTCCTCCATCTCCTCCTCGTCCAGGAAGGTGAAGATCCGCTCACACGCCGCTGTCATGGACTGCAGGGAACTGAAGGCCTGCGCCAGATTCTGCAGCGGGTTCGTGAAGTTGCGGATGTAGAGCATGAACGCCACGATTACGCCGAAGGTGATCTCGCCGCGGATAGCCAGGACCGCACCGGTTACGCAGACAACCACGTAGGCGAGGTTGCCGATAAACATCATCAGCGGCTGCATGATACCGCTGAAAAACTGTGATTTCCAGTTGCTTTTATACAGAATATCGTTTTTCTTTTTGAATTCGCTGCGGACATGGCGCTGGTCGTTGTAGGCCTTGATCACAAGCAGACCGCTGTATGTCTCCTCGATGTGGCCGTTGAGCGCGCCCAGCTCTGCCTGCTGCTGCGAAAAGTATTTCTGCGACCGGGAAATGATCAGCAGCGAAATGCCAAAGCCCAGCAATGCCGCGAGGATGCCGAGAAACGCCATTTTCCAGTTGGTCCAGAACATCATGATCGCGGCGCCGATCAGCAGGGAAATGTTGAGCACAATCGTCGAGAGCGACTGGTTCAGCATCTGGCCGACCGTATCCACATCGTTCGTGACGAGCGAGAGCGTGTCGCCGGTATTATGCGAATCAAAATACCGCAGCGGCAGGCGGTTGATCTTCTTTGAAATATCCGACCGCATGGACTTGGTGATCCTCTGGGCGACGGTTGCCATGATGAAGCCCTCTGCATAGTTAACAGCCCAGCCGAGACTGTACAGCAGTACCAGAAGAATGCAGATACGCACGATCCAGAAAGTATTCATCTCGCCGGTCAGTCCCTCCGTGATCAGGTCGGTGACCTTGGAGAGCGCGTTCGGTCCGATCAGGTTCAGAATAGCCGCTACCAGAGAAAGGATGATCGACAGGTTGATCCACGCCTGAAAACGGCCGATATACTGCATGAACTGCTTTAACGGATTTTTATCCCCTTGTTTTTTCTGTTTTCTGTCAGGCATTTGCAAGCTCCTCCTTCGTCAGCTGTGATGCGGCAATTTCCTGATACTGCGTGCAGGATGCCATCAGTTCGTCATGGGTTCCTTTGCCGACGATTCTGCCGTGATCCAGCACCAGAATCTGGTCCGCGTCGCGGATGGTGCTGATGCGCTGTGCCACGATGATCTTCGCGGCGTCTTTCGTCTTTTCACCAAGCTGCCGGCGCACCTCCCGGTCGGTCCGGTAATCGAGCGCCGAGAAAGAATCGTCGAAGATCAGTATTTCCGGTTTCCGGGCAACCGCCCTCGCGATGGACAGACGCTGCTTCTGGCCGCCGGAAACGTTGGTGCCGTTCTGGGCGATCGGCGCATCGGCGCCGCCCTTCATTTTGCTGACAAATTCCGCCGACTGCGAAATCTCCAGCGCGGTCTGCACTTCCTTATCATCCGGCGCCGGCTTTCCGCTGTCGCCGAAAGCGATATTTGACCGCACCGTACCCGAGAAGAGCTTTGCCTTCTGCGGGCAGTAGCCGATCCGGCTGCGCAGGTCGTCCTGCCGGTACTTGCGCACGTCGACCCCGTCGACCAGGATCTCGCCCTGCGTGACATCGTAGAAACGCGGGATCAGGTTGATCGCCGTCGTCTTGCCGGAACCGGTCGCGCCGATCAGGGCGCAGGTCTCGCCTTTTCCGACAGTAAAGCTGATATCCTTCAGCGCATCCTCACCGGCACCCGGGTAGCGGAAGGAAACACCGCGGAACTCGACCGTTCCCTGGCCGCTCTCCTCGCCGCTGCCGTCCCCATCCTTCAGGGAAACCGGCGTATTCAAAACTTCCATGATACGGTTGGCACTTACCTGCGCTCTCGGCAGGAGGACGAAGATCATATTCAGCATGATGAACGCCATGATAATCTGCATCGCGTAGTTGGAAAAGACAACCATATCGGAGAAAATGCCAAGCTTGGCATCCGCACTGGCATGCAGGATCAGGAAAGCGCCGATCCAGTAAACCGCCAGCGTCAGGCCGGAATTCAGAAATGACATCGTCGGAGACATGAGCGCCATGACTCTGTTGGCCACCGTATTGTTTTCGGTGATCTCGTCATTCTGCGCCTCGAATTTCTTTCCGTGATACTCCTCTGCATTATAGGCACGCACGACGCGGATACCGCCGACCTGCTCCCTTGTCACCGTGTTGAGACGGTCATTCAGGGACTGGATTTTGCGGAAACGCGGAACCGCAAAAATCAGGGTGATGCCAAGCGCTATGATCAGAATAATCACGGCCAGCGCCGTCGCCAGCGTCCACTGCCAGCTCTTGCCCCAGATCTTGACAATCGCCCAGACCGCGAGGATCGGCGCTTTGATGATCGCCTGCAGGCCCATCGCCACGAGGGTCTGAATCTGGGTGACATCGTTTGTCGTCCTGTTGAGCAGGGAATCGGCCGAGAACTGCCGGACTTCTTTCATCGAAAAATCAAGCGTTTTGTTATAGACCAGCTCACGCAGCGTGTACGAAAGCCCCGCTGCCGTCTTCGCGGCAAAATAGCCGGTGACAATCGAGGCGGCCATCGAGCCGACGGCACACAGCAGCATGCAGGCGCCGGCATGGAGAATATCGCTCATGGCCGACCCTTCTGTCTCCACCAGCGTTGTAATTTCCGACATGTAATCCGGCAGTTTCAGGTCAAGCCATACCTGAAATACAATGAAAATGACACAAATGGCGGCATAGCCCCATTCCTTCTTCTTCAGATACCTGAAAATCTTCAGCATTCCGTCCTCCTTCTTCATTCGCATGCTAACAATCGCATGCGATTGATATGGTTAAAAATATTACGCGGCTCAGTGGAACGAACCGCGTATTTTCTGCAGCAGATTCAGAAAAGTGCCCTTCTCTTCCTCTGTGAGTGCCGATAAAAGCTGCTGCTCGTGCAGGGCGGCCGTCTTCTCGGCCCGCCGGCAGCACTGTTCTCCGGCCGGCGTGAGCCGGATCACCTTGACGCGCCGGTCGCTCTCACTCTCGGCGCCGACGACAAATCCCTTCTTCTCGAGCCGCTTCACCACGCCGGCCAGCGTACTCTGCGCAACATGGACTTTCTTCTCCATCTGTTTCATGCTCAGCTGCTTCTCCGGCACCTGGTCCAGCTCGCTCAGAACCGCAATCTGCGACAGAGTCAGGTTATCCGCACGAAGCGCATTATTCGCATTTTTCTCAAGTTCACTGTTGATCTGTTTTATTAACATACCGCAGCTGTTTCTTTCTGTAATCATATTCCGCCTCCTGCCTCTACTATAGCAGAACCAGCAGGGTTAATTCAATAGCTTGCTATTATAATAGTCCTGTTTTCTTTCCGTGTCAATAGCATGCTATTAAAATGACAAAATAAATTTGATAAAAGCCCTTGACTCTATAATAGATGTAGGGTTTAGAATAAACTGCAAAGCAAATGATGAAAGCAAGGATACAATCATGGATTATAAAGAACTTTTTCCAATCGGTGAGGTCGCCCGGATGTTTCACCTGAGTGTCGGCACGCTGCGCCATTACGAGCAGCTCGGCCTGCTGCAGCCCGAATACACCAACCCGAAAACCGGCTACCGCTACTACAGCAGCCGCCAGTTCGAGTGTCTGAACACCATACGCTATCTGCGTGTTCTGGGTATGTCTCTGCCGCAGATCCGCGATTTTCTGAACAACCGCGACCTCGACAAAATTCAGGAACTGCTCACGCAGCAGAAGGAGAAGGTCATCGCGCAGGAGCGTGAACTCCGGAAAATCGAGCGCAAGATTGACAGCCGCCTGCATCAGATCGAAGATGCGCGGACCTCGGTGTTCGGCGAGGTGTCTCTGATCGAGGCGGACCCGGTCCGGCTCGTGCTGATGCGGGGCAATCTGCATCTGAAAAGCTATCTGGATCTTGAATCCTCGCTGCGCAAGCTGGACGAGGGGCAGTCCGATGCCCTGATATTTCTCGGCAAGGTGGGCGTCGGCATCACGCCGGAAAACCTGCGCCGGCAGGCATTTGACAGCTATGACCTCGTTTTTCTGCAGCTGGACCCGGAGGACGACTTCAGCGGGCAGGCGGAAATGATGCCGGCCTGCCAGGCGGTTTCGATCCGGCTGCGCGGCAGCCACAAGGACGCGCCGGCCTACTACCGCATGCTCCTTGACTATATCAGCAGCCGCCATCTGGCCATCGACGGCTTTTCCCGCGAAATTACGATGATCGACAACGGACTTACGAGCGATGAGAGCCAGTTCGTCACGGAAATCCGGATTCCGGTAAAGGCGGCGTCCGAAAAGGTAAGTCAGACATCCGGGACGAGAACGCCGGCGTCTGATAAGGAAGGAGGCAGAAACCATGCAGAATAATCTGGCTCAGGGCAATCTTCTTAAGAACATGGTCCGGTTCAGTCTGCCGTATCTGTTCTCCTATTTTCTGCAGACGCTGTACGGACTGGCCGACCTGTTCATCGCCGGACAGTTCAACGGCGCCGACGTCATTTCCGCCGTCTCCATCGGCTCGCAGATCATGCACATGGTGACGGTCATGATCGTCGGCCTCGCGATGGGCGCAGCGGTCATGATCGGACGGGCGGTCGGCGCGCAGCAGCATGACACGCTCCGCCGCATCGTCGGCAATACGATCGTGCTGTTCGTCATCGTCGCGGCCGCTGCCACAGCGCTTCTGCTGACCGCGGTCTCCGGCATCGTCTCCCTCATGTCGACGCCGCCGGAAGCGGTCGCCGATACGGAAAAATACCTGACGATCTGTTTCGCCGGCATTCCGTTTATCGTGGCCTACAACGTGCTCAGCTCGATCTACCGCGGCATGGGCGATTCGAAAACGCCAATGTATTTTATCATCGTTGCCTGCATCGTCAATATCGGCCTCGATATTCTTTTCATGGGACCGCTGCACATGCGCGCGGCCGGCGCCGCCTTCGGCACGGTCATCGCCCAGGCGGTCAGCGTCGTATTCGCCCTTGTCAGCATCCGCCGGAACCGCAGCATGAGCCTGCAGCTGACGCGGGACTGCCTGCGCCCAAACCGGCCGATTCTGAAGAAAATACTCGGCATCGGTGTGCCGATCATGTGCCAGGACGGCTTTATCCAGGTCAGCTTTCTCGTCATCACCGTGATCGCCAACCAGCGCGGCGTGGAAATCTCCGCCGCCGTCGGCATCGTCGAAAAGACGATCAGCTTCCTTTTCCTGGTACCGTCCACCATGCTCTCGACAGTTTCGACCATCGCCTCGCAGTGCTTCGGTGCAGGCGACGGCGAGCGTGCGCGGCAGACGATGCGCTACGGCATTTATATCGCCGCCGGCATCGGCGCCGTCTTCGCGGTGCTGTTCCAGTTCATTTCCGGCCCGTTTTTCTCGCTCTTTACCAGTGACGCGGTCGTCCGGGATTTTGCCGTGCAGTACATGCGCACCTACGTGATCGACTGCATTTTCGCCGGCATTCACTTTCAGTTCAGCGGCTTTTTCAGTGCCGCCGGCGTATCGATCTACAGCTTTATCCATAACCTCATTTCCGTCCTGTGCGTCCGCATCCCGGGCGCATGGCTGGCCACGAAAATGTTTCCGGATACGCTGTACGCCATGGGCCTCGCCGCACCGGCCGGCTCTGTGCTCTCCGTCATCATCTGCGTGCTGTTTTACCGGCATCTCCGGAAAACCGGGCGGGTCTGAGGAAGCCCGCTGGGAAAATCGCAGCGGTTTCGAAGCGGTCAAAACCTACCATCTGCAGCCGGACGACGAACTCGTCGTGCTGGCATGTCAGCTCTGAGATGTTTCACGTGAAACATCTCACCGGTCATTTTCGCAGAATATTCCACCGGAAAACAAACGCCGATTGTAAAATG
>Ga0256404_1005931_pt1 | contig 20862 bp, 13 predicted proteins | sample RumenRJG_01DNA_FD_185990 | JGI IMG/M metagenome (GOLD analysis project Ga0256404, IMG submission 185990) | Bovine rumen microbial communities from Lethbridge, Alberta, Canada - RJG_01 | ecosystem: Host-associated > Mammals > Digestive system > Stomach > Rumen | place: Canada: Alberta | collected...
TGAGAATAACCAGGTAATAAGTAAGTCGGTCTTACCAGCATTACCATAATAATCCTGAACTTTCGGTCCACCACCAGTTAATAGATAAATAACGTTGAAGTTATTCATATTTCCAGTGAAACTGGTCAAGAGATATGGACCGGTAATAAATAACATATATGGAAGAGTGATCTTGCTATATTGTTGCCAGGCACTTGCACCATCGATATTTGCCGATTCATATAAGTCAGCTGGAATGTTCATTAAGATACCTGTAACAACAAGCATTAAGTAAGGAACACCAATCCAAATATTGATGATGATAACTGTGATTCTAGCAAGCCAAGCATCGCCCCAGAAATCGATGACGATTTTGCCACCGCTCATCGCTCCTAAGATACCGTTGATAATACCATCGGTTTGGAACATGTTAGAGACGAACAAAATCGAAATGAATTGTGGAATAGCGATTGAGAAAACAAGAACTGTTCTCCATAGCTTTTTCAGTTTGATTCCTTTCTTATTGATGAGCATTGCGACAAGCATACCTAAGAAATAGTTTGTGAATGTTGCAAAGAATGCCCAAACAAGTGTCCAAAGGAGAATTTGACCAAAGGTCATTGAGAAGGATGCGCCTTCAGAATTGGACCATTGGAATAAAAGTGAGAAGTTATCAAATCCAACCCAACCAAAGAGGTTTTGAGGTGGAAAGTGAGATTTATCATAGTTGGTGAAAGCAACTAAGATCATGAAGAAGATTGGTAAAATCGTAAAGATTAAGATACCAAGTGTTGGAAGTGCTAATAAAGTTTTATAGAAATCTTTATCAACTAATGCTTTAATATCGTCTTTTGCACTCACTAACTTCTTTTGAGCTTTTTCATATTCTTCACCGATTCTATTTTGTTTGATATTTAAATACCAAGTGTAAACGAATGCGACGATAAAGAATAAGGATAAAACACCATAAAGAAGAATGTTAAAGGAGTTTTCACCATAAATAATAGTGCCATCATCACCAGTTGTTGAGCCAACTTCACCTAAAATATAAAGTCGACCAAGGTATTGACCACCGAAAGCAACCATATAGACGATGAATATCACTTCAAATAAGAAGAAGATAATTCCTCTTAACCATTGACCTCTCATGACGCTACCAAAGCCAATTACAAAATAGGAAACTTTAGTCTTCCAATCGCCATACCAGAATGTTAAGCCAATGTTTTTAAACCAATTGACAATTCCCCAGAATGCTCTTTTGAGGAATTCCCAAATTTTAATACCTAAATTCTTAAACCATGACGGAATTGCTTTAAAGAAGGCTGTGAATTTTAAGCCAAATCTTTGAAATTTATTAAGCTTTAGATATTCTAAATCTGTTAATTGTTGAGCCATCATTTCACCTCCTTTTAATCTGAATCAAGTAGTTCAGGTAAACCATTTTCATAGTTTTGTAATATGAGTCTTAATTGATCATCTGTAGCTGTGGATGTAACAGCCTTAGCAGTTGTTGCTAAAGCGGTAAACCAAGCACCTGGACATTGACCTTGCGCTCTCGCGTATTCATGTTGTTTAGCTAGCGCTTGAAGTCCAGCATGGGCTAAAACGGATTCTTTTTGACTGGCGGCTTTGTTAGTTGGACCCCAGCTTGCTCTATCGAAGCGTTGTCCTTGACATTCTTCACCAGTTAAGAAACGAGCAATTTTACGGCAAACCGAAGCTTTTCTAGCATCAACTTGTGGTTTAACACCAAGAAGTTTATAACCATCGAAACTTGATAGATGGTAACTTGCTTCTCCAACATGGAAATATGGAAGTTCGGCACAACCAAGATTATCACCTAAGTTTTTAAGAGCAACTTCGTATTCCCAAATACCGGAAACAACAGCAGCGGATGAAGAACCGAGTTTAGAAGCTTGGGAGTTACCAGCAACTAAAGATTTGTTATCAAGTTCTTTTAAACCTTTTGCAGCTTCAAGTCCAGCGGCTGAATTGTAATTATCATTATATGATTCGAATTTTCCAGTTTCAGAATTAAGTGTCCAACTTGAATAGCAACCTGTCGCCATAAAGTAAGAAGCAGCATAGAAGCCGTTACTTCTAGCTTCAAAGTTAAGAGTGCGACCAGCTTTCTTACAATCTTCAAGAATCTTAGTCATATCAGTTGCATCTTCATCAGAGATAACACTCTTATCATAATAAAGGAAATAACCGTTATCAGATGTGATTGGGAAAGCATAAACATCATCATTAACTCTAGCAGCGTTAACTGCTTCAATGCCCATCTCTTCTTCTAAAGATTCGACATAGCTAGATGATAATTTTGCTAAAGCACCAGCAACTTTTAAACGGGATAATTGGTCTTGAGCGAAGCAAAATATATCGGCACCGTCTTGAACGTCTTGAAGCATTGAGCTAGCTGCTCCAGCTTCACCGACAGGTTCAATAGTCGCATTGATAGTATATTTACCACCGCTAGCGGCTACGAATTGACCAATTTGGGTTTTAGTTAATTCAACGATACGATCGTCAACCCAAATTTTAACGTCATAAGTTCCTGAATCTTCGATACCTTCATCATCTTCTATTTCACCACCAGAAAATGATAATCCAGAGATGTTATATGTGAATTTGAAATTACATCCTGCTAAAAGTAAGGCTGGAAGAATGAACAATGATTTTTTAATAATTGATTTCATCTATTTTCCCTCCTATTTAGCAGCCCAAATACCATAAAGATTTAGGATATTTGATTGTTTATAATCAGTGGCAAAGTTCCAAATATGATCTTCGTCGATTGAAGAAGGATATTCGCTATATCCAAGGAAAATTGGATAAAGTGGATCTGGAGCATCCTTGTCGGTTAAGACAGCTTCAGCTGGGCATTCACCTAAAGGTTCAAGCATATACCATCTCATTGAATAGATAGGCTCATCAGAATGAGTATTATCTAAATAGAAATTGACGGTCATATCATCCTCTTTGACCACTGGATCTTCGCCCGGATAAGGGAAACGTGGATTATAAAGAATGTTATCGCTACAAGCGGTAAGTAGAGGAAGTGTTAAGAGCAATAATAATTTTTTCTTCATTTTCATTTCCTCCTATCGACCAATCCAAACACCGAAGTTTGCGTTTGGTTTATAAACATATGTTGAACGACCAAAGCCATAGCAGAATAATTCAACTAATGAATCTCCATCTTTAGAGTAATCAGCATCTCCACCAACGGCACCGGCGATTGAAACGTGAACGTGGGTGTTATTCATATTAAAGGCCATAACATTACAACGGTTGTTGACACCTTCAACGATTTTGTCTTCCCAACCATCTTTATGCCACCACATATTGTCTAACCATAAATCTTCACCAATTCTAATGAATTCATATGCGTTAGCGACATCTTCACCACGCTTGAAATTAACGTTTTGATGAGACTTAATTAAGTCAGCAAATTTTTCGATGTAGTGCATTTTCTTATCAATGCTTGGATCTTGATATCCATTTTCAATAGTTGATGTAAATGGGCCATTATAATCACCAGAAATAGTGATTGTTTTCTTGTTATTCCATTTGAAGGAGTTAACTTCAATTGGAGAATTGTATGAGTTATGGCTATATGAGCCACCATACATATCAACATATGAAGTTAAGTCGGTAATTTTACTAACATCAGGAATCTTCTTGCTTCTCATCATTTCTTCACCACCAAGAATGAAGGCAGCGGAGTTAGATTGCATGACTAGTGCATGTAATTGCATAGAAGCACGTAAGACAGAGTCAGTAATTTTGGTTTTGTCATAACCTTTAGAAAGGAGGGTTTCGGTTAATTGTTCAACGATTGTCCAGTTATCGTGGCAGCTAACATAGCTAACTGTTTGTTCTGGGAATCGTCCGGTCGCGCCATAGACTTCAATATCTGTACCCCAAAGTCCAGAAGCAACTTTCTTAATTTTCCATTCATCATAGTACCAGCCACCATCATTTTGTGACCAGTTACCATTTTGAATCCAGCCAGAGGCTAGACCTGTAAATTGACCTTCACCATTACGGTAAATATCATTACTACCTTTCAAGGTATCTCTAAAGGTATTGTTGAAGCTACCTAAATAAATACCATCAGTAATGAAGTTATTACATTCATTATAAATTTGCCATTTTTCAGCACCAAAGTTATGTGGAGTTCCACCATAGTACATATTGTATTCGGTTGAACCTGGTCCATGATAACCATTCGCGGTACCTTCCCAACCTTCACCATACATATAAATGTCTGGATCGATATTGTGCAAGGCTTTTTTAGCTTCAATTAAGGTTTGGAAATCGATAAGACCCATTAAGTCAAATCTAAATCCTTTAATCTTATAATCGGTCGCCCACATGCAAAGGGAGTCGACAATGAATTTTCTCATCATAGTTCTTTCGGAAGCGACTTCATTGTGGCAACCTGAGCCATCCCAAAGTTCGCCTTCATGGACAGTTGATTCGCCCCAATCACCAGAATAATGGTAATCTTGCATAGCGTATCTAAAGTAATATCTAGGCATTAATTTATGGAAATTAGAACCAGTAGCAGAGCTAACATGGTTATAAACAACGTCCATAATAACTCTTGTATGAACATCAGTCTTAGACATTTCTAAAACTAAATTTCTAAATTCTTTAACTCTAGCAAATCCATTGTGAGGATTAGATGAATAAACGCCTTCAGGAACATTGTAGTTAAGTGGGTTATAGCCCCAGTTATATTTTGGTTTTTGACCGTTGGTTTCAACTTCGTTATTATCATGATCAAATGTTGGCATAATTTGGACAGCTTTTACACCTAAATAATTAAGATGATCATAACCGGTTGCATCAACTGCATCATTGCCAGTTGGTTCAGCAAGTTTTGTATTCTTTTCAACAAAACCGTTATATTTTCCAGCGTTTTCCTTGGTTCCGTTCCAAGAATCATCAGATGTGAAGTCTTGAATATGAACTTCATAAATTGTTAATTCTTGTGGAGTTTTAATATCGTATCCTTCAACACCATCCCATTTAAGTGGAAGATCATTCCAACCTTTTGGAGTAACATCTTCGCCATTCTTATCATAGATAAGAGCACGTAAACCATTTGCCCCAGCACTGGTTGCATATGGATCCATACAAAGATTGGTGCCTAAGCTATTATCGACTTGATAACAATAATATTTACCGCTTAAATCACCTTCGATTGTAAGTTCCCAAATACCACCTGTAGTATATTGCATTTGGTAAGCATCGTATTTATCGTATGCTTCTTTGGGATCTTTATCAGATGGATCATAATATTCACTTGTTGTGTCTTTATCGTATAAATGAACTTTGACGTTAGCGGAGACTGGTGACCAGACTCTAAATGTTGTAGCAGTCGATGTATATGTAACACCTAATTTTGCGTCTTTATTTGCATCTTCATAATAAGTGTGGAATTTTTCACTATCATAAAGAAGATTTAAACCAACGGTAACGACCTTGTTAAGTTCAGCCATTCCTGGTTGAGAATCGGTTGATGGGTCGTGTGATTCAAGAGAATAAACAACATTGATATGAGCTTCGTATTTTAATTTAATTTCGAAGTTGCCAGTGCCTGTTCCTTCTTTGACTAAATACCATTTTTGGTTTTCAGCACGTTTCTTAGGCTTGATTTTGTAATATGTTTGATCATATGCATATAGCTTCCAATTGACTGATTTAGTTTCACTTGTAAGTTGACAACTAATTGTCTTCCAATCAGTAAATCTAGCCAATGCTACGCCATGGACTTTCGTTTTCTCTACTTTATCTAAAATAGCGATACCACCACCAGCAGCATTCATCGTCCAAAGTTCACAAACTTTGTCTTTGACAGCGTCTGGATAGTCAGCATAACGAATAAACATGTCGTCCGATTGCCCGCCCCAGTTAAGGTCTGTATCTGATTTCATTGCGTATTTAATGATGAAATACATACCAGAGCGGTTAGCGAATTGTCCAAAATGATCTGCATCATTGATAAAATCAATAGTGATAGTCATCATCTTGTCTTCTTCTGTGACTTGAACAATTCCATTAGGGTTATGATCTTCCTTAAAGGTTTTGGTGGATGTGTTATATTCAAATCCATCAACGCCTGTTACCCAAAGATAGAAGGCACGGCCATTATCGCCGCCATTACCTCCTGCCTCGTTGTAATAATGGAGGATCACTTTATCGACTTCAACAGTTACATCCTCATCCTCGTCTTCATCTTCAGCGTAATTTCGATCAACACTTTCATCTAATGATACAACTGAATCACCTTCGGTATAGATTGCAGTGTCTTGTCCAGGATCTTCCTTCATAGAAGGTAAATTACGGACTAAGCCAATCGCCATACCGGTGACGAAGAGTGAAGGTAGCAAAGCCGATAGAACTTTTGTAACTTTTTTCATAAGTCTGTCCTCACTCCTTAAAAGTTAACATTTAACACTTTTTTAGTGTTAAGCTTCGCCAATTTGAAACACCAGTTTGGGTCTCCAATTGTGCCAGGAGAGTTAATCCTGCTCTCATCATCTAACTTCAATAAATCTTGGAATTGGAAGATTGTCATTAATGAAGGTAGAGATAAGATGTATCTAAAAACGGATGAAAATAAATCAGCATCTTCTCCGAATTTATTCTTAAGAAATCGAATATTTTGTTCTGGCAAAGTTTTAAGCCAGCCCATCAATGTTTGATTGTCATGAGTTCCTGGATAAACGATTGTTTTTTCATTTGATTTAGCGTTGGCATCAAAGATAGTAAATTCAACGATGAACATGCCAGGAAGATTGTAATGATCGCGAAGTTCAAGTACAGATGGGAATAAATCACCTAAATCTTCAGCGATTAATCTAATATTTGGATATTTTTTATATAAAGAATCGAAGAAATCGTATCTTGGGCCGATTTCCCATTTGCCTCTTCTAGCGTTATTATCTTCAGCTGGAATAACACAATATGTGTCAAAAGCACGGAAATGATCTAAACGAAGAATATCGCATGTCTTCACATATGAAGCTATTCTTTCGATTAAGAAGTTATAGCCATCGAGTTTCATCTTATTAAAATCGTAGATTGGAGTACCCCAAAGTTGACCATCATCACTAAAAGCGTCTGGTGGACAACCACTAACGAGAGTTGGATTATATTTTTCATCCATCAAGAATTGTTCTTTATGAGTTAAACAATCAACGGAATCAATCCCAACATAGAATGGACAATCAGCAATGATTGTAATATCACATTTTTTAGCGAATTTGCGAATCTTAGACCACTGTCTAAAAGCGATAAATTGTTTAAATGAAGTATATTCAATATCATCTTTATAAGCTTTTGGAGCTCTTGATAATTCAAATAATTTTAAATCAGCTTTCTTCCAGGTGTTCCAAGTTTGGTAATTATATTTCTTTCTTAAAGAAGTAAATAAAGCATATGAAATAAGCCAAGGATTATCCTTTTTAAATTTGATATAACCTCTAAATGGTTTTTTCATAAATTCTTTATAAGCACGATATAAATATTCTTCTTTAAATAATAAAGTCGCGTTGTAATCGATCTTCGTCGCTTTGGCTTCAAAATTAGGAACGTCTTTAAGTAAACCTTCTTTAACAAGTTCATCTAAAGAAATATATCTTTCTTCTAAAGCATAAGAACAAGTCGACATATATGGACTATTACCTGGGCCGACTGGATTTAAAGGTAAAACTTGCCAATACTTAAAACCATTATTAGATAAATATCTAATAAAGCGTTTTGCATTTCTACCAAAATCACCAATACCATGATGAGATGGTAGACTTGCAAGTGGTAGTAATACTCCTAAATTATCTTTCATTGTTATACAGCAAGCCCCATGTAAAGTTGATCATCATTGAATTTAAGCTTGATATAGATATCTTTAGCCTTAAATGATTTTTTAACAGTGTAATAGGTATCTGATCTAGCAAGATATTCAGTCCATTTAGTATCGGTATCTGATGTACCACCAAGTGACCATGGATCTAAAGGAATAGTCCAACCAGCACGGTTAGCAAAATCGAATAATCTAAAGCTGCTACCTTCAACAAAGTTCATATCTGGAACTTTATATTGTTCGCGGCCTTGATCATCTTTCTCACCAAATTTAGTTGCTAAAGCATATGTCTTATTATCAGAGAATAAGAAACCAAATCCTTCGGATGGTAAATTGCTTGGATCAATTGGAGAATCACCGCCACCTTCAAAGACAGCAACTAAGACTGCTTCTTCAGCGACAGGGGCAACTGTTGCAATTTCAGTCGTTTCACGGTTGATCCAATGCAAGAATTTTGATTCGACAACTGTCGATGAAATAATTTTTTCATCAGGAAGTGCTTCACCATATTTTAATTGAATTAATTTAGTATTTTCTAAATATTTAGAATCTCCATCTTCACCTTTTTGGTTATCATATCGACCATTCGGGCCTAAAACCAAAAAGAGATTAACGCTACCTTCTGGAGCAGGAGGTACTGGTGTTGTAGTTGTTGGACCTTCGGTTGTTGAAGCTGAAGGTTCTGTGGTTGTTGTGGTCGTAGTTGTTGGATCTTTTGGAGAACCATCTTTATTGCGGCCGTTATATTTAACGCAACCACTAACAGCGACAACGGCTAAGGGAAGAATAATTGACATCAAAATAGTTTTTTTCATTTTGTTTTTCCTCCTTATTTAGCTCTAAAGGCTGAGATACCCCATGCGCAAGCGCCGATATCTCCGTCCTCTACTGCAGGTGCTCCACCTAAAGTAGCAATATTTTCAAAACTATCACCAATGATATCTCTTGGATTCATTTGGTAAGGTTTTTCACCACCAGTATTAATGTAAATAACAAGTGGTTTATCTTCGATTCTTTCACCGGTGACTTTAATAACTAAAGTGTTGTTGCCACTCGAAGTGTGATAAGTAATCTTATGTCCGTATGGGTATTCATTCTTTAACACAGTTAAAGCTTGATACCATTTAAACATTGAACCATCTTGAGATTTTTGAATCTTATAGTTACCGCTGGTTCTTAAAACTTGGTTATAAGTATCATAACCATAGCGTTCAATCTTACCTAAAGCGGTCTTTTCGTCATGGATATCACCAAAGCAATATTGACCAGCTTTATATTTTGGAGTGATAGCGTCATCGCCCCAAAGATATGGTTGACGATACCAAATATCTTCGGAGTTTTCACTTCCATACATATCAATATGTTGATCAATATTGGAAGTCATACCAAGTTCATCGCCATAATAAATCCAAGAAATGCCTTGAGATAAGATAGTGATAGCGGCGTGAACTTTGGCTTTATTCTTTTCTAAATCGCTACCAGTAACTTTCTCTGATGGGGTTGTTCCAGATTTTTTACCACTACCATTAACTTGATTAATAGCTCTCATAACGTCGTGGTTAGAAGTAAATGGACCATCGATATAGTCAGTTCTTCTACCACCAAAAACTTCAACTGGTGGGACACCTTCAGGCGCACAGGTTTCTTTACCAAAACTGGCGTAAGTATCATAAGATTCTTTAGCTTGATCATTAGCAAAGTTAGATGGAGTACCACCTTCGGTGTATAAATAAGCTGGAATATGATAATAGTGAGAGAAGGAGAATTGAGAATCTAAAGCTTGATAATATTCAGAAGTTCTTGTTCCCCATCCATCAAAATTTTCACCAACTAAGAAACATTCTGGATAAGCTGATTTCACTCCGTGAGCGAATTCTTTCCACCACATGACGTTCTTAGTGATATTTGAAGAATAGTCAAAGGCTTTGGTAACGTATTCACCTTTTTCATCATCGAAGGCACGTTTTGTACCAACGTCTTGAACGATTCTATCATTTTCTTGATAACATTCGTCTCTCATGAAGATATGTTTGACAGCATCAAGACGGAATCCATCGAGACCGAAGCTTAACCAATATCTAGCCATGTTGATAACGAGTTTTCTTGTTGCGGCTGATAAGTAGTTAATTTCTGGCATACCAGAACCGAACTTACCATAGTAGTAATAATGGGATTCACCATCTCTATACCAAGATGGATTATCGCTTTCAGCGTCTTGTTTAACGGTAATCTTTTCGTATTTAGAACCATTCCACTTGTCGATCATTTCGTTTTCATATTTCCAAGTGTAAACGTCTCTCCATTTAAAGCCATCTTCATCTTCAACAGCCCATTGAGAATTAATGAACCATTTATTGGATTTAGAAGTATGGTTAAGGACTAAGTCCATAAGGACTCTCATACCTTTATCGTGAGCTTTATATATAAGTTCTTGATAATCATCGATGGTTCCGAATTTCTTATCGACTGCATAATAGTCAGAAATATCATAACCATGATATGAATCGGATTTTTGAATTGGGGTTAACCATAAGACATTGACGTGTAAATCATCAAAGAATCCTTCATCAAGAGCGTTGATAATACCTCTTAAGTCACCTTTTCCATCGCCATTAGAATCACGGAAGGAAGCGACAAAGATTTGATAACCAACTCCATCATTTTTAAATGCTGAGGAAGTCGATGAATTACCTAGGGTGTTAGTATATTTGGTATCGACCGAGGATGAATATTGACCAGTAGTATCTTCGTTAACTGGATTAACTTTTGCTTCTGGAGTAGCTTCACCAGCATAGAAGGCATAATCATCTAATGCACCAGTAGCAACGAAGACGTGCATTGCTTTACCACCTTCAACGTCTCTCCATTTAGAAGCGTCATCGACGTTTTCAATATATGTTTCTCTACCACCATCAGAAACCCAGTTGGTAGCACCGCTCATCGAATCTTGTTGAGGAAGAAGGAAACCGAGTTCGCTTGCTCCTTCATAAGTAACGGCTGAGCCGGATTTACCACCTACGAGTGAGGTAGAAGAATAATCGACATCAATGATAATTCCATAGTTATCAATAAAAGTGCCCTCTCCTTCCATTCCAACATCTTTGTAAGTCATGAATGATGTTGACATTGGTTGAAGCGTGAGTTTGTCAGAAACTTTTGTGTCTGCTGAGAAACCCCATAGAGCACCTTCTAAATCTTGTGGATCATGTTGCCAAAGCCATAAACAATAGTTGTCATAGCCTTTCTTTTCACCGCGGTTGTAATGAAAATAAAGATGTCCAGGTTTTGACCAGCTGTTTGCCCAGTCATCATATTTGTCTTCATCAATATGAGTGATAGAGCCATCTTCACCGCTGGAATTAGAACCTGAACCTTGTTCGCCACTACCGCCACATGCGGTTAACAAAAACGGTAAAAGCAATAAAGATAATGTCTTTTTGTTCATAGTTATCTAACCCTCAATTAACTTTATTTTACTCTCACTATAGTGAATGAAAAAGTCTTTTTTACGCGTGTAGGTAAGCGCTTACATTATAATATAGTATATACTATATTAATATATAATTAATTTTCAGTTTTATTTATAAAATCTCTCAAAATTTCTTCGATTGTTTTGTTAGGCGGAATCATAATATCTTCCTCCTCACAAATTCGATCTATGAGATAGCTAACGTCCATCGAATGATATAGTTCATAACGATTAAAAAGAATATTTGGATTCACATGCATGATCAATGCTTTTGAACTAATCTCATAAGTGTATGACCAATATCTATATACATATCCAACCCAGTACATCATTTCATTAGAAATTGAATTATTGTTTTTTCCAAACGATGTTTTTCCATATTGTTCATCGATCTCATCAATAAACGTTTTATTGGAAGAAATATCTGCTAAAACAGTTGAATCATCAAATCTTTTTGCTAGATCGCTATTCATGAAGCGACGAATAAAAAAATACGGAGAACAATTTGAAAAAGAACGGTAATTTGCAAATAAATCAGCTTGGATTTTGCATAATAAAATGCCATTATTAGTCATCTTTTTCATTGGCAAATACCTCGCTTATATATTGGCCTTTATGAATATATATCTCATAAGCGTTATTTATATAATCATCTGAGTCGAATATCTTTTTTTGCTTATTTTTATAAGCATCTAATCTTTCTTTCTTACAAACATATAGCTTTTCTAAAATCGTTAATTTTTTTAATGATTCTTCACTTTTAAAAACTATTTGATCGCCCAAAGATAAGTCTTTTAAAGCATGCATTGCTTGTTCACTTGTAATGGCAGATCTAGTAAAGTCATCGATAGTTGTAAACATTCTATTATCTGCAATTGGTGCGATGATTACATCATAACTATTTAATTTATTTTTTAATTCAATAAGCTTTTTTGAATCTTTGTATTTTTCTAGCTTTCCTCTATTAAGTGCAATATAAAGCATCCACTCAATTGAGACTCCTAGTTTCAGAACCTTCAAAGAAGAAAAATCAGCATTAAGAACATACATCGTTCCTTTTTGATTAAAGCAAATAAAATCTAAAGATTGTTCATAATTATCGCCGACATAAAATCCTGCTCCAAAATCAACATTCTCACGTGAATGAGATAAAGATAATTCGCCAGTTATTTCTTCTTTGGAACCATGAAATAATAAAACATTATATTTTTCCTTATATATCTTTATTTTCTCTTTGTTTAGCTCTATTTTATTTTCGTAAAAATAAGAATATATTTTTTCTAAAATCTCATTAGATGGGTAAATGTCGTTATTAACAATTTTTGATAACGTTTCAAAAGATATATCTAATCTATCGCTTAAATCTTTCAAAGATATATTTAGATATTCGCTTAAAAGCTTTAAATCGTCAGAAACTTTATATTTCATGACTATATATTAAATTAGGGGTTGATTTAAATCAATACCTATTTATAATTCATTTTTAACAAAGTTAATAATCTACTAATATCATTATTCTTATATGAAAAGTGGATCGCTAGGACCCACTTTAATTACGAGTAACTACTAAGTTATTAATATGGAACGTACATATTTCCGTTGGCACAATGATATTCAAGGTTGATCTCCATGTTATCAGTTTCATGCCATACGCCAGAGCCAGGATAGTTCTCTCCTTCACTAATTTCTGCATTTGGATCACATCTAAGTAACTTGCAACCTTCTACAGTGTTAGGAAGAGAAATGGTAAATGTTATCTCATTATCATTAAGTTTTTCTGGAGTAACACTGACCAAATAACCTGGAATGCCATCGCCCCAATACCAGAGATAAAATACAGCTCCGCCATTGGCGAATTTATTACCTAAATCATCTCCCTGGACATACACATTAATACTCATTGTATCTTCATCAACTACTTTAACAGTAAATGAAGCACCTTTTGAATTATAAGCGACGTCAATTGTATATGTTCCAGCAGTATCGAATGTTGTAGTTTCAATATTGATTGCAGTACCAGTAAGAGAATATGTAGCTTCTTCCTTAACGTCAGTTGGTTTACCTTCATCATCATAATATGTGACGGTTAATTTAGAAGCATCTATAGTGCCGCCTTTTAAGATATCGCCACCGCTATAGGAAGCAACTAAAGTATTTGCTTCTGGGAGTTCATTAACATAGATAGCTAAAGTATCGTCTTTATTAATCTTAAAGAAGATTTCATAATTACCAGTTTTTTTACATTTAATATTGGTATTACTGCCTTCTCCAAAATTATCTCCGGATTCTTCGAATGTTACATCATTCCAACCGATATAACCATTATTTCCCATACTTGGTCTTAAAGTTAACACTTTAAATTCGGTATTTTCTGCCAAATCATACCAGACAAAGCGATATTGTTCTTTGAAATCTTCGCTTGGGAATGAAGTCATAGCAAAGTTAGGATCTCTATTCCAACTTGTTCCCTCATAAGCAACATAGAAATTAGTGTCATATGTTGCATAGAAGTTGTATCCGCTTGCATAAACCTTTAAATAGATATGGCAATCTTCTTGATCATATATGAAGGTTAATTTGCCACTATCGACGGAAATATTACCTTCTCGACGATCATCGCCAACAGGGATATCGTTTCCATCAATTTTGAATGAAATTTCCATTCCGCTAACTGCATCAACAACGTATTCATATTGTTGAGTTAAGTTTGAATCATCAAATGGAGGAGTCATTTCATTCATTTCTTCTGCATCAGCTTCACCAACTTTAATTGTTGCGGATGTTGCTGGAGCAGTAGAAAGTTCAAAATAGATTTGATTATCATCAAATTTGAATTTAGCGTAGACTGATGCATAGAAATTATCTACTGCGAGGTAATAAGTTTCCTCAGATATCGAAGTAGTATCAACATAATTACTTATATGACCACCAAATGAAGCTTCATCAAATGGAGCGATAAACTTAACGCCTGTTGCAAAATTGATAAGTCTAAAGGTTTCATTTTCTTTAAATTCAACTTGAAGAGCGTAGAATTGGTCTCTTCCTTCGTGGTCTTTTTCTTCGGTTGGAGTGAGATTGACAATCTTATCTTTGCTGAAATATAAACCATATGAATTTTCAGCAACTACGTTAACAGTGAATTTGCCAGCATATTCTTTTTCATCGGCTACATATGTAACATCGATATTATATTTGCCAGCTTCACTAAATACATGATCAAAACTAAATGTTTCATCATTTAATTTATATGTTGCTTCATCTTTGATATCAGTGCGACTGTCTCCATCAACAAATTCAACTGTTAATAAAGCTGGATCAATTGAACCACCAACGCTAACATTTGCTTCATAAGAAGCATCAATGTATTTCGCGCCTTCAGGATATCCAACATAAACTAGATAATCTTTTCCATCAACAGGCTCAATAAGGTCCTTGAGATAGAAAGTGTAATCACCTTTAACATTAACAACTATGTTGTTGAAATCAAGACCTTCAGTCTCGTTCTTTGTTAACATGCTGTTTTTGTTTTCGATATTTTCATAGCCAAGGTAAACATCATCTGGACCACTAAATTTAAATTCATCATTAACATCTAAATGTTTGGTAATTGCGTATTGTTTTTCAACATTTGGATCTTCGCTTGAAGATGGTTGCAATGGATCGGTTGCTTTCCATTCATTCATCGTTCCTCTTAAGAACCAAATTGGTGCTGGAGCTGGTGGTTCTGGATCTGGAGATTCAGAATCATAACCAGATACCCAGAATGAATAACCGGTTTCATATACTTTGAAGTATATTTCTGCTTTTTCAGCATCATTATGAACGACATAACCGTCATCAAAGTTGCCAAAAGTATTATTGGTGTGTGGTTCTAAGTCACTAGAACCATCCCCTGCTTTAACTACTTCTCCATCAAACTTGAAGGTAATAGTGTCTCCACCTGTAACATCTCTAACGAGTTTATATTGGTATTGGCCACCTTCTCCTTCAGGAACATCACTCATTGGCTCTAAGCTAGCAAAAGAGCCTGTACCAAATTTAACTTGAGCTGTATGTAGAGCAGCTGGAGGTGTTGAATCACTAACAGAAACAACACAAGTTGCAAATTTGGTTGGGTCTATAACAGACGAAACTTTAATAGTTGCAGTTCCTTTTGATTTAGCGGAAACTAAGCCATTAGAAACAGAAGCAACATTTTTATCGCTTGATTCCCATTTTGTCGCGGTAGAAACTCCGCCTTCCACTTCAACTGTTGCAACTAATGTTTCACTCTTTTTAGTATAAACATCAAGTTCTAATGACTCTTTGTTTAAAGTGACTGAAAGAACACCGGTAGGTGTAACACTTCCACTAGTCGAACCTGAGCTAGATGGAGCAGGTGGAACAGTTGTCGTACCTGAGCTAGATGGAACAGATGTCGAAGTTGGAGTAACTTGACTTGTAGAAGGCTCTTCGGTTGTGGAAGTAACTGCTGGTTCTTCATTACAACCTGCTAAAACCAGTGAAAGAGCTAAAGGAATAATTAATAAAGATTTTTTCATTATATATTCTCCTTAATATATAAAATATGAAAGGTGGGCATGAACCCACCTATAAATTATTTAGATTGATTTTCTTCTTTTGATAACTAGAAGAACAGCGATTGCACTGATTGAGGTAACGGCAATGACGCTAACAACAGCAATTAATACACTATTGTTTTGATCAAATGTACCATTGCCAAGTGTGCTAACACTTGTTGCTGGAGATAATGTTTGTCCCCAAATATAATCTTTGCAAACTGATGTTCCATATTTAGTACAAATATAAGAATATGAAGCAACCATTCTTAAACGAGCATCTGCGGATGGACTTGGATCACCTTTTCCATATCCGACATCATAAATATTCTTTTGTTCTTCATCGCTTAATTTATTAAATGCAATTTCTAATAAATCCCAAGCATCTTTAAGTTCGTCTGGATCAGTATTGCCTTTTGCCTCATCACAAACAGCAGCCATATCAGATAAGAATTTTTCATGGAAAGCATATTCACCACCATTGAAATAGACTTTATCTTCATTATTTACATAGAATGCATATGTGCCGCTCTTGGTAAAGACGAAGTTGCCTTCATGACCTTCTTTAGTACCAATATGGACGAAATCAGGATCGACTTCGTGGCCCATTGTGTAACTAACAGCGGCCCAACCAGGTTTACCTTCACCGGCATCAGCGACATATTGTAAAGGTTTAACTTCCATTGGTTCTTCTTCGGAAATTCCTTCTGGAACTTCAACAGCGCCAACTAATTTATTGTTACCATCACCTTGAATTTTTGTTGAATATTCAACATTCCAACCTTTACCAGTTCCACCAGAGAAGGTGTCGTCACCAGTTAAGTAGAATGCTAATTCCATATATTTAACATGTAATAGAACGTTATTTTCGATTGAAGTACCATTGACAAACTTGTTTGTACAGTCGAAATCTGTGTATGTATCTAATTGAGCATAACCTTCGCGGGCTATGGCAGGCACACTATATTTAACACCTTTGACAAATACATATTGTCCAATGGTTTGTTCACCTTGTGAATGCTTACCATCATACATCTTAGCGGCAAGTGTGATAGTTACCTTCTCTGCTTCTGGAGCAACAGAGAATTCAAACGAATCTTCATTATAGAACGCGTAAATGTCATAACTTTCTCCTACTGAAAACACGAAATTTTTGTCTTCATCTGTTTCACCGTATGTTTTTTCTCCATCAATGTTGTCAGACCATTTGTCAACACCATTAAAGTAAGAACGTACCTTTACTTTTTCACCTGCTTCAGCATTATAAGTTAATGTTGCAACATTGCCTGTCATATATGGATCGACTTGAGTCATCTTTGTTGCACCATCATATTTGAAATTGGTCTTTGAGCTGACAAGATAATATCCATCTTCTTCAGGAACGTCTGGATGCTCTTCAACATATAATTCGTCGTTACTGTTGACATAGATATCTAATAATTTGTCTGCTTCGCCAACGACGTAATCTGCATCGCCATACCATGTGTCCACACCATTGATATAGCTTCTAGCTTTGAACTTTTCGCCTGCAGTGCCTTGATATTCAAGCAATTGTGCTTTATTTCCGTCAGTGCCTGGATCCATTTTGGTCGCGCCAGCAAACTTCCAGTTTGATTTGGTTCCTACAATATAGTATCCATCTTCTTCTGGAACGTCTGGTTCGCTATATTCTTGCCAATATAATTTTGTTTCTGTCGCACCTTCGCCTTTAAATTGAAAATAAAATTTAACTTTGATAGCGCGAGCTGCAACCGCATAATCTTTTCCATCAGGAACAGTAAAAACTGTTTCTTCTGATTGGTCTTGAGATAAGACAGGAGTGAATGTATTGTATCCTGCTCCTTCGTTCCAAGAATAAACGATATTGAATTTTTCATCTTTTGCTAATTCAATAAAGTTGTCATTTGCAAATTCGTAAAAATCGTCTTGTTGACTTTTATATGAGAAATGATCAGCGGCAGAATTTTTGATCCATGAATTACCTTCGTGACATAAAAACCATGTTTTGTCATCTTTTCCATAAGCTTTCGTTTCGACAGCTTTAACTTTTTGACTTAATCCTACTCCAGCTCCAACGCTGACAGCAGCAAAAAGACCTAAACTAATAATTCCTAAAAGTTTTTTACCTTTCATAAATTCTCACCAATAGCCTCCTGGTGTTTCCTTTCTAAGTATTCGGCTATCATCAACGATGGGAAATGATCTTTCAAGAGGAATAGACCATTTAGAGATATATAAAAATCCCCGCTTTGAATATCAACTTACTCAAATATTATAAATTCGAAATTTATTATATTGCAACGAAAAAAAGCGCTTACATTAATAATAATGGGCTAAAAATTATCAAAAACAGGCTCTAATATTGATAATCTATGATTAATATCTTTTAAAGAATATACAGGAATATTTGATGACAGAAATCCTTTTAAATCACTTGTAATAATTGCATCGCACATCGATTCGTTTGCTGCTTCAATTATCAAACCGTCTTCGAAATCAGCACTATCGGAATACAAAGTTTCTATTAGGGCATCTGCGCTCACTGAAACCACTTTGTTACATAATTGATATAAATTTAATTGTACGGCCCTGCATTTTTTCTTGTCGTGCAAGTACTTTTGCAATATATATCCAATGTCTCTTATAGACATAGTAGTAAGATAGATTTCATGATTTTGTTTCGAACATAATAGCAAAAGTTTTTCCACCTCAACACTATTAGAATTACCAAGATATAAATCCAAAAACACATTGGTGTCGAATAAGAGTCTCATCTTTTTTCTATTTCCTCTGCCACAATATCCTTATATGATTTGCCTTTGAGATCTATATCTTTCAATATTCCTTTGTATTTTAGAATCTGTTTCAATGCTCTTTGTCTTGGCGAAGTTAAAACAGTTATCACGGAATTATTCTTTGTGACATAAACATCCTCGCTATTAGATAATTCCATGTAATATGACAAATTATTTTTTAATTGAGTTGCAGTAATATAACACATTTTATCATTTTCCTTCGTACGATTTTATTATTGCATTTCGTACGATTTGAGTAAAGAAAAAAAGAGCACAATTAAGTGCTCCCTTATATATAAGAATTACTATTATCTAGCAATGGAGTTAACGTTAAATGAAGTATCTTGGCTAATCACATAGTGAATATTGTGTTTATTGCCTTGAGCGTATTCATCTTCTAATTCAACGTTATAGATATAGTGATTATTATAATAATCAAACATGTAGTTAATAGCTTCTACTCTACTTGCAAAAGTCTTATTAATGTCTACACGCTCATTTCTTATATAAGCATCTTTAATCATATAGACTCTCATATTATTTCCTCCCGTCAATTAGATTGCACCTTTTCTTGATGCAACTTTACATTAGATCTAAGTCAATAGGAAAAAAACATGTAAGTGTTTACATTTTTCGTGTAAACGGTTACATTTTGTAGCATTTACTTATAGTAAAATTCTAGGAAAATATTTTCATAAAATTTTCACAAATATTTAAAAGGAGCAGTATTATTACCGCTCCAATATAGAATTATAATTAATATAAATTAAGCTTTTGTTAGTTGAATTGTTGCTTTGTTATTAGCAATTGAAACAACTGTGAATGACCAACCAAGTTTATTGCCATTATCCATATATTCTCCATCAACAAATTGTTTTGAATATTTAGATGTTGTGAATTCATCACCTGCAACGAATAAATCTGACGATGACAAGTTACTAGTTACCTTATAAGTGACAGATGTACTGTTACGAACAAGGTGTAATAAATCATATTTTTCATAGCTTGTTCCTAATGGTGAACCATAACCATTTTTACCAACTGTGTTGGTAAATGCTTGTTCTACTAATCCAACTGTCGGATTTGTGACTAAACTTGTACTTGGTGTCTCATCTTCCGCACTATCATAATAAGTTAATCGAGCATCGACGTGCCACAAACGAATACCTACTGTTGATGGTCCTTTAGGAGATGATGCGTATTGATAAGTACAATCTAGTTCATTTAATCCTGTTGGAGTAAATAGTTCTAAGAGCAAATATTCATCAAATGGTGAATCCACTGAGTGGTTTGCTAGCAAGATAATATCATGGGTAGATTGGAAATCACCTATGGTGATAGTCATAGATGTCTTTGGGATATATGGGTTTGCCCAACCATACGCCATAACAGAGAATGGATCATGGCCACCAACGTTGTAGTCCTGCATTGAGAATCCTCCGGCCGGAGTGTAATTATTTGATCCATAATCATAGTAATCATCTAGTCCAAGAACATGTCCCATTTCATGGATAAAGGTATGAGCGTCAATTGTGCAATGGCTAGAATCACCAGAATTATAGCTAGATCCTGCTCTAGAGTTCGCATTACTTCCATACATAAAGTCATATGACGCCCAGAAGAAGACGTTCGGTATAGGAGAAGCAAGATTAACGTCAACATGAGGTTGTAACCAATAGCAATATGCCCATAAATTATCGTAATTTTCATTCTTTAAGGCGCTATAATCTGGAGCGGCATAAATAAGCATGACGCCATCTAAATAACCATCTTTATTTGTATCATAATTACTTCTTTTATCTGATGTATTGTTACTAAAGTACCAATTTGAAGCAGTTGTAACTAAAGAATTTGTTAAGGTTCCATCGGAGTCTTCACCATAAGTTTTATATGATTCGCTGACACTATACCAATCACTAACTGTACCAGTTAAAGTCATCTTTCCAAACGATTCTTCTTCATAGAATGTCTTAACACTTCTCCAACCAGTCTCAGAATTTGTTCCTAAATATGCTTTTTGGATGTCGCTTCTTACCGATGCTTTCTTGCTTGAAGAAATAAATGTTGAGGAATCGCTAAACCAAATAGGAATGATTAATAATTTTGGAGAGCCAGATAACGGGCAGTTATCAAGATCGTATCTATTATTTTCAGTGTAATCATCATAAGTATATTTCAAAGCTG
>Ga0256404_1005932_pt1 | contig 20861 bp, 14 predicted proteins | sample RumenRJG_01DNA_FD_185990 | JGI IMG/M metagenome (GOLD analysis project Ga0256404, IMG submission 185990) | Bovine rumen microbial communities from Lethbridge, Alberta, Canada - RJG_01 | ecosystem: Host-associated > Mammals > Digestive system > Stomach > Rumen | place: Canada: Alberta | collected...
ACCACCGTCATTGGACAGGAAGCTGAGCAGATTTGGTTAGGATGGCGTGGTGAGAAGGCTAACTCTTTGCAGACGGACACCCTGAACCTGATTGGCGAGGTGCTGAGCAACGGTAAGGCAGGTCTCATCGACCTCGATCTCATCCAGCCCATGAAACTGCAGGGCTCTTTCGCCGGTGCAGAGTCTTTAGCTGATCACGGGGGCTTTATCCTTGCCGGACAGCCCAAGCAGGGTCAGACCCTCGATGAAGTACGTCAGCTTCTGATAAGTGAGATTGACAAACTGAAGCGCGGTGACTTCTCCGATGATTTGCTTCCCAGTGTCATCAACAACATGAAACTCAGTTACTATCGTTCTCTGGAAAACAACCGTAGCCGTGCCGATAAATATGTGGATGCATTCATCAACGGTATTGACTGGGCACAGTCAGTTGGAGCCATTGACCGTATTTCAAAGATTACGAAGTCAGAGGTTGTGGCTTTTGCCAATCGTTTCTTCACAGACGGTTATGTAGCTATCTACAAGAAACAGGGCATCGACACCAATCAGAAGAAGATTGACAAGCCCGCTATTACGCCTATCCCCACCAACCGCGACCAGATGAGTCAGTTTGTAAAGGATATCCAGAACAGCGTGGTGGAGCCCATCCAGCCCCGTTTCGTGGATTTCAAGAACGACCTGACGATTTCTGAAACCAAGCAGAAGTTGCCGCTGCTTTATGTCAAGAACTCCTCTAATGGTCTCTTCAACCTTGTTTTCCGCTACGAGTTCGGACAGGAAGACGATAACCGCTACAACATTGCATCTGATTATATCGACTATTTGGGCACCAAAAAGATGACTGTTTCACAAATCAAACAGAAATTCTACCAGCTGGCTTGCAACTACAACATTAGTGTTGGCTCTGACGCCATCAATGTCAGTCTCAGTGGCTTGAGCGAGAACATGCGTGAAGCATTGGCTCTTCTGGAAGACCTGATGCAGAATGCCAAAGTGGATCGCGAAGCTTATACAAAGATGGTTGACTTGATTCAGAAAGGTCGTGAAGATGCCAAAAAGGATCAGCGTTCCTGCTTCAACACCCTCTTTGCCTATGGTACTTACGGCACCCACAACAGCAGCCGCGACGTGATGAGCATACAAAAGCTGAAGGATACCGATCCGCAGGAAATTCTCAACTTGCTGAAGAACCTGAAGAAATATGAACAGACTGTCTGCTACTACGGTCCGATGAGCGAGCAGGAGATTTCGGCCATTGTCACCAAACTCCACAAGACGCCTAAGAAACTGATGACCGTTCCTGAAGGCAAGAGTTACGAAATGCAGGAAGCTAACCAGAATGAGATTCTATTGGCACCCTACGATGCCAAGAACATCTATATGCGCATGTACCATAATGAAAATCGTCCCTGGCAGCCAGAAGAAGCCGGTGTGCGTGCCCTCTTCAATGAGTATTTCGGTGGTGGCATGAATGGTATTGTCTTCCAGGAACTCCGCGAAGCCCGTGGTCTTGCCTACAATGCTGCTGCGCTCTATAACCGTCCTGCAAAGAAAGATCAGAAGGAGAGTTTCTTCACCCACATCATCACGCAGAACGACAAGATGATGGATTGCGTGAAAGAGTTCCACAACATCCTCAACGAGATGCCTGCCAGCGAGAATGCCTTCCAGATTGCCAAGGATGCGCTCACCAAGCAACTCGCTTCCCAGCGTACGACGAAAATGAATATCATCAACGCCTACCTGAGTGCAAAGCGTCTGGGTATTGACTACGACCATAACAAGAAGATTTACGAGCAGTTGCCTAATTTGAAACTTCAGGATCTCGTAAACTTCGAACGTCAGAACATGGCCAATAAGCCCTATCGCTACATCATTCTCGGTGATGAGAAGAATCTCGACATCAAGTCGTTAGAGAAGATAGGTCCCATCAAGCGTCTCTCGCTTGAAGAGGTCTTCGGTTACTAAAAAACCAAAATAATGAGGGTCTAATCACCCTCATTATTTTTTTGTATCATCCGAAATAAAAAATATATCCATTATTTCTCACTTAATCGATTTTTTTTGTATCTTTGTAGTCAAAACATCAACTATCAATCAAAATACAAAAACCATTATGGCAACACCCGATTTTAAGTATGCTCCGATGTTCCAGCTTGGAAAGGACGACACGGAGTACCGCCTGCTCACCAAGGAAGGCGTTAGCACAAGCGAATTTGAAGGACACAAAATTCTGAAGGTCAGCAAGGAAGCCTTGACGCTGCTCGCTCAGCAGGCTTTCCACGACTGCGAGTTTATGCTCCGCCGTGCTCACAACGAGCAGGTGGCAGCCATTCTCACCGACCCCGAAGCCTCTGAGAACGATAAGTATGTAGCCCTGCAGTTCCTCCGCAATGCGGAGACATCTGTGAAGGGTATTCTTCCATTCTGCCAGGATACAGGAACAGCCATTATCCATGGTGAGAAGGGACAGCAGGTATGGACCGGCTTCGAGGATGAGGAAGCCCTCTCTCTCGGTGTCTATAACACCTATACGCAGGACAACCTGCGCTATTCTCAGAATGCTCCGCTGAATATGTACGACGAGGTGAACACCCGTTGCAACCTCCCTGCCCAGATTGACATCGAGGCCTGTGAAGGTGCTGAATATCGCTTTGTGATGGTTGCCAAGGGTGGCGGTTCTGCCAACAAAACCTACTTCTACCCGATGACCAAGGCCACCATCCAGAACGAAGGCACGCTGCTGCCTTTCCTCGTGGAGAAGATGAAGACACTCGGTACTGCCGCTTGTCCTCCTTATCACATCGCATTCGTGATTGGTGGCACATCAGCTGAGAAGAACCTGCTCACGGTGAAACTGGCTTCCATTAAGTATTATGACAATCTGCCCACCACAGGTGACGAAACGGGACGCGCTTTCCGTGATATCGACCTGGAAAAGAAGCTGCTGCTCGAAGCTCACAAGATTGGTCTCGGCGCACAGTTTGGCGGTAAGCATTTGGCTCACGACATCCGTGTGATTCGTCTGCCTCGTCATGGTGCTTCCTGCCCTATCGGTATGGGCGTGAGTTGCTCTGCTGACCGTAATATCAAGGCTAAGATCAATGAAGACGGTGTGTGGCTGGAGAAGATGGACGATAATCCCACGGAACTGATTCCTGAGGAGTATCGTCGTCCCGGTGAAGGAGCGAAGGGTATAGAGATAGATCTCGACAAGGGTATCGATGCTGTTCGCGCAGAACTCACAAAATATCCAGTTTCTACACGCGTGAACCTGAAGGGTACCATCATCGTTGCACGTGACATTGCCCATGCTAAACTGAAGGCTCGTCTGGATGCTGGTGAGGGAATTCCTCAGTACTTCAAGGATCATCCTGTGCTCTATGCAGGACCAGCCAAGACTCCAGAAGGTTATCCTTGCGGCTCTATGGGCCCGACGACGGCTAACCGTATGGATCCCTATGTGGATGAGTTCCAAGCCAACGGTGCTTCGCTCGTGATGATTGCCAAGGGCAACCGTTCACAGGTGGTCACTGACGCTTGTCAGAAGCACGGTGGCTTCTATCTCGGCACGATTGGTGGTGTGGCTGCTGTTCTCTCACAGTCAAGCATCAAGAGCATCGAGTGTGTGGAATATCCCGAACTCGGTATGGAGGCTGTTTGGAAGATTACCGTGGAAGACTTCCCCGCTTTCATTCTCGTGGACGACAAGGGCAACGACTTCTTCAAGCAGCTGAAGCCTTGGCCAGCAACCTGCTAGTCTCTGCTTATTATTAGGTATACAATTAAGGTCTGGGTGTTAACACATCCAGACCTTATTTTAAATATCGGAAACATAGACAGAATGGCTCTGGTATTGGTTCTATTTCTCATTTTCCTGCCTGATAATTTGGCTGGATAAAGAATAATGTATACTTTTGCAAATATTGAAAGAATAGAGGGTATGGCCGATAGAGTCTCTCTCTGTTTGATGAATTAAAAATAGAACAAAATGAAGAACTACAGATTTCTCATGACGATGTTTGCTATGGCAGCACTTACCCTGACCAGTTGTAACAAAAAGCAAGCGGCGACAACCACTTCGGCAGATGCCGACTCAACAACTGTTGTCGCACCTACAGAAAAGGATCAAACCGATAAGCTCACCACCAAGAAGATTGCCAAAAGCCTGAAGAATGACGCAGGCGAGTTTGACCTGACCATAGATTTCCCCGAAGGAGGTAACGCCACGCTTGTCAACGCTATCCGCGAATACATCAGCGAGTCGCTCGGCTCTACCTACGGCGGTGGCGAGGACGAGTCGCTGCAGGGATCATACAGCGGTGACCTGGCCGACGGTGAGAAAATGGCAACCTACTATTTCGACCTGAAGGTGAAAGAGTTCACCGGCATGTACAACGACATGAAGCAGGACGGTATGCCTGAAGTTCCCGAGCTTGCCTCAAGCATCAAAATCACGAAGGACTACGAGACGGACAAGGTGGTGACCTTCCTTTACAACAGCTACGAGAACGGTGGAGGCGCTCATGGCGGAGCCGTTGGTTCGGGCATGACCTTCCGCAAGAGCGACGGCCGTCGCATCGACTGGGATTTGTTCACAACGGTTAAGATGCAGAGCATCATTCGTAACGGACTGAAAGAATACTTCGAGGTGAAGACCGACGACGAACTGGCAGGCTGCCTGACGCTCAACGACTCTTTCATCCTGCCAATGCCCGTCACTCCCCCACTCTTTGGCAAGGACGGCATCATAGTCACTTATCAGCAATACGAGATTGCATCCTATGCAGCCGGAATGCCCTCGTTTGTCATCCCTTACAAAAAAGCGAAGGACATGATGAACAACACGGGAAAGAAACTCATAGAATAGCAATTAGTTAGGAGTTAGAAATTAGGAGTTAGGATTGATCCTGATTTCAGAACAAAGAAACGCAGAGACACTAAGGTCCTTCCTTGGTGCCTCTGTTTTTATAGGACGTGATGTAGTGGGGAAATTGCTTTATTCCGAGCAAGCGATTACAGGATTACAGGATTACACCTTAAATTTTACACCCCCTCCCTTGAATTTACTATTATTTATATACCTATATATATATTATTATATATAAATATATGTATATATATACATAAATATATACATAAAAATACGATTAAAAGAAGGGAAGTTCAAAAAAGAAGCTGTAATCCTGTAATCGTGTAATCGGTCATCTTGTATAAGATTGTATATCAACGCGTTAGCAGAACAATACTGATTACAGCTCCCGTTTTCTCAACATTTGAAGCACCAATATAAGCATGGCACACGTCCAACATGAACCCTATAGCCAGTGAACACAAAAAGTTTCCATAAAAAAATCTGTTATTTGGGGTGAATTGCCGCTGCATAAACATACGTTAGGCGAAAAGTAAGAATAAAGTGGATGCTTTGTAAGAATGGCGTAGAAGCAATGCAAGAATGGCGTGGAAGCAATGCAAGAATGGCGTGGAAGCAACGTAAGAATGGCCTGGAGACAATGCCTTTGATGCATAGAAAGATGCTGAAAAATTTGCAAATTCCACTCATTTGCAGTATCTTTGCACCGACTTACAAAGGGTAAGTTAAGGGGTGTCCGTCGTGGACGGGCTGAGATTAAACCCTCGAACCTGATCCGGGTAATGCCGGCGTAGGGATGAATTGACCGAATCTGCAGTAAATGGTCTTACAGGATTTAAGCATAAAAGTTGCCCCTTTTATGTAAAATTAAAAAGGTAAAAGGTAAAAAAGTAAAAGCCTTCTGCCGAAAAAAGTAAAAAGTAGAATCATGATGAAGAAAAAGATTGTGATGGCTGCATTGCTCGGGATGAGCGTGATGGCTGTAAATGCTGCTAATGAGGCGGATGGAGATTCGCTGCGTATGGAGCAGTTGCAGGAAGTAGTGGTTAAAGGTGTTTGGGTGCAGAAGAACGCGCCTTTCGCCGTGGCAAACATCAAAAAAGACGAATTACAGAAGTTCTCCAAGACAGGAAAGGAACTGCCTTTCCTCTTCTCTCAGACACCAGGCGTTCTGGCTTGGGGTGAGAACGGATTGGGAACGGGAACCAGTTATCTGCGCATCCGTGGTGCCGGTGACTCACGTATCAATGTGACGCTCGACGGTGTGCCTTTGAATTCGCCTGAAGACCAAGCAGTTTTCTGGGCAAATATGAACTCCTACAGCGCATTGCTTGGTGGGGTGCAGATTCAGCGCGGCGTGGGAACGAGCACCAATGGCGACGGTGCCTTCGGCGGTACGGTGGCCCTCTCGTCGAAGACGCCTTCTGAGAAAGCAGGCGGCGAAGTGAACTTCAGCTACGGTTCGTATAATACATTCAACGTGGGCGGTGCGTTCTCCACGGGTCTGCTGTGGAACCATCTGATCTTCGACGGTGCCTACCACGAAACCAATACCGACGGCTATATCCACGGCACCAGTGGACGCTCGGGCTCCTACTACGGCGGACTGACATGGATCGATGATAAGTTCACCATCCGCTATAAGAACATCGGAAACTTCGAGAAGACCGGACAGGCCTGGAATGCCGTGACTGCCGGTAACGACGACCTTTCGCTGATGGACGGCACCTATGGCTCGAAGACTGGCATCAAGACCTACAAGGATCTCTACGACGTAGGACTGGGGCGCTACAACTCGCTCTACGAGCATTTCACATACGATGCTGACGGGAAGTTTGTGCGTGATGCCAACGGGAACTACCAGACAGAACGGTACGTGATGAACAACGGGGAACCCTGGGACAAAACCACCGATAACTTCTGGCAGAACCACAACATTCTCTCTGCCGCCTGGAACATCAACGAAAACTGGAGCACCACGGCCTCACTCCACTATACCCACGGCTACGGTTATTACAAAGAGTTCCGTTACGACAATAAAATCAAGAAACTCGGTCTGCCTAGTCCCGAATTCAACGGTGATGCCTTAGGAGGTGCAAAGAGAACCGACTGGGTGCGCAAAAAGGGACTAAAGCAGGATACCTACGGACTGGTATGGAACATCAACTACAAAGACAACGACTGGGACGTGATCGGCGGTCTGTCGGTACAACAGTTCGACGGTAACCACTTCGGCTATGTCACCTATCTGAGTAACGATGCCCTGCGCACCCTGCTGATGAAGAACGGTGACTATCAGTATTACGACTCCGATGCCAAGAAGTTCGACGGTAACGTCTTCATCAAGGCTCTCTATCACCTCACCGATAACTGGGATGCCTTTGCCGATATGCAGTATCGCCACGTGACTTACAAGACCGATGGATACAACGACAAGTTCATTTACGACGAAGATGCCTACCTCTACAAGAAGCACTACCTGGACATTAACGAGAAGCACAACTTCTTTAACCCCAAGGCAGGCTTCAGCTTCCACAATGGCGGGCATCGCGCCTTCGCTTCACTGGCTTTAAGCCATCGTGAACCAGAAAGAAACAACTACACAGACAACGGTAACTACCCCGCCCCAAAGGCAGAGTCGCTGCTCGACTATGAGATGGGCTACAGTTATGCCACTCCGAAATGGCGCGCCGGTGCTACTCTTTATTACATGAGCTACGACAACCAACTGGTTCAGACCGGTGCAAAGAGTGACATCGGCGAACCGCTGACAGCGAACGTCAAAGACTCCTACCGTACAGGTATCGAGCTGACGGCAGGATACGATATCACCCCATGGCTCACCGTTGAGGGGAATGCAGCATTGAGCATCAACAAAATCAAGGATTTCGATGAGTTCGTGGAAGACTGGGACGACAGGGATTATAAAGACGATGTGGCTGCTCGCCAGTATGCTATCGAGAACTATCATATCGACGGCAACGGCGACGAACTGCGCCAGCTGCACTACGACAACTCGACACTGGCTTTTTCACCCTCTACCATCCTGAACGGATTCGTAAACTTCCACCTTAAGGGCTGGACGGCTACCTGGCATACAGGTTATGTGAGCCGTATGTATCTCGACAACACGGAGAACAAAGACCGCTCCCTGCCAGGCTATTCCGTGAGCAATTTCAACTTGAACTACTCGCTTCCCGTGAAGAAATTCCTGAAGGAAATCGTATTTGGAGCCAACATAAACAATATATTCAATCAGCATTTTGCCCAAAGCGGATGGGTATATAGCGCCATCTATAGTAGCGGTGGCCATCCCAACGACAACCGTTACTATCAGATTGGTTACGTTCCCTCTGCAGGCATCACCGCCATGGGCAGCATCACCCTGAGATTCTAAACCTCTCTCCCTCCCCCTCCCCAAGGAGGGGGGAGTTTTTTGAACAATTAGACCTATCATCATTATGCAAGAATTTCTCGCAGCCCATTGGCTGGATATGTTCACCACAGTACTCGGCCTGCTTTATATCTGGCTTGAATACCGGGCCCATATTGCCGTATGGCTGGTGGGTATCGTCATGCCTGCCATGGACATCTATCTGTATTACAGTCATGGACTTTATGGCGATGCAGGTATGGCGGCCTACTACACGATAGCAGGTGTCTATGGTTATGCTGTATGGAAATTCGGAAAGAAACACGGACAGAAAGAAGGTGAAGAACTCCCCATCACGCACATGAGGCGAAGTCTCTATCTCCCTACCCTGCTGGCCTTCCTCGCTATTTGGGCAGTCACTTATTATGTGCTGATAACCTGGACAAATTCCACCGTGCCGCTGATGGATTCTTTCACCAATGCATTGAGCTTCGTAGGTCTTTGGGCATTAGCCCGCAAATACGTGGAACAATGGATCTGCTGGATTATCGTGGATATCATCTGCACCTATCTTTATATAATGAAAGGCATTCCTTTCAAAGCCTTCCTCTATGGACTCTACGTGGTTATCGCCGTCATGGGTTACTTCAAGTGGGAGAAAATGATGAAGAGTGTAGAGTGTAAAGTGTAGAGTGTAAAGTGTAGAGTGTAAAGTGTAGAGTGTAGAGTTATGATTACATTTCCTGACAAAGAAATTAGCTTGGAAATTCAAATGCCTGAGGCAGTGATATTGGCGGACGGAGATTTCCCTTCGGCTGATGTTCCCTTGCAGATTCTGCGGGAAGCAAAATTCCTATGTTGTTGCGATGGGGCAGCCATTAAGGCTATAGAAAAGGGATTCGCACCTGATGCTATTGTTGGTGATGGCGACTCCCTGCCCATTGACATCAAGAATCAGTTAGCTCATCTGATTCATCACGAAAGCGAACAGGAGGATAATGACCTCACAAAGGCCACACGATTCTGTATGGCAAAGGGATTCAAACGTATTGCCTATCTGGGCGCTACCGGTAAGCGGGAAGATCATACTCTAGGTAATATCTTCCTGCTCCCCCATTATGTCAGACAATACGGAATTACACCTGAAATCTATACTGACCATGGATGGTTCTGTGTTATCAACGGCCCAACGGAACTAGTCACTTTCCCTGGTCAACAAATCAGCCTTTTCAATATCTCGTGCAAGGATGTGAAAGGTGATGGTTTCAAATGGAATCCTTATGTTTACGGAGAATTATGGCAGGGAACTTTAAATGAAGCAACAGGAAATCGCCTAATACTCAGCATCGATGGCCTTATGCTCGTGTATCGTACCTATTTAGCAAAAAAAACATAAAATGAAACGATAAAGAGACATTTTTAATAGTAAATTTTGCAAATTCGGAAAAATTATGTATTTTTGCAAAAAATATAAGAATAGTAATTTAACGAAATATTATTTTTTCGCTTTTTTGCGTAAAAAATAGTTCATACTTGTGAAAGTATGCATTTCCTATAAACTTGAGTTAATTTAGTTTTAATGTGGAAACAGCCCGATCGTGAGACCAGGCTGTTTTTTTATAGACAGGATACAAAAGCCCTATTTCTTGATCTTAAAGGATTGCTCTATACTTGAGAGTTCCTCCTGAAACATGGTGTCCACCTGAAGACGCTTGCTGATGGTATTGCAGCTGTGAATCACAGTACTATGGTCGCGGCCACCCACCAACTTTCCAATACGGGAAGCCGGTAACTTGGTGTATTTCTGAGCCAGGTACATAGAAATCTGACGTACCAACACAATTTCATGCCTGCGGCTTTTGCTCGAAAGGGCTGACTCACTCACATTGTAATGACGGCATACTGACTCTACAATGTCATCAATGGTCAGCGGCTTGTCATCCACCTTCACGGCTCGCTTAACGATACGCTCTGCCAGTTTGAGGTTAATGCTGGCATTATCCACAATTGAATAGGCAAGCAGGGAATTGATGACACCTTCCAGATCACGCACACTTCCATTTGCCGTTTCGGCAATGTACTGAACGACATCGGCAGGAATCTTCAGGCCATCACGCTTAATCTTACTGTTGAGAATATCCACGCACAATTGGGTATTCGGCTTCTCCACTTCAGCAATCAAACCGCAGGAGAAGCGGGTGAGGAGACGTTCTGGCATTCCTTTCAAGTCAACAGGAGGACGGTCGCTTGCCAGAATGATGCGCTTGCCATTACGGAAAAGATGGTCGAAGATGTGGAAGAAGGTCTGCTGAGTCTTGGGAGCAGTCATCCATTCTTGGATATCATCCACAATCAGCACATCTATCGTCTGATAGAAAGCAATAAAATCGTTCTGGCGGTTTTGCAGCACGGCGTTAGTATATTGCACTTGGAAAAGACGAGCACTTACATAAAGCACACGCTTCTGGGGATAGAGCTCCTTGGTTCGCACACCAATGGCATTAATCAGATGCGTTTTTCCGCAACCTGACGGGCCATAGACAAACATAGGATTGAACTGTGTGCTATTGGGATGCTCTGCAATGGAAAGACCTACTGAACGGGAAAGCCGGTTGCTGTCACCTTCAATATAATTCGAGAAAGTATGATGAGGATCCAGCTGAGAGTCAATCTCCTGTGGCTTCACTGCATCAAGGACTGTTGGCGACTGGTTGCCGCGTGTCTTTGGTTTGGGTGCTTCAATATCAGCAGCATCGGCTCCCTCGATGCTCTGCGTAATATTATTCTGCTTATCAGTGAGTACGCTATAATTGAGTTTAGTCCCTTCCCCATAGAAACGGGTAAGTGTCTTTTTCAGCAGGTCCACATAGTTTTCCTCCAAGTATTCGTAAACGAACATACTTGGAATGCCGACAAGAATCGTCCTAGTCGCAGGTTTGTACGACTTGAAGACAATCGGCCTAAACCAGGTGTTGAACTGCTGCTCGGAGACGTTGTCTTTAATCAGCTGGAGACAATTATCCCAGAGCGCACGGGGGTTAATACTCATATTTAAGTTAAAATAGCGTTAATCGTATTTTCGATTTTTCCAAGTGCAAAATTACTTTTTTTTCTGGAATAAAACAAATCCCCCTTTTTTTATTTTTTTAATTCTATTGACGTAAGTCTCGTAAATAAGGCACTTTAGGACTTTATGAATTTAGTGTACAAATAATAGGTGTTGCAAAATTGCAAGTAGCTGAAATATCGAAACTTACCAAAATAGCATTATAAATAGCGCATACTATTCCTTATGTGCAAAAAAACGTCCGAAATACGTTATTTTCCGCAACTTACAGAGAGTTTGCAAACAGAATCCCGATAATATTTTTTATTTAGACAAAATTTAAATTATAGGTCTCCGACAGAATTTTTTTTTACTATTTGTCTTTCTTTCCAAATAATGAGAAATGCACGTAGCGTTTCGGATGCGATTTGAGGTCAATCAACAGCGAATCAGCATTACTGACAGTGGAATTAAGTTGATTGTAAAGCGATGCATCTCGCATCAACAAGCCCAGACTTCCCTGATTGGAATTGATCTTGTCGGTCAATGCCTGTACATTAGCCAACGTGGCGTTCACTTTGGCCATCGTTGCATCTACGTCCACCTTAGCCAGATTACCCGTCAGTGTTTGGGCATTATCCAAAACGCCATTGGCCTTATCAACCATACCAGGCACCTGTCTGTTCAGGGAACTCATCAACTTAGTGGCTTCCTGAGTGGTGTGTGTAAGATTATTTGTCGTCACCTGTATATTCTCCAGCGACTGTGCTATCGCAGGATTAGCTAGTAAGGTGTTAACGCTGATCAGAATACTGTCAAGCTTAGGTAACATCTGCTCCAAAGCAGGTATCAGGGTTGCAGCCTTAGCCATCAGGCCAGTGGCCATACTTCCTGGAATTGTTTCACCTGGGTTCACACGCTCCCTGGGATTATTGGCCAGCAACAGATTCAGCCGGACGTTACCCAGCAGATCACTATCTATAATGGCAGAAGAACCCTTAGGTATGCGCATCTTGGTATCGATGTCAATCTCCACCCTTGTCTTATTCTCATGTGTATAATCGTATTCGATGGAACGAACGGTACCCACTGGATAGCCGTCAGCATAAATAGGACTTGATGAAGCCAATCCAGTCACATCATCAAAAGAAACATAATACACATCACCTTTTGAGAATGTGTTCAGTCCTTTCAGGAAATTCATACCCACAAAGAGAATAAACAATCCCAATATTCCCACAAGGGCTATCTTAACTTCTTTTCCGTGTGTCATACCTTATTATATATAATATATTCTCAATTACTTTTTACCACTCATTTTCTTATATTCCTGAATGGCTTCTCTCACATCCATCTTGGCTCCATTCTTGAAAGCAACGATAAATGCCTGAGGGAACTTTGCCTGCAGCGTTTTACGCAACTGGTTGATTTCCTGATAGTCAGAAGAAGCACCAATGGTGTATTTGAACCATCCCTTTTCCTGATAGAGATCCACGTCTTTCTCACCTTTCAGCTGACTGTCATTCTTCTTAAGCTGATAATCGGTAGCCAATATCTGCACCTTAAAAACGGGAGCAACTTTTGCTTCTTCCACAGGCAAAGGTTCCACTTCCGATCGAACTGGCTCTGGTGCGGGTGAAGCCTCAGCAACAGTAACATTTTCAAGTACCTTTTCTTCCACCTGAGGCTGCGGCTTTGTTTTTGGCTGAGACTCTTCCTTTATTTCCGGTGGAACGATGGTTGGAATCTCTACCTTCTCTTTTTTTTTAGGAGCGTTGTAAGGCACTACGATATTGTCATCGTATTTCTGCTTATAACGATTGAAAGCCCGATAGATACCACGGGCATGGTTCTCAATGCCTCTCTCTGAGTTGAGCAACTGTTCCTCATCGCTAGTGGTGATGAAACCCAATTCAATCAGACAACTCGGCATCGAAGTGGCCCTAAGTACCAAGAAACCAGCCTGATGAACTCCTTTATTGGGACGATTGGCTTGTGCACAGACCTCCTGCTGAACCATTTTAGCCAATTCCACGCTCTTCGCCATATTCTTATCCTGAATGAACTCGAACATGATATAACTCTCCGAAGAATTGGGATCAAAACCCTGATAAACTTGTTTATAGTCCTTCTCCACGAGAATTACGGAGTTCTCACGCTTTGCCACGGCCAGATTGTCAGCTGCACGGTGCATACCCAAAGTATAAACCTCAAAACCACGGGCAATCCTTCCTTTCGGCAATGCATTGGTATGCACGCTGATGAAGAGATCGGCCTTTGCCTTATTGGCAATATTGGCCCGTTCGTTAAGCGGAATAAAGACATCGGTTTTTCGTGTATAGACAACCTTCACGTCAGGACAGTTACGCTCCACCATTCTTCCAAAGGCCAATGCCACCTTCAGGTTAATGTTCTTCTCTTTTGATATAGCGCCTACGGCTCCTGCATCATGGCCACCATGTCCGGGATCGATAACAAGGGTGAAACGATGATTAGCTGCTTTGGTTGGAAGAACCAAAGTCAGCATCATTGCTATGATGAAAATCCATCTATTTCTCATTATCGGATGCAAATTTAATGATTTCTATTTAAAAAACCGAAGAAACATGTAAAGTTTTTAAGTCTCAAGTTTCAAATGTAATCATAATTCTACACTCTCAACGCTTAACTCTCAACTTCACTGCCGCTCCTTCACAATCAGCCCCCATCGGAGGATTGCACTTCGTGATTTCTATCTCTGCCATCCTCACTTGCGGAAATGCTTTCAGAATGCTTTCGCCAATCCGGCCTGCTACGTGTTCCAGCAAGCAGGATGGCGTCTGCATCTCCTTATTTATGATTTCATACACTTCCGCATAGTTCAACGTATCCTCCACATCATCACTTTTCACAGCCTTCGACAAGTCACAGTCAATACACACATTGACTACATACTCACCACCCACCACACGTTCCTGTGGCAGTACGCCGTGCTTTGCAGAGAAGCGCAGCCCCTTCAGCAATATTGATGATTCTTCTATCCGCATCTTGAAGATCCGCAATTCGTACAAATCAGGCAACCTTCCTGATACACAAGTGTTTCCTGACCACAGTTCGGACACTTCAGGCCAGAGGCAGCGGTACCGTCAGAGATATACTTTTTCAGGGCACGCTCCACACCGTTCTTCCAGGTGTTGATGCTCTCGCTCTTCAACTGCAGCGAACCCACCAGTTTGATGACATGGTCGATTGGCATACGATAGCGCAGCACGCCGCTGATCAGTTTCGCATAATTCCAATATTCAGGATTGAATTTCTCTGACAGTCCTTCCACCGTTGTCTTATAGCCACGCTTGTTCTCAAACTGGAAGTCATAGCGTTTCGAACCGTCGGGATTCTGCTGTTTGATAATCTTACCCTTCGTGACGGTCTTAGGCAATACGATACCTTCCTCATCGTCTTGCAGACCTGTGAATATCTCATAAGGGTAACCATTGAGCAGTCCCACAAAAGCCACCCACTTTTCCTTGTTGTTCTGGAAACGGACCACGTCGCACTCCAAGGTTTGAGGACGGACTTCCGTTACCTCAGGATGCTTGCAAGGCAGCTCCACCTTCGGTTCTTCTTCCGTCTTTTTCTTCTTTTCATCCACCTGTATCATCACACCCGAACGAGATCCGTCGCGATAGATAGTACAGCCCTTACAGCCGCTGCGCCATGCTTCCACATACAAACGGTTTACCAATGCCTCATCCACATCGTTTGGCAGATTCACAGTCACAGAAATCGAATGGTCCACCCACTTCTGGATAGCGCCTTGCATCTTCACCTTCATCAGCCAGTCAACATCGTTGGCTGTAGCTTTATAATAAGGTGACTGTGCAACCAGTTCGTCAATTTCCGCCTTGGTGTAGCGTTTTTCTGTATCAATGCCGTTAACCTTCATCCATTCCAGGAATTTCTTATGGTAAACGATATATTCCTCGAAGGAGTCACCAACTTCATCCACAAAATCCACATGCACGTTAGTGTCATTGGGATTCACTTTGCGACGACGCATATAGACGGGCATGAAAACAGGCTCAATACCACTTGTGGTTTGAGTCATCAGCGATGTTGTTCCCGTAGGAGCAATTGTCAGGCAGGCAATATTTCGACGGCCATACTTCTGCATATCTTCCCACAACTGCGGATCGTTTTCCTTGATACGCAGGATGAAAGGATTCTGGGCCTCACGCTTAGAATCATAGATTTCAAAAGCACCGCGCTCCTTCGCCATGGTCACAGACGAACGGTAAGCGCTCAATGCCAGCGTCTTATGCACATTCACGCTGAAGTCTGTAGCCTCCTGTGTACCATAACGAAGACCCATGGCGGCAATCATATCGCCTTCAGCGGTAATGCCCACTCCCGTGCGACGGCCCATGCCACTCTTTCGCTGAATCTTTTCCCAAAGATGATATTCGGCTCCCTTTACCTCCTGAGTCTGCGGGTCAGTCTCAATCTTATGCATGATAAGAGCGATTTTCTCCATTTCCAGATCCACGATATCGTCCATGATGCGCTGTGCCAATTGCACATGCTTCTTGAACTTGTCGTAATCGAAATAGGCCTCCTTGGTAAAGGGATTCACCACATAGCTATACAGATTGATGCTTAGCAAACGGCAAGAATCGTAGGGACAAAGCGGAATCTCACCACAAGGATTTGTAGAAACAGTACGGAAGCCTAAGTCTGCATAGCAATCGGGAATACTCTCACGGAGGATGGTGTCCCAAAACAGCACACCAGGCTCAGCACTCTTCCAGGCATTGTGAACAATTTTCTCCCACAACACTTTCGCATCGATTTCTTTTTCGACACGCAGGTTTTCCGCCTCATTTTCATAATCCTCATCACTCACGGGGAAGCGCTGCACGTATTTCTTTCCTTCTGTGGCAGCCTCCATGAAAGCGTCGTCAATCTTCACACTCACGTTCGCACCCGTCACTTTGCCTTCCGTCATCTTGGCATCAATGAAAGACTCTGCATCCGGGTGCTTGATGCTTACCGACAGCATCAGCGCACCGCGGCGCCCATCCTGGGCCACCTCGCGCGTACTATTACTATAACGCTCCATGAAGGGAACCAGCCCCGTAGAGGTCAGTGCCGAATTGTTCACCGGACTCCCCTTCGGACGAATATGACTCAAGTCATGCCCTACTCCACCACGACGCTTCATCAGCTGCACCTGTTCCTCATCAATGCGGAGGATGGCGCCATAACTGTCGGCATTGCCTTCAAGACCAATCACAAAACAATTTGACAACGAAGCCACCTGATAATGATTGCCTATACCCGTCATAGGAGAACCTGCTGGCACTACATAGCGGAAATGATCCAACAGCTCGAAGACTTGTTCTGCAGTCAGCGCATTTTTGTATTTCTTCTCAATACGTGCAACCTCGTTAGCTATACGCCAATGCATGTCTTCTGGTGACTTTTCAAAGATATTGCCATAACTGTCCTTCATAGCATATTTGTTCACCCAGACGCGAGCGGCCAACTCGTCCCCGCCGAAGTATTTTAAGGAAGCCTCGAAGGCCTCCTCGTAGGAGTAAGTTTTCTTTTCCATTTCAATTGTTAGATTATTCTGTTTGCAAAGTTAGCGCAAATGAGTGAAAAAAGCAAAGTTTACTTTATTTTTTTTCTGAATGCAGTAAAACTAATTGAAAGTTTTCACAAAAAACACACTTTCCAAAAGTTTTTTCATGAATATTTTCTTTTTTGGAAAACTTTCAAAATAAAAATATCATTGAAGTTTTCCAAAAAGAAAACTCTCATCATTTGGCTGTTTACGAAAAATACCGTACCTTTGTAGGACATTACACAACAAATTATAAGGTAAAAGATGAAGAATTTAAATAAAAGAACCAGCATCAGGAAATACGCTCCACGTGAAGTAAGCGATGAACTATTGTACAGATTGCTCCGTGAGGCAGAACGCACGCAGACCATGGGCAATCTCCAGCTTTACAGCGTGGTTATCACACGTTCAGAAAAGCAAAAGGAAGCTTTAGCTCCTGCCCATTTCAACCAACCCATGGTAAAAGGGGCCCCTGTGGTGCTCACTTTCTGCGCAGATTTCCACCGCACTTCCCGTTGGGCAGAAGAAAGAAATGCGAAACCAGGTTACGATAACTTTCTTTCATTTATCAATGCGGCCACGGATGCGCTCCTCTACTGTCAGACATTCTGCAACCTTGCCGATGAAGAAGGACTGGGCTATTGCTATTTAGGAACCACGGTCTATATGCCCAAACAGATCATTGAGGTATTGGAACTTCCCAAACTGGTAATGCCCGTGGCTACCATTACGTTAGGATGGCCAGACGAACAACCCGCCCTCTCCGACCGCCTGCCGCTGGAAAGCATCATTCACGAAGAGCATTACGAAGACTATTCCCGTGAGCGCATTGACCAATTCTATGCAGAGAAAGAACAATTACCTGAGAATCAGGAGTTTGTGAGCATCAACAACAAGGAGACTTTGGCGCAAATCTTTACAGACATCCGCTATACCCGGAAAGACAACGAGGCCATGTCCGTCACCCTCATCGACGCCCTCAAGCAGCAAGGCTTCCTATAGAGCCCGTTTTAAACTGTCATCGGTAATTTCCCGACTAGGCTAAGGGGTGATAAAATCTCTAGAGATTTTATAGCAATTCTTTCATTTTTGATCGGCAAAAGTGCCATTTTTTCAGCAAAATCTCTAGAGATTTTCACACCCCATCGTAATCTCTTCCTTAATAATAAAACGCTGTGACTCTGTGTACATATAAAAGGTTAAAGGAAGCCTCACCCCAGCCCTCCCCTGAAGGGAAGGGAGTGACGATGACCATGACTATGACGATGACTATGACGTTTTGAGCCCTAAAAGCAGATAAGAGAGTAATCTCGTTCCCTCGTCCTCTCGTCCCCTCGTCCCCTCGGACGGTTAAGCAAGCATAAATGCAGAACCGGGGGTGGTTAAGCAGCTATTAAAAACCTTTGCGTCACAGACCGAAGGGAAGTAATTGTTCTGATCCCCAAAAGCAGATTAAAGGGTAATCTCGTTCACTCGTCCTCTCGTCCTCCCGCTCTCTCGAGAGTGACCTTTAAACAGCGAAGCGCTTAACCCCTTATAAGGTCATCGTCATTGTCATCGTCATCGTCATTGTCATAGTCATAAAGTGTGTCAGTGTTGTGTCAGTGGTGTCAGTCCGACTGTCACGCTTCAGCCCTTTGTTTATCGGGGGTGTGCGGTGGTGTCAGTCTTAAACGCGAGATTTTATAGTTTAGTTATTCCGAAATCCGCCTTTAGGTATCTCTGGCTTCAAGTGTTACCCATTAATTCCTTTTGCACGGAAAGAGCTTGGGCTCACACCCTTCTGCGAACGGAAAGCTTTGCTGAAATAGTTCTGATCGGCAAAGCCGCAGGTCAGAGCTATCTCGTTGATTGACATTTCGGTCTCACACAGCAACTGACAAGCCCGCTGGATACGGCTCTGTCGGAGGAAATCAGCAGGCGTCACACCCAGGAGAGATTTCATCTTACGGTTCAGATTTGTCTTACTGGTTGCTGTGGCATCCGCCATGTCCTGGATATTGACCTCCGAATCGGAGAGATGCTTCTCCATGAAATCCATCACTCGGCGCATAAAGGCCTCATCGGCCTCGCTTAACGAAGGAACGAGAGGACGAGGGGACGTGGGAGAGAGATTACCTTTTGAGGAGTCTTCTGGGGTCGAAACATTTCTCGTTCCCTCGCTCCCTCGTTCTCCTGTTTTCTCATAGATCGTTCTCTCATTCTCTCGTTCTTCCATCAGCCGCAAATATGCCTCAAGTGTATCATGCTGCTTGCGCTTAATGGCCTTTATATATAAAAAGGTACGCACAATAGCATAAACAACGCCCGCGATTAGTAGAATCCAAAGCAACTTTGCCCAAGGAGTCTCCCAGAAAGTAGGTTTCACGATGATGGTCAGCGTCCGGATATTATCCATCCATTCGCCATTGCTGTTGGTTGAACGTATCTGCAAATGGTAGGTGCCGGGCTCCATATCGAGGAAAGTGGCAGAATGATTTCGACCAATAAAATTCCACTGGTTCTCATCGCCTTCCAAACGGAAAGCATACTGAATATTCGAGGCATCCACATAGTCAAGGGCAGCAAAATTGACCGTGAGATTGCGTTCATGGGGTCTTAGAATGAGCGTGTCAAGATCATTCACAGCCAACGAATCACGACCATTCTGTACCATAATACTCGTCAGGGCAATACGAGGTACCACGACTGGACGCTCCATTTTATCGAGTGAAGTCATAATAACTCCGTCCTGCATACCTATCAGCCAACGGCCATCCTGCAACTGCAACGGATGGGCTTCCGTGAAACGCAATTCTCGTTTCCAATAGTTGGCATCATAGTTTGCTGCCACACCCGTAGTGGGATCAAGACGTATCAGCGAATGACTGCTCACCACCCAGATGGCATCCCCATAAGAAACCAGCGAGATAGCCACATCGGAAGGCAATCCGTGAGACTCATCAAAATGGCGGAACTGGAGCTGGTCATCTAGCAGATTACTATTCAGAATCTGATTTACGCCGCCGCTCTCAGTAGCCACGAACACCTTACCCTGCCGGTCCTCCACCACATCCATCACCGCCACATTGCTCAGGCTCGAAGCACGATTGGCTTCACCTACATGACGATGAAAACTCATCCGGTTAATTGGCTCACGACTATCGGAAACTACCAATCCGCCCGTACTAGCCATCAACATCACACCTTGACGTGTAATGAGAATACGCCTTAGCGACATACACTCTTCAGGAAAATTCTTCAGCCGTGAAAAACGGGGATCATCATCCATTGGCTGTTCCACGCAACAAAGCCCGCCTTTCATCGTAGCTATCCATAACCTCCCTTGCGCATCCTGCTGCAAGTCGTAGATATTATCAGCTGCCAACGACCAAGCATTCTGCTGGTCATAAAGGAAATGCTTCAAAGTGAATCCTCCTTCACCTTGCTCCCTCAAACGGAAAAGACCCTCGGGTTTTGTGCCCAGCCAAATCTGGTGATTACGGTCTTCGAGCATACAATATACACGCGCACCAAAAGAGACATAACCCGGTTGGACTTTTCCTGACGGAGAAAGATAGCCCTGCAATTTCATCTGTGAAGAATAGATTCTCACCGTGGCATCTTCACGGCAGGCCACCCATATCCTTCCTTTGGAGTCACGCATAAAAGCACGCCCAGGTGAAGCTGGCTGCAGCGCCAACTGCTCGTAGGGATAACGGCTGAAAGAAAGCTTGGAAACACCATCATTACCACGCAGCCACACATTGCCTTGTGTATCTACCAAAGAGAACATCAAATTTCCGTCAGGGATACGCTCGGGATATCGGGTCATCGCCGCCTTTACATCACGTGTATAATAGATGTCACCATCTGGTGTGATCATCCAAATCACGCCAAAGCGGTCTGTACCAGAAAAAACGAAACTCTCCTCAGAGAAGCCCACAAACTGCCGGTATTGCTTATTGCCCAAAAGCCTGTATTT
>Ga0256404_1005933_pt1 | contig 20855 bp, 20 predicted proteins | sample RumenRJG_01DNA_FD_185990 | JGI IMG/M metagenome (GOLD analysis project Ga0256404, IMG submission 185990) | Bovine rumen microbial communities from Lethbridge, Alberta, Canada - RJG_01 | ecosystem: Host-associated > Mammals > Digestive system > Stomach > Rumen | place: Canada: Alberta | collected...
TCGCAGATTCAATTATACTGGTTATTTAGGGGGTAATCACTTTTTTATTGTAAAAAAGTTAAGAACCCTTGAAAATAAAGGATTTAGAAATAAAAAAGGAGTGTCAGAATTGACACTACCAGATTAGAAGAGGAGGTTCATTTATGAATACACTTATGAGCATGGGGGCTATAATATTTATCCTGAACATAGTGATCCTCTTTTTGGTTATAAAAATATTTCTGATGAAGAAGGAAATGAAGCGTATAACCTCTGAAATGAAGCATAACCCTGATAATAATCAGATGAGCGTTGACTTCGTTGATAAAGATCTTCAAAAAATGATCCTTCAGATAAATAACCTGTATGAGAGTGTAATGAAGATTAAGGTTGAAGGTAAGGAGGATGAGAAGAAAATCAGGGAGTCAATATCAATGATAGCTCATGATATGAGAACTCCGCTGACTTCTATAATCGGTTATCTTCAGGTGGCAGAGCGTTCTGATGATTATGCAGAGAAAAATGCATATATAGATATTGCACTTGAACGTGCTAAGTATCTGAATAAGCTGGTAAATGATTTCTTTGAGCTTTCACTTATAGAATCGGGTCAGGTGAATGTTCAGATGGAAAAGGTTAATCTATCTGAAATCATTTGCGAAGAGATTCTTTCGGAAAGTCCTGAAATCGATAGAAAGGGTATAGAGCCAGTCTTTGAGCAGGCAGAGGAAAATATATATGTATATGCAGATAAGAAGAAGCTGGAAAGAGTAATTCAGAATCTTATATCCAATGCCGTTAAATATTCAGTAAAAAGACTAGAGTTCGTGATTGAGTATGAAGAAGCACCTGCTGTGACTCTGAGAATCATTACAGATGCGACTGAGGATATCGCGACGGATAAGATATTTGACAGATTCTATCAGCAGGATTCTTCCAGAACCAAGGGCGGAGCGGGACTTGGACTTTATATCTGTAAGAGTTTTGTGGAAATGATGTACGGTTCCATAAGTGCAAAGCAGGAAGGTGATTCATTTGAAATCGACCTGAAGCTTGCTCGAAATGAATAAAGAGACTGTTAAACTAAGGAGCTTTCGGCTCCTTTTTTTTGTTAGCTTCTAAAGAATGTGACTTTAGTCATATTGCATTTATATCTTTTTTCACTACAAAGAAGACCGCGCTATGTCTATAATTCGGTTATAAGATGAAATTAGGAAAAAACGTTTGGTTTACATAACTAAAAGGAGAATGAGATGAGTATTATTTTAAAGACAAATGATCTTACTAAAAAGTATGGCAACAAAGTTGTTGTAGATAATCTAAATATTGAGATTGAGGAAGGCGAAATATTTGGTCTTCTTGGCCCAAATGGAGCTGGAAAAAGTACAACCATGAATATGATCTGTGACATCATTGAACCAACTCTTGGAAATGTGGAGTTTATGGGAAAGGATTTCAAGAAGAACAGAAAAGAGCTGGTAGATAAGCTTGGTTACATCCCACAGGACCTTGCAATTCATGGAAATCTTAAAGCTTGGGAAAATGTTGAGCTTTTTACTTCCCTATACGGAATTAAGGGAGCAGAACTTAAGAAGAGAATAGATGAATCTCTTGAATATGTTGGACTGATTGAGAAGCGAAATGATTACGCTAAGACATTTTCAGGTGGTATGAAGAGAAGACTTAATATCGCCTGCGCTATCGGACATCATCCTGAACTTCTTATCTTTGATGAGCCAACAGTTGGTATCGATCCACAGTCAAGAAACTTCATACTAGATAAGATAAAGGAATCTAATAAGAATGGTGCAACTGTAATATATACCAGCCACTACATGGAAGAAGTTGAGGCTATATGTACCAGGATAGCAATCATGGATAATGGAAAGCTTATAGCTATCGGAACCAGCGAGGAACTTAAGAAGATGGTTGTTGAGGATACTGAGAGCATAACACTTGAGGAAGTATTCCTTACACTTACTGGAAAGAAGCTTAGAGATTATTAAAACATTTTAAACCTATAAAGATAGCAAATGAGGAAAAAAGGATGAATATATATCTGATAAAAAATAATATAAAGCTTATGTGTAGAAGCTGGTTTAATATTCTTCTCTTTATAATCATGCCAGTTGTTCTAGTTTTCTGTCTGTCGAGTGCATTTGACTCTCTGATGAAGAAGTATGAAGAGACAGACATCACGGCAGGTTACAGAGTTGAAGGAGATGCTGTCATGGAAGATATGATAGAGGCAATGTGCGAAGTGGCCGAGGATAATGACATTACATTAATTGAATATCCATCAGGGGATCCGGAGAAATTGATCCGAGATAATGAACTAAGCGGTTTTATCATATTTAATGATGATACTTATACAATCTATGAGGATAAGGATAATAAGGAACTTGGAAAGGCTCTGGAATACTTTGTAAATGCATTTTATGAAAATGCAACTGCTGCGGCTATGGGAGTAGAAGTAAACTCTGCTAAGGTAACAGTTGAACATCCAGACTTTACTCCAGCGATAGATTCTAAGGACTATTATGGAATAGTTGAGATTATATATTTTGGCTGGTGCGCAATAGTTGCCGGAGCAGGTATCTTTCTTAATGAGAAGAAGTATAAGATTCGAAAGAGATTTAGAGTGGCTGATGTATCACCATTCCAGGAATATCTTGGAAAGTTTATTCCTATAGCGATAGTCGCATCTCTTGGAACAATTATCGCGGCAGTGCTTACGGTATCTCTTCTGGGAGTACACTGGGGAAATATTCCTCTTTCGGTAGCGATAGTTGTAGCGTCGGTGCTTGCAGCTACAGCCTTTGAATTAATGATATATAACATTACAGATAACTTGATCGCAACCATAATTATATCTTTTGCGTTAGTTTGGATCATGGGATTTTTTGGCGGCTCATTTGAGACATACATGTTCTCATCTCACCCTATGACACTTAAAAATATCTCACCAATCTATCACATCAATAGAGCGCTTACAGAGATATCTTGTATGGGACACAGTGATTATATGTCTAGTGCTTTTGGATATTCAGGTTTGATTATAGTAGTAAGTTCCTTTGTATCGGTTATTGCAGGAACTATTAGAAAGAAAGGAAAAGTATGAAAACATTAGTAAAAATGAGCATGAAGCTCTTAGTCAGAACAAAGATTATATGGCTGTTTTTGGTTCTTATGCCAGTGCTCTCGACTAGGATATTAAAAACAAATGTGGCTTATACTTCATTTCAGGATGATATCGAATCTCTTGTGGATATAGATGATGCAGACACAAAGGTTGCATATTATAGCTCAAATGGGGAATATGTAGTTAAAGTATATGATGCATCAGGTTCAGAGCTTTCTGATTATCTGGTTGATAGACTTGCAAATAGCGGAATGTTTGTGCTGTGTAGAGTTGATCTATCAGGAAAAGATATAGATGATAAGTTTATAACTGAACATCTTGATTTAGATGGACATGAAGACCGTATGGGAGCGTCACTTTATATCCCAGAGGATTTTGATGAAAAGATTTTAGATGGTAATGTTGCAGAGGCACTTACTATGTATGTTCTATCTGATGATGCAAGAAATGATGCTTTGGAAAGTGAACTTGCACTTCAACTATCAAGACTTGAAACTACTTCGATATATGCAGCAAATGAAGGGGACATTGTAGAAACATTAGAAAAAGTTGATGATATGAGCCCTGAGAAGGAAGTGGTTTCGGTATCAGGAAGTGAAGAAAGAAGTCTTACAATGGCTCAGGTTAATCAGAAGGCTAATCTGGGATATGCATTTTCATTCCTTACACTTGGTTTTGTATTTGCAGGATTCTTTATAGCCAACGGTGCTATTCAGGAGCAGAAGAACGGAGTTATTACAAGAATTAATCTTACAAAGACGAATATGCTTTGCTATTTTACTTCAAAGTTTGTAGCTGCATTTCTTATATGTCTCCTTATGACAGGTGTTGTTGGCATATGCTCCCTTACACTTGATATGAACGATCTGGGAATGAATCTATTCGTATTTTTATTCCTGATCTTCCTTATGGGACTTATATTCTGTACACTCAGTATGTTTATGGGTATTATTATGAATGATGTATTCGGGGCCAGTGTTGCATCATTTACACTATGGTGTACGTCCTCACTTTTCAGTGGACTTTACTTCCCTCTGGATACTGCTTCAAAAGGTATTCAGGTTCTATCAAGTCTTATGCCTCAGAAATGGTTTATGGATGGGGCGGAAATGATTTTTGTTGGAGACAATAAGGCTTTCAGTATGGTAATATGTATTACAGTAGCATATATCGCGATAATCGTAAGTCTCGGTAGTGTTGGACTTAAAGTTAGAAGGAGTAAAGAGTGGGGAGTATCATAAATGATAAAATCCTAAAAGAAAAATACTTTCTGGTAGTCCGTATCATTTTAATGTTACTTTTCTGTCTATATGGTTTACTGGGTATTAAAATAAAGTCAGGAGTATCTGCGCAGATACTCCTGCTTATTTCGTTATATATATCTATGTTCAGCCTTAAGGAGTTTGTTGAGGGAAGTGACAAGAAGAAAAACAGGGTTAGAAGACTTGCCGTTCTCTCTGTGGCGATGCTATCAGAAGTGTTGCTCTTACGACAAGGTGGTATGAGCTTTATATTCCTTGCTGCTTTTCTATACTATGAATTACTGATATGCTTCAGTGCTGGTCGGTTCTGGTACTATATGATATATGTACTTATATTGATCGAAAGATTTTACCTGACCCGTCTATTTGGTGAGAGCGGACTATCTTTATTTGTTCAATTTATTATTCTAACTTTTATGCTGGCTTTCTATATGCAGCATGAGTTTGTGGTAACTGATTATGAGAAACAGATGATGGAGGATACCATAACTCAGCAGGGCATGAAGAGGGATATGCAGACTCAGGCTACAGCCGCCCGAGAACAAATGAAGAAAAATATACTTATGAGCGAGAATAGAATACTCGAAGAGAGAGCTGAGCTTTCTCAGACTCTGCACGATAAGCTGGGACATAATATAAATGGATCAATCTACCAGCTGGAGGCAATCAAGGTCATTATGGATAAGGATCCAGATAAAGCAGGAGCTATGACACAGGCGGTTATAGATCAGCTCCGGACCGGAATGGATGAGATCAGAGCTATTCTCAGAAAAGAAAGACCTGACAAGAAGCAGATGGCACTTCTCCAACTATATGAGCTTTGCGAAGATTGTAATAAAAAAGGTGTTGAGACAGAGCTTAAGACTGAGGGTGAACTATCTAGGATTCCTGCTAATATGTGGGAGATTATTCTTGATAATGCATTTGAGGCAGTTACTAATTCTATGAAGTATTCAAAGGCTGACCATATCGATGTTACTATAGTTGCGATGAACAAGATGGTGAGATGCTCTGTAGCAGATAACGGAGTAGGATGTAGCAAGATAGTTGATGGTATGGGGATATCTGGAATGAGAAAAAGAATCCGCTCAGTGGGTGGCACCGTTGATTTTGAAACACAGCAAGGCTGCGGCTTTAAGGTAAATATGTTGCTTCCATTATAAGAAGTTGTGAATTAATAAAGAAAAGATTTATAGAATCGACAAGAAGGAAATGAGTAAATATGAGCAAGATTAAGGTGATAATTGCAGATGATAGTGATTTTGTGCGCGATGGTATGAAAATTATCTTAGATGTAGATGATGACTTTGAAGTGCTGGGTTCAGCAGCAAATGGTCGTGAAGCTATAGAGATTGCAGAAAAGACGAAGCCGGATGTCTTTCTCATGGACATTCAGATGCCAGAAATGGATGGTATAGAAGCAACAAAATATATCGTAGAGCATGATCTCGGAAAAGTGCTGATACTTACTACATTTGACGATGATGATCTTGTGAAGCAGGCACTAAGCAGTGGAGCAAAGGGTTATCTGATTAAGAATCATACTCCTGATCACCTTAAGCAGATGATAAAGTCTGTATATAATGGAACTGGTGTCATGGAAGGAAGTATTCTTGAGTCCCTTACCAGCTCAAGTGTTTCTTCGGATTCTAGCTCGGAACTATCGGGTAAAGGCTTTGATGCTACGGGTTATTCTGAGCGAGAACTTGATATAGTGAAAGCTGTTGCAGAGGGGCTTTCTAATAAAGAGATTGCTGCTAAACTTTTTATATCTGAGGGAACGGTTAAGAACTATATCACTAACATATTGTCTAAGGAAAATCTCTCCCACAGAACTGCACTTGCTGTATATTATCTTACTGGAAAGAAGTAGAGAAAGAACTGTTAATAATGGGCGATTTATGTTACAATTACTGTATCATTATTTAGTGGGGTGCTATTATGGGGAATAATGATGTACTAGATAGAATGCCCGAAAGAAGAATAAAGAAACTCGATAGACTGTTTGAAGCATTTTCGATAGTCGCAGAAGGTACATATGTCTATATATGTGATATGCGATATGATGTTTCAAGATGGTCTACTTCTGCTGTTATCACATTTGGATTACCTTCAGAATATATGTATGCAGCCGGTGAGATTTGGGAAGAAAAGATACATCCTGATGATAGAGAAACATATCATAAAGGAATAGAAGAGATATTTTCTGGAACTTCATCAGGACATGATATGCAGTATCGTGCAAAGAATATAGAGGGTAATTATGATGTATGTACCTGTCGTGGAACAGTTCTTTTAGATGATAATGATAATCTTAATTATTTTGTGGGTGTTATTCGTAATCACGGTATACATAGTCATGTTGATGCATTGACCGGACTCCGTAATCAGTACGGTATGATGGAAGATCTCCAGTATAACATATCCAATCAGACAGAGATGCTGTTCACTATGGTCGGAATAAGTCATTTCTCAGAATATAATGAAGTTTATGGATATCATTTTGGCAATAAGATATTGCAAAACTTTGCAAGATATATATATGATTTTGTAGGAAATACTGGCAGTGTATATCGTCTGGATGGTACAAAGTTTGCAATAATCAGTAAGAGTGGTTCTGCTGAACTTGTTAAGCAGAATTATGAAAAGGTTAGAAATCATTTTCGTAAGGGCTTTAAAGTCGAGGATAAAGATATTATCTTAGATCTGAATGCTGGATTTTTATTTATCAATAATTTCAGCATAGATTATCAGACTGTTTATTCCTGTGCGAACTTTGCATATAGTGAGAGTAAGCAGCGTAAGCAGGGAGATATGGTCTTCTTTGCTAATGATCTGACTGATGATAACAGATTCCGTCTGGAGAAGTTCCACGCTATTCGTGGTTCAATCATGCAGAACTTTGAAGGATTTTTCTTGGTGTATCAGCCAGTTGTTGATTCGAATACAGAGAAGCTTATTGGTGCTGAGGCACTTCTTAGATGGAAGAATGATAAGTATGGACTTGTTTCTCCGGATGAGTTTATTCCTCTTCTTGAGAAGGATCCATTATTCCCAGAGCTAGGTGAGTGGATTCTGAAGAGAGCTCTTCGTGATGCGAAGGAGATAATTAAGAAGTATCCGAACTTTGTAATAAATGTTAACTTATCATATACGCAGCTTGAAAAACCTGATTTCGTTGAAATGGTTATCAGATCTATTGAAGAATGTGATTTCCCAGCTAATCATTTATGTCTTGAGATTACTGAGAGATGCAGGCTGCTGGATATGGAATTACTTAAAAATGTGGTTGTTAATCTTCGTGGTCATGGCGTACAGATTGCGCTGGATGACTTCGGTACAGGATTCTCTTCGGTAGGCATAGTGAAGAATCTACCATTTGATACTATCAAGATAGATAGAAGCTTCGTTATGAGAATAGAAGAGGATGACAAAGAGAAGGAACTTATTGAACACTTTGTAAACCTTGCTGCAACCTTTGGCGCGAGAGTTTGCGTTGAGGGTGTAGAGACAGAGGGAATGAAGAGGATACTGAAGAATTATCCTGTTAAGAGTTTCCAGGGTTACTACTATGCGAAGCCTCTCATACTGGAAGACTTCCTTAAGTGGAGAAGTTAGATTAAAAACAGGATTTGGTTATATAGATGGAGTACGTACACGCTTTTTTTACAAACAGGATACTTATAGGAGGCCTTATAGGCTGGGCTTCGGCTCAAGTTCTTAAGACAATTATATTTCTATTAGTTAATAAGAAGTTGCAATTAGAGAGACTTTTCGGTGATGGCGGTATGCCGAGTGGACATTCTGCTACGGTATCAGCAGTTGCACTTCTTACAGGTTATGAATGTGGATTTGGTTCACCAGTTTTTGCAGTAGCATTTATCATGGCGATAGTAGTTATGCATGATGCTATGGGCGTAAGACTTGAAACTGGTAAGCAGGCCAAGGCCATAAATGAGATGACTGAGTTTCTTGAGAAACTTAGTGGAACTGAACTATCAAATGAAGAAAAACTTAAGGAGTTCGTAGGACACACTCCGCTTCAGGTTGTTATGGGAAGTGTCCTTGGAATCATAGTAGCTCTTGTTCTTCATTTTGCATTCTAAGAGTGTTAAATAGATTGTTGTTGAGATTATAGACTGTTGATTATAGAAAATGTTTTAGCAGGGTTAAAAGTATGATTATAGGAAATAAAGAATATAATATGGATTCCCACCACGTATATGTGATGGGAATCTTAAATGTTACTCCCGATTCATTTTCAGATGGCGGGAGTTTTTGCGATATAGATGCGGCGTTAAAGCATGTAGAACAGATGATCGATGAAGGCGCAGATATTATCGATGTAGGTGGCGAGAGTACTCGACCAGGACATCAGCAGATTAGTGCCGAAGAAGAGTCTAATCGCGTATCTGAGGTTATCGCTCAGATAAAGTCTCATTTCGATATTCCAGTTTCTATCGATACTTATAAGGCACCAGTTGCTAGGGCAGCAATCGAGGCTGGTGCTGATATACTAAATGATATCTGGGGATTTAGATACGAAAGATTTAATGAGGAAGCCCCTGAGAAGCGTAAGCTGCATGACGTTCCAGAGATTGCCAAGGTTGCGGCTTCGGCGGGGATTCCTGTTATACTTATGTATAATGATAATCTGGGACGTGACATCAGTTGCCGTGATGAGAAGATAATTACAAGCTTCCTTGAGGCTAATCAGGAACGAAGCGCCGTGGAGCTGCTTAGCAGTATTAAGGAAGAAAATGTTGCTGATAGAATAGTGTGGGGCTTAAGAGATAGCATCCGCATTGCTCATAGAGCAGGTATCAAGAAAGATAGTATTATAGTAGATCCTGGTATAGGGTTTGCCAAAACTCAGAGAGAGAATCTGCTTACTATGAAGAATCTGAAGAAAATAGTTCGTAAGGTGGGATATCCTATGCTTCTCGCGGCATCACGTAAGTCGATGATCGGAAATGCATTAGAGCTCCCTGTAGATCAAAGAGAAGAAGGAACGATTGTAACAACTATCCTTGCGGCAGAAGCTGACTGCAGAATGGTTCGCGTCCATGATGTAGCCAAGAACGTTCGCGCTCTCAAGATGCTCGATGCTATAAATGAGTCACCTCTACCTCCGACGTAGAAGTGACTCAAAAATGAGTCACTTTCTACGTCGGAGGTAAAAGGTGACTCATTTCGGAAAATGAAAATCATTTTCAATTTTCTTGACAATTGTATAGATGAAGTATAAAATGAAAATCGTTTTCAATTTTAATTTGAAAATGGTTTTCATTTTTTGCTGTAATTTGGCATGTATAGTAATTGAGGAGACAAGTTGGGGCTATGACATTAGATTCTAAGACAAAAACTCAAAATAGATCGCAGTATAAGACCTGGCAGAGGGCTGAGATAACAGCTTATCTCATGGCCACCCAGGGGGAGCATGTTACTGTAAATGATATAGTTAAGCATTTCGAGGAATCTGGTAAACCTATCGGTCTTACAACAGTCTATCGTCATCTCGACAAGCTGGTAGATGAGGGCATTATTAACAAGTATAACCTGGATAATGGCAGCTCCGCCTGCTTCGAATATATAGATAATGAACATTCCAAAGATGGCGCAGCTAGCTGTTATCACTGCAAATGTGATAAATGTGGCAAACTGATTCATCTCCACTGCGAAGAGATAGAAGAGCTGATCAAGCATATTGAAAAGAATCATAGTTTCGTGATTAATCCACGTAGAACCGTATTATATGGTTTGTGTGATAGTTGTAGAAAGTTAGAGGTGTAAGTTACAAAATGAAGCATCAATTTAGAATAAATAATAGAATAGCAAAGACTTTTGCGAAGAAACTTACATCTGTTTGTTTGGTTGCTGGCATGGCGCTTGGACTTACTGCATGTGGAGCTGGAGAAGATAATGACAGTTCTTCGAATGATAAGCTTCAGATAGTTACTACTATATTCCCAGAATATGACTGGGTTAGAGAGATAGTTGGTCAGGGACAAAGTAGTGTAGATACTAGCCCGGCGGACAGTGTTGAAGTATCGATGCTTCTTGATAAGGGTACAGATCTTCATAGTTATCAGCCTACAGCTGCGGATATAGCTAAGATTTCAACATGTGATGTATTTATCTATGTTGGCGGTGAGTCAGATGCGTGGGTTGATGATGCGCTGAAGGAAGCTTTAAATAAGGATATGGTAGTTATTGACCTTATGGAGGTTCTTGGCGATAGTGTCAAGGAAGAAGAGCTTGTTGAAGGCATGGAATGTGAAGAAGAAAATGAAGAAAATGAAGCTTCAGAAGAGGATGCGTCTGAGACAGATGAGGAAGAGCCTCAAGACGGCGAAGGTCATCATCATGACGATAGAGATATAGAATATGATGAGCATATATGGCTTTCGATTAGAAATGCTGAGACCTTAACTGAGAAGATAGCTGAGACACTAGAAACAAAGGATACGGTAAATGCTACTGCTTACAAAGCAAATGCTGCTGCTTATATTGAAAAGCTTTCGGCTCTAGATGCAGAGTATCAGTCAGCAGTTGATGCTAAAACAGTTGATACTATTCTTTTTGGTGACAGATTCCCATTTAGATATATGGTGGATGATTACGGAATTAACTACTATGCGGCTTTTGTTGGTTGTTCAGCCGAAACAGAAGCAAGCTTTGAGACTATTATATTCCTTTCTGGAAAGGTTAATGAATTAAAGCTTCCTGCAATCTGTACTATAGAAAAGGGTGAACAGGATATAGCTAAAACAGTAAGAGATAATACTGATTCAAAGGATCAGGAAATCCTGACACTTAATTCACTTCAGTCAGTTACACCTGCAGATATCGAAGCTGGAACAAGCTATTTACAGATAATGACAGATAATCTTAGCGTACTGAAGAAGGCACTGGGGGTATCCGAATAAAAGTTTCTAGTGTGTGAATAAGATTAATGCATTTGAAAAATCAGGTGATTATATGAATTATATTGAAGTAAAGCATTTAACAACAGGATATGATGGGATTCCCCTTACGAAGCATATTAACTTCGTAGTTGAGAAGGGGGATTATCTATGTATAGTAGGAGAAAATGGCGCAGGAAAGAGTACACTTATGAAGACTCTGCTGCGTCTTATTCCACCTGTAAAGGGTGAGATTACATTTAACGAAGAGCTGGGTACTAAAGATATTGGTTATCTTCCTCAGCAGACAGTTGTGCAGAAGGACTTCCCTGCTAGTGTGTGGGAGATTGTCTTATCTGGTAATCTTGCAAAGTCAGGTCTTAGACCATTCTATAATAAAGAAGAGAAGGAACGCGCCAAGGAGTGCCTTAAGAGATTTGATGCATGGGAACTGAGAAAGAAGACCTTTAGAAATCTTTCTGGCGGACAGCAGCAGAGAGTTCTCCTTGCCAGAGCCCTTTGCGCTACTTCAAAGCTCATTCTCCTGGATGAGCCAGTTGCTGGACTTGATCCTAAGGTTACAGAAGAAATGTATCGACTCGTAAAATCATTAAATGATACGGGTGTTACTATAATTATGATATCTCATGATATCAATACAGCTGTAAGATTCTCGAATAAGATACTTCATTTAGGTCAGAAGCAGCTGTTTTACGGAGCGACCGAAGATTATCTTCATAGTGAGGCATATAAGTTCTTCTCCACTATTGAGATGGATGATGAGGAATCTGAAGGAGGAAATGAATAATGGAAAAACTTCAAATGTACCTTCAGTATAATTTCGTTATATATGCTCTTATAGTTGGTGTACTTATCGCACTTTGTGCATCACTTCTGGGGGTTACACTGGTGCTGAAGCGTTATTCATTTATCGGAGACGGACTGTCTCATGTGGCATTTGGCGCCATGGCTGTAGCAAGTGTACTCCATCTTGTAAGTAACTCCATACTTGTTATGCCTGTTACTATTCTAGCAGCAGTGCTTCTTCTTAGAAATGGAAACAAGTCCATGCTGAAGGGAGATGCGGCTATTGCTATGATATCTGTCACATCCCTCGCTTTTGGTTATATGATAATGAATGTTTTTTCTGCATCGGCTAATGTATCCGGCGATGTATGTGGAACCTTATTTGGATCCCAATCAATCCTAACGCTGGATAAATCAGAGGTTGCTATATGTATAGCTCTTTCAGTGGTGGTTATAGCCATATACATTATCTTCTACAATAAGATATTTGCAGTGACATTTGACGAAACCTTCTGTAGAGCTACAGGAGTTCCTGCAGGAAGATATAACTTCCTGATTGCAGTTATAATCGCAATTATTATAGTACTTGGAATGAATCTGGTTGGAAGCTTGCTTATATCAGCACTTATCGTATTCCCTGCACTTGCAGCTATGAGACTAAGCGGAACCTTTAAGGGGGTTGTTATCTTATCAGTAATCTTCTCGATAGTTTGCTCGCTTACGGGTATGATCATATCCATGCTTGCAGATATGCCAACCGGTGCTACAATTGTTGCTATGGACTTTTTATTCTTTATAGTTTCATGGGCTATAGGTAAGTTTGTAATTAAGCTAGACTAGTACTTTCGTTATCAGCCTAAGCGAAGAAAAAGTTAAGGGGATAAAATGAAAAAGTTGGATATAAAGAAATCTATATGTGTTGGATTTGCACTTGCTGTATGTCTTCAGGGACTTACGGCTTGTGGTTCAGATGATGCCGGTTCTAGTAAGTATCAAAATGATGGTAATGGTGTAGAGGAAGCTCTAAATGAGCAGATGGCGAAGGAGGATGCAGAGTCAACCACTGAGTCATCAACTGAGCAGCCTACAACCGAAGCAACTACAGAAGCTACAACTGAAGAACGACCAGAAGTCGATACCGAAGCTATGAAGAATTCGGACCTGATAGATCTCACAGTTATGGATAGTAATATGGTTTATTCGACTGTATATCAAATGATGGCTGATGCCCCAAGCTATGTAGGCAAAAAAGTACGTATGAAGGGGTCATACTATTCAAGCTACGATGAGACAACTAAGCAGAGATATTACTTTATTATAATTCAGGATGCTGCTGCTTGCTGTCAGCAGGGACTGGAGTTTATATGGGGTGATGGAAGTCATGTATTTCCAGATGAATATCCAGAAGACGGTACAGAAGCTGTTGTAGAAGGAACCTTTGAAACCTATAAGGATAATCCTGACGACGTATATGAATATATTCATCTTGTGGATGCTTCCTTTGAAGTTACATCCGAGACAGCTAACCAGAATTAAATAACTTAGAGGGGATTATTTAGCATGATAAATATAGTTCTTCATGAACCAGAGATACCTTATAATACAGGAAATATTGGAAGAACCTGCGTTATTACAGGAAGCCGCTTGCATCTTATCAGACCATACGGCTTCTTTTTGAATGATAAAATGATAAAAAGAGCAGGACTGGATTACTGGCCAAAGCTCGATGTTAAGGAACATGATGATTACGAAGCATTTCTTTCATATGTTGCAGAAGAGGAAAAGCTAAAGGAACAAACTGAAGGAGTTAGTAGTAAATCAGTACCAAGGATATTCTATGCGACAACAAAAGCTAAGCATAGATATACGGATGTAACATTTCACGATGGAGACTATATAATGTTTGGTCGTGAAAGTGCAGGTATCCCAGAAGAGATTCTTGTAAAGCATCCTGAGGATTGTATCAGGATACCTATGATGCCAGAGGAACGTTCTCTTAATCTATCTAACAGTGCAGCGATTATACTCTACGAAGCTCTGAGACAGCTGGATTTTCTAAGCCTCGAATCAGAGGGGAATTTGCACCGCCTGTCTTGGGATTAAAAGAGTGAAGATATAAAACTACTTTACTACTTTGGCTATGTATCCGTGACACATAGTACTAAATGTGGTAGAATGTTCATATTGAGTTTCTAAGACTCTTTAATATAATTGGGGGTATATAGATGAAAAATGTAATTGGTGTTCATTTTTGGGACAAGAAGGTCTTCTTATGTTGGTGCGAAGATGAGTCAATAAGTACAGCATCCTTTAATCTACCAGCAGATCTTAGACGTGACGATATCCTGGAGCAGGAGTTTGCTCTTACAGGTGTTCTTAAAGCAATTCGCGAATATCTCAAGGAAAAGCTTAATATATTTGATTTTGGTCTGGCTATATGTGTGCCAGATAATTTTGGTATAGAAGAGATACGTAGAATATATGAAGTAGGTCAGCAGACAGGCATAGAGATTATGAAGGTCGTAGATGAGACTTTAGCATTTGCGCTTCATTTGTATGGTGAGTATGACTTTGATGGAAGAGTGCTTTCAGCTGTTATAGCAGAAGGAAGACTATCTATATCGGAATATGACTTCAGTGATAAGGGCGTTGAGAAGATATGTACTTATGTTGCTGGAAGATGGTCAGGTGCTTCTATTAGAAGAGCTCCATTTTTACATAGCTATTCAGCAGGACTTTTTGATGCAACAGAAGCAGGAATATTCTTTGGAGCAGGAAGTATGAATGCCTGCATCTCTATGGAACAGTCACTTAAGTCTTATATCAAGGAAGGAACATTTGTTAATACTGAGATAGAGTTTAAGATGAAGAGTAGTGATGACATAGTTGAAGGACTTGGCTATATCTGTGGAAAGCTTGAAGGAAGAGAGGCTTTCGTAGGGCTTGGTGTATCAGACAATATATCTCCATATGAAATATATGTTGGTATAAATAGCGAGATATTCTCTGCTGTTAAGCCTGAGACTTCACTTTCGAAAAATGCTGGTCTTGAGATAAAGAAGCTTCCAGAATCCACTGGTTCTTCGGAAGTGATCACTGTATATGAGAAGAAGCAGGATAGATTAGTTAAGATCGGTGGACTTAAGGTTCCTAAGGATAACCTTACTGATTTTTATAAGAAACCGGTTTGGGTTGGCATTGGAGCTGATGAGCATAGAGCACTTACACTGCTTATACAGCAGATGGATAGCGATAAGTATATTGAACTTCCTATAGGTTCTACAGATGGTGGTGCCGGAGCAGAAGATAAGGAAGAGACAGTTGCTGACTTTGTAGAGAAGATACTTCCGATTATTGATAATCTTGAGTATGCATCAAAGTTTGCACAGGATCCTGATAATCCATATACAAAGGGTATTATCCAGAGCTACGAAAATGCAGTTAAAATCCTTGAGGAAAATGGAATTACTATAATCTCTGGAGAAGGAGAGCCGTTTGACTTTAATCTCCAAAATGCAGTAGCGCATATTGCTGATGTGGATCTTCCAGAGAATACTGTAAAGCAGGTAATGCAGACAGGATATGTATATAAGGGTAAAGTAATCCGTACTGCATCTGTAATAGTAGCGAATTAGTACTAAGATTTACAAGAATGTTATATAAATAAATGGTATATAAAAAATGAGACAAACAGCATTAAGCCGCTTGTCTCATTTTTCATTCTACATAATGACTTATATTACTTATAGGTTTTTAATATCTTTTGGAAACTACTGTGGTCCCTGATACTGAGCTCCACCGAAGCCAAGTACAAGATAACCGATAAGTGGTAAAAGGATAAGAAGTGCAATCATTCCGCCGCCCTGTCCAAATGCTGCTGCAAGCTTAATAGCTATAAGAATAGCCCAGATAAGTGAACCAACACATGGGATAAGGATAAGAAGGAATAACCAACCATTTCCTGTAGCAATCTTTGTTAACCAATAAACGTTGAGGAAAGGAACCCAAGCGTACCATGAAGTAACACCTGCCTTCTCAAACATCTTCATAAGTGCGAGTGCCGCAACTACATATACGATAGCGTAGAAGATAAGCTCTCCGATAATCATTCCTGCACTCATTTCCTGCTGACCATAACCATAGTCACCGAATGAGGCAAATGTTGTAAGTAGATTTAACATATTTAACCATCCTCCCTTTGTTATAAAACGGTATTCATTATGTAGCAGGTATGTGCATGGCACACACCTAGAGCTACTATATCAAAAATCTTCCATTTATACAAGAATTTTCTTTATTTAACGGCTTCTATAATGTAAAATAGACGTGTATGACAGTCTCCCCTGTCTATAAGAAAGGAAGGTATTGTATGGCGGAAATTAATAGTTACAAGTGTAGTAACTGTGGGGGTATGCTACAATTTAGTTCAGAGAAGCAGATGATGGTCTGTACATCTTGTGGCTCTGAGTATGCAGTAGCACAGTTTGATCAGGCGGTTGCAGTCGCGGGAGAACAGCAGTATCAGGCAAAGACTGATACATGGGATGTGCAGGGAGAAGGACTTGTAGTTTACGAATGTAAGAATTGCGGGGGTGAAGTTGTTGGTGATCAGACAATGGCGTCAACCAAGTGTCCTTACTGCGATAGTCCTATCGTTATATCAAGTAAGTTTGAAGGTTCGCTAAAACCTGATCTGGTTATTCCATTTAAGCTTGATAGAAAAGCTGCGGAGCAGAAGCTTAGAGACCATGTTAACAGCATAAAGCTCGCGCCAGCAGCATTTAAGTCAGGTAATCATATTAAGGAACTGAAGGGTGTATATGTTCCTTTCTGGTTGTTCGATGCTAAGTGTCATGCAAGCGGAAGATATGAAGCTACTCATGTGCATAAATCTTCAGATGCTAGTTATGAATATACTGAGACAGAGTACTATGATGTACTTCGTGAAGGTGATATGGCATTTGAAAATGTGCCTGCTGATGCATCTAAGCAGATGGATGATAAGCTTATGGATTCTATAGAACCTTATGACATCAGTGCTGCTGTACCTTATAGTTCTGCTTATATGGCAGGTTATATGGCCAACAAGTACGATGTATCACCTGAAGAGTGTCAGGTTAGAGCAGATGAGAGGATGCAGCATACTGCAATGGATCTTCTTAAAAATCAGGTAAAGGGTTACAATTCTGTCAGAGAGACGGGAAGTAACTTCTATAAACATAGTGGTAGCTATAAATATGCGCTATATCCTGTTTGGATATTGAATACAGTCTGGAATGGTAACAAGTATGTATTCGCTATGAATGGACAGACTGGAAAGTTAGTAGGAGATGTTCCTTATAGCAAGGGTAAGTTCTTTGGAGTTCTCTTTGGAGTTCTGACCGTAATATGGGCAGTCTTGATTGGCATAGTTGCCGCAACTGGAAATCTTGCGGCTACAGGAATTGTCGGAACAGGAGTTGTTGCATTAATCGTAGCGCTGCTCGTTGCATTTTCTATGAAGGGTAAGACGAAGAGTGTTCATAAGGGAACTAAGGCTTTGGATTTTGTGGTAAATGGAAGCTTTAAACTTACGAATTCCTTCGATAATTTCCTTCGTAAGCAGGTGGATAAGAAACCAAAACAGCAGAAAAATTAATTCAAAATATATAGCTTGGTAGGTTAATTGGTGAATAAGAATAATGATAATTACATACAGAGTCCTGTGAAGAGATTCATAGAGGATTATAAGCAAGCTAACAAAGTGCGCCTTCATATGCCTGGGCATAAAGGCGCCTTTGGTTATGATGGAGATATTACTGAGATTACAGGTGCTGATAGCTTATATGAAGCAGATGGAATTATAGCTGAGAGTGAGAAGCAGACGTCGGATCTTTTTGGGACATATAGGACATTTTATGGAACAGAAGGTTCTTCTCAGTTGATTAAAGCCATGTGCTTTCTTGCGGTTCAGAGATCATCTTCCGATAGACCTGTTATTCTAGCAGCCAGAAATGCGCATAAGTCCTTTATCTATGCATCGATGCTTCTGGGATTTGATATTAAGTGGATAAGTCCGAAGAGAGATTCATATTCTCTATGTAAATGTGATCTTTCCGCTTCTGAGCTAGAAGAAGTATTAAAAAATGAAATGAAGCCCGGAACCGATACAAACCTAGCTGCAGTTTACATAACTTCGCCGGACTATTTAGGTAATATCCTTGATATAAAAGGTTTAGCCTCAGTTGCACATCAGTTTGGGCTCCCATTAATGGTAGATAATGCTCATGGAGCGTATCTTAAGTTTCTAGAGGGCAGTGATCTTCATCCCGTCTCTCTCGGAGCAGATATAGTATGTGACTCAGCTCATAAGACGCTTCCTGTACTTACGGGTGGTGCCTATCTTCATATATCTAAAGATAGTCTATTTATAGATAGTGAAAATATAGTAAGAAAGGCTCTTCTGATGTTTGGTTCGACTAGCCCTTCTTATCAGATACTTGAATCCCTCGACATGGTGCCAGAGAGGCTGGGGAAGCTACATTTTGGAGAAACTGTAATAAGAGTTGCTGAGCTTAAAAGGAATCTTGCAGAGATGGGATATAGGGTCTGTGGTATAAGTGATGATATGTTATATGAACCCCTTAAGATCACTATAGAACTAAGCGGCACCGGTATAGACGGAGTTAGTATATTATCGCTACTAAGTAAGAGTGGGATAGAGTGTGAATATGCGGATCCTGATTACCTTGTAACGATGTGGTCTCCTTATAATGAGTATCCTGGAGACTATGATAGATTCTTAGATAAGATGCGGGAGATAACAAGCGGATTATCTCCAAATGCTGAGAAAGAAAAATCTAATATAATAGAAGACTACACTTTGCCTGAGGTTAAGTACCAGCCGTATGAGATAATGTATAAGCCTCATTTTACTGAGCAGCTAGATGACAGCCTAATAGGAAGAGTTGCGGCAGATACTATGATAAGCTGTCCACCAGCTATAGCACCTATAGTTGCAGGAGAAGTGATTGACGAGAATGTATTAAAAGTGTTAAAACATTATAATATAAAAACACTAGAAGTTTTAAAGGTATGATAGAGGATAAAGATATGGTTGTAAGAGATGAAGTAAGAAAAATGAAGCTTGTGGCACCACTTGTTGCTGCACTTAGTAATGAAACAAGATGTGCTGCGCTTTCTAAGATAGCTGAGAAACTTGTTGAGAAGCAGAGTGAAATCTTTGCAGAGAACAAGAAGGATCTTGAATATGCAGAGCAGGCTGGAGTTGCTGCTCCTATAGTAAAGAGACTTAAGTTTGATGAGGGTAAGCTCCGTGATGTTGTAGCTGGTATCAATCAGCTTATTACACTTGAGGATCCTATCGGAAAGGTAACTCTTGATAGAGAACTGGACGAAGGTTTAAGACTTACTAGAGTAACATGCCCTATAGGAGTTATCGGTGTAATCTTTGAGGCTAGACCTGACGCACTTGTTCAGATATCTTCACTATGTATAAGAAGTGGTAACTGTCCCGTTCTTAAGGGCGGTAAGGAGACTACTTATACAAACCGTATTCTCTTTGGAATAATATATGATGCTGTTAAGGAGGCCGGATTCCCAGACGGTTGTATGCTTCAGGTTGAACAGCATAATGAAATTGATGAGCTTCTTACATGTGATGGCCTGGTTGATCTTCTGATACCTCGCGGATCAAATGCATTTGTAAGATACATTATGGATAATACGCATATCCCAGTAATGGGTCATGCTGATGGTGTATGTCATATATATGTAGACAGTAAGGCTGATATAGAGAAGGCTATCTCTATTATAATAGATGCGAAGACTCAGTATACTGCTGCATGTAACGCTGTTGAGACACTTCTTATTCAGAGAGATGATGTACTTAAGAAGAACTTTATTCCAAGACTCATTACAGCACTTGCTGAAAATGGAATAAAACTCCGTGGTACTAAGGAAGTGACAGATCTTGTAGATGCTTACTATGAGAATGAGTCTAAGGATGGATCCCTTGATTATGAGTCAGTAGATGAGTCAGACTTTAAGGAGTATCTTGCGCTTATAGTATCAGCTAAGTTTGTAGATAATGTAGACGAAGCTATAGATCATATCAATCTTCATGGTTCACATCATACAGATGCTATAATTACTGAAGATGATGCGACAGCAGAGAGATTTATGCAGCTTGTAGATTCAGCTGGTGTATATCAGAACTGTTCTACCAGATTTGCAGATGGCTTCCGTTATGGATTCGGCGCAGAGGTTGGTATCAGTACTAGTAAGATTCATGCCAGAGGACCAGTTGGTCTAGAGGGTCTTGTAACTTATAAATATAAGCTTGTTGGTAAGGGACAGATTGTTGGTGATTATGCAACTGGAAAGAGTGCATTTCATTTTAAAGATTTATAAAATATTTGATAACTAGAGTAATAGTCGAATAAATATAGTATATGAGATATAAAATGTGACAAGTGACGGGTGGTTGCTTGTCACATTTTCTTGTATTCCGTCAATTGACAAATATTTTTCTAGAGTATATAAAAGAATATGTTCGTTTAGTATGGGATGAATTATGTATGAATATGGGAATCATACAAATAAAGAGAAAGAATAGTTGGTGTTTGATATGAAAAATTATGATGATGAGTTTGAAGTATCTCAAGATAACAAGATGGGTAGTCTGCCAGTAAAGCGACTGATAGTGTCTATGTCGCTGCCGATGATGATATCTATGCTGGTGCAGGCGCTCTATAATAT
>Ga0256404_1005934_pt1 | contig 20854 bp, 14 predicted proteins | sample RumenRJG_01DNA_FD_185990 | JGI IMG/M metagenome (GOLD analysis project Ga0256404, IMG submission 185990) | Bovine rumen microbial communities from Lethbridge, Alberta, Canada - RJG_01 | ecosystem: Host-associated > Mammals > Digestive system > Stomach > Rumen | place: Canada: Alberta | collected...
TCAATCCCGCCCACAGTCAGGAGGTATACAACGACATTGCCAATGCAAAGGACTATCATGAAGGCAGATTCCAGGGCAGCGTGCAGGATTACTTCTACGCGCAGAGCTATGGCCAGTTCACCTTACAGTTCGACGTTGTGGGTCCGGTGACGCTCAGCCATTCCCAAGCCTACTATGGCGGCAACGACGACAACGGCAACGACCTGCGCGCCGGAACGATGGTGGCCGAGGCCTGTCTGGCTATCGACGACCAGGTGGACTTCAGCCAGTACGACTGGAACGGTGACGGCAAAGTAGACCAGGTCTATGTCATCTATGCCGGAATGGGCGAGGCCGACGGACTGAACGCCGAGAACACCGTTTGGCCGCAGTCGTGGCAGCTCTCTGAGTCGGACTATGGAAAGACGCTCACCCTCGACGGAGTAACCATCGACCAGTTTGCATGCAGCAATGAAGTGGATGGATTTGGCGATCTGGAAGGCATCGGCACCATCTGCCATGAGTTCTCCCATTGCATGGGTTTCCCCGATATGTACGACATCCTCTACCAAGGCAACTTCGGTATGGGCGACTGGGACCTGATGGATTCGGGCAACTACAATGGCGGCTCGTTCCTCCCGGCCGGCTATTCGGCCTACGAGCGCATGTTGTGCGGCTGGAACGAGCCGGTGGAGCTCAATGGCGACACAGTGGTGGCGGATGTCCTGCCCAGTATCGAAGGCGGGCAGTCGTTCATCATCTATAATAAGGCACACAAGGATGAATACTATCTGTTGGAAAACCGACAGCTGCAGGGCTGGGATGCCGGTCTGCCGGGGAGCGGAATCCTCGTTACCCATGTGGATTACGACTCTACGCTGTGGGCGCAGAATATCGTCAACTGCACGGGCGACTTCTCCGCTTATGGCCTGGTGGGTGTGACGAACGACCATCAGCGGCTCACGCTTGTTCATGCCGACGATGATGACGACTCGGAGTATTTTAATCCGAACACCATGCTAAAATGGATGTCCACCGAAGAGACCGATGCCTATCCTTATTTGGCCAACGACAGTCTGACCAACTATTCCTCTCCGGCAGCAATCACCTACAACCGCAACCTCAACAACCGTCGATACCTGAACGTTGCCATCAACGCTATGAAGGTGGACGACAGCGGCAGGGCTTCGTTCTCATTTATCGACTTCTCCAATCAGGCCGACACCACACAGCTGAAGCCCGGCACGCTCTTCTACGAGAGCTTCGATGGCTGTGAAGGCATAGGGGGCAACGACACAATATTCAGCGGTGGAACGGCCGGAACGGCAGATTTCGTAGCCGACAACGACAACTGGGACGGCGAAGCCTTGTTCGGTGCAAACAAATGCGTAAAGTCGGGAACCAACAAGAAGTCGGGCGACATGACGACTCCCGATATCCAGGTGAACGGCACCGCCACTCTCACATTCCTGGCTGCGCCATTCGGCAAGGACGGCACGACACTCACGCTGAGACCGAGCGGAGGCTTCACCATCACGCCTTCAACCTTCGAGCTCACTCAGGGCGAATGGACAGAATGCACGGCTACGATTACGGGTGAAGGTCTTTTGGCCCTCACGTTCTCACCGGCCAAGCGCATGTTCCTCGACGAGGTATTGCTGATGGATGACAACTACAATGGTGTGGGCGAAATTCGACGGATAGTCCATGCCGACAACGCGGTCTACAACCTCCAGGGAGTGCGCATGAACAGCACGAACCTGCCCCGTGGCATCTATATCAAGAATGGCAAGAAGATAGTAATCAGATAAAACAGCATTCATATCTTGCGCCGCGAAGGCGCCGCTTCTAACAAACCGGGTACATTCACGAGCTACAGCGAGTGAGTTGTACCCGGATTTTTTTCACGCTGCTGCACATAAGAAAACCCTACATCGGGATGACGTCACGTCGTTCCGGTGCAGGGACTGACCTTATCAGGTCATAACAAATGAAAATCTTTTTTATTACTCCACTCGCTTATAGTTCCAGAACCAAGCGTTTGTTCCTGTTGGCTCTTTAGCGCACAGCGTCATGTGCTGACTGTCGAGTTGTAGAATCTGATAGGTGTATTGGCGCTGGTTGCTGAAATTTACCTGCACGCCCAACAACGGAATGGTTCCATTGAAGGTCATCGTACCTATATCCCAACCCTTGAGAGAAACGTCGGTAGAAAGGATAATCGTCCCAATCTCCCCGCGGCTGGTCTCCACCTTTGAGCCTTCAAAGGTAAACTTCATCCACCCGTCAAGCCCATCTTTGGGCAGACCTTTGTCTTGGCACTGAGCGTCTATGTCGGCGGCATACACTTTCCACCAAGTAGGGCCAGTGTGCTTCTGCCATTTGCCGTTACCCCAACATCCATTGGTAGCCTCTGTGTCCCAAGTCCATGTGCTTGAACCATCAAGATTCTCACCATAGAGATACTTCATAAACTCAGGCACCCCTATCCACTTCTTTACAGTGAACGACTGTGTGAACTCAGTGATGCTACCATCGTGGTTAATGGTGCGAAATGTCAAGGGTATTTCAGAAGAGCCCGAAGGCAGGATTGTGATGTCACCGCTATAACCCGAAGCTTGTATGGAGTTGTTCTTATCCAGCACTTGCACAATGATGGTAGGATTACTCACTGTGAACTTAAACTCGTTGGTTGGTGCACCTTCATTGTTCACCTGCTCTATCTTTACGGCCTGTCTCAACTGGTCTACTGTCATTGCAGGATCAAGTTCGGGCTCATCTTCTCTCGAAGGGTCACACGATGATGCCATGAATGCGAGTAGGGGCATCATCAACAGAAAAATATATCTTCTCATTTTCTATAAATATGCTTTAGACAAAGTTTATTTCCACCCGTTGTATTCTGCGTCGGCTCCCCAACCTGGATTCTGTACGAGCAATCCATGAGAGAGAGAAATTTCACTCTCAGGAATTTTGAGAAAACCAGCCGTAGCTTTGTAGCGCGCAGCGTAACCGCCGTTGTGAGGCGTGTTGGTCTCAGGAACACCTCTGTAAAAAACTGGGTCAAAAGATGAAATCAATGTGGAAAAGGCTCCAATGGAACGGTGGAAATGTTCTTTCAGAGCCTTTTCCAATTGTTGTCAGCTGTTACTGGCTGTAGGGACAATAATGTGTCCATCATAATTGAGCAGTGCCCCTACCGAAAATTAATGGTTTAAGAAGACTAAACAGCCTAAGCAGCCGGTAAGAGGCTGGTAGGATTCTTATGCAATGAATACGCTTCACGCCAAAATCCATAAGCTAATTGAACTCTGACTATTTATGAATTTGATGGTCAATGTCAATTAGCCAGTTCTCAATATCAGCTGGTGCATTTGCAGCTGATATTATTCTGTAGAACCGTTTACCCATGCGGATGGCGGGGCTTTGTCTTTCCACAGCGAGAATGTTGTTCTCTATATCATTTTTGTAAAGCTGGCAAATGATGATTGGCGAAATCTTGGCTGTAGAGGATAGGCTGTCGGCCACCTTAGACAGTGTTTCAGAGAATTTGCCATCTTTGTCGTCCGTGACATACAAAACTGGATAGCGGCGGTGGCTGCGTCGGTTGGCTTGTGGCATGAACAACATAGCATTTGACAGGCTTGATGTTTCTCCCTTATGGTAAGTCATAGTCCTTCCTTTAGCCCTAGTTTGCAAGAAGAAACCTAAAACCTTTGGCAGGGCAGCGTTCCAACACAGAAAGTCGTGTCCCCCTGGTCTTACCTCCCATTCATGGTCTATATGCCTGTTTACAAGTACGTCGTGTAGCTCTTTATTGCTAACGGCAAGTTTAGTCTCCTGATCGCCAATATCTATCATGATGCGCAACCCGTTCAGTTTGCTAGTATCCATATTCGACAAAATGTCTTTCGGATTACATTGCCTGTAGTAACTGGTAAGTCTGCCCTGCCCTGTCTGACCGATGCCTCCGAAAATTCGTCCCCACTGCCAATTCCAATCTTTCTGAGGACCTTCCGTCATATACTGTTCGTCTGTTCGTATTGAGGCAGACAAGGCAGCAATTGCAGAGAAAGTATCAATATGCTTTAATGCCAAAGTCAAAGCTCCAAATCCACCCATGGAAAATCCTACGATACTTCGACCTTCGCGTTTTGCCAATGTACGAAAGTTCTTATCTATAGTAGGAATTAATTCCTTCAAGAAAAAAGACTGATAGCGCACTTTGTCGTCATACGTGTCGCTATAATAAGACTCGTAACCGTCAGGACTAACGATGATGGCCTCCTCTACGGGCAAATTGGCCATGACCCTTGCCACATTGCCATATTCCATCCAAGAGGCATGGTCACCACCTATCCCATGAAGCATATAAACGACAGGATATGACTTTCCTGAAGAATAGTAATCATGTGGAAGGATGACGGAATAAGCTACATCTTGACCAAGAATGCGGCTAGCGATACTAAGGTCTTCGATCTCTACAGGCAGCCAATCAGCAGAGTCCGACGTTATTGGCGCAGAAACGGTCGTGTTGTCCTGACCACATGAAGGTAAAGCCAATATGGTAGTCAGGACAACAACTATCCGATAAAAATATATATTCATTCTTCTATTCATCATAGACAACTAATCCGCTGCATTGGATGGCAAAGTGCCGGTCGGGATTCAACAATTTTATGGAGAGTTTGTGCTTACTTCTTGGGAGGCCATAGCGGTAGAAAATATCATATTTACGCGTAATGTAGTCGTATGGCATCTCTATCTCTTCTACTACATTACCGTCAATGCTTGCTTCTAGGTGTGCGACATAACTTTCGTCACCTCCGCTGTCGGCTGTACTTACATTTCCCATCAATACACAGCCTGTGCCGTTAAACTCAAATTCGCGCACTGGGTCTATTTTAAATTTCACCACTCTTTTTTCCACAGGTCTGCAATCTTCGAAAGACTGTTCATAGCGTACAGCCTTGGGCTCTTGGATTGTAAATTCATATTTATCATTGTGGACTTTTCCGCCATTGGCTTTCAAGACTTTTGCCATCAAATCAAGGTTTATGCCATACACCTTTGACAGAGATATATCCGTGTACGGAAAATCATAATTTTCGCACAAGTCGATGCCCCTACTGAATTTTTCAGGAATTCTGCTCCAGCCATGCATCACACCAAGAATGCCAGCTGCAGTAGCCGGATTGCAATCAGAGTCGTTACCACATCGAGTCGCAATGTCCATTGTGCGATAAAAGTCTCCACCGCCATACAACAACCCAATAACACAGAAAGCAGCATTCATCTTGGCATCAATGTTGAAACCGTTGAAAACACCTTCGGGGCATCCTTTCTCAAAGCCATAGCGTTTTTGTGTCATCAGCCAACATTCAGTCCAATCGTCAGGGTGCTCATGCCAGAAATCCAATACGTCCTTTATTATTTTATGGAACCCCGTATTTTCAGGAATAGTGCGTAAGGCCTCGCTGATAACCGTAGGAATGTCATCACTCACATACGCAAGCGTGTACATTGCTGCAGTGAAGACACCACCATACCAACCATCTCCATAATTCATGACATGACCGACCGTGTCGGCAAAAGTAGATGCCACGTTTGGCATGCCCGGACATATCATACCTATGAAGTCGGACTCTATTTGGAAATCGATATCATCAGCATGGGGATTATTGCGCCAATAACCCGATTCAGGAGGCATGATGCCGTGCAGCACATTGTAACGCATAGCCTGATTGGCATGCCATAACTTATATTTAGCATGCGCAAAGCTATTTGCATACGATGCAGCAGAGGCATTGATGCCCTCACGCTGCATCACCTGCAGTACTGTCAAGTCCATGTAAACATCATCGTATAACCCAGGGTCTTCCTCAAATATATCTTTGCAATAAGCATCATGCCAAGGTATGGGTTCTTCCGAAGGTATGATTCCACCTTTGTATTTAAATTCTGTAGGTCCACCATATGTACAACCGATGGTCTGTCCAGCCCAACCTCCTTTTATTTTGTCGAGGAGAGTTGCTTTGTCCAAAGCAAATTTCTTGCCGTAGGGAATCTGCGCTATACATGACGGCACAGTTGATACGGCTATCAGAAGCAACAGTATTATTCTTTTCATAGTAATGTCAGTGTTTATCAATTCAAGTTAGAGTAAAATCTTGGGTGTTGCGGGTTTGCTGAATAATATTGAATATCGTTTATCCTGATGGTATACATCGGGTCAGGGTTCAGCCATTTTAGCACAACCTTGTGATGTCCCTCTGGAAGATCGTATTTCCATGCCGGCTCTACTCTGCGATTTTGCCCTTTCATAGGCATCTCTGCCGTGCAATCCAGTTTACCGTCTATCCAAACCTCCACTTTTGCAACATAGGGGTCGTCGGGCTCAGTCATGCTGAACACCTCTGAGCCAATGTGTCTGATGGACACACGGTTGATGTAGTCCTTGTTGATATTCCTCAAACAACAAAGGTTGCCCCAGATAACGAAGCCATTGCCATCAAAGTTGAATTCATAATCCTTGTCTACAAAACAGTCCTTGCGTTCACGGAAAAGAGGATATGTGTTGGGGAAATTCTGTTCCAGCGATAATACAGGGGCTTTGACGATAGGAATCTCAACATCTTTCTTACCGATTTTTCCTCCATTACGCTTGATATATTTCAAGGCAAGGTCATAACTCATGGTGTAGGATCTGGCCAGCGACATATCCGTATTTTGGAAGGTCGAGTCCTCGATTTCTTTCAGTGGGTCGAGCCAAAATGCAGGAATGTTATCATATCCATGCATTACTCCCAGCACTCCTCCACATGTTGAAGGGTTGCAGTCAGAGTCTTGTCCTGCCCGGGCAGCAATATCCAGAGTCTCAGTGATGTCGCCATTTCCATAGAGCATAGCCATGGCTACGAGGGCGGAATTGAATTTAGCGTCGATATTGAAACTTAGGAATACGCCCTTGGGGCATCCTACATCCTTATTCCATTTGTCTTGAAGCATGAACCAGCAGTCTTTCCAATTTTGCGGGTGTGCATCGTGGAAGGCTACAACATCGCTTATGCATTTATAGAACTGGCTTTCCTGTGGAATCGTTGCCAAAGCTGCAGTGATAATTTCTTTCGGTGTATTGAGGTAAAATGCACTGCTGTACATTGCCGCTACAAAGGCACCACCGTAAAATCCGTCACCGCTGTTCATGATATGCCCAACTTTGTCAGCTACCTGCTGTGCCTGGCCGACCATGGCAGGGGTCATTAAGCCTATAAAGTCGGCCTCTATTTGGAAGTCAAGGTCGTCGGCGTGAGGATTGTTCCTCCAGTTGCCAGACTCGGGTGGCTCGATTCCTTGCCGTATGTTGTAACGTCCTGCCTGATTGGCATGAGCCAAATGATAATCAGCGTAGGCGAAACGGTGGCCAAGTTGTTTTTGTGTACAGTCGATACCCAATTGGGAGAAAGCCTCAACAAAAGTGCAATCATTGTAAATATCATCAAAAAGACCGGGCTTTTTGTTCCACCAATATAGAATATAATGTCTGCTCCAAGGTACAGGCTGGTAATCCTGAACGTAAGATCCAGTAAATTTAAACTCGTATGGAGCTCCAAAGACCACACCTATGGTTTGTCCTGCCCAACCACCTTTGATCTTATTCATAAGCTGGTCGGTGGTGAGCTTCACAGATTGTGCTATGCCAGCCGTTGCGAAAACGGCTGACATAACTGCAAAAATGAATATTCTTCTATTATTATTCATAAACGCCTAATTCAGTGATTGATATAAAAGATGACACATGTTTAGTGTATTTATTCCAATGATCCTGTACCTTATCGTCGAACAAGATGCGTATACCTTTTGTCTTTACAGGCTTGAACTGGAATAAATATTGCGCAAAATGTGGTTGGAAGAATACGATATCTGTTTTTGGCAAATATGGAACAGATGTGAATTTTCCCACATCATACCAATGGTTGTCATCGCCCAGATACTGGATGCTCAAAGATGAGAACCAACCACCAAACTCTTCTAGGCAACCCATGTTGAGCTGAAGCATTCCAATTGTCTTCGGCTCTTTCCAGCCATATCCGAAATAGTCTATCTTAGGTAAGTTGCTCTTAGCTGCCAGAGAGTAAAATACGGAGCCTTCTCCTCGTATTATGCCATCGTTGATAACGTTTACACTGTCTGCATACATAGGCTGGCCGAACGTTATCCAGCAGGAATCAAGAACGGCCTTGTTGAGTTTTCGTATGTTGGCATAAATAGTATCGGCCGTCAGAGCGATGTTCTTTGGTTTGACGATGATCGTAAAATCCTTCTTGATGGTTTTGTCTTTCGAACTCAGTTCAAGCGTTATAGGGAACGATCCTGTTTCCTGAGGTGTACCCAGTAATTTACCTTTTACAAAGACAATGCCTGAGGGCAGTTTCCCCTCAATCATTTTCCAGTTGTACATCTCATTCGTAACGCATGCAAAGGAATAATCGCTCTTTTCACCCAATTCCAATACAGGTGCAGGACCGACGCTGAATTCCATAGGCGGCGTGAAAATGGCTTTGGGATTAATGTAGACGTAATCGCCTTTGATCTTACCGCCATTTTTGACTATTACATTCAACGCCTGTTTGTATGTACGTTCTATCATATCCTCAATTGAAGCATCAGGCATGTCATAGCGAGTAATGTTGATATAGCGGTCATTAAAAGGCTTGGTCCAACCTTTTATAGGCATAGTCAGATTCTTAGGTAGCCAGCTGGCACCATGAATGACAGCCATGAGTCCAGAAATGGTTGCTGCCTGATTGTCACAATCGAAGCCCAGTGCGCAGGCGAGGTCAAGAGTACGTTGGAAATCGTTGTTGCCATAGAGCATAGCCAACACACCCATGATACCATTGAGGTCAGCATTCCAGATGGTCTTAGTCATGGGATTCTCATCGATATAGAATTCTTTAGCCATGATCTGACGCACTTTCACCCAGTCGTTGGGATATTGGTCGTGCAATCTGATAGCCTTCAAAACACCTTGTGTGAAACGATCTTCTTTAGGCAGTTCCTTAAGCCCCTCCTTGATAAGTTGTCTCACATCATTGCAGAAGAATGCCTTGGCAAACATTGCTCCATACAATACAGTAGGACTGATAGCCCAGGAATCACTTGTAATGCGAGCTGCCCAACGGCTTTTCTCAGCAGCATAATGGACCATTCCAGGGGCCGTATAACCCCAAATTTCATTAATGAGTTGCGGATCTATCTGATACCAATGAGGGTTGTAGAGTTTGTCACCTGTAAAAGGCGGAGTGAAACCGTAATGCATTAGGCCCACGGCAGCACGGTTGGCAAGCCAAACGCGATCACGGACGTGAGCCATCCACATGTCACGCATTTGAGTATAAGTGGGTTCGATTCCATATTTCTCCATTGTAGCCAGATAGATATATTCCATATCTGTGTCATCATCGGAAAAAGCGCCATTGTACTTTTCCAACTTTGCGAGATTCTTTGTATATCCAAATGGAAAACGAGACTCTGGTGCTGGGTCGTCAATATATTTGTTCTCATGTGGCAGACCATATATATTTCCTACCATCTGCCCAAGCCAAGCACCGGCAATCTTATCCTTTAGTTCAGCTTTTGAAATTTTCTGTGCCTGCATAGGCTGCAGACACAGAATAAAGAGGATGAAAAATAAAGTCTTTCTCATTGTTGATATCTCCAATTTACGCTTTGTTATCAGTTATAACCTTCGTTCTGTTTCAAGTTAGGATTAGCATTGATTGCATCTGCAGGAATGGGGAACAGGTTACGCCATGTTTCTGTGCTCTGGTCTGGATGAGCCCAATGCTTCTTCAGGTATGTTCCGAAGCGTATCATGTCCTCATGTTTCCATCCTTCCCATGCCATTTCGCGTCCGCGTTCTTTATATAGCTCATCGAGAGTCAACTCGCTAGCAGTATAAGGCTTAAGTCCAGCTCTTGTGCGTATTTTTTGGAAATCGGGAACAGCTGCAGCCTCGGCGCTCTTACCTTGACGTACGAGAGATTCGACATACATCAAAACAACATCTGCATACCGGAAGATGGCAAAGTCATTATCCTGGCTGATGTCGTAGCTCGTAATGGAGCCATCGGTCTGTGGAGCCCATTTACGGCAGCGTGCTCCGTCGTAGTCACCACGTCCACCATTTGCGTTGTAGTATTTTGACTCATCGAATACAGGCTCGTAAGCAAACCCCAGATCTTCTCCGGTATACGAGTACTGCTCACCATACAGCCAAGACTGTGCAAGACGCTTGTCTGCAGGGTCGTAAGTCTGGAAGAAGTCGGGCTCGCACAGGAATCCAGCCCAAGGACCAGCATGCAGGTTGAAAGTAGCTTCCGAAGCAGGCTCCAAAGTAAGGGTATGCAAGTAGAATGCTGTAGAACCAGTGGATGTGTATGTTCTATCGTAAACTATGGCAAATATATTTTCCTTGGATTGATCATCGTTGATGTTGAAGTTAGTGTCATAGTTGTCCTCGATGATGTAGTTGCCAGAATCTATAATATGCTTGCAGGCGTCAGCAGCCTCTTGCCAACGGGCTGTACCAAACCAAGCCTCTGAGTTTAGATACATCTTGGCAAGTAGGGTATAAGCGGCAGCTTGAGTAATTCGGCCATAATTTTCTTTAGAAGGAGCAGCGTCAAGGTACTGGATGTTGTCCTTGATTTCCTGTTCGATGATGTCATACACTTCCTTACGCGACTTCTGCTTGGGGTATCCAGTCTCGGTGTAGTCTTCCGTGAAAGGTACATTGCCCCATCCGCTTATTGCTTCATAGTAGTAGAAGCAACGCAGCACACGTATCTCTGCAAGAATCTTATCCTTAGCTTCAAACTCCACAGACGAGAGCTCTGTCTCATAGATAATTTCATTGCAAGCGGCGATACCGTTGAAAATCCAGTCCCAGCCTTTCTTTACGAGCTTATTCGTAGAAGGAATGTTGTTGGTCTGTACCTCTTCATACCGTCCGTTACTATACCATTCGCCACCATGCGCCGGAACTGCACACTCATCAGACGCCTGCAGCAAAAGCGTCCACAAGCTTTGCTCACCATTGAAGCCTTGCATCTTGGTATAGGCACGGCCGGCATTCGAGATGAGTTCTTGCTCGTTGGTGAAGAAATGATCCATATCCTTGTTTGAGTAGACCTCTTCATCAAGATTGGTACAACCGCAAAGCATTGCTAATGCAGCTGAAAAGAAAATATACAGTTTTTTCATTTTTTCTCAATTAAAAAGTAATGTTAAGGCCAAAAGTGAAGTCTGTGGTACGGGGATAGTAGCTCATGCTCTCTATTCCAGGCTCCAATCCGCTGAGGGCGACCTCAGGGTCAACACCGCTGTATCCTGTGATGCAGAACACGTTCTGTGCTGTGAAAGACAACTTTACGCGCTTTATGAACGTTTTGTTAAGTATGAAGGTATAACCGAGAGAGAGGTTGTCCATCTTCAAGTATGAAGCATCTTCCACGTACTTTGATGAGTATTTATATTTCGTGGAAGTGAATTCTGTGTGGTCGAGCCATTTCTGGGAGATATTACGAAGACCCAGAGAACCGAGATTCTCGTATTCCATGGCATACTGATTGAGAACATCACCACCGATAGAAGCACGGAGGGAGAAGCTGAGATCCCAATGCTTGTAGGTGAAAGTATTACTCCATCCCATCTGTACATCGGGATAGGCATTACCGATCTTTATCCAGTCATTTTCAGGAACACTTCCATCCTCATCCTGTCCCTCAAGGACTTCAGCTCCATTCTCAATACCAACAAATTTCGGACCGTAGAAAGTACCAAGACTTTGTCCTTCTATAAGACGTTGTGTGTAGGCGGCAGCAGAGTGTGACCAACCCACCCGGTACGTACCATTCTGGAATTCATCGTTAGTAAACTTCTTGAGTTTATTCTTGTTGTGTGAGAGTGTGTATGTAGTACTCCACATGAAGTCATGAGTCTTCACAGGAATGGCTCCTATTGTAAGTTCAATACCCTGATTGGTAATCTCGCCAACATTAGTGAAGAGTTCATCATACACGTAGGGAGGTGTAGGAACTGAATAGTTGTAAAGCAAGTTGGTCGTGTGACGATAATAATAATCAAGAGTTGTAGTGATACGTCCTCCCAGAGCGGAGAAATCTACACCAACGTTAAACTCTTTTTTCTTTTCCCATTGCAAGTTAGGATTGGCATTGCTCACAGGCTGATATGTGTTTATCCAACTGCCATTATAATAGAACTTTCCAGCAACGCCCATCAGCATCAATGACTTGTAGTTGGCAAAGTCTTGGTTGCCAGTCTCACCATACCCAACGCGCAGCTTAAGGTCGTCGATCCACTTTATATTTTGCATGAAAGCCTCACGGCTGATACGCCAACCTAAGCTAACAGCGGGGAACCATCCCCATTTCTGGTCTGCGCCAAACCGGCTGCTTCCATCGCGGCGCAAGCTTAAGCTGAGAAGGTAACGCTGGTCGTAATTGTACATCACGCGGCCAAAGAAGCCAATGTACTTATTTGACTCCTTGTATGAGTACATGCTTGCAGTTCCTTTTGTAAGACCCGTGCCTGAACCTATATCGTTGGTATAAAGATCATCAAAATCGAATCCATTGTTAGTCGATTTGTGGGTGTTGTTTTTACTGTACTCGTAGGTATAGCCTAAAAGAGCCTGTAAGGAGTGCTTGCCAAATTCATGGTTATAGTTCAAAGTTGACTCATACTGACGATCGGTCCAATGGTAATCCTCTATCGTAGCTTGTCCATTGGTTCCGATTAAAGAAGGATAGTAGTGAGAATAATAGGTATGATTCTCTGTAGCTTCTTTGTTGAAAGCAATAAAATTATCCCACTTAAGTCCCGGAATGGGCTTTATGTTTAACGACAAACGTATATTGCCGCCATAGTTGTCATCCTTTGTCTTGGCACTTCTCTCATTAACCATTGCGACAGGGTTGTAATATTCCATAGCCACAGTGCGGCTATAGCCACCAGCTTCTGTGTTCGTCGGGTCGTAGACAGACTCTGTGGGGTTGTGAGTAAATGCCTGCTGGAAAGCGGAAGTTAACGAGGGAGTATAAGCACGGTGCACTATTGATAAGTTATAGTCAATATCCAACCAGCCATCGAAAAGCTTCTGACGGATATTAGTTGTCGCCATCATCTTTTCTACGTCGTTTTTCTTCTGCAACCCTTCGCTTTTCTCGTAATTAAGAGATGTGTGATGAGAGAACAGCTGGCTTCCGCCAGAGATACCTATTGTATGCTTGTGGCTGAAAGGTGTGCGTGTAATTTCGTCAAACCAGTCAGTATCGCCGTTATAGATGTAGTTGCTCAGTTCTGGACGGTAAGTGTTTATCACATCCTTGAATTGTGATGTTGTGAGAGGCTTTGCCCTATGGGCCACGGAGGAAACGGTCAGCTGTCCATCGTAGGTGACCTCCGTCTGTCCGGCTTTTGCACGCTTTGTTGTTACGATGATGACACCATTTGTTCCGCGTGTACCATAAATAGCGGCTGCGCTACCATCCTTAAGAACGTCTACCGACTCGACATCCTCAAAATTCACATTTCGAATGTCAGCTCCTACAACTCCATCAATAATCACTAATGGCCCCTGTCCTGCCGAAAGAGTATTGGTTCCTCTAAGGAGTACCTCGTAAGAAGCGGTTGGGTCAGCACCATTAGGATTGACAATTGACAATCCAGCCACCTTACCCTGGAGTAACCCCATGGCATTGGTGAAAGTACCGACATTCATATCGTCACGACCAATAGTTGCCACCGATCCTGTTATCTCTTTCTTTGTTGCGGTGCCATAACCAATAACAACGACTTCATCCAGATTCTCGTTGTCAGGTTCCATGGATACGGATAGCTGGCTTCCTGTTACTTTTCTTTCTGCAGTCTTGAAACCTATGAAAGAGAAAAGTAAGGTCTGGCCGTTGTTCGCCTTTATCGAGTAATTGCCATCCATATCGGTGACAGTACCTACACCGGTAGGACCGTTCTTAATGGTCACGGTCACTCCACCTAGGGGATCCCCATTCTCGTCTTTAACAGTTCCATTCACATTTTGCGCAAAGACTTGGGTCGCACACAGGTTTAAACAGAATAGCATCAATAAGGCAATCAAATACCGAAAAGAAGATGCCTTTTTGTGGAATACATCGATTTTCATAAAATTGGGTTTATAGTTCTTGTTTTAGATTCTATCGTTTCTTTTATTCATGAGACAGAGGAATCACTCATCTCATTGGTTGCCAGCCGCAACAATTAAGCTAAGACCGACAATAAAGAAGATGAACATCAAAGTAAGTAGGCGATTTACAACTTTACCGGCACCACGGAATTCTTTCCATACAAACACGCCCCACAAAGCTGCTATCATTGGTGCGCCTTGACCTAAAGCATAGGATATTGCGGCACCAGCCTTGCCAGCGGCAATATAGCTGAACAAAGTGCCCAGTCCCCAGATTACACCACCCAGCATTCCTACCAAATGGGTCTTAGCGCTTCCCTGGAAATATTCTTTATAGTTCGTTGGTTTCCCATCAACAGGATGGCGCATCAGAATTGTATTGAAGACAAAGTTACTGAGCAGGACTCCAATAGAGAAAATAAAGAATGCTGTGTAAGGCGTTGCCTTTCCGACAGCAGGATGTACGAAGTTGTCAAGATCCATGGCTGCTGCAACAAAGCGATAGAAGAAAGCCATCAATACACCTGAAATAACAGCAAGCATTATTCCCTTACTACTCCTACTTCTGTCCGTAGCAGTATCACTACCTTTCTTTGCAGAGCTTATTCCATTGAAAATAAGGGCAATAACGATGAACGCAACTCCAAGGAATAGCAATACAGGATCTCCCTTGGGTGAGCCAAAGTAGTTCACAAAAACCCCAATTACTAATGCAAGGCCAACGCCAAGAGGGAATGCTACAGACATGCCAGCCAGGCTAGTCGAAGCCGACAAAAGAATGTTAGATCCATTGAAAACAACTCCACCAACCAGGATAGAGATAACAGACGCAACTGATACCTGGGCAATATCCTCCAAAAAACTGCGGCCCCTCTCACCAAAACTACCAAGTGTCAGGGCCATTATCAGGGCAAATATTACCATTCCGATGACATAATCCCAATAGAACAACTCATATCGCCAGGATTTAGCAGCGAGTTTTTGCGAGTTTCCCCAGGATCCCCAGCAAAGCATAGTGATGAGACAGAGCACTATGGCTAAAGTGTAACTATTTACAATAAACATATTTTTATATTTTAAGGTGAGAAATTTACATTTCACTAAGATGCGGCATTGATATTTGTGCTCCTGCTTTAGTGACAGAGATAGAAGAAGCTTTGTTGGCAAAGGTCAAAGCTGATCGTTTGTCTGATCCGTTGATTAGCGCGGCACATAAAGCTCCGCAAAATGTATCACCGGCTGCAGTAGTATCAACCGCTTTAACTTTAAAGGCTGGAATCAAAGTAGGCTTGCCTTCAATCGAAGCAATGGCGCCTTTTGATCCTATCGTGATAATTACGTCTTTCACCCCAGTCTTCTGAATGATGCCAATGGCCTGCATTGCAGTGCTCGTGTCTGTAATCTCGCAGCCCGAGATAGCAGAAGCCTCTGTCTCATTTGGAATCAGCAGATCTACGTTTTGTAGTAATTCTTGTGGAAGTTGTCTTTTGGGAGCAGGAGCAGGGTTAAGAACAACGTAGCAATCATGAGATTTTGCTAATCTAGCAGCCGCTACAAGAGCATTTACAGGGGTCTCTAATTGCATCAAAACGATGGAGGCACTGGTGAAAGCATCTTCTGCCTTTTCTATATCCTCTACGGTTAAGTCGAAGTTCGCTCCCGAGTTTACTACGATGCTATTCTCGCCACCATCTACAGTTGTGATTAGTGCCACCCCTGACGGCTTATTGGGAGATGTGTATAGATGGCTTACGTCAATCCCTTCTTTGATAAGATGGGCTACCGTCGCCTTGCCAAATTCATCAGAGCCGACTTTCCCTACAAAAGTGGTAGAAACTCCAAGTCTGGCAGCAGCTACTGCTTGATTGGCTCCTTTTCCACCGAAATTTGTCATGAAGCCGTCACCAATGACTGTTTCTCCCGGCTGTGGGAAGTGTGGAGCATGGATTACCAAGTCGGTATTTGCACTTCCTACTACGATAAGTTTTCCTTTGTTTATTCTTTCCATATAGTTTTTGGTTTTGAAACTATTTTTTGGTTTTAGTTAGGATTCATTTGCAAAGTAAAGAAAATTGTTGTTTGCTTTTAAATCTAAGTCTTTCAATTTTGTCGCAAAAAAAATTTTTTTTTAATTTTGTTGCCAAAAAACAACGAAAATATGAAACGAGGGACACTTTCTGAATTATCGCGTTTGACTGGATTCTCAAAAACTACCATATCAAGAATTCTCAATGGAAAAGCCGATGAATACAGGGTTTCTGACACTACTCAGAGAATGGTAATGTCTATCTATAAACTGATCAGTGAAGACGTGGATGAGACCGCACAACGTTTGCGCAACGATTCTAATAAGACGATAGGTTTAGCAGTACCTTCAATAAGCAATCCTTTTTTTGCAAATTTATCGGCTTCTATTATTGCGGAGGCAAGAAAGTACAATTACTCTGTTTCTATTTTTGATACTCAAGAGAACGGAACCACAGAATTAGAAGCTCTATACGAAATGAGGCACAGGAAAGTTGATGGAATAGTGATTGTACCTTGCGGTGGGAGAACTCAAGAATTGGAGGAGATGCAAAAGCACATTCCAGTAATTCTTGTGGACAGATACTTCAAGAAATCGAAATTGCCTTATATTTCAACAAACAACTTCGATGGGGGATATATGGCAATGAAAGAGTTGATCAAAGGGGGGCACCGCAACATTCTCTGCATAGAAGGTCCTTCGATTTCAATAACAACGAAAGAAAGGGAACGGGGATGCAAGGCAGCCGTCAAAGAGCTAGGCAAGAACTGTAATATTTATTTCCGTGGCAACGAGTTCTCTATCGATAACGGATATCTGCAGACCCGCCTGTTGAAATTGCTAGATCCGCAGCCTACAGCTATTTTTGCCATGAGCAATACCATTCTTCTAGGCTCTTTGCAGGCGCTCAAGGAATTTGGTCTGGGCATTGCTGAAGATATATCTATTATTTCATTCGATAATCTTAGGTATCTTGACTATTTTGATCCACCCATCACACGTATCGCACAACCATTGAAGGGGATTGGCCAATCGGCTGTAAAAATATTGATTGGAAGTATTGAGAATGGTAGAGAGATACACTCGCAAATTTTGATGTCACCTACTCTCATAAAGGGTAAATCCATAAAAAAGCTTCTGAAACTCTAATAGAGTAACTACAAGAAATAATCCATAGTATAAATAAAAAATCAAAGCATTTGAGTCAAAACAAATGAACATTAATTCCGCAACTAAGCGTATATTTTGTTTTTAATATTTTTTATAAGCCTTTAAGGGACAATAAGTTTCTCAGAGTTTTGCCATTTGCAGAATTTTCACTAACTTTATGGTGCAAAAACAAATCAAGCAAAAATCTTAATGGCATGGCAAAGTTAGCAATAAAATACGATAACATCATCCCCTACTACCACCATCCTGAAAAAGTACATGGGCACCGCACCCGGCGCAAAAATTCCCTGTTAAGACACTAATGCCAGAGGGCTGAAGGAACTGCGCACAATGAGTATAGCCTATACTAGCCAGAACGGCAGCGTCTATGCGCATGACCCGCCATGAGGCTCAATTCCCTGCTGCTTGACATGACCCTGCTGCTTGATCTTCTGAAAAAAGGTCAGGGCATTGACGTGGACTTTGACAACGAGTTCATCCCAGCCGAGAAAAGTGACGCATTGTATTCCTACAAGAAGAAACGGGGCTACTTCTCTGGAGTGATGACTTCCGGTCCGCTGTTAATCGGCATCGAGAACAGGCAGGGCAACTCAAATGTCAAGTTTGAGCAAGTGGAGGAACTGACACGCATATTGGGCAATGTTGAGGCTCATTGGCTATACATACGCATGTTCCGTGCCGATTGCGGATCGTTCATCAAGGAACTTGTCGAGGTGCTCTCCCTGCGGACAGAGATGTTCTACCTCTGTGCCAGCAGTTGTGCGGACCCCAGACGGATGTATGAACAGTGTACGGAATGGCGCCCTACGACAGTAAACAGTCAGGAAAAGGACGTCGCCTTATTTGAGTTTACCGATTTCCTTTCCAACTGGTATTTTCGGCTTGTAGTGCAGCGCACCAAGATGGATACGGGGAGGGGGGAGCTGTTTCTGCCAGGCATGGAATACATCTACCGCGCCATACTGACCAACGACCATATAATAGTACCGAAGAACAGATTATAGACAAGTACAACCAACGAGGCGCAAGCGAGAAGAACTTCGACATGCAGAATAACGACTTCGGATGGCCCATCTTCCCTTCTCAACCATGGAGGACAATACGGTGTTCCTGCTCTTTACTGCCATGCTGAAGAATTTCTATCAGTACTTGTTGTCCAAGGTCAGCGCCATCTTCCCAGATATAGACATGAAAAGCCGTCTGAAGCGCTTTGTCTTTGCCTTTATCGTCGTCCCGGCGAAATGAGTCCGTGTCGCAAGACAATGGACTCTGAATATCTACACGAAAATCAGATGGCTGCACTATTGGCCCATATTCAACAACAGTTACGGATGAGTTAAAGCGTTTTAGTGGGCTTTCCATTTATATCTCCGATTTTGGGGAAAGGGGGCGCTATGCGCTCATGCAACTGATCAGGGTGAAAAAGTGGGTCCAATCAAGAAGAAATGCGTTCACGGCGATTCCGGGTGCAAGGCCCTAAACTTTTTGATAGGGTTGCGGAATTGAGGCTCCAGTCGTATACATCACTGCCGCTGTTTACGGCCATTTGATCCATCATAGACATATATTGCCGGGCGTTGAGCAATCGTGGCATCTTGTAGACATTCTGCCAGCCCACGTATCCATCATAAGATACCTGCACTTTTCCCTGCTTGCCTTGCTTAGTGGTGATCATGATTACGCCATTGGCAGCTCTTGCTCCATAGATTGCACACGAGGCAGCATCCTTCAACACATCAATGCGCTCTATGTCTGCAGGATTCAGCGTATTGATATCTCCACCAGCCACACCGTCAATAATATATAAAGGAGTGGTAGAACTGTTGGTTCCCGCACCACGGATGTTGATGTTGTAGCTGTCGCCAGGCTGACCAGACGCAGCTGCTATATTCACACCTGGACTAAGGCTCTGCAGGGCACCCAACACCTGGGTGTTGTTCATTTTCTGTATATCATCTCCCTTCACCTCAACCGTGGCTCCTGTCACCAGTTTTTTCTTCTGAATGCCATAGCCCACCACAACAACTTCTTCGAGAGACTTGTCGTCTGTAGAGAGTTTGATATCCAAAGAGTTTCTTCTGCCCACGACCACCTCCTGGGTCTTGTAGCCCACGTAGGTGACAATAAGTGTAGCTCCCTCACTAACGCGGAGCGTGAAGTTTCCGTCGAAGTCGGTTACTGTAGCATTTTGTGGATTACTTTTCTCCTTAATGGTGGCGCCGATGATTGGTCCTTCGGCATCCGCCACATGTCCCTGCACTGTGCGTTGTGATTGCTGAGCAACGTGCAGTGTACTCTGTCTCCCAAGCTGTCCTGCATGTAAGGACAAGCATGGTGCCGTGAAGGCCCCTGCAATGAGCAGTGACTTGAATAGCAATTGATTCATATTGATAATAATGCAAGTTTGTAGATGATTGTTACTGATTTCTTGTTTTCTCCAATATAAACTGGTAGAGAATGTGCTGTGCGGGATTGCCCATATCTCCGTGGTTGTGACCTCCTATCTCATAGAGCCGAACGTCGGGGTGCCCCACAAGCTTGAGCATGCGCCACATGTAGGCATTCTCCTCGTAGCGGCCGAAAAGTTCCATCTCACGATCGCCCGTAATCAAGACGATGGGCGGGGCATCCTTACGCACATGGTAGAGCGGAGCGTACGGGTCCACTATAGCCTGCAGTGGGCCAATTCCTTTCATCTGCCTGTAGGAGAAATGACTGATCATCTGTCCACTGAAAGGCACCAGCCCCATAATACTGTCAGCATCAATGCCATAGTGTGCAAGATACTTCTTGTCAAGGCCTTCCATGGCTGTGATGTAACCGCCTGCCGAATGTCCCGAGACGAAGATTTCATGAGGGTTGCCGCCAAAGCGCTGGATATTCTTGAATGTCCAGGCTATGGCTGCTGCTGCATCATCGAGCGTGCTGTCTACTGTAACGTTAGGTAGCAGGCGGTAGTTGACAGCCACAAGCACAATTCCCTTCTGCTTCATCAGCCAGGGAAAATCCTTGTTGCCTTGAGTGAGTCCTCCACCATGGAACCATACTACTACAGGCCGGTCGCTCAGTTCTTCCGAATAGTAGATGTCGAGCTTACATCTTTCCTTGGCGTAAGGATCGCCTGAGAGTGTGTAGCTCAAATCCTTTACTACTTTGTAGCTTGCTTTCTCATAGTCTGCCGGCTTTTGGGCATAGCCTGCGAATGACAACAAGACACCAAGTAAGATAAATGCGAATTGTTTCATTTGTCTATTGTTTTATATACGAATTCTACCATTGGTCTTTGGTTCATTAATCAAAGGGCCCGATTCGACAAACTTATAAAATCATAACATAAGATACAAAATGCTACAATTTAAGTTGCCTTCCTGTTTCAACCTTGCTGGTTGCAATCCTGTTCGTAACGAAGCGGGATTGCAGAGCCGTCAAGT
>Ga0256404_1005937_pt1 | contig 20851 bp, 24 predicted proteins | sample RumenRJG_01DNA_FD_185990 | JGI IMG/M metagenome (GOLD analysis project Ga0256404, IMG submission 185990) | Bovine rumen microbial communities from Lethbridge, Alberta, Canada - RJG_01 | ecosystem: Host-associated > Mammals > Digestive system > Stomach > Rumen | place: Canada: Alberta | collected...
TTTTTCTCCTTTTTTTATCTATATAACAGTATTTTTACATTGTGATTTTATCATATAAAGACTTAAACACAAGTATTTTAAGCGTTTTATGTGTAAAACTTAATATTTTATTTTACAAAAAAACAATATAGTTTGTATGCTATAAAGCAAAATACAAAAAAATAAACCTATTAATGCGATTATATCTAATTTAAATATTTTACAAACTGCTTTTAATTCTGGCATACTAAAGCTATCCCCTGTGTAAAATTCTATATTTATCTAATAAAACTTGAATGCATTGCAATTTGCAAGTTTATAATTAATGTGTTAAACTCTAACTTAAAAAAGATAGGAGAATATTGTGAAGGAATTTCAATTAAAAAATGGTATAAAATCTATATATAAACAAAATAAAAATACCCCAAGAATTGCATTATCTTTGAACATTGCAATAAATACTCCCGAAAAAACTGCGGGGACATATTCTCTGATGAACAGACTATTTTTACAAGGAACAGAAAAAAGAACATCTGAAGAATTAGCCCTTGAACTTGAATCAAATGCTATTGAGGTTTCTTGTGATATGAAACAAGATTATTTAAGGTTTAGAGTTGTATGCTTAAATGAAGATATAGAACATGCTCTTGAAATTGTAAGTGATATTATTCTTAATTCTACATTTAAAGAATTTGATAAAGAAAAAACAAAACTCGAAGGTGAAATTCCTGCTGAACTTGATTCTGCAAGAACAAAAGCTATGGATAATTTTGTAAAAACTTTATTTAAAAATCATTATTATGGTAACACATATACAAATATATTAGAAAATCTTCCAAATGTTACAAAAGAAGATGTTATTTCATCTTATAAAAATATTTTAAAATCAGGACAAAAAATTCTTGCTATCGTTGGAGATATTGATTTCGATGTAATAGAAGATTTGCTGAATAAGTATCTGGGAAATATTCCTAATGATGATGTTAAACAACAGGAAATATCTGTTCCTATATTAGAAAAAAGTGAAGTTGTAGAAATTATTAAACCTGATGCAAATCAAGCACAGATATTTCAAGGTTGGCTTGTTCCGACATATACAAGTGAAGAATATCCTGCATTTTTAGTTTTGAATACAATTTTAGGTGCTAGTGGGCTATCTTCAAGATTATTCTGCGAATTAAGAGATAAAAAAGGTCTTGCATACACTGTTAGAAGTTCTTATGACACTTATGCAGTTTGTGCAGATTTTAATATATATATAGGAACAGAGCCAAAAAATATTCAAACTTCTTTAGATGGATTTATGGAAGAAATCCAAAAAATAAAAGATGTTTTAGTTGAAGAAGATGAATTATCTAATGCGAAAAATAATTATATAGGTAAATTACAATTTATAACTGAAACTAATGCTCAACAGGCAAATTTTTTAGCATACCGTGCAATGTGCGGTTTGGGCTTTAAGGCAAAAGAAGAATTGATAAAAAAAGTTAAATCCGTAACATCTGAGCAAATTCAAAATGTTGCCGGAAAGTATTTAAATGATATTTCTGTAATTTCTATATTAAAACCATAGTTAAAATTTTATTGTAATAATATAAGAAATCAAAAGGGCTATCATTTTTTGATAACCCTTTTGATTTGCTATTATAATTTTTTATTAACCACGAAGTTTTAATTTCTTGATTAAATCTCTGTATCCGTCCAAATTTTTATCCTTCAAGTAAGCCAAAAGTCTTTTTCTTTTACCTACCATCATTAATAAACCTTTCTTTGCAGAAAAATCTTTTTTATTTGATTTCATGTGCTCAGTTAATTCAGTAATCTTTTTACTAAGCATGGCTATTTGAACTTCTGCAGAACCGGTATCTTTTTCGTTTGAACCATATTTCTTTACTAATTTTTGTTTATCTTGTAAGTTTATTGACATATTATTTTCCTTCTTTAATTCGTATTTCTACTTTAATAATAATATATCAAAAAAAAAAATCAATAATTATTTTAAAATTAAGAAACACAATCAAGCATTTGAATTCTGCTTGCTCTTACAAAATCATCAGTACGAGATTGAAGAAGCATCAATTTCAAATCTTGTGCAGAACGGCTGTCAGAATATCTATTTTTTGCTTTATTATATCTCATTTTAAAATCTGTATAATTTAATTCAGTTTCATTATGTTTTCTGAATTCTCTTTCTTCCATTGTAAATAAATGTCTTGCTTTATTGCATGCACGTTGTTGAGCATATAAATCTTGTCTTGCAGTTTCAACTTGATCAAACAAGCTTTTTCTTTTTGCTGCAAGTTCTTCTTTCATTTCTTGAAGCTTTTCTTTACCAGGATTTTTAGCATCTTTTTTATCTTGTGGATTTGTAAATAATCTTAAATCAACTGCCATTTTATATGCCCCTCATGCTCTCGTACCTATATAAAGTTTTTTTTTAATGAAAAATTGCTATTTTTCCATATTTTATGTTAACATTTGTTTATGATTGATAGATATTGTTTAGAAAACATGAAGCATATTTGGGAGCTTAATTCGAAATTTAAATATTACTTAGATGTTGAATTAGCAGTGTGTGAGGCATATAAAGATTTGGGTAAAATACCCGATGAAGATTACAAATATATTAAAAAACATGCATCTTTTAATGTAGATAGAATTAGTGAAATTGAAACTAAAGTGCATCATGATGTAATTGCATTTATAACAAATGTTAATGAAACTGTCGGGGATAAATCAAAATATATTCATAACGGACTAACAAGCTCTGATGTTATTGATACTGCCTTGTCGTTGCAATTAAGAGATGCATCGGCAATTATAAAGCAGGATTTTGAAAAGATTTTAAAAACAATTATGACATTGGCAAAAAAGTATAAAAATACTATTTGCATTGGTCGTTCTCATGGTATACATGCTGAGGTTACAACATTTGGAATAAAAATGCTTAATATGTATGATTGTTTTGAGCGTGCATACAAAAACTTTTCTTATATTTCAGAAAATATACAGCTTGGTATGATTTCAGGCCCTGTTGGTACATACAGTAATGTGCCTATAGAACTTGAAAGGTTAGTTTGTGAAAAACTTGGTTTAACTCCTGCAAGAATATCAACTCAAATTATAGCAAGAGATAATCTTTCAAGATATATGAATGAACTTGCAGTTATTGCAAGTATAATAGAGCAGTGTGCTACTGAATTTAGAAATTTACAAAGAACGGAAATATTTGAAGTACAAGAATTTTTTGATACAGAGCAAAAGGGCTCATCTGCAATGCCTCACAAACGAAATCCTGTTTTGTGTGAAAATTTATGCGGTCTTGCAAGAGTTGTTAGAAGTAATTCTCAAACTGCTATGCAGAATATAGTTTTATGGCATGAAAGAGATATTTCACATAGTTCTGCTGAAAGAATAATTTTACCTGACAGCACTATTCTTATTGATTTTATGTTGAATAGATTTAATGATGTACTTTCAAATCTTGTTATTTATGAAAAAAATATGTTGAAAAATACAAAACTTTACGGTGGTATTGTGTATTCACAAAAAGTTATGTTAAAGCTTATAGAAGCAGGACTTACGAGAGAACAGGCATATCAATCAGTTCAAAAAAATGCACTTGCAGCAATTGACAATAACGGTTCTTTTGAACAAAATTTGTTGAATGATAAGGATATTATGGATGTATTATCTAAAAAACAAATAATTTCATGCTTTGATGAAAATGAATATTTAAAGAATGTTGATGCTATATTTGCAAAATTTAAAATATAGTTATAAAATGAGAATATTATTTGAAAAAAAACTTACAGGTATATATATGAATAATTTAAAAATAGAATCAGTAAAAGAATATTTTAAATCTACATCATTTAAAAATGTAATATTCTTTTTAATTTTTACTGTAATTTTAACCTTTATTATATCTTCTCAGAATTTTTTATTTCAGCAAATAGTTGAAAATGGAATAAGTCGAAAAGATATTATTGCTCAAAAAACAATAGAAGTTGAAGATACAAGAAGAACTGAACAGCGAAAAAAAGAAGTTGCACAAAAGGTTGAGCCGATATTAACTCCTACAGAGGATGGATTTATTAAAAATAATCTTTCTTCATTACAAAGTTCTATTATTAAAATTAGAGAGAAAGATACTTCTATTGCAACAAAAATGGAAGAAATGGGAATGTTATTTGATACGGATAATAAAAGTCAGTATTTAATAACATATTTGATAAATACTTCGGAGGATGATTTAAAAAACTTGTTTGATAAAGCAAATTTGACTTTATTAAATGTACTTAGTGTAGGAATTGGTGAAAAAGATACAGAAGGTAATGTATTAGATAATTTAATAAAAAATAATATGGCACCTGAAACATCAAGAAATCAATCTAATGTAATAACAAAATTATTAGAACAAATAATAGTTCCAAATCTTGTTGTGGATGAAAATGCAACAGAAATAGCACGTAAAAACGCTCAAAATTCGGTAAAACCGTATGAAGTAACTTTCAAAAAGGGTGATAAAATTTTATTTGAGGGTGAGCCGGTAACAAAATTAAAGCGAGATGCTTTGAGGCAAGCAGGTTATAACCTTGTTGAAATTAATTTTAGCGGTTTAATTGGAGTATTTTTTGTTATAGCTTTTACTGTTATTACATTTTTGTTGTATAAAGAAGAATTTGAAAAAAATTTGGATAATAACCGGCTTGCAATTGTTGGTTTGATGTCTATAGTATTATCAATTGTAGCAATAGTTCTTCCTACGGGTTTTTCACCTTATGTATTGCCTTTTCCTGCTTTTGTAGCAATTGTTTCAATATTTACAAATCCCCGTATCGGTTTTGTTTCATCAACGTTGCTTTTGTCTGTGTTGACATTAGGTATGCACTATGACATACAGTTTTTGACTGCGTTTACTTTATTGAATCTTGTATCATCCATATTTATGGCAAAAGTAAATTTAACAAGCAGATTTGATTTAATAAAAACCGGCTTTTATATAGCTTTGTGCGGTCTAATATTTGTAACAAGTATTTATTTGCTTGAAAAATTTTTATTGGATATAGAAAATATAATTATAGTAAGAGATGCAGGTTTTGTATTCATTAACGGAATTTTAAGCAGTATGTTAGAACTTGGCATATTACCATTAATAGAAAATGCATTTAAAATAGTTACACCATACGGTCTTGTAGAACTTACTGACCATAATCAGCCGTTATTAAGACGTTTACAAATGGAAGCTCCTGGAACATATCACCATAGTATAATGGTTGCAAACCTTTGTGAAGCTGCTGCAGAAGTTGTTGGTGCTAACCCTATTCTTGCAAAAGTAGGTGCATATTATCATGATATTGGTAAATTAAAAAGACCTTTGTTTTTTATTGAAAATCAATCTCAATTTGGAGTAGAAAATCCGCATAAAAAATTAAATTCAAGATTAAGTAAAATGGTTATAACTTCTCATACAAAAGACGGTGTAGAGGAAGCTAAAAAAGCGAAATTACCACCGATAATAAATGATTTTATCTTGCAACATCATGGTGAAAGTCTTGTAAGTTATTTTTATAATCAGGCAATAAAAGAAGAAGGTGCTGAAAATGTTAAGAAAGAACAGTTCAGATATTCAGGACCAAAGCCACAATCAAAAGAAGTTGCCATACTTATGATAGCAGATGCAGTTGAAGCTGCTGTAAGAGCTGCAAAAGCTGAAACTCAAGAAGAAATTGAAAATATTATAAAAAAAATTGTGGATGATAGAATAAATGATGATCAGCTTTCTGATTGTCCTTTAACACTTGCTGATTTAAAGAAAATTACAACTACGTTTACAAGGATATTAAGAGGAAATCAGCATGATAGAATAAAATATCATGAAGATATGGTTGATGAATTAGATAAATCAAAAATCGTACTTCCAAATAATATACATATTTTGGATGAAAATAACAAAGGTAAAATTAATAATGATAAAACCAACAATTAACATTTTCAGCGAAAATATATACGAAAATTGGCAAGTTGATGAAGCAAAGCTTATTTCAATCGGCAGAAAAATTTTCGAGTATTATTTGGCTCGTAGTGATATATATGAAGCTTCGTGTCTAAATGGTTATGAGTATAATACAATATCATTTGATATTTTGTATTGTGATGGTGCAAAAACTCACCAAATTAACAAAGAATACAGAGATAAAGATTATGTTGCAGATATAATAACTTTTGCTATATTTGCAGATGCTGAAGCAGATGAAAGATTTATATTTGATGATGAAATAAATCTTGGTGAAATAATACTTGCCCTTGATAAAATAACCGAAAGTGCAAAAGAAAAAGGTGTTAGTAAGGAATATGAACTTTGTTTCCTTTTAGCACATGGAATAATGCATTTATTAGGGTTTGACCACCAAACAGAAGAAGATTATAATTTTGTAGTGGAAGCACAAAAAAATGCATTGAATAAAGTTAAGGATTTAAATGTCTAAATATAAAAAAACAGGTTTTTTTAATTCATTTAAAAATGCAGGCAGAGGTATTCGTCTGTCTATAAAAAGTGAGAAAAATGTCCGATTTCATATATTCGCTGCATTTCTTGTAATTATATTTGCTTTTTTATTAAAAATGAGTATTGCAAAAATATGTATACTTATTCTTGCAATATCTAATGTTTTTGTGGCTGAATTTATTAATACAAGTTTAGAATATGGACTGGATGCCGTATTCCATAACAGATATTCACGTCTTGTTGGTATGGCAAAAGATATTTCAGCCGGAGCAGTTATAATTGCATCAATCTTTAGTGCTATAATTGGCTTTTTATTATTTGGAAGTGAAATTATCAAACTTTTAAATGATTCTAAACTGTTGCAAAATTTATAACTTCAGGTGGTGTTTGCAATTCGTAAAACATTTTTGCAGCAGTTTGAAATTCTTTCGCATTTGCACTTACATAGAATTCTTCAATACCACCATTATCATTTAATAAATTTTGTTTTTCCAAATCTTGTTTTATAAAATTTGCAAAATATAATGCAGGATCAATAAAAGTTTCTTTTGGTACAAATTTAGATAATATATTCAGTAAAAACGGATAATGTGTACAACCCAATACAATTTTATCCGGCTTATTTTTCATCATCCTTTCTAAATTTTCTTTAACAAGTTCTATACTTAAATCATCGTCTTGTTTATTGTTTTCAACAATTTGAACCCAACCGGGACAAGACATTTCAAAAACTTCAATATTAGGATTATATTTTTGTATTTCTCGTGTATATGTATTTGTTGAAACTGTTGCCGATGTTGCAAAAACACCAAGTTTTGTTAAATCCATTTTTGATATAATTTTTGCACAGGATTGTATTATCGGATAAATTGTATAATCATATTTATCTTTATATACATCATATACATTTGCAGAGGTTGTATTGCAAGCCATTACAACTGCTTTTGATTTTTTATATTTAAAAAATTCAAAAATATCAGATGTTATTTCAATCAATTGCTCTTTTGTTTTTTGACCGTAAGGAGAATTTTTTAAATCTCCAAAATATACAAAATTCTCATCAGGTAAAATAGATTTCAATTTGTTATAAACTGTTAATCCACCTACACCTGAATCAAAAACTGCAATAGGATTATTTTTATTTTTTATACTGTTCTTTATAATAATTCATTATCCCTTCTGCTATTGCTTTTGCTGTAGCTTGTTGACGACTTTCAGATACTAATTCAGCCCTTTCTCCTTCGTTTGAAATAAACCCTATTTCTACAAGTATAGCTGGCATTGTAGTATGATTTATAACATAAAATTTTGATTTTAGCAAACCTCTGTCCGGAGAGTTTATATACTTTTTCATTGAATTTTGAACTAGTTTACCAAGTGGTATACTGTAATCGTGATAATAGTGAGTTTCTATACCTGTTGCGGATGTTCCTTGTGATGAATTAACATGAATACTTACAAATATATCAGGTTTTATTTCTTCTGCAAAAACGACTCTATCTTCTAATGATACCGTTTTGTCTTCATCTCGTGTCATATACACTTTATATCCGTTAGAACGTAATATTGCTGCGGTTTTGAGAGAAACAGAGGTATTAATATCTTTTTCATTTATACCTGAGCGTATAGCTCCGTAGTCAATTCCACCATGTCCGGGATCTAAAACAACGACTTTATCGTTATTCTTGCGTGATGATTTAGGTACAAATATTTTTGTTTCATCATCAGTTTTGTAGTTTTTATTTTTATTAATAACAGGTATATCACTTATTGTATCTGATTTTATTGATTTAGTCGGATTTTTAATTTCAAGCTTTATAGTTCTTGAATCTGCACCTGCATAAACTTTTATTTCATCTGTTGCTGTTATTGGTAATGTATATCTTAATCCGGTTTTTGGCATTAAGTATATTTTGGAATCAGACATTTCAGTGTTACTTATTATAGATTTAAAATATCTGTCATTATATTGTTCAACATTAAATAAGTAAAGTGTTAATTTATTATTTGTTCTGGTTACTGAATATATAACAGGTTTTGAAAAATAAAAATTCATACCATAATTTTGTTCATTTGTTTTAACAAATCTTACATTTGTTAAATTGGTAGATATATTAGTTAACTTATCATGGCTTAGAGTTTCTTTATCTGCTATAAGAACTGTTTGACCATCCATTGAATAAATAGGTATATAATTGTCAGGATTTTGAGTTGTTATAACTACTCTTGCTTTATTAGCTTCAAATTGACCTATACGAATTGTATCTGTTCCGTATTTGAAAATTTTAGACCTTAATTCAGGTTTAGAATATGTACAAGGTAAGTCAAAAACTAAACGACCGGGATTTGTTAATATCATCGGCTTTTCTAAAGAAAATGAACCTATTCCGCTTAATAAAATACCGTTACTTTTTGCAGATACACCTGTTAAATAGTATTTTGATTTTATATTAAAATTCTTTTTTTCAACTGTTACATCTGCATTTTGATAGACACTTCTAACACTTATTGGTACAGTTGAATTGTTTAATGCCTGATTAATTTGCATTTCATTTTTGGTTGAATTTGAACTGTTTGATGTAAGCGGCTTTTCTAAATATTTTATATCTTGCTGCAGCATTGATACTGATGAAAAGTAATCATCTTTATCAAAACTGTTATCTCTATATGAAAGACGCATATAATTTGCCAAAGAACATATTTCGTTATTTAGTGCAATAAAAATTCCTTCATTTAAATTGTAAATTTTAAAATTTCTGGTGTCATAATTTTCAGATAGATAAAGAACAATTCTCACTACATTTGGAGTGTTCTGCATAACATCAATTTCTTTTAAATCTTTGCCTGATAAAACTTTGAATTTGCTTCCCTTAATGTTTAATACTGTGTCAGGTAAATCAAAATATATCCTTTTGGGATTTAAAAGCTTTGAGGGTTTTATGTTTAATTGTGCAATATCTTTTGAATTTGTTGTTATATACACCATATTAGCTGACGTGTCGTAATTTACAGACATAAGCTTATTAGCCGCAAATACTTTCTGCGGAACAATAAAGAACATTAATATTAATAATATCGAAAGCAAAAGCTTTTTCATCAACTAATCCTCTTTTTATATTTTATCACTATTTTTTAATTATGAAAAATAGTTGACCTTTCTTAAAAAAAAATGTATTATTCTATCAGGGAGAAATTTTGATATGTCTTTAAAACGCAGATGGTACGATAGTTATGACGAAGCAACAAATGCTTTTGAAATATTAAAAAATCTTGATAAAGATTCTAAAAAAAGATTATCTGCTGATTTAACCGAGATAATAAGACAGATAAAAGATTTTCATAAGGAAGAAGAAGAACCTGAATTAAGTATCGGAATAAAAAGAGTTATCGGCTTATATCACCAAACTGTAAATAACAGACGTTGGTACGATACAAACAGTGATTTAAAATATGTATTAAAAACTATGTCAACACTTCCAACAGAGGACTTTTTAAATATAATGGAAGGTTTGAATATTTCATTAAAGGATTAATATTTTAATCCTGTTTTGTAATATAAATAACTTAATATAAATTGTTTTTATTCATTTTTATAAAATTATACCGTAATATTTCTTGTAAGGAGAAAGTTATGGCAAGGATTATTGAAAACGAAAGCGGAAAAAGACGATTGATAAAAATGTCTTCGGATGACATTATAAGTATTGTAAAAGAATACCAAAGACATGTAAAAATCAGAAGCAGTTATGATGAGATAAGAAGTCAGCTTGAAGATTGTGTAATATTTGTTCCTGAAGATGTCTAAATCATTTAAATGAATGATGTTCATTTGACTATATACAATTATGCTAAATACGGGTAGTAATATATATACTCGGGTATAATCAAAGATGACAGAGAATTTAACTGAAAGTACAAAGGAATTAAGCATTTGTTATAACTGGTTTAGCGAAGTTTTTAACAATGGTCTTAAGGACTCTTCAAATGATTTTTTAGCCGGAGGTATGAACTGTAAGCTTGTATCTGTTGCTAAAAATATAAATCCGCTTTTTAAAGAGGATAGTTACTTTGTTACTAAAATCAGATTAGATGCTAAAAATGAAATATATATAAGATGTTCTGATAAAGCAATAAATGCAATACTTGAAAAAGGTTTAGGACATTCCGAAAGATTTTTTGAAATAAACCAGATTACAGAGCTTGAAGCAAAATTAATAACTGCTTTTAATGATGATTTTTATAATCATATAAGTCAGGTATTTCTGAAAAATGTAAATTCAAGCAGACATTCGGATATATTACATCTTACATTTTTTATATTGGATAAAGAAACTCGTTTAGGCGGAAAGATTATACTTTCGTTTCCTGCTGCAATAGTAAGTCCTGAAAGATTAGATTTAAGTACTGAAAATTTCACATTTGAGGAATTTGAAAAAAATCATATAACAGCAAATATAAGCGTGGGAACGACAAGATTTACCGTAAAAGAACTTAAATCTCTTGAAGTTGAAGATATAGTTCTGTTAGAAAACAGTAATATACAGCAAATGACTTTAAAAACGTCAACATTTGACAGTGTATTTAGGGTTACACCTAATCCTGCACTTATATTACCTATGAGTAACGATATGGAAGGAGAGGAAGATATGAGTACAAATGTATCATCTGATAATTTATGGGACAGTATTCAAATAGAATTGGGTGCTGAATTTGATAAGGTAAAAATGTCATTGGGAGAGTTAAAAACAATAAAAGAAGGACTTGTTGTTGATATAGGTTCTGTTTATAAAAATAATATATCTTTGAAAGTAGAAGATAAAACAGTTGCAACAGGTGAGTTAGTAATCATAAATGATAGATATGGTGTAAAAATAAATAAAATATTTGCAGAACAAGAAAAGCCGCAGGTTTCTGCAGAAGATGCTCAAACGGCTGTGGCTGTTCCTGTAGAACCTGAAAATACGGAAGATATTGCACCTGTTGAAGCTCCACCTCAAGAAGAACAATTTACACCTCAAGAGCAGGAGCAGGATTCTGATTTTGATTACAGTGATTTTAATTTAGATGATGAAGATATATAAGGAGAATAATAGTGGGACATTATGCAGTTAGTTTTGTAGTATATCTGATGGCAATGTTAGGATTTATTTTTATGGCATTGTTCATATATAAAAAATTTTCAATAAGTGGAATATCTAATAAGAGAAATAGCTTAATAAAAATCGAAGACGCAATGAATCTCAATGCAAGAAAAACGCTTTACGTTATTAAAACAGGTGATGAAAGGTTTTTAATTGCATCTGATGTTGATAGAACAACATTAATTTCAAAATTAGACAATGATGAAAAAATGGATATAAATAGCGAAACAATAAAGATGCCTGTTTTTGCGGAATAATTTTGTAGAAAAGGAAGAAAACGAAAATGACAAATGTATTTAATGATATAAATCCGGTAATGCAAATGCTTATAGTAATGTCTTTATTTTCGGCATTACCTTTTGCATTCAGCTGTATGACGTGTTTTTTACGGTTTGTAATAGTATTTTCAATGTTAAAAACTGCAATGGGTACACAAAGTGTTCCGCCATCGGTTGTTATTATCGGTTTGTCTATGATATTGACGTTTTATACAATGGGGCCTGTTTTCCAACAGTGTTATGAACAAGGGCAACCTGTTTATAATCAAACGAAAAATATGCTTGCTGCAATAGATAAGGGTTCAAAACCTTTAAAAGAATTTATGATGAAACAAACTCGTGAGAGTGATTTGGCTTTTTTCATAGAATTATCAGGTAATGAAAAACCGGAAAGTCCTGAAGATATTACAATTTGGCAAGTTGCACCTGCTTATATTATAAGTGAATTAAAAACAGCTTTTGAAATAGGTTTCATTATTTTTGTACCATTCATTGTCCTTGACCTTGTTGTTGCAAACGTACTTCTTGCACTTGGTATGTTTATGTTATCTCCAACAATCATTTCACTCCCGTTCAAATTATTAATATTCATTGCGGTTGATGGATGGGCATTGATTGTACAGGGCTTAGTTCAAAGTTATAATTAGGAATAATTAAAAAGGAAAAAAAATTATGGATTTATTAATGGAATATATGGCAAGAGGTTTTATAGTAATGCTGTCAATATCAATGCCTTGTGTATTGACAGCTGCCTCTATCGGTCTGGTTGTAGGTATTTTACAGGCGGTAACTCAAGTTCAAGAACAAACTATTGCCGCAGCTCCTAAAATATTTTTGGTTTTTGCAGTTATAATGCTTGGAGGTATTGGATTTACCAGAATTTTAACTAATCTTTTTACTGATGGTATGGCAATTGCTTTTAATGTTGTGCCTAAAAGTGATTCATACGTGTTACCTGCTAATTATTATAAATATACACGTCCTTTTGCCGGTGAGATGCGTGATGGTGTAAAACCTATGGATAAAGAAAAATTTAAAAAAATGACATCTGATAAACCGGGTTTTAATAGTCAAAAAGTTCAAAAAAGTTTTCAAAGGTATGAAAAAGCTCCTGCTGTAATGGAACCAAAAACTGATTTCCTTGAAACTCAAAAAATAATGAATAATACAGGAAGATAATATAGGTTATAGCTGATGGAAAGTTTTATAGTACAGCTTAATTCGATAATTCCGGGTATTTCAGCGTATATTAGCGGTGGAATGATTATTTTTGCCAGAATGATGGGGTTTATAAGATTTGCTCCTGTTACAAACAGAAAAGAAATTCCCGGAGTAGTTAAAATAGGTCTTGCTTTACTGTTGACCATAACTTTTGTTATGCTGTTAAAACCGAAACAAATTCCAGAAAACGGAGATTTGTTTTTATTAATAGTTTTAAATGCTGCTGCAGGTATGATTATTGGTTATTTAGCCAGATTAATTGTTGTAGCTATTGATGCCGGTGGTGATATGATAAATATGCAAATGGGTTTATCTTCTGCTATGGTTTTAGATCCTTCAACATCAAGCCAGGTATCAGTAGTCGGAAAGTTTTTCGGTTTATTAGCAGTAATAATTTTTATGCAAATTGGTGGGATATATTGGTTATTTCAAGCTTTTATGAGAAGCTTTGAAATTTTTCCAATTTATCAAACAACTATACCACTTGCAAAACTTGTAAATATGGATTATTTAATCAGTTTATCTTCTAATGTATTATATATGGGTTTGCAAATAGCATCTCCTGTTCTACTTGCTACACTTGGACAAGATATAATTTTAGGTGTAATTTCAAAAACTGCTCCACAAGTAAATGTTTTTCAACTTTCATTCTTATTTAAACCGGTTTTTGGAGTTGCAATATTATTATGGATTATGCCTATGCTTGTGAATATAATTAGTGATTACTTTCTATCATTTGCTCATATTATGTAAATTACCAAACATAAGGTATAAATCGATATTTAACTTTTTCCATATATTGTTTGTATTCAGGGTCTTTCAACAGATGCCTTTCTTCCGTTATTGCACGTAATATATATATCAATGTCCACATTAATGCACTGCATATATATAAGATTACTGAACCAAATCCATTAAAATCAATTAATTCTGATATAATTGCAATTGAACCAATCCACCACAAAAGAACTTTTGATACGTATGCAGGATGTCTTATAATATTGTATGGAAATATTTTAACAGTACCTCTGTTTGTTAAATTACTTGCTTTTGTAAAAAGTGCTATAGATGCAGACGTATATATAAATAATAAGAATAATGATAAAATATATAATGCCCATACTATAATTGAATTTGCATTTGTTGTTATAACTTCAAAATTAGATTCATTATGCTGCCATTCAATAAACTGTGAAGATGCAGCATTAAATGGCGGATAACACATTAAACATACGAAAATCCCAAAAAATGAAGTATCAACAGTTCTTATTCTATTTTTAAATATAACCAATTCTGTGCAATAACCGATTGAAAATATTATACAGTCAATAAAATATAAAACTTGTATCAGTAAACCATATATTACTCCACGATACCTTGCAAGATTTTCTGCAAAAACATAGTTACCATAGTTTTTTGCTTGACTTTGCAGAAAACTGTTAACATCAATAAAATTTTTATAGTTTGTTGAAATATTTTGTATGTGTTCTATAGTCCAGCATATTAATTGCGGACCAAAGAAAAATTTAATAAAAAATAGCATTAATGCTTGTGATTGTCTGTAATCAGGTGTAATTCTGTTAAGTATGTCCGAAGTTTTTTCGTTTTTCTTTATATTTAATATTTTTAAAATATAAAGTACAACATCTACATTATGTGAAATATATACAGTTTTCGGTTTTAACGTAAATAAAAAAATTGGTGCAATAAATAGATATATCAAGTACATAGTGATAGCAATATTTGTTAAGCCAATATTGCCTATTTTTTGTGTAAGTCCGTTATAAAAAGGATTGAATATGAGCAGTAAAAGTCCTATACCATATACAAATAAAGAACAGATATAGTGTTTAAGTATATCTTTATTTGTTGGAACAGGTAAATTTTCATCTACATAGCTTATATTATAGTTTTTATTAAAATCATCATTTAGTTTTTTCAATTCATCTGACATAATATGTATATTCCTTATTAAAATATATTTTTACCATAAATATGGAATAAATTTATATTTTGTGTGTGTACAATATTGTTTATATTCATCATTAGTTAGTAAATTTCTTTCTTCACTAATTGCTCTAAGAGTATATATTATTGTATAGAATATACCATACATTATTGCTCCGGATATTTTTGATAAATGAGCTGAAAATAATGTATTTTCAGGTATTGTTACAATTATAGAAATAATAAAAATCCACCATAAAGCTATACGCCCGCTGTAGATAGGATGTCTTATAATATTAAACGGAAATCTTGTAATAGTACCTCTGTTTGTTAAATTTGAACTTTTCAGCATTAGTGAAAATAGTCCGCAAAAACACGTTATTATTGCTACAAAAGCAATAATATAAAATATCCATGTGAAAAAACCGTCAGGGCTTCCTGTTGAAAATTCTTTTATACGTTCAGGATAAGGTATAATAAACTTATCAACAATATTTTTAAACGGTATGTAACAACATAAACAAGATACTATACCAAGTGGGGTTGTATCTGTATTTTTTACATCACTATAAAATATATATGAAATAAAATATAAAACTGCACTTATAAAATAAAAACCGAAAAGTAGTAAAGAAAATGCACAATTTCTAAATGCAGCTATAATTAAACTTTGTTTTATACTTGCATATTTTGAAGTATTAGCGACTATATCCAAATAAAGTAAGTTATAGTCATTATATACGTTCATTAACATATTTAAAAATGTCAATGCCATTCCAGCAGAAAGCGGAATAAAAAATAATCTTAAAAAATAAAAAGATATACCTTGTAATTCTTGCTTATCAGGCATGTAATCTGATTGTTTGAATATTATTCGCTTAAAGTAATTTATTACAACTACATTTTTTGAATTTATTATTGATACAGGACGTTTTATAAAAAAATAAAACGGTGCAAGTACAATGTATAAAATGTAGAATATAATAAAATAAAGTTTTAAAGGTATATTAAAACTGTTTTTTAAAATATCAATACACCAAGGATTAAAGCATATAAATATTAATGCAATTCCATACAAGAAAAATGATGCAAAATAGTGTGATATTATATCTTTATTTGATGCATATTCCTTTTTTATATTGTCTTTACACATAAAATTCAACCTGACAAGTATGATTATATCATAAATACTTATTTTATATCTATTTCAAATGTAACTTATAATCAGATTTGAGATTTGTAAGTAAAATACAGTAAAATCAACTGTTTAAACCATTATTTTTTTTGTGATACAGCATATAATGTTACAAAGTTGATTTTATAAATAAATTTATTAAAATTGTATAGGGAGAAAAACATGATAAAAAAACTGATATTAATTTTAATATTTACACTTTGTATTTCAGGTAGTGTCTTTGCTTACCCTACACAAAAAATTACGCCTGAAATTTCATCAGGAATGAAGCAATACAGAGCCGGTAATTATACAGGTTGTATAGAAACTTTACTTAATTATACGGAAAAACATAAAAATGAAGAAAACCAAATAGTAGCTTACTATTTAGGAATGGCATATACGCAGGCAGGTCAGAGGGATGAAGCTATAAAATATTATGAGTTAACTACAAAAATTTTTCCTAACAATGAACTTGCAAAGTATGCAAAAAAAGGAATTGCTTGTGTAAACGGAGATGAAAGCATTTGTCATCCAAAACCTGTTGTAAAGGTAGAAACAGAAAACAAAACAGAATTGGATAAGTTTGTAAAAGCACCTTATGGTAACGGGTTATCCTCTGATTTGACAAAGGAACTTGAAAGAAGAAGATTAGAAGCATTAAGAAAAAAAATAAATTCTGATGTAGAAATTAATCGTTATGAATTTAAAGATTTCAGAGATTTTTCAAAGAAAACATCTATGAAAGAGGATGGTTTACTAATCGCTTCTTCCAAACCATCTGATGCGGAAGTATTAAAAGCCATACGTGTATTAAATGATGCCGGTTTAAATAATATTGCAGGACAAGCGGAAGCATCTATGAATGCAAGGAAAAATGAGAGTATTAATAATACAAATACTAAAGATGAAAATACTGCAACAGAGGTTCAATATCAAAATAAACCGGATTTGACCGCAGATGAATACCAAAGGAAAATTCAAAAAGAAATGATGCAAGCTCAAATTGAAAGTATGGCTCAACCTAATATTAATGCTCTATTTGGTAATAGTAACAATAATAATGGGTATAATAACAATAATAATATGATGAATATGTTACCGTTTCTGATGATGTCGCAATCACAGCAAAATAATGCTAACGGAAACGGAACTGTTGATGCAAGACAGCAAGCAGCAGCACAGGAAATGATGCAGGCAATTATGCTTAATCAAATGATGCCGAATTTTAATTTTGGCTCATCAAATAACGGTGGATTTTAAAATTTTTAAAAGAAAAATAAGGATAGGTTATGAAATATAATACAACTAGATTTGGAGAAGTTGAAGGGGATGAAAATTTACTTTTCAATTTCGAAATGCCAATATTAGGATATAATGAAGAAACTCAATTTTTGCTTTTAGAAACAAAAAAGGATTCTCTATTTAAGTGGATTCAGTCAACAAAAACTCCTGAGTTGGCTTTTCCTGTTACATCTCCTGCTTTTTTCAATATTGATTATTCTTTCGAACTTCCGGAAGAAGCTGAAAATACTTTAAATGTTAAAAATGCAGAAGAACTAATTGTATTAACCATAGCTAAAATTCCTAATAACAATCCACGTTTGACAACGGTTAATTTGTTAGCACCTATAATTTTTAATGTTACAAACCATAAGGCAGGACAAGTTATTTTAAGCGGAACGGGCTTTAATGTTACACATCCGTTATTTAATGATAGTCCGGCTGTGGAAGGTGGTGAATAAATTGCTTATTCTTTCTCGTAAAAACGGTCAAAAAATTATTATAAATGATGAAATTGAAATAACAATTTTAGAGTCAAAAAACGATAATTGTAAAATTGCTATTAATGCACCCAAAGATGTAAAAATATATAGAGAAGAAGTATATTTACAAATAAAAGAAGCAAATAAGGGTAGTGAAAATGTTTCAACAGATGCGTTTGACTCACTTGAAAACTTTATGCCTAAAAAAGATATTAACATTAGTAAAAAACAAGTTATTATAAAAAAGAAATCAACAGATATTAATTAAGTATGGACTACAATCTTGCAAAGGATTATTTAACTAATTTACAGTTAGATGAATGTGAAAATTTTTTTAAACAGAATAACTGTTTTTTAGAAATAGGTTATTGTGAACTTTTAAGAGGTAAAATAAACGAAGCTAAAAGAACATTTAATATAGTCAGAAATGGTGATTTTCGTGCAAGCTGGGCATATTTATTTATCCAATTTATGCAAAACCGTATTCAAGTTATGCCCACATATTTGCAAATAAGGAATTTTTTAGAAATTGATACAGGTTTTTTAATTAAGGCACAAATGTATGAACATTTAGAAAATGTTATTAATGCTGCAGATTTGTTCTTTGAAGTTAATCCTGAAAGTTATAAATTTATATCAAGAGTTCTTCTTAATTACGATTTTGATGAAGCTGCTGAAATCTATCTTGAACGTGGTTCTTCAAGATGTTTCAATGACCCTGAACTACATTTTTTATACGGAAATTATTATCTTAAAAATAATCAAATTAAAAGTGCAAAGCATGAATTTGAAACTTGCCTTGATGTTTTAGACGGTTATTACCCTGCTATAATGATGTTAGAAAATTTGAATAATTATTAAAAAAGAGATTTTATTGCTAATAATATCAAAATTAATCCGCCTATGGTTTCCAAAAATTTTGTTGAAATCTTTTTCATACAACATCCGCTGAAATAACCGAAAAAAGCAAATATAAATGTCGTACAAGCTATAAGAAGTGCAGAGGGAAGTATTTTTGTATGCGTTAACATCAAATTAATTCCTGCACCAAATGCATCTATACTTGTTGCTGCAGCAACAAGTAACAAACACTTTAAATCAAGACATAAAGGTATTTCTTTATCATGTTCAAATGCCTCTTGTATAAACTTTATTCCTAAATATATAAATATTGCAAAAACTAAGAACTTTGAAATTGGTTCTATATATTTGTATACAGATTGTGTTGCAAAAAATCCAATTAGTGGCATTATACCTTGTGCAATACCTGTAAATACTGCAAGTGAGAAAGCATTTTTAAACTTATTATCCGTTAATACTAAACCATAAGTAAATGATACAACACAGGCATCAATAGAAAGTGCAATAGCAAGTAATATTATTGCTGTTAAACTCATTTAATTGTTACCTCTGTTTCAAAAAGACGATTCCAAGGATATGAATATTCAATATTGTATGTTTCATTTAAAAATTCAAAAACTCTTTTTTCAAATGGCTTCATTTTATCTTTTATTGTGTTGTCAGGTGTTTGTAGTTTTTGACGTACATTTGCTTGATAAGCCCAATCATCAAGAAATCTTATACATTCTAACTTTTTAAATGCGTTATCATTATATTTTTTAGCCAAAAATTTCACTTTCGCTGCACAAATTAAACTTCCTAACGTATTTGCACTCGTATTCCACGCGGAATAACCATAAAAATTGTCAGACATTTTGTTGTTTATAAATTTTTCTACAAATGCATTATCTGCTCCGTTTGCATATCTTACATCAGCTATCATAATTCTTTTGTTTACATCTGTTTCAAATTTGCCGTTATAAGGGATTGTTGTACGTTTCATTACAATTTCTCCCTGTTCGTTTATAAAATTATTAACAATAAGAGTAATATCGGAATTATCTTTATTGGTTATCTCACAGCCGGCAAGTTGTAATTGACCTTGAACAGATTTTTCTATTGATACATCTTCGTAGTTTGAAATTAAATTTTTATATTCCGGCTCTAAAAATTCAATATCTACTTTTAAATTTCCGTCTATTGCCCTTGCAAATAGTGTAAGCGGAATTTCATCTGCTCCTGTTTTTGTTATTCCGCCCATTTTTTCAAGTTCGATAGCTTCTTGTACGTTAAATCCGTATTCTGCACAGTCGTCTTTTGAAAAAATTAATGTGTCAAAAAAGCCCTCTTTTTGCCAATCTAAATAGAGTTTATTAATTTCAAAATTACGTTTTCTTGTACTCAAATAATCGTCAAGTATATCATCAGGAATTAGTCTTTCCACACAGCTTTGAATACCGTTTTTGTGGGTGTAGTATGAATAATCAAAAATCTTTTTACCGTATTTATCCCAATATGGTTTTTCTTCTTCATTTATATTGTTATTTGAAATTCTCATTATACTTGAAAAAGCATAAATTTTACAGTTCTTTTTATTTAAAATTTCTTTTAACAAATATATTCTTTTTTTTATATCTTCAAATGAGTCAGGACTTCTTCTTGAAGGGATTAATCCGCCATAAGCAATTGTATCAAGTGCTATTATTGCCTTGTCAAATTTATCTGTATTTTTTAACCAATTTAATATTTCATCAATCTTGGCTTTTTTTGTCAAATCTCCTAAATATTCTCTTGGCGGAATAAGCAGTTCTATATCATTATCAATATCGGAAATATCTTTAATCAGATTATAACATACAGGTCTGTTATCTATGGGAATAATACATATTTTCATAATATAAATATTATACATTGAAAATAAAAATAAAAAATATAAATACGCCTGATGGGATTCAAACCCATGACCTTCAGTTTCGGAAACTGACACTCTATTC
>Ga0256404_1005938_pt1 | contig 20844 bp, 16 predicted proteins | sample RumenRJG_01DNA_FD_185990 | JGI IMG/M metagenome (GOLD analysis project Ga0256404, IMG submission 185990) | Bovine rumen microbial communities from Lethbridge, Alberta, Canada - RJG_01 | ecosystem: Host-associated > Mammals > Digestive system > Stomach > Rumen | place: Canada: Alberta | collected...
CGATGCTGAGCATCGGCGCGATTACCTGCTCGCACAGCGAGAGTCCATCAATCAGGAGCTGGCCGAGCTCGAGGCGACGGGCGAGGTGCAGCCTCAGCTCGATGCGGTGCAGCTGAAGGAGCGCTTTCTGCAGGCGGAATCTATGGGCAACGCCATACTGGCGGATTTCCGCGAGGTGGAGGAGAATTTCCGTGCCCTGACCCGTCAGGTCTGCGAGGATATCATCTCGTGGACCCGCGGCAAGGGCGAGCTGCTCGAGAAGATTTTCGGCGAGAGCGATATCATCCGCCGCTCGGAGCAGGGGCAGAGCTTCCAGGCGTTCTGGGGCTTCCTGATGTCGCAGGAGCGTCAGGCGGAGTTCGACGAGCTGCTATCGGCCATAGAGTCCCGGGAGTCATTGACCCAGGTGGCAAAGGAACATCCGCTCGACGGCATGGTGAGCGAGTGGGTGCGCGGTGCGGCGGCCATACAGCAGGTGCGCGGCCAGCTGTCGGCGCGCATCCGCCACTATGTGGATGAGGATTATCTGAACGAGCAGCGCACGATATACACGCTCATCGGCCAGGTCGAGCGTCATGCCCAGGAGCTGCGTGAGGTGACGGAGGGGCGCTGCGTCGCCGCCTCGATGCTGCCGATTGATGATCCGGCGATACATGTGCAGCTGCCGTTCGAGCGGCGACTGTTCCAGCCGAAGAAGCGCATCAGGGTGAAAAGCCCGGCGCTCGAGGCTGCCGAGGCGGGCACCAGCGCCACTGGTCTGGCCGCTATGGCCGGACAGCTGGCGCGCTATGTGGATCCACAGCGCTTGCAGGCGAATATAAAGGATATGCTGCAGGAGAAGCCGGTCGTGACGCTCGCCGAGGTCATTGCGGCCCATCCGGTCGAGCAGGGGCTGGCCGAAATCCTGCAGTATATGTCGCTGGCCGCGCGGGCAGGAGAGCAGGCTTTCCAGGGGGATGAACCGGTGCCGCTGCCGTATGAGCGGGAGGGCCGGCAGATGACAGTCATATGTGAGAGCGTGCAGTATCGCCGGGAGGATTTTAAAAAGTGACAGAAGAGGGAAAACAGAGCCAGCAGGTGCAGTGTGCCTATTCGCGGGCCGCGATCGCGCTGCTGAAAGGCATCGTCAGCCGTGAGGACGATGAGGCGGTATGGCAGGAACTGCTGAAGTACCGGTCCCAGCTCAGCGATTATTTCGCCGTACTGGGGTTGCGCGTTGAGATCGATAAATTTGCAGAATACGCCTGCCTGCGTCAGATAGAGTCGGCGGCGTTGCCGACGCTCGTACCCCGCTACCAGCTCGGGTTCGGCGTGTCGCTGCTGCTCGTGGAGCTGCGACGCATGCAGGAGGAGAATGTCGGTCTCACTGCGGATGGACGGGGCGCGGAGCGGCTGCGCGTGACGCTGGATGACATGGTGGAGCGGCTCGCGCTGTTCCTGCCGCCGCAGGCGAACGAGCAGCGTCTCATGCAGCAGGTAGAGCGCTATATGAGTCAGGCTGTGAACATGGGCTTTTTGCGTCGGCCGCGCTACGGAAAGGCGCAGGAGTACGAGGTGCATCCGGCGTTGCGCAGCTTCGTCGATGCCCAGTGGCTCAGCAATTTCGATAAGAAACTGGCTGAGTACATCGCGTATGCCCGGCAGGGCCGCATCGAAAGCGATGCGGACGAAGGAATGTTCGCTGCGGAGCCGGAGGCGCAAGGGACAGCGGATCGCACGGATGGTGACCATGCCCAGCCCGCGGCTGCAGGCAGCGCGTCCGGTGATAGCGGTCAGGATGCGATTGCGGAGGCAGATGCAGACAGTACGCCTGCGGCCGGCTCTGCGGCTGATGCGGCGATGACAGAGGAGGAAGACTGATGGATTTGTTCGTCGATGGACCGGTGATGGCGGCCGTGCCGCTCGGCTACCGGCTCGAGCGCCTCGAGGTGTATAACTGGGGCACGTTCGACCAGCGGGTGTGGACGTTCACCACGGAAGGGCGGACGTCCCTGCTGACCGGCGAGGTCGGCTCGGGGAAATCCACGCTGGTCGATGCCCTGCTGACCCTGCTGGTGCCGCCGCTCCACGTCACCTACAACAAGGCTGCTGATGCGAGTGCGCGTGAGCGCAGCCTTGCCTCCTATGTGCTGGGCTACTATGGCCAGCGCAGCGTCGATGGCGGCAGCGGCCGCCCCGAGGCCCTGCGGCAGAAGGACAGCTACAGCGTCATACTGGCCGTATTCCGGGACCGCAATCTCGACCTATCCGTGACTCTGGCCCAGGTATTCTGGTTCACCGAGGAGGGGGCGACCTCGCCGCGGCGGCTGTACGTGCTGGCTCAGAAGCCGCTCTCGATCACGCGCGAGTTCTCGGATATCGGCGGCGATATGCGCGCGTTCCGCAAGCGGCTCGAGCATGACAGCTTCATCGAGACATTCGACGAATATCCGAAATACGGTGCCCGGTTCCGGCGGCTTTTCGGCCTGCGCGAGGCGAAGGCCATGGATCTGTTCCAGCAGACGGTCTCCATGAAGAAAGTCGATTCGCTGACGGATTTCGTCCGGCAGAATATGCTCGAGGAGCCTGAGGCCGAGGCGGAGATCGAGGCCATGCTGCGCCAGTACCATGACCTCGAGGCTTCGCATCAGGCCGTACAGCACGCACAGCAGCAGCAGGAACTGCTGGAGCCAATCGAGGGGCTGGCGGGTGAGTACGAGGAAGCCCGGACGCGGAGCGCGGCGGTACAGGGCATGAAGAAGATGCTGTTGTCGTGGTTCGCGGACCGGGACTACCGCATCTGCGAAGGGCAGCTGCGCCAGGCGGAGGATCATCTGGCCGGACTGGAGCAGCTGACAGCCGTCACGCAGCGCGACCTCGAACAGGCGCAGCAGCGCAGCATCGAGTTGGCCGGTGAGCTGGTCCGTCATGGCGGCGACCAGCTGCTGACCGCCCGTCATCAGCTCGAGATGCTCGAGCGCGAGCTGCAGGAGAAGACGGAGTGTCGGCAGAAATATGCGGACACGCTGTCCGAACTGGGCTGGAAACTGCCGGAGACGGCCATGGCCTTTGCTGCGGCTCGTCAGGCGCAGCAGCAGCGTCAGACGGAGGCCAGGCAGGAGACCGAGGGCCTCATCGAGGAACTGGCGGCCTTTGCCGGCAATCGCAAAGAGCTGCAGGATCAGGCCAAGGCCATGCAGGAGGAAATAACCTCGCTGAGTCGTCGCCGCTCGAATATCCCGAAAGTATTTGTCGAGCTGCGCGACCAGCTCGCGGCCGACCTGTCGCTGGCTGCCAAAGAGATGCCTTTCGCGGGCGAGCTCATGGCCGTGCGCGAGGATGAGTCGGAGTGGGAGGGGGCGCTTGAGCGCCTGCTGCGCAGCTTCGGTATATCGCTGCTCGTCCCTGAGGCTCATTATGGCGAGGTCGCCGACTGGATGGAGCATCATCATCTCGCCCTGCGTCTCGTGTACTATCGCGTACCGGACGATATCGGCACGGTCGACTGGGACAGTCTGCCGGAGGAGGCGGCCTGCCGCAAGCTGCAGCTGCGCGAGGATTCGCCCTACCGGGACTGGATCCGGGGCGAGCTGGCGCGGCGATTCGCGCACACCTGCTGCGAGAATCTGGCTGATTTCCGGCGGGCGCGCACGGCGCTGACACGGGCCGGACAGGTGAAGACGAACGGGCGCCGCCACGAAAAGGACGACCGTCATAATCTGACGGACCGCCGGCAGTACGTACTGGGGTTCTCGAATCTGCGCAAGATCGAATCCCTGCAGGAAGAGCTCGAGAACAACAAGCAGGAGCAGGCGTTCTTCCAGAAGAAGCAGAATGAGGCGAAAAAGCGCAGCCAGACGCTGCAGCAGGAGCTCCTGTACCTCGACCGGCTGGCGGCAGTGAAGGAGTTCACGGACATAGATACAGCGCCATGTGAGGCCGCGGTGCTGGCGTGCCGGCAGCGGCTGGCCGAGCTCGAGTCTGAGAACGATATATACCGTCAGTTGAAGCAGGAGCAGCAGGAGCTCGAAAGCCGACTGCGCCAGATTGAGGCGAAACTGAAGGAGCAGCGCAGCCAGCAGACGCAGACGAGCGTCCGCATCCAGAACCTCCGCGACGCCATGCAGGAGGATCTGGCGGTCTCGAGCCAGCACAGCGAGGCGGAGCGGCAGGAGCCGTACCAGCTGCTCGATGCCCGGGCGGCCGAGGCCCTGGCCAAGGCGGGCGGCCGCTATCAGCGTGAGAAGCGCGGCTGGCAGACCGACCTCTACAGCCAGTATCTCGATGCCAGGCAGAAGGAGACCGACGAGCGCCAGCAGGATCTGTCCCGGAAGCTCGAACGGCAGATGCAGCAGTATCTTTCGGCCTGCCCGGAGGTGCATGATCTCGTGGCTGAGGCCGGGACCGCTGCTGAGTACATCAAGCGGCTCGACCGAATACGCCGTGACGATCTGCCGCGGTTCGAAGGGCGTTTCCGCGAACTGCTGCATGAGAATACCATCAACCAGATTGCGCTTTTCTATGCGCATCTGGCTGACTCGTGCCGTGAGATCGAGGATCGCATCGGGCGGATCAACCAGTCGCTGCACAGCATCGACTACAATGAAGGCCGCTATATCAATATAGAGTGCGTCCGGAATCCCAGCCGTGTCATCACGGACTTCATTGACGAGCTGCGGGCCTGCACGAGCAATACGCTGAGCGGCTCGGATGAAGTCTACGACGAGCAGCGCTACCAGGAGGTGGCAGGGCTCCTGCAGCGGCTGCAGGGCCGTGAGGGCAGTACGGAGGCAGACCGCCGTTGGCGCAACGAAGTGACCGATGTGCGGAACTGGTACAATTTCGCCGCTACGGAGCGCTGGCGCGACAGCGATGAGGAGTACGAGCACTACACGGACTCGGGCGGCAAATCCGGCGGACAGAAGGAGAAGCTGGCCTATACGATTCTGGCGGCCAGCATCGTCTATAATTTCGGCCTCGAGGGGCGGCGTGTCAGCGAGCAGTCATTCCGGCTCGTCGTCATCGATGAGGCGTTCCTCAAGAGCTCAGACGAGTCGGCCCGTTTCGGCCTCGAGCTATTTAGGAGCCTCGACCTGCAGCTGCTCGTCGTGACACCGCTCGTGCGCATCGGCACGATCGAGCCGTTCGTGAGCCAGGTCGGCTTCGTCTGCCAGGATGATGAGACACATCGCTCGAGCCTGCACAATATGACCATAGAGGAACTGCATGAGGCGGCCGGCGGCATTTTACCGGTGGAAAAATCTGAGTAAAAGCGGTATAATAGGATAAAAGATATAACTAATATCATGTAAAGAATGTACATTATGAGGAGGAAATATGGAAAAATATCCTATGAAACTAACGGCACCGCTCAAAGACTACATCTGGGGCGGCACGAAGCTCAAGACCGAGTTCGGCAAGCAGACCGATCTCGACAAAGTATCGGAATCCTGGGAGCTGGCCTGCCACAAGGACGGCATGAGCATCATCGCGAACGGCGATGCGGCCGGCATGACGCTCGGGGACTACATAAAGGGCGAAGGGCGCGAGGTGCTCGGCCGGCGCGGACAGGCGTTCCCGTATTTCCCGCTGCTCATCAAGCTCATCGATGCTAAGGACAATCTGTCGGTGCAGGTGCATCCTGATAATGACTATGCGATGCGCGTCGAGGGCGAGTACGGCAAGACCGAGATGTGGTACATCGTCGATGCCGAGCCGGGGGCCAGCCTCATCTATGGCTTCAAATCGGCCATATCGAAAGAGGAATTCGAGCGCCGCATCGCCGACAATACGCTGCTCGAGGTTTGCAACCAGGTGCCGGTCCACAAGGGCGATGTATTCTTCATCGACGCCGGTACCCTGCACGCGATCGGCAAGGGCATCCTCATCTGCGAGATTCAGCAGAACTCGAACACGACCTATCGCGTCTATGACTATGGCCGCGTGGGCAAGGATGGCAAGCCGCGCGAGCTGCATGTCGCGAAGGCCATCGATGTGACGAATCTCACGCCGCCGGCGCGTCCGACGAAGCCACTCGCAAAGCTCGAGATATTCGCCTGCGCCGATGTCGAGCTGCTGGCCCAGTGCGAGTATTTCACGACGTACCATTTCAATCTGAACGGCACCTGCCACCTGCGCGCCGGCGAGGAGTCGTTCCACAGCATTACCGTTCTCGAGGGCGGCATGGAGCTCGCGGCGGCGACGGGCCGCATCTACCTGCAGAAGGGCAAGACCGTGTTCCTGCCGGCGGGGCTTGGCAGCTATCAGGTCATCGGCCAGGCGGAGTTCATACTGAGCCACGTCTGAGCCGGAGGCGGGGTGGTGCACGGCAGGGGCAGTGTGACGGCCGGTCGTCTGGCCATAATATCAGCAATATCTAACAGGGGAAAAGGTTGACTCTAAACACGATCTTATCCTATTGACCTATAATCAGACTTGTGATGTTCCCAAAACGAGAGCTGAAGTTCTTGAGATGTTGAGGGATATCTGTCAAGCTGATGGCGTGGAATCGGCTGATCCGGCGCCAGTGTTGATGAGGGGGATATGTATAATGATGAAGATGAATAAGCGAGTACTCGCCGCGGCTCTGGCCGGAGTGATGTTCTTCGGCGTCGGCAGCGCGGTAGCAGTCCAGACGAGCGTGGCCGAGGCTGCCAGTCAGAAGACCTATACGGATGGCACGTCGAACGAGTACAGCCATCGCATGCATGAGGAAGAGGTCACTCACAACCAGAATGTGCGCGCGATCCGCTATGAGTATCGCAAAGACGGCGACCAGAAGAAATACGACCAGGCCATGAAGCGCGAGCAGAAGCGCCACGACAAGGTCGTGAACGACATCAAGTCCGACTACGCAGCCCATGCCCGTCATGAGAAGCACCATAGATAAGAAATAAGCTAAAAACCGCCGGCGGCCCATCGAATGATGGGTCGTTTTTTTAGCCTTCCCCTCAGGGGAAGGCTTTCTATATAGTTAACCATAAATAAAATATAGGTTGACTTAACCGCTTCCTCGGCGTATACTGAGTTCGGTTTGATATTATTCATTCTGGTGGGGAGCTGCGGCTCTCAGAAGGGAGTATGTATGCGAAAGCTAACGGTGCGTGAACTGGTGCTCTGCGGCCTGTTCATCGCTTTGATCACAGTGGGGACGTTCATCCGCATCCCCATCGGTAACGACGTCTATACGCTGCAGTTCCTGTTCACACTGCTCGCGGGACTCGTGCTCGGGGCCCGGCTCGGGGCGCTGGCGGTCGGTGCCTATGTGCTGCTGGGGCTCGTCGGCGTACCGGTATTTGCGACGGGCGGCGGTTTCGGCTATATCGCGCAGCCGACGTTCGGCTATCTGCTCGGCTTCATCCTGCAGGCCGGGTTCTGCGGCTATTTCTCCCGGCGCCTGAAGCGGGTCACGTTCCGGAGCCTGCTGCTCGTCAACGCCGGGGGCATGGCAATCGTCTACGCGCTCGGGCTCGTCTGGTTCTATATCGTCTCGAACTACGTCATTGATGCGCCGGTCTCTGTCTACTGGGTCATCCTCTACTGCGGCGTGCTGCAGGTCGGACCGGATTTCTTGCTCTGCGTAGCCGCTGCCGGCATCGCGCGGCGCATGGAGGCTGCGGGAGCATGGCTCACCGGGCCGGCACGGCCGCAGGCAGTCATGGGACAGCATTGAGCAGGATTCCCGCTCAGCGATTTTCGGAATTTCGGAAAGAAGGCTTTTATTTTGGGGAAGGCATTATTCATCACCGGCACGGGCACGGACATTGGCAAGACGTATGTGACGGGGCTAATCGTCAAGAAAATGCGTGATAGCGGCTACAACGCCGGCTATTACAAGGCGGCGCTCTCGGGAGCGGAACCGGACGCGCAGGGGGAACTGCAGCCGGGCGACGCTCTGCACGTCAACGAGGTGGCCGGACTCGGCGAGACGATACCGCATCTCGTATCATATGTATATCGCGAAGCCGTGTCGCCGCATCTGGCAGCCCGGCTGAATGACCAGCCCATCGATTTTGCCAAAGTCGAGCGCGATTTCCACTGGGCCCGGCAGCACTATGACTACCTCACGATGGAGGGCAGCGGCGGCATCATCTGCCCGCTGCGTTGGGACGCGGAGCAGCACATCATTCTCGACGACCTCGTGAAGAAATTGCAGCTGGCCACGCTCATCATCGCCGATGCGGGCCTCGGTACCATCAACGCGGCCGTACTGACCATCGAACATCTGCGCAATCGCGAGATCCCTGTCCAGGGCGTCATCCTGAACAACTACCATCCCGGCGACCTCATGGAGGACGACAACGCGCAGATGATCGAGGAGATGACCGGCGTGCCGATCGTAGCCCGCGTCCAGCATGGCGATACGGAGCTCGACATCGATCCGGCCCGCCTGGCCAGCCTTTATGCTGACTGATGATAAGGCAGCGGCAGGCATGATTCCGGAATGGAGGAACCATGCCTGCCGCGTAGGTCCAAGTCTCACTTTATGCTGACTGATGGTTCAGCCCCCGTTTTCTGTATGATATATCAGGAGAGAGAAAATCATGGACACACTGGAACAACGCGACCTCAGATACATCTGGCACCCCTGCTCGCAGATGAAGGACTACGAGACCCTGCCGCCGATGGTCATCGACCACGGCCAGGGCGTCTGGCTCTACGATGTGCATGGCAAGCGCTACATGGACATCGTGAGCTCGTGGTGGGCGAACCTGCTCGGCCACTGCAACCCGGTCATCAATCAGGCCATCAAGGACCAGCTCGACAAACTCGAGCATGTCATATTCGCGAATTTCTCGCATGAGCCGGCCATCGAGCTGGCCGAGACGCTCGCGAAAATCGTGCCGGACCGCATAAAGAAATTCCATTTCAATGACAACGGCTCAGCGGCTGTCGAATGCGCCCTCAAGATGTGCTTCCAGTTCTACCAGCAGGGCGGCAAGCCGGAGAAACAGCGCTTCATGTGCCTGACGGAGGGCTATCACGGCGAGACGATCGGCGCCCTGTCCGTCGGCAGCATGGACCTCTATGCGAAGCTCTATCAGCCGATGATGATGGACAACATTCACGTCGAGGCGCCGGACTGCTATCGCTGCCCGTACGGCCAGTGCCGCGAGCACTGCCACTGCGAATGCTTCGAGCATGTCGAGCAGGCGTTCCGCGAGCATGCGCATGAGACGGCGGCCATGATCGTCGAGCCGCTGCTGCAGGGCAGCGCCGGTATGCGCATCTATCCGCCACTCTATCTGCAGAAACTGCGCGCGCTCTGCGACCAGTACGATGTAAAGCTCATCTGCGATGAAATCGCCACAGGCTTCGGCCGCACGGGCACGATGTTCGCCTGCGATCAGGCCGGCATATCGCCGGACATCATGTGCATCTCGAAGGGACTTACGGGCGGCTACCTGCCGATGTCGATTACCTGCGTGAGCCAGGAAATCTACGATGCCTTCTATGCGGACTACAGCGAGGGACGCGCATTCATGCACAGCCACACCTATGCCGGCAATCCGCTGGGCTGCGCCGCTGCGCTCGCCGTCCAGAAGGTCCTGCGCGAGCAGCATGTCCTCGAGACTGCCGCCGACAACGCCGCCTGGCTCACGGACGAGATGCAGAAAGCCTTCGGGCATCATCCGAACGTCGGCGAGATTCGTCATATCGGGCTCATCCATGCCATAGAGCTCGTGCGGGATCCGGCGACGAAGGAGCCGCTCGACCCCGCGCGGCGGACCGGCTATCAGATCTACAAGAAAGCCCTCGAGCTCGGTCTCGTGCTGCGCCCGCTCGGCGATGTGCTCTACTTCAATCCGCCGCTGAACATCACGCGCGAGGAACTGACTTGGGCCATCGAGCGTGCCCACCAGGCCCTGACCGAGATCCTGCCAGAGTAACCACGGAGGGGCTGTAACGAAATAAGGTGTTGTCGAGCCTGAGCACATAGTACCGCGGCAGGCATGGTTCCTTCATTGCGCTATTGTGGTTTGGCTAAAATAAAATTTTTCCCGTTTAATAGGTCCCTTGAAAGTACTTAAACGCGCTACGCTTGAACGAAAGTACTTTCCGCGGGATGGTTTGATAGGGAAAAATTTGATTTCTTAACGCCAAAGCACGACGCTCCATTCCGGAATCATGCCTGTCGCTGCTTTATGCACTGGTGCACTGGTATTTCGTTACAGCCCCTTCGTAATACAAGCTGCCCCCTTTGGGGGAAGTGCCGAGCGCAGCGAGGCGATAGGGGTGGCGAAGCGCTATGTAGCGTTCGGCAACACATTGATGGTTCGGCTGCCTGAGCTATTTGTTAGTGGGCCGTTTATGCGATAGTACTCGAGTAAAATTCCCAACTCGCCACCCCCACCACCGCTAGCGCGGTCCTCCTCCCCCAAAGGGGGATGCTCCATACTCTCGTTCTTTACTGCAAGCGCGGGTTGCCATCGGCAACCCGCGCTTCGCGCTCCAGTTAGCCGTTTTCCAATCAACGCCCGCCTCCATTTAACTGGCCGCTAAGCGCCGCTAAGGGCGGTCAAATATCTATGCCCAAAAAGTATAACTCAAAGATAAAAGGCAATTAATTGTATTTGACTAAGTCAAGTGTTATTATTTAGTTGTTCCAAGGGAGAGGGCAAGAGCCCCGGAGGAAACAAGGCCACTCAGGCGGCGGACTCCTCGAAGCTGGAACGAATGAAAATGAAGATGCTTTCCAAAACAGGAGGAGATTCATCATGAAAAAGACAATAATAACTGCTATGACTACGGCTCTGGTTGTGGGCGCTGCCAGCACGACGTTCGCGGCGGCCAATCCGTTCTCGGATGTGCCGCAGGGCCACTGGGCTTATGATTATGTGAACCAGCTGGCTGCTGATGGCGTCATCGAGGGCTACGGCGACACGACGTTCCAGGGTGACAAGAGCATCACCCGCTATGAGATGGCGACGATGGTCGCGAAGGCTATGGCCAAGACGAACGTCAGCGGCACGGACAAGGCCATGCTCGACAAGCTGGCTGCCGAGTTCTCTGATGAGCTCAACAGCCTCGGCGTCCGCGTAGCGAACCTCGAGCGCAATGCCGACAAGGTAAAGTGGAACGGCGAGGCCCGCTATACGTACACGAGCGAGCGCAAGGACCAGACAGATGGCTCGAAGCAGAAGGATAACGACGATGAGCTGCTGCTCCGTCTCGAGCCGAGCGCCGAGGTCAATGACCACTGGCATGTGAATGCCCGCCTCGATGCCTCGACTGACATGTCGAAGGACAGCGGTGACGACAAGCAGGATACCGATGTCTCGCTCGAGCGCATCTGGGCGGATGGCCAGTATGGCAACCTCAACATAAAGGCCGGCAAGCTGCCGATGCAGATCGATAGCGACCTGCTGTTCGATGATGAGATCTCGGGCGCCAGCCTGACCTATGGCAAGGACCTCAAGCTCACGCTGCAGGCCGGCCGCTGGAACCTCGCCGACAGCGCAAATGACCGCATAAAGGGTGGTACCGACGGCGATGTCGAGGATACGGCTAACATGCAGAGTGCAGCCCTCGACTATACCGCGAATAAGTTCAACCTCGGCACGGCCTACCATCATCTTGACAGCGACGCTTTCAAGAATGTGGCCAACTACCGTGATGGCTCCGGCACCTCGGACAAAGCTGATATCTGGAGCATCTGGTCCGGCTACCGCTTCGACAAGAATGTCGGCCTCAAGGGCGAGTACGCCGTGAACTCGCGCGCCGACAACTACGAGAAGGCCGGCACGGTCGAGCTCGACTACAAGGGCGCGCAGAAAGAGAACGCCGGCACCTGGGGCGCTTATGTGGCCTATCGTCACCTCGGCGAGAACGTCGCCTTCGACCCGTCCTACGACGACGCGATGTCGAACACGAAGGGCTGGGCTGTCGGCACGAACTACACGCTCGCGAAGAACACGGTCGGCAGCCTCGAGTACTTCAACGGCAAGCAGCTCGACACCGACAAGGATGCCGAGAAGCTCTTCGGCCGCGTCGAGTTCTTCTTCTGATGAATTGCATCCCTTGACTTTCCCCTGAGAATACGATGCATGAGCAGCTGGTTGCAGCATACGAGAAATCGTTGCTGCAGCCAGCTGCTTTGCTATTGTTCAATTAGAAAATGAATTATTTATGAAGCTTGGTTGCATTATTCTAATTAACGTGATAGACTTAGATAAGTCTTAGGGGTAAGACGATGGAGAAGAGCAAAAGGGATCGAGGAAACATGGACACTCGTATGCCGGCTTTGCTTGATGCCGGACTCCGAACCCTGAGATGGATGTTAACCGTTTTCAGAGTTTAGGAGGAATAAACATGAAAAAGACACTGGTTGCCGCACTGACTACGGCTATGGTTGTTGGCGCTGCCAGCACGACGTTCGCTGCTGCGAATCCGTTCTCGGATGTACCGGCAGGCCATTGGGCTTATGACTATGTGAGCCAGCTGGCTGCTGATGGCGTCATCGAGGGCTATGGCGACACGACGTTCCAGGGCGACAAGAACATCACCCGCTATGAGATGGCTACGATGATCGCCAAGGCTATGGCCAAGACGAACGTCAGCGGCACGGACAAGGCCATGCTCGACAAGCTGGCTGCAGAGTTCTCCGATGAGCTCAACAACCTCGGCGTCCGCGTAGCAAACCTCGAGCGCAACGCTGACAAGGTAAAGTGGAACGGCAAGATCGAGGGCACGGCTACGAGCTTCCGCGATAAGGACTACAGTGAGTCCGGCTACACCCGTCATGGCGAGCATGGTCGTACGAACGACTACAACTGGCTGTTCCGTCTCGAGCCGTCCGCTGAGGTCAACAGCAACTGGCATGTGAATGCCCGTCTCGATGCTGCTACGAAGCTGAACACGGATGCTGGCGATGCTAACGGTAGTGATAAGGTTACGCTGAAGCGCATCTGGGCTCAGGGCGACTATACCAACTTCCAGGTCAAGGCTGGTAAGTTTGCTCCGATCGACGATGACCTCATCGCTGATACCCAGTTCTCGGGCGGCCAGGTTGGCTACACGAACAACGGCTGGACGCTGGCTGCTGGTGCCGGCCGCATCAGCGATGACGATGCTTATACGTTGATGGGTGACAATGGCCGTTATTATAAAGGTGAAGACGCAGCCAACTATCAGTTCTACGGTGTTGATTACCGTCTGAACAAGTTCTACGGTGCTGCTCACTTCCATCATGCTAATGCTAATAATTGGAAATACAAAGACGGCAACAAGACGACGGATCAGGCTGATATCTGGCTGCTCCGCGGCGCATATCGCTTCAACAAGAATGTAGCTTTCAACGGCTTCTATGCTGAGAACCATGACGCTGATGTCTTCGAGAAGGCTGGCAGCGCAGAGGTCGACTACAAGGGCGCTGAGAAGCTGAATCGCGGCACCTGGGGTGCATGGCTGGCTTATCGTCACCTCGGCCAGAATGCTATCGTAAAGAGCACGTTTGATGTTGTTCGTCCGAACCAGAAGGCTTGGGAGATCGGTGCGAACTACACGGTATTCCCGAATGTCGTAACGACGGTTCGCTATGGCGCTGGTGAGGAGCTTAACTATGGCCATCACGACGTCGAGAACCTCTTCGGCCGTGTTGAGTTCTTCTTCTGATAAAAGAACGACGCATAACCGCATATAGCAATATGCAGGGAGCTGTGAGGATGCAGATGCATTCCCACAGCTCCCTTTTTGCATCCCTGGAAATAAAGCCTTCTCCTGAGGAGAAGGCTTTAATGTATCTCGTGCCGCAGCTTGCATATAGCGATTTTTGCAGGTATAATCTACTATAGAGTAAATATGGATTGGGATTAGAGCAGGTGAGTTTATGCCACTGAAGATAGACGGGATGACGGCGCAGGGGCCGTCGCTGCAGGTGCGTCGTTCAGGTGATGACCAGGTGCGTGACGCCGAAGCGGATTTCGACCTCGAGCTCATGGATCAGGAGGAGGCCCTGTCGACGGGGCAGCTGGACAAACTGCTCAAGAAGATCGATGAACAGGGCGCCCGTCTCTCGCGGACGCCGACCTATGATGAGCTGAAATCCTATCGCTCGCTGATCCAGAATTTCGTCGGCGAGGCTGTGAACCGCATGTACGATATGCATTCACAGTCGGGCTGGGATCGCATGGGACGGCAGAAGGTGTATACGACCGTGCGCAAGATCGACAAGAAACTCGAAGATATGGCGGAAAAAATCCGCCTGGGACAGGCGGACTCGCTGAGCATCGTAGCCAGTCATGATGCGATCCGCGGCCTGCTCGTTGATTTGTACCTCTGATGGCAGGACGGAAGAAAGTGCCGGCTGCCCCGGAGCAGCCGGTGGCCGTGAAGCCCTTTACCCTGCGTTGGGGGGATATCGTGGGGCATGAGGCGGTGAAGCAGAAGCTGCGGCAGATGCTCCGCGCCCATCGCCTGCCGCATGCCGTGCTGCTCTATGGCCCCGAGGGCGTCGGCAAAAGAGAACTGGCCGAGGTGCTGGCTGCGACGCTCCTTTGCCAGCAGGGCGGCGATGCCCCGTGCGGCATCTGTGAGTCGTGCCGTGCGCTGCATGGCGGCGGTCATATCGATCTCGCCATCCTGCGTCCGGAGACTGCGGGGCGCAGCCGGCCGGTCATCCGCATCGATGCCGTGCGGGAGATGGAGAACGTGGTATCGCTGTCCCCGACGCAGGCTCCGCGGCGCGTCGTGCTCATCGATGGTGCCGAGGCGATGAATGAGTCAGCGGCCAACAGCCTGCTGAAGACGCTCGAGGAGCCGCCGGGCGATGCGCATTTCATCTTGCTGACGAATCAGCGCTCGGCGCTGCTCGATACGATCATATCGCGCTGCATGCCGCTCGGCGTCGGGGCTCTGGCTGCGGACGAGGTCGTGCAGGTGCTGCAACAGCAATATCCGGATGGCGAGCTGGCAGAGCCGGCTGCGGCCGAGCTGGCCGAGCTGGCGGATGGCAGTCCGGGCCGGGCCATGCGTCTCTATGAGCATGGCGGTCTCGAGCTGCGTGACCGCGCGCTGGAGCTGCTGCGGGAGTTGCCGCAGCTGAGTATGGAGGATATATGGCAGCGGACGGAGGAGCTGGGCAGCGAGGATCATGAGAGGCTTGACGAGTGGCTGCTTTATCTCATCATGCTCGTGCGCGATCTGCTCGTCCTCCAGAGCGACGGGGCCAGCGAGCAGGTGTATCATAGGGATTGCCGCGCCGGACTGCTGGAACTGCTGCCGGCCTATACCGAGCCGCGGCTCTATGGGCTTTACGAGCTCGCGCGCGATTTCCAGCGTCGCCTGGCGACGAATGCCAGTGCGCGTCTGCAGCTCGAGGGCTTTCTGATCCGCGCCCGCGAGTTGTTCGTTTCCTGAGTGCAACAGGATATTCATGGTTGTTGCTGGCGGCTTGTGGTCGCCAGTTCATTATAGATTGGAGGATATCGTGCAGACGATCATAGGCGTCCGCTTCAAGAAAGCGGGCAAGATATATTATTATTCGCCCGGGCAGCTCGACATAGAGCTCGGGGATAATGTCATCGTGGATACGGCGCGCGGCACCGAGTGCGGCGTGACGGTGCTGGCTCCGCGCGAGGTCGAGGACAGCGAGATCGTGAAGCCGCTGAAGGTCGTGCATCGCATCGCCAGCGATCAGGACCTCCAGCGCCTGGCTGAGAACCGGGAGCGCGAGAAAGAAGCGTTCGCTGTCTGCGAGCAGAAGATTGCGGATCGCGGTCTGGCCATGAAGCTCGTCGAGGTAGAATATACCTTCGACATGAATAAGATCATATTCTATTTCACCGCTGACGGGCGCATCGATTTCCGTGAGCTCGTCAAGGATCTCGCGGCCGTATTCCGCACGCGCATCGAGCTGCGGCAGATCGGCGTGCGCGATGAGGCCAAGCTCCGGGGAGGCATCGGCTGCTGCGGGCGGCCGCTGTGCTGTGCCTCTTTCCTCGGGGAGTTTGCGCCCGTGTCGATCAAGATGGCGAAGGACCAGAATCTGTCGCTGAATCCGACGAAGATCTCGGGCATCTGCGGGCGACTGATGTGCTGCCTCAAATACGAGGAAGAGTGCTATAAGAACGGCGAGATGTGCAACAACTGCCAGCTTCATCAGACGGAGGCGCCCGAGCAGGGCAGCCGCGTGAGGACGGATGAGGGACACGGCCGTGTCATATCGCTGAATGAGCAGCGCCGGACGGCGACGATACTGCTCGATAATACGCGCACGGTCGTCAAGACTTGGGATGATGTCGTTGCCGCCGAGGTCGAGGATGATATCGTCGTGGAGGTCGAGAGTGACGAGCCGCAGCGCCGCCCGGAGCGGCAGCGTCGTTCGGCATCTGCTGGGAACGAGGAGCATGACTCACGGTCTCAGCGTCCGCGTCGCTCCCGTAATCGCGGGGAGCGCAATGACCGCCGCCCTCGTCGCAATGGCGGGGAGGAAAATGAGGAGCGGCAGACGCGCTCCCGCCGTCCGCGTGACGGTCATCGCCGTCCGCGCGGCAATGCCAAATCCCGCTCGCGCGATAATCGCAGCGGTGAGAACCGCAGCGCGGACCGCGGTCCGCAGCCGGGTGACAAATGACGCGGCCGGACTCGCTGCGGCCGGGTGAGCGGCTGGATGACCTCATGTGTCACGGACGCCATATCATACAGGATACGCGCGAGTTCTGCTTTTCGCTGGATGCGGTGCTGCTCGCGCATTTTCCGCGCCTGCATGGGCGGGACCGCGTACTGGAGCTCGGTACGGGGACCGGAGTGATCCCCCTGCTCGTAGCGGACCGGGTGACGCATGTCGATGCCATAGAGCTCAGCGGGCGTATGGCAGAGCTGGCGGAGCGCAATGTGCAGCTCAATGATATGGCCGGGCGCATCAAAGTCCTACAGGGCGACTATCGGCAGATTGAGTCGCTCACGGCGCCGGAGCGGTACGATATGGTGCTGGCCAATCCGCCCTACCGGCCGGTAGGGCGTGGGACGCCGAGCCGCCTCACGGCGGTGGCGCGGGCGCGTCATGAATATACGGCGACGCTGGCGGATGTGGTGCGGGCAGCGCGCTACGCCCTGCGCTTTGGCGGACATTTCGCGATGGTGCATATACCGGAGCGGCTCGGTGAGATCATGGTCGAGCTCGACCGCCACCAGCTGGCGCCGAAGCGTCTCCAGCTCATAGCGCCCAAACCCGGCAAGGCGCCGAATCTGCTGCTGATCGAGGCGGTCGTCGGCGGGGCGGCCGGAGGACTGCAGGTCCTGCCGCAGCTCGTCATCCATGAGGAGGATGGCAGCTATACGCCGGAGCTGAAGCATATATACGGGATGGATTGAATGGAAACTGCAAAAAAAGCCGTCGGACGGCTCTACCTTTGTGCCACACCAATCGGCAATCTGGAGGATATGACCTATAGGGCGGTGCGCATGCTCGGCGAGGCCGATATCATCGCGGCCGAGGATACGAGGCATACGCGCGAGCTGCTGACGCATTTCGACATACACACGGAGCTGACGAGCTATCACGAGCATAACAAGGCGGCGAAAGGGCCGCAGCTCGTGGAGCGCATGCTGGCGGGCGATACCATCGTTTGTGTCAGCGACGCCGGCCTGCCGGGTATCAGCGATCCGGGGGCCGACCTCGCCCGGCTGGCCATCGAGGCCGGTATCCAGGTATCGCCGCTGCCGGGCGCCAATGCTGCGCTGTCCGCGCTCATATGCTCGGGCCTGCCGACGGAACGATTCACATTCGTCGGCTTCCTGCCGCATCAGACGAAGCGGCGACGCGAGCTGCTGGAGGATGTAGCCGGACATGTAGAGACGCTGATATTCTACGAGGCGCCGCATCACCTGCGCGAGACACTGCGGGAGCTCGCCTCGGCTCTGGGCGGCGGGCGTCGGGCTGCGCTGGGGCGCGAGCTTACGAAGCGCTTCGAGGAGTTCCGCTATGGCACGCTGGATGAGCTGGGCCGCTGGTACGAGGAGCATGAGCCGCGTGGCGAATTCGTCATCGTCGTCGCCGGCTGCTCCGCTGAGGAGACAGTCGCATCGGCCGCCGAGGAGACAGCGCTGACGCCGTTCGAGTGCTATGAGCGCCATCGATTGGCCGGCCTCGGCCGCAAGGAGGCCATGCGCGCCGCCGCCAGAGACCTCGGCATCGCGCGGCGCGACGTCTACAAAGCCGTGCTGGAGCATGGGGAGTAGATGATGAGCGGAAAGGCTCATAGGGAATGAGAATCGCAACATTATGGGGTGGAAAGATGAATAAGAAAGAAACGCCGAAGATGTTTAATTCCTTTATCCAGTCGTGGAACGTCATATTCTTTTTGATACTGACGGCCGGCGGGGTCTACCTGCTCTATGCTGGCAACTATGCCTGGGGCGCAGCACTGACCGTCGTAGGGCTCGGCGGCACGTATTTCTGCGGCCGCATGGTGCGCCGCATCATGGACTATGATGGCGACGTCGAGACCGGCTTCGACAAGCTGAAGCGGAAACGCGAGGAAGAGAAGCTGCGCCAGGCCGCCGAAGCTGCCAGCGCAGCCACGAAGAAAGATACGGCGGAGTGATAGCTACGGAGCCTTCCCCTCAGGGGAAGGTGTCAGCGAAGCTGACGAAAGAGGTGTAGCAGGAGTGGCTCGCTATATAGAGGATTCACTCTAAATATAGAGTCATGTTCCAGCAACACCTCATCCACCGCTAACGCGGTCCCCCTTCTCCTGGGGAGAAGGCTTATGTTGGGGAAGAGTTAATCCGTGTCTAAAGCGATAGCAAAGCGGATCTGCTAGAATAGCGGGCAGAACAATGAATCGTGCTATGAGGCTGAAGCTATGAATTGGAAAAAGAAACTGCGGAAACTCACGTTGCTGAGTCTGGGACTGCTGCTGGTCGGCAACCTGGGTATGTCAGCACCGCGGGCGATGGCGGCCAGCGTGGATCCTTTCGCTATGGCGGCGCAGGCGCTGGGCGTCTATGCCGCCTATCAGGGCGCGCTGTCCAGCCTGCTCGCGCTGGGCAATGATGCCGAGTCGCAGATACTGAGCCGGCGCCAGGACATACAGGCGAACGGCCTCGATGAGAATCCCTACGACCAGCAGGTCGTCGATACGGTCATGCACCAGCTCATCAATAAGGGAAGCTATGTGCTGAAAGCCAATTCGCTGCCCTTCATGTGGGCCGTGAATAACAGACAGGAGTTCAATGCCGCCTGCTATCCGACGAACTACGTCAGCGTGAACCGTGCCCTCGTGCGCGGCCTGCAAGGCGATATCGACGAGCTCGCGGCGGTGCTTGGGCATGAGATGACGCATGGGCTCTACCAGCACAGCGCTCATAACTATGCCAAGGCGGTTGCCCAGTACAACGGCATGATGCTGCTGAACATGGATACAGGCTCTATGGATTGGAACCGTCTGCAACGCATGGCCACGTACTCCATCGCGAACAATGTCACGATGCCGACCGAGGCCGAGGCGGATACGGGCGGTTTCTACCTCATGACGAGCGCCGGCTTCAATCCGGGCGGCGGAGCGGCCGCTATGGCCCGGATGGGGCACTACCTGACCTACGAGACGCAGAACTTCCTCGAGCAGCAGCCGGAGTATAACGCCAGCGAGAAGCGCGCGCAGCGCGATGAATCCGTGTCAGACCATCCGGAAACCCAGGACCGCGAGCAGAAACTGGCCCAGCTCATGACAGACTATGGCTGTGGCCACGTGACGGTGAAGGATCGCAAATCGATATACATCGACGGCACAAAACTGCTGGACGTGGACTGGACGAGCGACACTTATGACAATACCATAGAGAACGCCTACTACGTGGCTGGCGCTCTGGCCAAGGCTTTCCACGACTACGATTCGCCGGCCGGCTGGGATTTCCGTCAGGATGCGCGCGGGACGGTGACCTGTCTGCCTGACAGCCGCGTCTATCATACGCTGCAGCAGTTCCTGCAGACGAGTGGCGCCGGGGCACGCCTGCAGCAGCTCGTGACGGCCGCCTACGCAGCTGAGGCGAAGTCCGGTGCCCGTCAGAAAATGCGCGCTCAGGAAGCTCAGCGTGCGCAGGAACTGGCTCAGGCGCGGGAGAACGTACTGAATGCGCCGCTGAAATACGCGAAGCAGTTCACGAGCAATGCGGATGCCTATAGCGACTATGGCTACAGCGAGCCAGCCTTTTTCGAGCTGACGCGCGCCTCGCTGGCCCGCAATCAGGAGGATCCCTCGTTGCGTTATGCCATCCGGGCCCGGGCCAAAGCGGTGGACGGTGACTTCGCAGCGGCACTGCAGGACTCGGACAAGGCCGTGTCCATGAACAGCAAAGAAGTGCTGAACTATCTGAACCGGGCCGATGTCTACCACATGGCAGGCAACCTGACTGCTGCGCTGGCGGATCTGGACCGGGCGAAGCAGGTGAAGGCCGACAATCTGTACATCTACATCATCGGCGGCCAGATCCGTGATGAACAGGGCGACCACAAAGGAGCACTGGCCGACTATACAGAGCTTTATCGCCTGCAGCCGCGCGCTTTCCGTCGGATTCCGGAGGAGTACCTGAAAGATATCCCCGCTGCTGCTGAAGACTACAAGACCTGCGAAAAGGAAAAGGCTGCCGCGAAGAAGAAGTGTGAAGAGGCTCTGAAAAAGGAAATGAAGGAGCAGCAGGATCAGAAGGCGCAGAAAGCGCAGAAAGCTAAACCGGCCCTCGTTTTTTGACTAGTGTTGCCGCTCAGCGGTCTCGATCGCGGTCGAGCGTGCGCCATATATTCATGCCGCGGTGCGGAGATTTTGTCTCATCGGGTTTCTTTTTGGCGAGCGTCGACAGGCGCTCGGTGGCGAAATTGACAGGGCGCGGCTCTGGGCGCAGGTCTGGTTTTTTCGCGTTGGACAG
>Ga0256404_1005939_pt1 | contig 20841 bp, 18 predicted proteins | sample RumenRJG_01DNA_FD_185990 | JGI IMG/M metagenome (GOLD analysis project Ga0256404, IMG submission 185990) | Bovine rumen microbial communities from Lethbridge, Alberta, Canada - RJG_01 | ecosystem: Host-associated > Mammals > Digestive system > Stomach > Rumen | place: Canada: Alberta | collected...
GAATAAAAGAAATCCGCTAAGTACTGATTTTCAGTGGCTTAGCGGATTAATCTGTTGGGGTACCCGGACTCGAACCAGGAAAGGCAGGACCAGAATCTGCAGTGTTACCATTACACCATACCCCAATCGTTTTCAGCTTAGCACCGAACCTCTGTCCGATTGCGGGTGCAAAGGTACTACTTTTTTGCGAACCGCCAAAATTTTTGCCGACTTTTTTATAAAAATCCTCAAAAAAAATGTCAATAGGCGTTCTATTAGGAGAATTTACACTACCTTTGCAGCATCAATACACATATTTTATATAATAGATGGAACAAATCACTGGATTAGTAGACACAATCATCAAGGGGATACAAGAAAAGAAAGGTTCGGGCATCGTGGTGGCCGACCTCGATGGTATAGAAGGAACCATTTGCCGCTATTTTGTGGTATGCCAAGGCAACACGCCCACTCAGGTGGATGCCATTGCTGAGAGCGTAGACGACATGGTGCGCAAGGAACTGCAGGAGAAGCCCGTTCGCGTGGTGGGTCTGGAGAACGCCCTTTGGGTGGCTATGGACTATACCGATGTGTTGGTACACGTATTTGTGCCCGATATGCGCGAATACTACGACCTTGAGCACCTCTGGGCTGATGCAAAGCTGACGCGAGTACCCGACCTTGATTAAATGGACAATTGATAATTGACAATTGACAAATGGATCAGAAACAACCAAACAAGAATAACGGACCGAAGATGAATATGCCTCGGTTCAACATGAACTGGATTTATATATTGGCTATTATGGCGCTGTTCTTGCTCTATCTGACCGATGGCGGCAGTACAGGTATCCAGAAAATGTCGGAACAGGTGGAAACGTCGTATACTGACTTCAAGGTGTTCGTCGACAGCGGCTATGCTTCGCGCATTGTCGTGAACAAAGGACAGGGCGTGTTGAAGATGTATGTGAAGCCTGAGCATATACGCGATATATTCCACAAAGGTTCCGACCAGACGGGTAAGGATCCATATCTCACAGTAGAGTATGGCGGCATAGAGCAGTTGGAGAAATTTCTCGACGAGAAGCGCGACGAAGGGAAGTTCACCGGTAAACTGTCGTTCGAGAATCAGCATGACGGTTTCCTGACGAACCTCATCTCCAGCCTCTTCCCCCTGTTTTTCATCATCCTGCTTTGGTTGTTCTTCATGCGCCGTATGGGCGGTGGCATGGGTGGCGGCATGGGCGGCATCTTCAATGTGGGCAAGAGTCGCGCCCAGATGTATGAGAAGGGTGGCGACCTGGGCATTACGTTCAAGGACGTGGCTGGCCAGGCCGGTGCCAAGCAGGAGATACAGGAGATTGTGGAGTTCCTGAAGAACCCGCAGAAATATACCGATCTGGGTGGAAAGATTCCCAAGGGTGCGTTGCTCGTAGGCCCTCCGGGAACAGGTAAGACGCTGTTGGCAAAGGCTGTGGCCGGTGAGGCTGGCGTGCCGTTCTTCTCGATGTCGGGTTCCGACTTTGTCGAGATGTTCGTTGGTGTGGGAGCCAGCCGTGTGCGCGACCTGTTCCAACAGGCGAAGACCAAGTCGCCCTGTATCATCTTTATCGACGAGATAGATGCCGTGGGCCGTGCCCGCTCAAAGAACCCCGCTATGGGTGGCAACGACGAGCGCGAGAACACGCTGAACGCCCTGCTCACCGAGATGGACGGCTTTGGCACGAACAGCGGTGTCATCATCCTGGCTGCCACCAACCGTGCCGATATGCTCGACTCGGCCCTGCTGCGTGCAGGTCGTTTCGACCGTCAGATACACGTCGACCTGCCCGACCTGAACGAGCGCAAGGAAGTCTTCGCCGTTCACTTGAAGCCTGTGAAGACCGACGAGACCGTCGACATCGACTTTCTGGCGCGTCAGACGCCCGGCTTCTCGGGTGCCGACATTGCCAACGTGTGTAACGAGGCTGCGCTCATCGCTGCCCGTCACAACAGCGAGAAGGTGGGCAAGCAAGACTTCCTCGATGCCGTGGATCGCATCATCGGCGGTTTGGAGAAGAAAACAAAGGTAATGACTCAGTCTGAGAAACGCTCGATAGCCATCCACGAGGCTGGTCACGCCACCATTTCGTGGTTCACTGAGTTTGCCAACCCGCTGGTGAAGGTGAGTATCGTGCCACGTGGCCAGGCCTTAGGAGCTGCCTGGTATCTGCCCGAGGAACGTGTCTTGCAGACAAAGCAGGCCATGCTCGACGAGATGTGCTCGCTCTTGGGAGGCCGTGCCGCCGAGGAGCTGTTTATCGGTCAGATCTCCACTGGTGCCATGAACGACTTGGAGCGCACGACGAAGCAGGCCTACGGCATGATTGCATACGCCGGCATGTCGGACAAGTTGCCCAACATCTGCTATTACAGCAATCAGGAGTACCAGTTCCAGCGTCCCTACTCAGAGACCACGGCGAAGATCATGGACGACGAGGTGCTGAGAATGATCAACGAGCAATACGAGCGTGCCAAGCAGATACTGTCTGAGCATAAGGAAGGCCACGCCCAACTGGCCCAGTTGCTTGTCGACCGTGAGGTCATCTTTGCCGAGGACGTCGAGCGCATCTTCGGCAAGCGTCCCTGGACCAGCCGTGCCGAGGAACTCCTTGAGGCCCAGATGCGTGCCGATGCTGAGCGCATGGCCGCAGAGCGTGAACGCGAATTGGCTGAAAAAGAAAAGGAGAATAACGACAATACTAATTCATAAATGATGGTTTTATCTTATGAAGAACTTTATTGTTAGGACAATCACGGGACTGATTTTCGTAGCCGCCGTCGTTACATGTTTCCTCAACCCACGGGCTATGGCATTGTTCTTTGCCTTGGTTACGGGCTTGACTGTCTGGGAGTTCTGCGGCCTTGTCAATGAACGGCAGGGCGTGCAGGTCAACCGCTTTATCTCTACCGTGGCAGGCGTCTACCTGTTCCTCGCTATGGCGGGATATAATAGTGGTATCACGCCGTCGACGGTGTTCATACCTTATCTCGTGAGCATCATCTACCTGATGATTGCCGAGCTGTACCTGAAGGCTGAAGACCCCATTAACAACTGGGCCTACACCATGATGTCGCAGCTCTATATCGCACTGCCGTTCTCGCTGCTCAACGTGTTGGCCTATCGCTGGAATGGTCAGTCGGTGCAGTACACCTATCTTGTACCCCTCTCTGTGTTCGTGTTCCTTTGGATGAATGACACGGGGGCTTATCTGTGCGGTTCGCTCTTGGGGCGTCATAAACTCTTCCCCCGCATCTCGCCGGGTAAGTCGTGGGAAGGAAGTATCGGTGGTGGCGTGCTGGTCATGGCCATTGCCGTTCTGGTGTGGTATCTCACGGAGCAGTACGGTGTCAACGACCTGGGGCTCTCTGCTTGCGAGTGGGCCGGCTTAGGATTGGTTATCGTGGTCTTTGGCACTTGGGGCGACTTGATTGAGAGCCTCTTTAAGCGTACACTCGGCATCAAGGACTCTGGCAACATCTTGCCCGGTCACGGAGGCATGCTCGACCGTTTCGACTCCTCGCTCATGGCCATCCCCGCTGCCGTGGTCTATCTCTATACGCTCACGCTGTTTTAATTCACAATCCATAATTCACAATTCATAATTCATTATTCATTGAAGATATGAAAAAACTATTTCTGCTGAGCACTATGCTGCTCGTTTGCTTGATGGCGCAGGCACAAAGCTTGAAAGTAACCCCGACGATGAAGAAAGGCGACGCAAAAACCTATGCTTTTACGACCACTACGAATGTGGCGGGTAAGGACATGACGTTCACGTCGGATGCAGTCTACACCGTAACCGAGGAGACTGCTGACGGCTATGTAGTAAACTATCAGACAAAGAACTTCAAGTCGAATATCGAAACCGACGATCTCGTTGGCCGTTTGGTTACTGCTTCGTCTGAGCTGATGGCACGCGCAGCCATTGACATTATCGTAGACAAGGAAGGCAAGGTGAAGGGTATCAAGAACTTCGAGAATGTAAAAAAGAACATGGCGGAGGCTGCCGACAAGATGATTGACGAGATGATCAAGGCTATGCCCGACGCGGAGAACGCGTTGCCGAAAGATAAGCTGAAGGAGCAGGTCATGGCTTCTGCAACCGAAGAGGCTGTGGTAAAAAGCCTGCAGGAGAGCACGAGCGCACTTACCCTGAACGGCAAGACATTGTCGACAGGTAGCCAAGATGAGTATGTGAACGATCAAGGCTTGAAAATGAAGCGCATGTACTTTGTCAGCCCAGGAGGCAAGGTCACGATGACTGCTAATATGGACATGGACAAGGAATCCCTGAAGAAAATGATTATCGAGAAGGTCACAGAGATGGCTCCCGACCAGGCCGAGATGGTAAAGCAGAACATCGACATGGTGCTGTCCAGCGGTATGCTGAAGTTAGAAGCTACCGAGAAAGGCAGCTACGAAGTGGGCAACGACGGATGGATGAAGACCATCAGCGTGGAGAAGGAAATGAACACCATGGGCCAGAAGGTGACGGTGAAGTCGGTAGGAACGATAAAATAATTATCAATGATCAATTCACCATTCTCCATGAGGCGTTTCAGTTTTCTCCTGCTATTGCTATTCATGTTCGTCATGGTCAGCGCTGCTGACTATGCGAAATACTATGAGGGACTGCCCGTGACGGTGAAAGCCGTCGAGCCGGTAGTGATACCGCAGAACGAAGTTTCGATAACCGATTGCGGTGCTGTGGGCGATGGGGTAACCCTCTGCACAGCTGCTTTCGAGAAGGCGGTCTCCCGACTTACGAAGTTGGGAGGCGGTCGTGTGTTGGTGCCTGAGGGCGTATGGCTCATGGGACCCATCATGCTGAAGGACAACATCGAGTTGCATCTGCAGCAGGGGGCAATGATATGCTTCTCACCCGACAAACGCCTCTACATAGACAAGAATGCAGGCGCCAAGCGCGTCTATCCCTGCATCCGTGCGTCGAAGCGCAAGAACATAGCCATCACCGGACAGGGCATCATTGATGGTGGAGGCCAGCAGTGGCGCCCCGTGAAACGAGGAAAGATGAGCGACGTGGAGTGGAAGCAGTACCTGAATATGGGTGGTCAGGTGACCGACGACGGACAACTCTGGTACCCGTGGCAGATGAAAAACGGCTATCCTGATATTGCCGACAACCCGAAGGACCAAGAGTCGATGCGTAACGACCTGATACGCCTCACCGACTGCGAGAACGTGCTTGTAGAGGGAGTAACGATACAGAACTCACCTCGCTTCCACCTGCATCCCTGCTACTGCACGAACGTGATTATTGACGGTGTCAGCGTACGCTCGGAATGGAACGTGCAGAACGGCGACGGCATCGACCTCTCCGACTGTCATCAGGCACTTATCGTGCGCTCAACAGTATCGGTGGGCGACGACGGCATCTGCATGAAGAGCGGTATGCCCTCCACTAACCACAAGATAGCAGGCTGTGAGGACATCGTCGTCGAAGACAACACGGTTTTCCATGCTCACGGAGGCTTTGTCTTGGGCAGCGAGACGGCCAGCGGTATGCGCCGCATCGTGGTGCGCCACAACCGCTTCAGCGGTACCGACGTAGGCCTGCGCTTCAAGAGCTCATTAGACCGAGGAGGCAAGACCGAACAGCTGTTCATCAGCGACATACAGATGAATGATATCGCAGGCGAGGCCATCAGCTTCCAATGCGACTACGTGAACCGTCATGCCGGTGACGACGGAAAGGAGCCCCAGTATACCGAGGAGCAACGCCGATGGGCACCGAATTTCCAGGACATCCACATCAGTCGTGTGGTCTGTCGTGGTGCAAAGACGGGCATCAAGGCTGCAGGCATCCGAGGCATGCAGTGTGTTCATGACATCGACATCAGCGACTGTACCATCGTCTATCATCAGGTGGGACAGGACATCGACCCTCAGACGGCTCAGCTGAGCCTTGACAATGTACGGCTTATAGAATGTCAAAACGAATAAAACGTTCCGATTATGGCACTGAACTTACATAAGGATTTGAAGCTCTACTACTCTATTAAAGAGGTGGCAGAGATGTTTGGACTGAACGAGAGCACGCTCCGTTACTGGGAGACCGAGTTCCCCTACCTGAAACCTAAGACGGCAGGACCGAACAAGGTGCGCCAGTATTCGGCCAAGGACATTGAGCAAATCAAGCTGATTCACAACCTCGTAAAGGTGCGCGGCTTCAAGCTGGCAGCCGCTAAGAAGATGATCAATGCCAACCGCGACGGTGCCGACCGCTCAGCCGACGTGTTGTCAAGGCTCATCAGCGTGCGCGACGACCTTGTTGCCCTGAAGCATCAGATTGACGGGCTGCAGTAGGATTCTTATTTGAGTCTCCAGCTGTCCTCACGCTTAAAGACGTGCTCCATCGTGATTTCCTTGGCTTCTTTCTTCGTGAGCTGACGGCTCCACGCTACACGCTTCGTGGTGTCGGCACCGGGACCGTTGTTCTCAAACTCCATGTAGCGGGCAGTCTGTTCGCGCTGTTTCTCCCAATGGTGCCACCCTTCGGCACGTATCTCGGCAGGTAGCGTACAGTGCATGAACAGCGTATAGCCATAATCGCGCCAAGGACGTCCGAGATATACTTTCGTCACCCCTTCAGCAACGGTAATCGTACAGTTGTTGAAGACATACCCGTACGAAACATGTTTAGGCGTTGAGGCCGCAGTGATATAGCTGTCGGCCTTGCAGTGTATGTGGCACTGCTCGAACCAAACGGTCGCAGGGCCGAAGATAAAGTCGGTGGTGCCTTCGATATAACAGTGGTCGAAAAGCAGGCGAGTGCTTTCTAAGCCGGTATAGACGGTGTCCTGATTGCCAAGGAAACGGCAGTTCTGGAAGCGCAATCGGTCACCCACGGTATGCAGGGCTACAGCCTGTCCTAATCGGGCGGCATTGTTCTCGATGGTCAGGTTCTTCAAGGTGATGTCGTTGGCATCGATACGCAGCGTATAGGTACGGAAGGTGCCGAGTTTAAGTGAAGAGTGAAGAGTGAAGAGTGAAGCTGCTGCCATCGTCAGGTTGGCGTGGTCGTCGTAGGTGATGATGGTCTCGTCGCGGTCTTCACCACACAGTTCAATGTTCTGCACCCACTGAGGAATGATGATCTTCTCCTTGTACGTACCTTTCTTTATATAGATGACCTTGTGATAGTCCATAAAGGCGCGGCACACCTCGATGGCCTCGCCCACGGTGCGGAACTCTCCGGTGCCGTCACGGGCCACTACAATCGTGTCGGGGTTGTCGTATTTGCCAGCTGCATGGGACTCTATGCCATAACAGCCGATAAGGAGCATTGCCAGAACAAGAATGCGTTTTGTCATAAACGGAGGGTGTCAGTTGGGTTAGATGATGCCAAGTTGGTGGAGGAAGATGAGCAGGATGCAGAGCGGACAGACGTAGCGCACGCTGAAGAGGAAGGGACGGAAGATTCGGCTACGCAGAGTGCCACCGTTGGTCAGCTCGTCATGTATAATGCGCTTGGGAAGATACCAGCCTACGAACAGGCAGGTAAAGAAACCGCCAATAGGCAGGAAAATCTGTCCGGTAACGAAATCGAAGACATCGAACAGCGACATGTCGAACAGCTGTAATGCGTCGTAGCCTCCTAAAGAGAGCGAGCTGACGACACCGATGACTGCACCGATGGCTGAGACAACGGCTGCGCCACGATAGCGGGTGACCTTCATCTCTTCATGCAGGAAAGCTGTCGACGCCTCGTGAAGCGACATGAGCGATGTCAGAGCCGCTAACGACAGGAGTGCATAGAACAGGAATGCGATGAGCGTTCCCAACCAAGGCACAGCGGAGAATGCCTGATTGAATACGTTTGGCAGGGTGATAAACACCAATGAGGGACCGCTGCCTGGATTAACGCCTACGGAGAATGCTGCGGGGAAAATCATCAGTCCGGCAAGGATGGCCACAAGGCAGTCGATAAGGCTGATCTGCATGGCACATCTCGTCAAGTCGGTCTTCGGTCCGAAATAGCTGGCGTAGGTACACAGACAGCCCATGGCGATGGATAGCGAATAGAACGACTGACCCAACGCTCCGAGGAATACGTCGCTCGTTACCTTCGAGAAATCGGGATGCAACAGGTATTTCACGCCCTTGTCGGCACCAGGCAGCGAACAGGCAGCCACGACGATGATGAGTAGGAGGATAAACAGGGTCGGCATGAGCAGCTTGGCTGCCTTCTCAATACCTTTCTCCACACCACGGACAATGACCCAATGGGTGATGCCAAAGAACAATAACATCCACACTATCGGTTTCCAGGGGTTCGTGGAGAAACGTTCGAAATAGTCCTGCACATAGTCGGTGTCGCCCTGCAGATGCCCCATGAGCGATGCATAGATATACTCCAGGCACCAGCCGGAGACTACGGCATAATAGCCCATAATGATGAAACCCGTGAGAATACCGAGATAGCCCACCCACTTCCATGCCGTTCCGTTCGACAGTTTGGAATAGGCACGTGCCGTATTGGCCTGCGCCCTGCGTCCGATGATAAATTCGCTAACCATGCAGGGAATGCCCAACAGCAATACGCATCCTACATAGATCAGGATGAAGACGGCACCGCCATTCTGGCCTGCCATATAGGGGAAACGCCACACGTTACCCAAACCTACGGCAGAACCCGCTGTGGCAAGGATAATGCCAAGACGACTGCCAAAATTTGCTCTTTGCGTTGATTCCATTTTGTATAATCTTTCTTTTTTCGCTTGCAAAATTATAAAATTATTCTTACTTTTGCACCAAAAATGAAAGCAAATATGAAAAAACTGCTGCAAATAATAAGAAAATATCCACTTTCCGTTGTGTGTATAGTGCTCATTTGGTACCTCTCGCTCTTCTTCATACCTCCCGAAGAGCTGGACTTGAGCAACATCTCATTTGTCGACAAGTGGACGCACTTCGTGATGTATGGTGGCACGTGTTCGGTCATCTGGTGGGAGTATCTGCGCAGCCATCAGGTGTTCAATGCCCGGAAGGTATTCCTCTGGGCATGGCTGGCACCGGTGCTGATGAGCGGTCTGTTAGAGTTGCTTCAAGCCTATTGCACCACCAACCGTGCCGGTGAGTGGCTCGATTTTGCTGCAAACACGACTGGAGCCACCATCGGTGCTGTTGTCGGATGGTGTATGAAGCTGACCTGCAACGCTCTATTAAATGAGAAATGAGACCTAACTTCTCCTAACTTCCTTCCACAAGGAATAGGGATTCGCACGAAGCGAAGAGTTATAGTATCGACGGTCGCCCGTGACCTCCTTGCCGATGAAGGGCGGACACTCGTATGGCTCGTCAGGACTCGACAGCTCTACCTCGGCCATCACTAATCCTTCGTTCTCGCCGTAGAATTCGTCTACCTCGAAGGTGTGTGTGCCGCTCTTCACTAAATAGCGCGTCTTGTCGATGATGCCGGGCTCACATAACTTGAAGAGCTGTTCGGCTTCATCGAGGGTGATTTCCTTTTCAAACTCATAGCGTGTCAGACCACCGTCGAGCGACGGCCCCTTGATAGTAAGAAAAGCAGTGTGGTCGCGACGGCGCACCCTGACGGTGCGCCCGCGACCACTACAGATATAGCCCTGCTGGATACGGCTGCTGCTGTGTGCTAGCGTTTTATAGCTGTCGTCCCTGACAAGGAATTTGCGTTCAATCTCTAATCCGCTCATGACTATGGTTTATCGCATGAGCCAAAGGGTGAAGGCCATATAGCCAAGGGCTGCTAAGATGAGCACGCCGAAAATCCACTTCACGACCTTTTCGCCCTGCTGGGCTTGTTTCTTCTCATAAGCACGCTGCTTAGCATTGAGGTGCTTTTCTTCTTTGTTCTTTTTTGACATAGCTATTATTTTTTAGGGTTGTTCTTTTAAGTGATGGGGTACATGGTCTTATTGGTCTTATGGGACTTATGGGGCTTATTGGGCTTATAAGACCCATGGGCCATTATTTGGTTTATTGGTCGCTGACGGGGAACTCCATGAGATAGGCCTTGATGAAACCGTCGAGCTTGCCGTTCATTACGCCGTCAACATCGCGGGTCTCGAAGTTGGTACGGTGGTCTTTTACGCGCTTGTCGTCGAAGACGTAGCTGCGTATCTGACTGCCCCATTCTATCTTTTTCTTGCCGGCCTCGATCTTTGCCTGTGCCTCCAAGCGCTTCTTCATGGCGCGGTCGTAGAGCTGCGACTTCAGTAGCAGCAATGCCTTGGCCTTGTTCTTCGGCTGGTCGCGCGTCTCGGTGTTCTCAATCAGTATTTCCTCTTCCTCGCCAGTATCGGGGTCGGTATACCAGTAGCGCAGACGTACGCCTGACTCCACCTTGTTTACGTTCTGACCACCGGCACCACTCGAACGGAAAGTGTCCCATGAGAGCTTTGCCGGGTCTACGTAGACCTCGATGGTATCGTCGACCAACGGGGTGACAAAGACTGATGCAAACGAGGTCATGCGCTTGCCTTGGGCGTTGAAGGGTGATACGCGCACTAAACGGTGCACGCCGTTCTCGCTCTTCAGGTAGCCATAGGCATATTCGCCGCCTTCAATCTGCATGGTAACACTTTTGATACCTGCCTCGTCGCCGTCAAGAAGGTTCGAGATGGTCACCTTGTAGCCGTGAGCCTCGGCCCAGCGCATATACATGCGCATGAGCATCTGCGCCCAGTCCTGTGCCTCGGTGCCGCCGGCGCCGCTGTTGATTTTCAGCACAGCCTCCATCGGGTCTTCCTGCTGGCGCAGCATATTCATCAGCTCCAGCTTTTCGATGGCCTCGACGGCCTGGCGGTAGTCGTCATCGACTTCCTGTTCGGTGACCATTTCCTCTTTATAGAAATCAACGGCCAGTTGAAGTTCGTCGGCTTTCATGCGCACGTCGTGATAGCCGTCAATCCATTTCTTGATGGCCTTCACCTTCTTCATCTGTTCTTCGGCACGCTTAGGGTCGTCCCAGAAATCGGGAGCCTGCGTGCGCAGGTCTTCTTCTTCCCACTCCACCTGTTTCTCGTCAATCTTCAGGTAGAGCTTCAGCTTTTCTGTGCGGTCTAATATATCCTTTAGTTGGTCTTGTGTGATCATTCAGCGTACATCTTATCTATCTCTTTCTTGTAGTTCTCATTAAGCACCCGGCGCTTGATCTTCAGCGTGTTGGTGAGCTCGCCGCGCTCCATGGAGAAGCTGTGGGGCAAGAGGGTGAAGCGCTTGATCTGCTCGTAATGGGCGAGCTGCTGCTGCAGCGTGTCGATGCGCTCCATCATCATGTCGTAGATCTGCTGGTTCTGGCACAGCTCTTCGCGGCTCTCAAAGCTGATATGATGTTCGCGTGCATATTCTTCAAGCAATGGGTATACGGGGATGATGAGTGCCGAGACAAACTTGCGCTGGTCGGCAATGATGGCTATCTGGTCGATATACTTGTCCACCAAGAGCTTCGACTCAATCATCTGCGGGGCGATGTATTTGCCATTCGAGGTTTTGTAAAGATCCTTAATTCGTTCCTTCAGGAACAGCTCTCCGTTCTCAAGATAGCCCGAGTCGCCTGTCTTGAAGTAGCCGTCCTCAGTGAACGACTGACGGGTAATATCGTCGCGGTTATAGTAGCCCTTCGTGATGGTCGGACCCTTCAATAGAATCTCACCCTCGTCGCTGATGCGGATGCTGATACCCTCGATGGGAATGCCCACTGAACCTACGGTCCATGGCTGCTCATAATGGTTGCAGCTCACGGTTGCCAGCGACTCTGTAAGTCCGTAGCCAACCATCATGTTGATACCGATGCTATGCACGAACTCCTCTACATGATGGCTCACCGTAGCTCCTGCCGTGGGGAAGAAATGGGCGTTCTCTAATCCTAATTCCTTGCGTACGAGCGAGAAAATGGTCTTGTTCAGCATCTCGTATTCCAAATGCAAGGCCATGGGCGGACGCTTGCCTTTCGACATATAATCTATATTATGCTTACGACCCACGCTCAGCGCATGCTGGAACAGTTTACGCTGTACGGTGCCTGAATGCTCAATCTTCTCCATCACGCCCATGTAAACCTTCTCCCAGAAACGTGGCACCGACGACATACATGTGGGATGGGTCTCGCGCATCGATTGCTGCACCTCTAAGGGGTGAGTGTTTACAATGAGCCGTGCACCCTCGGTGAGGCAGAGAATCTTCCATCCCTTCTCGAAGATGTGGGTGAAGGGCAGGAAATTCATCACACGGTCATGTTCACCCACGGGCACACATTTGTCGTTGGCCTCCATGGCGGCGTGATACTGGCCCATGGTCAGGATGACCCCCTTTGAGTCGCCTGTGGTGCCGCTGGTATATAGGATGTTGGCCACATCGTCCATCGTGGCTTCCTGCTGGCGGGCATCGACCTCGGTCTGGCGGGGTAGACCTTCACCCCATTGCAGGAAATCAGCGAAATGCATGGTTGTCGTGTCGCCCTCGTCAATACGCACGGTGGGGTCGAACACAATAATACGCTCCAGCGTGCGGCAGGTGGCCAGGATGCGGTGCGCCTTGTCGTACTGTTCCTGTTCACCTACGAAGAGAAAGCGTATCTGCGCGTCGCTAATCATGAACTGTATCTGCTGCTCTGAGCTGGTGGCATAGAACGGGATGGTCACCGCACGGATGCCCCACGCACCAAAGTCGCAGAACAGGTATTCAACGGAGTTCTGCGAGAAGATACCCACGTTCTCCTGTACTTTCACGCCCATGTTAAGCATGGCGTTCGACACTTGCTTCACCGTGGACGAGAACTGGTTCCAAGAATACGACTTCCATTCCTTGCCCCCGAAGTTCTTGTAGATCAGCACCTCGCGGTCGCCGTATTTCTCGGCTTGGTCATGGATGAGTCGTGACAGATGGCTGTTTGTTTGCATAAGCACAATTGTTAATCAAGTGCAAAAGTACGCAAAATAGCCGACAATGCCAAACAATTCATCATTTTTTTCATTTTAAGTGTCTTGTCGTTATTGTAGGTCAGCATCTTACAGCCACCTTCACATACTTGGAGTCCACTCGTTGACGCTGTCACGATGGAACACAATAGTGTCGGTGCGGGTGATGGATCCTGCAGCGAAATAGCCGAGGCAGCCGCCCGTGATGTTGCTGCGTGGATTGGCACCACCGCTCTGACCAGCACGCAGGGAGGAGTAATAGTCGTAGACGGGACGGTCGATGGTCATCAGTTGACAGCTGATGCTGTCGCCATCGTAGAGAATGGACTTCCAATGTTCCTCTTCATCCTCGTCCATCGCTTTCTCGCTGGTAGACATGATGTCGATAAAGACTTTGCCAGGCGGAAATCCTCGATCGTCGATGACGCTCCATCGGTATGGCTCGGTGGTTGTCTTGCCTTCGAAATGCGGATGGTGGGAGATGCGGTCTACCCTGTACCAATACTGATTGCGTTCGGAGGGGTAAGGGTCTACGGCCCATAGTTCATAGACCAGCATGCGCTCGTCGAGCACTGTCATCCAGAAGAAATCGGCTGAGAGGATAGGTGCTGGTGCTGACATATAGGCACTGGCCTCGTAGTGATGACCGTCGAGGTCGACACTTAGCTCATAGGTTGTGCCGACAACTCCCTTCAGCGGAGAGCAATAGCTGTCGGTCGAGGCATCGTAGGTCAGGAGCGTGGGTGTCCCAGCCGCAGAAACGGTTACTACGGCTCCTTGCAGACAACGCGGTCGTATGGAGTCGGTAACAGAGCGGCTCGGGGTAATCACAACCGAAGTGCCCTCGTTGGTTACCCTGCCTTCTATGACTATGACGGGCTGCACCTCGTGGAAGTCGAAGTCGATCTCTTTCTTGCAGGCCGTAACTGCCAGGGCCGTTAATATGATATACAGTAGTTTTCGCATTTCACTTACTTGCGGAAGCAAATTCTTCATTCTTCATTTAAAATCAGTATTTCAGCGTAAACGACACGGAAGGGATGATGCCAAAGAGCGATGTTTGTTCGGTAATGGTTCCTGTCGGACTCTTGTCATCGTTCTTGAAACGGATGGTAAAGGGGTTGTAGCGGCAGTAGGCATTATAGATGCCGAACGACCAGATGCGCGTTGTTTTTTGGAGCTTCTTGGTGTAGGTGGCACTCAAGTCCAGTCGATGATAGTCCGGTGCACGATAGCCGTTGCGCTCGTTGTAATAATAGAAGGTGGTACCGTCAATGTCGTACTTGGCTGAGGGTGCCGTCAATGCCTGGCCTGTATTGTAGCGCCAAGTAGCAGCCAAGTCCCATGTTGGCGACAGATGGTACATACCCACGATGGCAAGGTCGTGGCGGCGGTCGTTGGAAGCTGTGTACCAATGCCCGTCGTTGATGCCATCGATTTTGTTCTCCGACCACGACAGCGTGTAGCTTATCCAGCCCGTCAGCGGCCCGCTGTTCTTATGACCACACAGTTCTATGCCGTAGGCCCTTCCCTTGCCTCCGAGGATAAGTCGCTCAATCTCAATTTCGGAGTAGAAGGCCTTGCCGTCGCGATAATCGTAGACGTTGCGTATGTTCTTGAAATAGGTCTCTGCTGAGAAGTCGTAGTCTTTCTTCGGAGTGATATAGAACCATCCCAAGGCTACCTGGTCGGCTTGCTCGGGACGAACGATGTTGCTGGTCATCGTGTAGCGGTCGAACGGCATCGACATCGACATGCCGCTGATGGCGTGGATGTCCTGCGATGTGCGGCTGTAGCCCAGTTTCAGACTGTGCTGCCCGTCCAGGGTCAGCTTAGCGCTGATACGAGGCTCTACGTCAGCGTAGGTCTTCACAATGCTGCCGCTGTTTTTCTCTGTTGTCTCGACGATGTTGCCATCATGGTCTATTTGGTAATACGGTGCTCCGCCTAAGACAGAGAAATGATGGAAGCGAAGCCCTGCCGACAGCTCTACCTTGTTGCTTATGTGCCATTCGTCGCCTATCCAAAGGGCACTTGTCAATGCCTTGCGTCTCTCGCGCTGATGGAGCAGGTTGATGTCCCACTCGGCCGACTGCAGTTGCAGGTGGGTGGCTTCTAAGCCGTAGTTCAGCTGGTGGTGCCCCTTCTGCCACGTCTGTTGGTGTTGCAGGGTGGAGTGGCGTATATAGCCCTTCATGGTATAATAGATGTTGAGCATGTCGATACCCACATCGCTTGTGAAGTCGCTGTAGATGAGCTTTGTGTTGGCATAATGGGCATCGCTGAACGTATGCAGCCAGTTGGCTGTGGCGGTGGTGTTTCCCCATTCCATATCCATCAAGTCGGTGAGTCCCATGTTATCGCGTCCACGGAAGAACGAGAGCGACAGCACGTTGCGCTGAGACAGACGGAAGTTCAGTCGGAGGTTGGCATCGTAGAAATGGAGCGTGTTGTCGCGATACTTCTCCGATGCCTTCAGGAAGAGGTCGAGATACGAGCGGCGACCGGCAAAAAGAAATGAAGATTTGTCCTGTTGGATAGGTCCTTCGCCCACGACCTTAGCCGAGAGAAGACCTATGGAACCACCGAAATGATAGTCGTGCAGGGAGCCCGAACGTGTGCTGATATCGAACACCGAGGCCGTGCCGCCACCCAACTGAGCCGGCACCAATCCTTTGTAGAGCGAACCACCCATCAAGGCATCGTCGTTGAAAGTAGAGAAGAGGCCCATCAGGTGTCCGGCATTATATACGGTGGCATCGTCGAGCAGAATCAGGTTCTGTGCCGCCTTGCCGCCACGCACCTGATAACCGCCAGATGCCTCGTTCTCGCTCTTCACGCCGGGTAGCAGCTGTAGGCTCTTGATGATGTCTTTCTCGCCAAATAGCGTAGGTACCTTAGCCAGCGTGGCAATGTCGATTTTCTCTACGCCAATCTGCACTTCATCTACTCTTTTCTGGGCAGAGCGCGAGGTCACCGTCACTTCTTGCAGCGTGTCCTCGCGAATGATGTCGGTATGCTGGGAAAGGCAGACGCGCGATACGAACATTAATACGATGATTGTCAGCAATCTCTTCATCATGGGTGCAAAGGTACGTATTTTTTCCTTTTCGTGCAAGCGGTTGTGCTTCAATTGCTACAGGAATAAGAAAATAGGAGTGTGGGAACTCCCAAACTCCTATTCTCCTCTATAAATAAATGAGTCCACTTGAAAAAGTCCCAACATGTCGCTGGCGAAGACGTAGCCCCTCCCCTCCCTTGTAGGGGAGGGGTTGGGGTGGGGTCAGTATCTTTCTCACAGACAGGATATTACAGACCCCACCCCTGCCCCTCCCCTTGAAGGGAGGGGAGTGGCTGCGCCTTCGTGCGCGACATGTCCTGACTTTTTAAAGTGGACTCACTTTTTAAGATTCCAATCAATTACAGCAGGTTGGCCTGTTCGATGTCCTTGAAGTAGCGGTAGGTGCCGACCTTAATTTCGTCGCAGGCAGCATCGTCGGCGACGATGATGCCATGCTGGTGCATCTGCAGTGCCGAGATGGTCCACATGTGGTTGACCGAGCCTTCGATGGCGGCTTGCAGTGCGCGGCACTTGGCGTGACCGTTGACCAGGATCATCACCTCCTTGGCAGCCATCACAGTACCTACGCCCACGGTGAGTGCGGTCTTGGGAACGAGGTTGATGTCGCCCTCGAAGAAACGTGAGTTGGCAATGATGGTATCGGTGGTGAGGGTCTTCTGGCGTGTGCGGCTGGTCAGCGAGGAACCTGGCTCGTTGAAGGCAATATGGCCGTCGGGGCCTATGCCTCCGATGAAGAGGTCGATGCCGCCTGCTTCCTCAATCATCTGTTCGTAGTGGGCGCACTCGGCAGCGAGGTCGGGAGCGTTGCCGTTGAGGATATGGATATTCTCTTTCGGGCAGTCAATGTGGTTGAAGAGGTTGGTGAACATGAACGAGTGGTAGCTCTCGGGGTGCTCCTCGGGCAGCCCGACATATTCGTCCATATTGAATGTGAGGACATTCTTGAAGGTCACGCGGCCTTCCTGGCATGCTTTGACCAGTCCCCGATACATACCGATGGGGCTTGAGCCAGTAGGCAGTCCGAGCACGAAGGGCTTCTCCTTCGTAGGATTGGCAGCGTTGATGCGATTGACCACATAGTTGGCAGCCCACTGAGACATCAACTCATAGTTCGGTTCAATGATTACTCTCATAATTGTGTTTGTTTTAGATGTTAAAAATAAATATAAAGTTTATTTAAAGACCTTCTGTATAGTTCCATCTTCTTTCCTGATGATATAGACACTATGGTGTTTGCGTGAAGCAACCTGACGTCCGTAGAGATCATAAACGGCAGGATGTGAAGATGTTGTGTGGCGCAGGTCACGAATGGCTGTTGATACACCTCCCATGAAGTCGAAGGAGATGAGCCCGTCTTCGCTCATGCTGATGTTGGTGATGGGCTTTTCCAGCAGGATGTTGCCATCTTCATTGGGATAGTTCATCTTTACTGCCGGTATAGAACTGTCGGTCAATTCGTTGTTGACAACCTCGGTAGAGTCTGTGGACCACGGATAGGGTGACGTGCTGAGATAATAGCTGTTCAGATGACTGGATGACTGGTATTTGCTGCTCACAAGCCCCGCATCGTATCTTTCATAGAAGAGGTCTACCCATGCATCGTAGTCAAGGTTGTCGGCATGTATTAACTCGAAGCGACGTTTGTCTATGTTGTTGTTCACCTTGTTGTTCGACCAGACCGCCTTGTCGTAATATACATGATAGACAACCAGACCCTTACCGGGTATTCCGAAGTCCCATCCCCGTTGCTGACGGTTTTCCAAGAGCAACCACTCACTGGCCGAATGTTTGATTCTGTAGACCTCGCCACCCTCTGCCGAAGGTTTGAGATCCTTGACAGACGTTGCCTCAGTCAGTTCGACGGGTGTCAGCCAGCCTAACAGCATCTTCTCTATCGGTGTGAAGTTGGGGGGACAAGAGCCGTAGTTGACAAAGTTGCCACCGTCCATTAAGTCCCACTCATCGACTACGGAAAAACCGGCATTGGAATCGGTAGGATAGAGGTCGGGCAGTCCCAAGGAATGCGTAAATTCGTGACAGATGGTTCCTATGCCACATGACGAGGTACCTGTCCATAACTCACAACTGCATGTATAGGCGGAGATAATATAACCGTCGGGGGTTGTGATTTCGTTTAAGGTCGACGTGTTAGGCCAGACGTAGCCATAATTTGCCTCTGCCCCCTGGTTGCCACTTTTGCCGGCGCAGATGAAAATCACTTGATTCACGTGCATGTCGCCATTCCAATCGTAGACGGAGAAGTCGATATCGGTATTCTGTGCAAGGAAAAACTGAGTGGCCTCCTGCATCTGTTCGCGACCGTAGTTGCGCGTATTGATGTTAGGGTTGTTGTAGGGCTGTGCTTTGGAGCTTACCTTGTATGGTCCATAGACATCAAACTGCAGGTTCAGTAGTCCGGCCGACTGGGCTCGGTAGTAGTCGGCCACGCTACCTGCCCCTTTACGCTGTTGGTAGCCGGGCTCGTTGAACATCTTATTATAGTAGTCAGCGGGGTCGGTACTGTTAAAATCGGTGTCGGAGTAGGATAAAAGAATCACCAACTGCCTGTATGTGCGGTTGGCATCCCATGTTGTATTGAGAGTAGGTAATGCCCTGCGTACGGACTTTCCGCTGCGTGCAGCACTGGCGCTGCCATCATCGCCCTCTGGTGTACAGTTCCCACGGCGCACCACGAAGTCCTGTGCCGTGAGACACAGGGTCGTGACGAGGGCGGTGAGTATGAGGAAGAGTCTTTGCTTCATGTTCTTTTTATTTGTTGTTGGGGCACCAAGGTTTCAACTGTTTGAAGAAATCGTTACCTTTGTCATCGACGAGGATGAAGGCGGGGAAGTCCTCGACCTCGATTTTCCAGATGGCTTCCATGCCTAGTTCGGGATATTCCACGCATTCAATGCTCTTGATGCTCGACTGTGAGAGCACGGCAGCCACGCCGCCGATGCTTCCGAGATAGAAGCCACCGTGCTTCTGGCAGGCGTCGGTGACCTGCTGCGAGCGGTTGCCCTTGGCAATCATCACGAGCGAGGCACCTAACGACTGGAACTCGTCGACGTAGGGATCCATGCGGTTGGCCGTAGTCGGACCCATCGAGCCGCAGGGGTAGCCCTCTGGTGTCTTGGCGGGTCCGGCGTAGAGCACGGGATAGTCCTTGAAGTACTGCGGCATCTCCTCGCCTGCGTCAATGCGGGCCTTCAGCTTGGCGTGGGCAATGTCGCGGGCCACGATGATGGTGCCCTTCAGGTTGACGCGGGTCGAAACGGGATACTTGCTCAGTTCCTGACGCACCTTGTCAATGCCCTGGTTCAGGTCGATCTCGATGGTGTTGCTGCCCTCGCCGGCCTTGGCAAATTCAGCGGGAATGAGCTCTGAGGGATTGCTGTCCATCTTCTCTAACCAGATACCGTCCTTGTTGATCTTTGCCTTGATGTTGCGGTCGGCCGAACAGCTTACGCCCATGCCTATGGGACAACTTGCGCCATGGCGCGGCAGACGGATGACACGGATGTCGTGGGCCAGGTGCTTGCCGCCAAACTGTGCGCCCAATCCAATCTTGTGGGCCTCATCAAGCAGCTTGTTCTCCAGGTCAATGTCGCGGAAAGCGCGTCCCGTCTCGTCACCGGTGGTGGGCAGCGAGTCGTAGTACTTGATAGAAGCAAGCTTCACCGTGAGCAGGTTCTTCTCGGCCGAGGTGCCGCCAATGACGAAAGCAATGTGGTAGGGTGGGCAGGCTGCCGTTCCCAACGACTTCATCTTCTCTACGAGGAAGGGCAGCAGTGTGCCTTCGTTTTGGATGGTGGCTTTGGTCATGGGGTAGAAATAGGTCTTGTTGGCCGAGCCACCGCCCTTGGCCACCATCACGAAGCGGTATTCGGCACCCTCCGTGGCCTCTATGTCAATCTGTGCAGGCAGATTGCAGCGGGTGTTCACCTCGTCGTACATGTTCAGTGGTGCGTTCTGTGAGTAGCGCAGGTTGTCCTGCGTGAAGGTGTTGAAGACACCCTCCGACAGGGCTTCCTCGTCCTCAAAGCCCGTCCACACCTGCTGGCCCTTCTCGCCGTGGATGATGGCGGTGCCAGTGTCTTGGCAGAAAGGCAGGATGCCACGTGCAGCCACCTCGGCATTGCGAAGGAACTGTAGGGCCACGTACTTGTCGTTATCGCTGGCTTCGGGGTCACTCAATATAGCGGCCACCTGCAGGTTGTGCTCGCGGCGCAGCATGAACTCCACATCGTGGAACGCCTGCTGAGCCAGTAGCGTGAGTGCCTCACGCGATACTTTCACAATCTCCTTGCCCTCGAACGTTGCGGTGGTCACGCCTTCTTTCGACAGCAGTCTATACTCGGTCTTGTCTTCGCCCAACTGAAACATGGGGGCGTACTTGAATGCTACTGGTGTTGCCATAGTTTTCTTGTTTTATTGTTATTGTCTTTCTTCTATTTCTTTTTCTTATTGCGTAGTCGTTTGCAAAAGTACACAAAAAAGCCGAAAGTGCAAAACTTTCCGCCTTTTTTTCTGTTTGAGTAAAAAAAAAGAGACTGAGTGCCTTGTTTTTATATAAATTTGTTGTATCTTTGCAACATTGAATCTATCATTACAGAGGATGTCGCATCAACGCTTTGTTCATACCTCACCACTCGACTATTATTACCAACCGAATCAAATAACTTGTGAAACCTAAAATCCGCAGATAATTTTTCGATTGTCTGATTTAGTCCTTGCTTATGATGATTCTGTCTGACTCTGGGCTTAGAAACGCTTGAGCTTGACTTGTATGCAGACACCTTCCCCTTACCCCGTAA
>Ga0256404_1005942_pt1 | contig 20828 bp, 17 predicted proteins | sample RumenRJG_01DNA_FD_185990 | JGI IMG/M metagenome (GOLD analysis project Ga0256404, IMG submission 185990) | Bovine rumen microbial communities from Lethbridge, Alberta, Canada - RJG_01 | ecosystem: Host-associated > Mammals > Digestive system > Stomach > Rumen | place: Canada: Alberta | collected...
TCTCTCCGGGATACATCGGCACCGATCTCACCCTCTCCTCTCCGACGCTGAAGCCGCTGATCGAGAAGTGGAACGCCATGGCTCCGATGGGCCGCCTCGGCACTCCGGAAGAGCTCGGCTCCATCTGTGTCTACCTTGCGGGCGACACTTCCACCTTCACCACCGGTGCCGATTTCGGTCTTGACGGAGCATTCACCTGCTTCTAAGCGGAATCCACGGATAAAGGAAACACCGTAACATTGGAAATCTCAACTCCCAAAACCATATCAAATCCCTTCAGGGAAGGGCAAAAATCAGGAGGAAATCATATATGAAGAAGAAACTGTTTGCTATCCTTTGCGCCACTGCTGTTACCTTCAGCCTGCTGACCGGATGCGGCGGCTCCCAGCCGGCTGCTACCCAGGCAGCTGCCCCGGCAGCAGCTGAGACCACAGCTGCTGCCGCTGCTGAAAACAGCACCGGAAACACCGAAGGTGTTCAGGCAAGCCCCGAGTTCTACGCGAAGGCGGATCTCGCTTCCCTGAGCGGCAAGAAGATCGGCGTCACCATCCAGTCCCTGCAGAATGCCTACTGGGCGGGCGTCATGACCGCTCTGCAGGAAGTCGTCGAGAAGAACGGCGGCCAGATCACCATCGTTGCCTGCGACGACAGCTCCGCCACCCAGATCGGCCAGATCGAGAACTTTGTTTCTTCCAAGTGCGACCTCATCATGATCCACCCCTCTGACGCTGCTGCAGTTGAAGACGCTGCGAAGCAGGCAAGAGATGCCGGCATCAAGGTCATGTGCTGGGACGACCCGATGACCAACACCGACGGAAACTGGGTCCTGAACAACACCAACCTCGGCATCGAGATCGGCGAGGCTGCAGGTGAGTTCATCGACGCTCACTACAGCGCAGACAACAAGGCTCAGATCGCCATGATCAACTATCCGCAGACCACCATCCTGCTTGAGCGTGAGGAAGGCATCCTCCAGGGTCTCGAGAACAAGGCAGCCGGCAAATACGAAGTCATTTCCAGCCAGGCAGGTCTTGACGCGAACCAGGCCCAGACCGCAATGGAGACCATCCTTCAGCGTTATCCGGACTGCAAGATCGTCACCGGCATCGGCGCAGGCGCTATGATCGGCGCTGACGAGGCTTTCCAGATCTCTACCGGCGGCAAGATCCCGGAGGAGATGGGCGTCTTCACGGCTGACGTTACCAAGCAGCAGCTCGAGCACCTCAGCAACGAGACCTATCCGGCACGTGTCGCGGTCGGCTTCGAGGGCTCCGATGAAGATACCGGCGCAGCCTGCGCTTCCATGTTCGCCCTGATCCTCGGCGGCCAGCTGGAGTCCCAGAACGTGTTCCGCGGCCTGATGAGAATTACTGCAGAGAATGCAGGAACCGTCATGGAAGGCATGAAGTAATAAGCTTCCGAACTCTGTGCCCGCGCAGCAGTCCATGTATTGCGCGGGCATTCTTTTCCGAAATTCTTAAGGAGGTTACGGTATGCAGGAAGATTATGTTCTTGAGTTGGAACATATCCGCAAAGAATACCCCGGCGTTGTCGCCCTGAAGGACGTTACGCTTCAGCTCCGCCGCGGCGAGGTCCTGGGCCTCATCGGCGAGAACGGCGCCGGCAAATCCACCCTGATCAAGTGCTGTTCCGGCGCGGTCATCCCGACATCCGGCAAGATCAAGATCAACGGCAAGGAATTCGACCGCATGACACCGCAGCTTGCGGCTGAGAACGGCATCGCCATCATCTACCAGGAGTTCAACAACGTCGGAGAGCTCTCCGCGGCAGAGAACCTGTTCCTGGGCCGCCCCATCCGGAAAGGCATCGTCATCGACCGGAAGGCAATGGAAGCGGAAGCCGCCAAAGCCTTTGAGCAGCTCCGTATCAAGATCAATCCCAGAGAGCTGGTCAAGAACCTCTCCGTCGGCTATCAGCAGATGATCGAGATCGCGAAGGCGATCCAGCAGAACGCCCAGGTCCTTATCATGGACGAGCCCTCCGCGCCGCTGACCACGAACGAAGTCGAGAGCATGTTCAGAGTCGTCGAGCTGCTGCGGGAGAAAGGCGTCTCCATCATCTACATCTCCCACCGTCTGGAAGAGATCTTCCGCCTCTCCGACCGGATCGAAGTCATCCGCGACGGCGAGTACGTGAAGACCCTGATCACCCCGCAGGCCACGGTCGACGAGCTGATCCAGCTGATGGTCGGCCGCGAAATGACCCAGAAGTATCCGCCGCGCAAGCCCTGCATCAAGGACGAAGTCGTGCTGGATCTGAAGCATGTCTACGGAAACGGCGACAAGGACATCAGCCTGCAGCTCCACGCGGGCGAGGTCCTGGGCCTCGGCGGACTGGTCGGCGCCGGACGGACAGAGCTCGCGGAGGTGCTCTTCGGTGCAAAGCCCAAGGAGTCCGGGGAGATCATCTTCTATGGCAAGGAGATCAACCCGCAGTCCCCGCGCGAAGCTATCGATCTCGGCATCGCCCTGGTTCCTGAAGACCGGAAGCGCCACGGCGCACTGCTGACCAACTCGATCAAAAACAATATCAACATGCCGATCTATGAGCGCATTTCAAAGGCCAGCGTGATCGATTCCAAGACCGAAAACGCCACCGCCGAGAAATACCGCACCGAGATCCAGATCAAGTGCCCCAGCACCAACCAGCTGGTGAAGAACCTCTCCGGCGGAAACCAGCAGAAGGTCATCCTCGGCAAGTGGCTGGCAGCGGATTCCAAGCTCATCATCTTCGACGAGCCCACCCGCGGCATCGACGTCGGCGCGAAGTACGAGATCTACAAGCTGATCAATGATCTCGTTGAATCGGGCCGCAGCGTGCTGATGATCTCCTCTGAGATGGAAGAGCTGATCGGTATGTCTGACCGAATCATCGTGCTCGCAGAAGGTGAAATGACCGGCGAGCTTCAGAAGGAGCAGTTTAACTCGGACACCATCATGGCATACGCGTCCGGAATCGTTGATAAGAAGGAGGCAGTTTGATGAAGAACTCCAATTCGGCAAATCTGATCAAGTCCAACGCGATCTGGCTGGTGTTTATCGCTGAGGTCATTATTTTCGCCATCGCCAGCGGAGGCACGTTCCTCACCCCGAACAATGTCGTCAACATTTCCCGCCAGGTCTCCTACTACGGAATCGCTTCCATCGGTATGACCTTCGTGATCCTGATCGCGGGAATCGACCTTTCCATCGGTTCCATCATCACCTTCGTCAATGTCATCTGCGCATATATGATGGTGAACATGGGCATGAACATGTGGGTCGCAGTGATCATTTCCCTGATCTTCGCAACCGCCATCGGAACCCTGAACGGCGCCATGGTCGCTTCCATCGGCATCCCGGCCCTGATCGCGACCTTCGCTTCCCAGACCGTCTTTGAAGGTATCTCCTACCTGATCTCCGGCGGACGTCCGATCTCCGGCTTCACCCCGAACTTCGGTCTCTTCGGCCGCTGGACTGTCGGACCGGTCCCGGTCTGCGCCCTGATCATGATCGCCTGCTTCGCACTGGGCAGCTTTATCCTCAACAAATCCTACTTCGGCCGTTACTTCTACGCCATCGGCGGCAACGAGGAAGCGGCAGAGCTTTCCGGTATCCGCGTCAACCGCATGAAGTACCTCATCTACGCTCTGTCCGGCCTCTTTGCAGGTCTCGCAGGCATCGTCCTCCTTTCCCGTTCCGGCTCCGCACAGAGTACGGTCGGTAAGGGCCTCGAGTTCGACGTCATCACCTGCGTCGTCCTGGGCGGCGTCTCCGTCAACGGCGGTGTCGGCAGAATGTCCGGTGTCGTGGCCGGCGTGCTGATCATCGGCTCCCTGACCAACGGCATGATCCTTATGGATGTCAGTGAATACACCCAGATGGTCGTCAAGGGCCTTGTCCTTGCCGTCGCCGTCGGTATCGACTGCATGTCCAAGAAGAAAGCGTCCTGATATTCCGGTCCCGGCCACCCGCTCCAAACATTAGAAAGGGGTAAAAAATGACTCCAAAGGAACTGATCGGACAGGGCAGAACTGCCCTCGGAATCGAATTCGGTTCGACCCGCATCAAGGGCGTTCTCATCGACTATGAGGGAAATGTCCTCGCAGTCGGAGAGCACGTCTGGGAAAACCATCTCGAAAACGGGATCTGGACCTATCCGCTTTCGGAAGTGGATGAGGGACTTCGTTCCTGCTACAGTGCACTCCGGAATGACGTGAAAGAAAAGTACGGCATTGTGCCGGAAACCTTCGGCGCCATCGGCGTCAGCGCCATGATGCACGGCTACATTGCGCTGGACAAGGATGACAGACAGCTGGCGCCGTTCCAGACCTGGAGAAATACCAACACCACAGAAGCAGCGGATGAACTGACCGGGCTGTTCCAGTTCAACATCCCGCTTCGCTGGTCCGCAGCGCACCTTTACCAGCGGATGCTGGACGAAGAAGCCCATGTGAAAGAGGTTGCTTCCGTTTTCACGCTGGCTGCCTATGTACATTACAAGCTGACCGGACAGAAGGTCATCGGCGTCGGCGACGCGGCAGGAATGTTCCCCATCGATTCCGACGCTCTGGATTACGATGAGGGAATGGTGCAGAAGTTTGACGCCCTGATGACCAAGAAGGGTTATGCCCTGAAGCTGAGAGAAGTCTTCCCGAAGGTACTGGTGGCCGGACAGGATGCCGGCGTCCTGACGGAAGCAGGCGCAGCTCTGATCGACGAGACCGGTGCCCTGAAAGCCGGGATCCCGCTTTGCCCGCCCGAGGGCGATGCCGGCACCGGCATGGTGGCGACCAACTCCGTGGCACCGCGCACCGGAAACCTTTCCGCAGGCACCAGCACCTTCGCCATGGTCGTCCTGGAGAAGCAGCTTGATGAGCTTCACCGCGAGATCGACATGGTGACTACGCCTTCCGGCTTCCCCTGCGCCATGTCCCACGCGAACAACGGTACCTCGGACCTGAACGCCTGGGTCGGGCTCTTCAAGGAGTTCTGCGACCTGATGGGCATCGAGGCGGATATGGGCGAGCTGTTCGGAAAGCTCTACACCAACTCGCTGAAGGGTGACCCGGACTGCGGCGGACTGCTGCCCTACGGCTACTACTCCGGTGAAAACATCACCTTCATCAACGAAGGCCGTCCGCTGTTTGTGCGGACCCCGAACAGCGTCTTCAATCTCGCAAACTTCATGCGGGCCAATCTCTACACCTCCATCGGTGCGGTGAAGCTCGGCATGGATATCCTTCTGAAGGACGAAGGCGTGAAGCTGGACCGCATCATGGGCCACGGCGGTCTGTTCAAGACTCCGGGCGTGATGCAGCGCTATCTGGCCGCGGCGGTGAATACACCGGTGACGGTCATGGCTACCGCCAGCGAAGGCGGCGCCTGGGGCATTGCCCTGCTGGCAGCGTACCTCGCGGACGGAAAGCGCGACGGAAAGCTTGAGGATTATCTCGACAAGCGGATCTTCGCGCAGCTGACCGGAGACGCAGTGGAGCCCGATCCGGCAGACGTGGAAGGCTTCGAAGTCTTCACAAAGCACTACGTCGCAGGTCTTCCCATCGAGACTGCCGCCATCGAGGCTGTCGACTGGTAATCAATTCACTGAGAGAGGAGGCTCTCCGCATGTATGAACTGAGCGAACGATGGAGGAGCTACTTCGCCGAGCTGGAGCCGGATGTGCGCCTGGACATTCTGGACGCCGACGGAAAGGCCGATGCGGAGGCCGCTTTTCTCAGGAAACTGTATCAGGAGCGCTACCGGGACCCGAAACACCCGGAGCGCATGGTAGACAACTGGCTTTGGAAATTCGTCTATCTTCCCGGGCTTTACAAAAAGCGCCGCGTTTCAAAAACCGCTTTCAAGACGGAAGTGGAACGCACGCTGGATGAGCTTCACCTGAACGACCGGCTGACTGAGGCCGAAGCACAGGCACTGCACTGGGAATACCGCAATGCAGCCCGCCGTTTTCTCGGGACCTGTCTCGGAGACCGGTACGGCAGCCGCCTGTTCGGTCTGAAAAAAGCAAGTGTTACGGAAAAAAAGGAGAAAGCTGCGGCGGAGCTGTGGATGATGTCCCGGGGAATCGCCCTGGCCTCCGGAAAGACCGTGACCATGGAGCCCTTTGCCGAAGCACTCAGTGAAGAGCTTGCACTCTTCTATCCGGATTACCGGAAAGTATACGATCAGCTGGAACAGGGGCTTTTAAACTCTTAGGAAAAACAGGTTATCAAAAATAAGGCTTTCAGGAGTAAAAGATATGAAAGACACCATGATTCAGCAGGTAATGACTGAGCCGAAAAAGATCATCTTCCGCGAGGTCAGCATTCCGACTCCCGGCCCGGACCAGGTCCTTGTCAAAGTTAAGAGGATCGGGATCTGCGGCAGCGACATTCACGTATACCACGGGATGCATCCCTACACCTCTTACCCTGTGACCCAGGGACACGAGGTCTCCGCCGAGATCGTCGGTCTTGGCGCGTATGTGAAGGATCTCTCCGTCGGACAGCGGGTCATCATCGAGCCGCAGGTATTCTGCGGACGCTGCTATCCCTGCCTGCACGGAAAATACAATCTCTGCGAAAAGCTTAAGGTCATGGGCTTCCAGACCACCGGCACCGCCGGCGAGTATTTCGCTGTGGACGGTTCAAAGGTCACGCCCATTCCGGACGAAATGACCTGGAGCGAGGGCGCCATGATGGAGCCGACTGCGGTGGCTGTCCATGCCGCGAAGCAGTTCCCGTCGATCAAAGGCGCTAAGGCCGTGGTCCTTGGCTGCGGTCCCATCGGCATCCTGGTCGCACAGGCGGCAAAGGCACTGGGCGCGGAAAAGGTGATGGTGACGGACATCTCCGACAAGCGCCTGGAGATCGCGAAGAGCGTCGGCGTGGATTATGCCTTCAATACCCTGCACAAGGATTTCGGTGAAGCCCTGCTGGAGGTCTTCGGCCCCGACAAGGCGGACGTGATCTACGAGTGTGCCGGAAGCGACATCACCATGGACCAGGCCATCCAGAACGCGCGCAAGGGAAGCACCATCATCCTTGTGGCAGTGTTCGGCAAGCGGGCCAGCATCGACCTCGCGAAGCTGAACGACTCCGAGCTGGACCTCAACACCTCCATGATGTACCGCCATGCGGACTTCGTCGACGCCATCCGCTTCGTGAAGGAAGGCAAGATCCTGCTGAAGCCTCTGCAGACCGCACACTTTGCCTTCCGGGACTACCAGAAGGCCTATGAATATATCGACAACAACCGCGAAACAACGATGAAGGTCCTGATCGATGTCGACCCGGAAGCAGGTGAGTAATCCGGCCATTCCAGACCCGGTCACTCTTCCCCGGCATCGGTTTTGAACCGCCCTCCCGCCGCGACTCCCCGCGGCTCTGGTATTGCAGAAGCAGCCTTCCTGTACATGCACATGTGCAGGAAGGCTGCTTCACTTTCATTATTTCGCAGGAAGGCGGCAGGCCGGTTTCATGCTGCCCGGCGATCTGTGATATAGTGGAAAAAAGCAGAAGCGGATAATCAAGGACTGCTCTGCTCCCGTTCAGGAACCGCCTGCAGGCAGAAAATCAGCAAAGAAGAAGGCATTCATATGAAAACGGTCAGAGTCGTCGCGGCAGTCATCAAAAACAGAGATCAGATTTACGCCACCCAGCGGGGTTACGGCGATTACAAGGACGGCTGGGAATTTCCCGGCGGAAAGATCGAACCCGGCGAGACCCCGGAGCAGGCCATTGTGCGTGAGATCCGGGAAGAACTGGACACGGAGATCGAATTATACCCTCTTTCAGAGGCCGGGGCCGCCATGGCTTCCGGCAGTACGGGGACTTCCGATTCCCCGCTGCTTCCTGCCGCCCCATCGGGTGCGCTCCTCGGCACTATCGAATATGACTATCCCGCCTTTCATCTTTCCATGGACTGCTTTCTCTGCAGAATCAAAAGCGGCCACCTGACCCTCAAGGAACATGAGGCAGCCAGGTGGCTCACGAAAGATACTCTTAATTCTGTTGACTGGCTTCCGGCTGACCGGGAGCTCATCGAAAAACTGAAGAAGATCCTTTGATTCGGTAATGCTTTAATCCCACCAGTACAGTCCGTAGATGCGGTCGATGTGGTCACCGGTGACATCGGTGTCATAGACGCCTGCCAGACCCGTGCCGTACTCCTGGCTCATCATGGAATCCGCCCACTGCACTGCATTGAACCCTTCCTTGTAACCGTCCAGCTGCTCCGGATGGACCAGCTGCGTTGCCGCGTCCAGAACCAGCTTCCGGCCTTCCTCCTCCGCAGGGCTGAGCACATACCCTTTCTCAGTCTTTTCGGCATTTCCCCCGTAGATCGTAAAGCCGTAATTGCCTTCCCATGCGCTCTCGCCGTCGTTATACTCGCTTTCCGGCGGCACACGCACAAACCAGCGGTTCAGTCCGGCATCGTAGAAGCGGTCCGCATCGACGCGGCTGATGTAGATGCCCGCGGTCCCGCCGGCTGCCGGCCCCACTTCTTTCCGGATGACCAGCTCCGGGATATGACGTCCCGCGCTGCTCTCAGCCATAGCGATCATGCAGTGTCCTGCGCTGTTCCAGGTCTCTGAGGTCCTGTCGCTGACGGTCTCGAACAGGGACGCAAGGTTTCCTTCCACGTTAAGAATATCCTGGTAGAATCCGGCGCTGTCCTCATACTCGCTGTACCAGACCCCCTGCAGGTTCTCCAGCGTCACGGTGTTATAGAGATACTGGCTCCAGAGATCCTCCGGCTCTTCCCGGTTCCAGTTGACGAGGCTCCCCCCGTCGTAGAAGGTGCTGCCTTCTACCCGGCGGATGTAGATCCCGCAGTACTGGATCCAATAGTTCCCCTCCGCGGCATCCTCGACATATTCCATCAGCGACACCTCCGGGCATACGCCCCGGTCCTTCCGGTCCTCGATATACAGCCCGCCGTCATTATTCCAGACCACGTAACGTTCGCCGTTTTTATAGCACTCTATCCTCCCGGTGTCGCCGTTGACGCTCAGGATATCTACCACATCCACCGTCCCGTTGTTCTCCTTGTAACGGTTGACCCAGCGGCCCTGAAGATTAGTCTGGGTCACACTGTCGTAGGGCGCCCGGGGCGCGCCGGGGATCTCCGGGACATACGGGCACAGATAGCGGTCCGGCATGGTCTGCGTCTGAAACGCGTTTTTGAACAGGTCGCGGTATTCGGAACTCCCGGTCTCATTTGCGGCCGGTGTTTCCAAAGTCAGGGCTCCCGCAAGCAGCAGGGCGAGGGTGGGCAGGACAAGGATCCTTTTGTTTCGTCTCTTCATGTTTTTCCTCCTGTATTCGGTGCTTCCGCGGATCTTCCGCGGAAAAGCCTCATGGAGATATAAACTCCGCAGTGATACATATCTGCAGTTATCTCACTGCCTGTCTATATTCTACAGAAACAGCCGCTGAAAATCACTACCTTTCATCAGCCAATTTCAGCAGGAGAAGCCTTCGTTCTGTCTGTCACGGCTGCCACACGAACAGGCCTTCCGCGGCGGCAAGTTTCCGTATCAGGTCCAGAAGCCGGTCCGTGGGATGATACACCGTCATGTATGTGTCATCGCAGTTTATGCCGATGAGCGTGTCCTCTGCCTCAAAATATATGTAGAGTGTCCAGATCCCGTCCTCGCTGCAGCATGCATCTGCCAGTTTTTCCGGAGCCGGGTTCCGGGTCCAGATATCCGGATCCGCACCGGAGTCCGGCAATTCTTCCTTCCTTTCCGGGTCCGGCCAGCGGGTCCATTCGTCGTCAAGGATCCTCCCGGCGCTGACATCAAAGTAGCAGTTCAGCTTCAGCAGGATCTCCGCAAACTTTCTGTGCAGCACCGCAAGCTGCGGCGTCTTCAGGAAATAGTCGTCCACCGCGAAATACTGCCCCGGTGATCCCGCCGGCACCTGTTCCGGCAGAATATCCACGACCCAGTAAGGTTTTTCAATAAGCCCTTCCAGCTGATTCAAATCCATGATTCATCCTCCGCATTATAAATTATACATTTGATCAGTATTTTTGATCAATCCAATCAAAACTTTCATGCTTCATTTTGTCGATTTTGCACATTTTGTAGTATATGCTTTAAGGGCAAGAACCACCAAATGTTCTAAATCAGAGAAAGGACATGAGTATGAAAAAATCTATCAGAAACATCATTACCGGATTCCTGGCAGCAGGAATGATCGTCGCCGGCAGCATCACCGCATTTGCCGCGCCGCAGTTCGAGAAGCTTCCGACGCTGGTCTACAGCGAGCTGGACAACCTCATGAAGCAGCAGGCTGCAAAGTATGTCCGCAAAGACAATGTCGTCCCGATGCTCTGGCAGGGCTTCCTGGAGATGCCCGTGGCTGAGGGCCGCACCGCAAAGCTCTATGTCCCGCAGAACACCCCGCAGGGTGCCATGTTCGTCGCCATGAACGTTCCGTCCGGAATGGATGCCGGAACCTTCATGGAGGTCAGCGGATGGAAGGCCAAGGCTGACGAGGAAGGCATCTGCCTCTTCGTCCTTGAGCCGGCAGACGGCATCAACTGGGGTTCCGCAGCTGATGAAGCAGACTATGTGAAGGCAGCCATCGGCGCAGCCCGCGCCGGAAAGTGGCTCCAGCCCGGCCCGTCCATCTACCTTGTGGGCTACGGCGAGATCGGCTCCCTGATCCAGAAGTTCGCCATGGAGAATCCTCTGGCAGTCGCAGGCGCAGCCTTCTTTGACGCAAGCGAGATCGACGCAGCTTATCTTCAGTCCAACGGCGCTGTCTCCTTCGATACCGACAAGAAGAAATACGGCGTGACCAGAAAGGAAGTTCCGGTCCCGGTCTTCCTCGCAAACGCCGGCGCAGACGCAAACACCAAGGCAGTTGCCCGTTACTGGGCAGCAGCTGCCGCTGACAGGAACGCAGTTTCCCGCTTCGCTCCGGAAGGCGCCGCAGTCCTCGCAGGCGCAGTCAGAACCGAGACCAAAGCATATGACTATGCTTCTCCGGCAACCACCGCTGCGGCATGGGCATTCATGGATCAGTACTACCGCTACGGCGGCGGCGTTCTTTCCAACGCGATCTCCTGGAAGTTTGACTACAGCAAGGGCGGCGTTGAATTCAGGAGCTTCACGGATTCCAACGGCATCGACCGCCAGTACCTTGTCTACATCCCGCAGAAGTTCGCAGGCCAGAAGCTTCCGGTTGTCATCGCTTACCACGGCGCTTCCACTTCCATGCGCAACTTCTTCGAGAACACCCTCTGGTACAACATCGCGGACCGCGAAGGCATCATGCTGGTCTTCCCGGAGTCTTCCCTGATCCCGGTTCCCGGAACCCTGGGCGGCGGCGAGAAGAACCCGACTGCTTACCGCGCACTTTGGACCATCGAGGATCCGAGCCTGAAGCTTACGGACTATGTCTACGCAAAGGATCTGCTGGACAACATCGGCATGAACTATCCGAGCGCTGATACCGGCCGCTTCTACTGCACCGGCCACTCTATGGGCTGCATGATGACCCATTATCTCGGCAGCACCGATGTCTCCCACCGCTTCGCGGCAATGGGCGCGACCTCCGGCCCGCTGATGGCAAAGGAAGATACCGGTTCCCAGAAAGTCCCGATGCTGCACACCATGGCAGAGTATGACATGTGGAGCTATGACCTCAGCCTGGATTCCAGCATGGTCATCAGCGCAGCCAACATGTGGCTGACCCGCAACGGTCTTGCCACCGCGGAAAATGTTGACGCAGTCCGCAGGGCAGGCTACGCGGCGACCGCCACCAGCGGCCGCTGGAACTACTGCGACTGGAAGAACGCGCAGGGCATCCCGATGTACGAGTACATCTGGGTCACCGGCAAGGATCACGTCAACATGCCGGCAGAGAATGAGCTTCTCTGGAACACCTTCTTCAAGTTCTGGACTGTGGATATTCCCACCGGTGTCCGCTACTTCAAGGGCATTGCCGTCCAGTAATAAACAGAGAATCAAGTCAGGACAGGGCTCCCATTCCGGGAGCCCTGTTTTTTCCGCAAAATCAGATGCCTTTATTTCACCAGATCTTCGATCACCAGGTCGTAAAGTCCGGCGTTCTTTTTAATTGCGGCGGAATTGCCGGCGGTGGCCCAGACACCTTCTTCGATCATCTTCTGCACGCGGTCAGCGGAGGCAGTCACATCCGCAGGCGTCACCGTCTTCGCTTCACGCATCTTTGCAAGGGTCTCCTCCGCATAACTCTGCTTCCGGCCCCGGAGCCGGTAGAAGATCTCTGTCTGCGCCGCGGTCAGCGGAGAATCCGGATAAGCAAGCTCACTGTACTTATTCAGGATCGAGTCATTGACCTGCTCCTGGGTCAGTTCAAGATTCCGGATCCCCTCTGCCGCGCCCTGAAAATACTCATAGGTCGGCCGGATATCCGGCTCCCGGTAGCTGAACATATAAGCACAGGTGCGTCCAAGTCCGATGTCAAATCCATAGGCGCCCATCTCATAGCGGAAGGCCGGATACATTACGTTGCCGTACAGGATCGTCATAATGACCTGGTCTTTCCCGCTGTCCTCAAATCCCGTGTCTGCATTTGCCGCCGCAAAGCCGCTGTAGCTCACGGAATCCGGGACCGCCACCGCCAGCCGCTTCGGGAGTTCGATCTTCGAAAGTTCCCCGGAGTAATCCGCAGGCGTCCGGTCCGCATCGTCCAGCTTTTCCAGAAGCACCTTCGCCGCATCCCAGTCCTCCGCCAGTGTCTCCGAAGACCCCACCGCCGTATAGACTGCGCCGTTCCGGTTCAGCAGCTTGCCCAGAACCTTTTCAAGACGCTCTGTCAGGACAGCGATCTCCTCGTCACTCATCGCCGCGACCTTCTTCAGATAGGCCAGATAGTCGAAGCCGGAAGCATGATATTCATACATCCTGTCCGGATCCGCCGCAGCCTGGGCCGTCCACAGGATGATCTGTGCCGGATTCTGCGAATTTTTCTGGACAAATCCGGTCTCAGCGGCCGACGCAAGATACCTGATCCGGTCCGCGTCAGAAAAATCCGTGTGATACAGGATTTCTTCCTGCAGCGCCCAGGCGTCCCGGATCGTATCCTCCAGTTCCATGGAAAGGACTGACAGAACAGGCTGCGGATCCCCGGTTTCGTCATCGTACACGATCCCGGCGCCGATTCCATGCCGGTAAGCCGCGGTCGAGAACGCCGTCTCCAGCTCTTCCACAGTATAGTGCTCTGTTGCGAGGCTTCCCAGAAGCTCTCCGAGGAAGGAATAGTCCAGGATCTCATCGTACTCCAGAGAAGAAGCGTCCAGATAAAGCTCCGACTCGACATAAGGCGCCGTGTCGATCACGGAAACCAGCTTCCGTATGCCGTCCTCCTCCGTATCCGTCACTTCCGCAGTGTACACCTCTTCCGGGAGATCCCCGATCTCCACCGCCTTCAGCTTTTCCAGAAGCGGTCCGGCCTCTTCCGCGGAGATCTCGCTCCAGTCGCGGAACTCTTTCGTGCTCTCCACCATCTGCGCGACTTCATCGTCCGACATACCGGCTTTCATCGCGGCAAGCTTCGCCTCAAATTCCTCATCCAGAAGTTCCCTCTGTCCGGGACCGGGATCCACCTCCATCAGGACCGCCTGCTCAGGTGTCTTCAGATACTTCTCAAGAAGCTGATCCAGAGTTCCCTTGTCCGCCTCTTCACGGAGATTTTCAATCGCCCGGACACAGTCCAAATAGGTCAGCCGGTCTCCCCACTGGGACCAGAAAAGCGCGAATGCGCTGCAGACACCGATGCCGCCCGGCTGCTCCGCGGAAAGCACCGTTTCGATCTGCTGGTCGCGGACAAGACTGTCCACCAGGTCTTTGTTGAGTCCGTCTCTGCAGATCTCATCTATGGAATCCTTCAGGATCCGGCGGAACTTTTCCGCGTCGCCTTTCGCCGCGTCCCTCAGTTCGAAGCTCAGGACAGGCTGCCGTATCTCCTCCCGCAGGTTCACGGAAAAGACGGAACTCGGGAATTCATGCATCATTTTCTGCTTCAGGACACTGCTTTCTGCAGTCAGAAGAGTACCGACTACATCCATAAGCTGCAGATCATAGGCGCTGATGTCTCCGAGGGAGACTGCAAAGCTGACTACACTCCCGTTTTCCGCGGAAGCATCCTTCGTCACCGGATAAACGCAGGTCTCCGTCCGCTCTCCCTTCCACGGGACGTACTTCCGGTCTTCGATCGTGATTTCCTTTTTGTCATACTTTGACAGATAGTCCCGGTCCAGCTTCTCCAGGAAACGGGACAGATCCAGATCTCCGTAAAGAGTGATCAGCATGTTTGAGGGGTGATAGTGCTTTTCGTAGAACGCCCGCAGCTCGTCCATGGTGATCGTAAGGATGTCATCCCGGTAACCGCCGCTGTTGTAGCTCATGGTGCTTTCCGGATACAGGGCTTTTGCAGTCCTCACATTCACAAAACGGTCCAGCACAGCATTCGCCGCTTCCATCTCATTGAACACGGCACCCGTAACGGTAATATCGCCCTCCGGATCATCCAGCTCATATCGGAAGCTCTCCCGCTTCAGCGGGTGCTCATCCCGGAGCGCCAGCGGGTCCGTCAGCCCGTCCATGTAGTAGTCCATGATGGCGAGCAGCTGGTCCTCCGAAAGGGAAGACATGTTGTAGCCCGTCATCTGCTGATAAGTACCGGCATTCATGTAAGTTTTGTAAGTCTTCGCCGAGATCACATCGAACAGATCCGAATTCGGGTATTTCCCTGAACCGGAAAGGGTGATGTGCTCGAACACATGCGGGATCCCCTGGTCGCTCTCAGCCTCAGTCCGGTAAAAGACATTGACCGCCTTGTCCGGGGAGTCACACGCAATGTAAAGGACCTCCGCCCCGCTCTTCAGGTGATCCAGCGACACAAGCTGCGCGTTCTTCTGCGGGAACGGCGTGATATCTGTCACCCGGAAACCGTACAGCTCATCTCCCGCCGCAGGAAGCTTGATTTCTTCCCCGCCTGCCTCTGCCCCGGCCGGCACACTGTTTTCCGCTGCCGCGCCGGTTTCTGCTGCCGCATCAGTCTCCGCTGCCGCACCGGTTTCCGCTGCCGCGGCCGATGCCGGCGCACCGCCGGATTCCGCTCCGCCCATGGCCGGGCCTCCGCTGCAGGCCGTGACAGATGCTGCCATCGACGCCGCAATGAGCCAGATCACTGCTTTTCTGAGATTTTTGACCATATCTTTTCTCCTCTGATTTCTGTCTCATTGACCTCCGGGTCATTGTCATCCACAGCATATTTTACCATAAACTCACGTAAAAACAGCGGATTGCAGAATGTCCCCCTGCTTTCCGGCGGCAAATGCGGCAGGAAGCGTCATTTCCAGGACAATTTCAGAACAATGTGAATTATTTAACAAAATCTGCTTTACATCCGCGGAAACATGAGTATACTAAGTGCTTGGTCAGCGAAACCATCAATAAAGAAGAAATCGCAGGTTAAGGAAAAATGATTAACGGTATTATGACTCAGAACAACATGAATCTCAGAAATGCACAGGCCGGAATGATGACAGGTGCGAAAGAAACCGCCTCCAGAGTCTGCGTCGCAACCTTTTCCACCACTTCCGACGCAAGTGCTTTCAAGAAGCTCTGCGAGATGTACTGGATCCCGGCGCGTCTCATGCCGGTTCCCGTCTCTCTGAACTCTGACTGCAGCACCTGTGTGGAGTTTGAACTGAACGGCTGCATTCCGTTCTCTCTGGCCAGTCTTCCGGAAAAGCCGGAACAGATCGCGGAAAAGATGGCAGACGGTACCTGGGTTCAGGAGTGGCATTCCAAAAACTGAGACTGCAGGACACTCTGCGGAAAAACAATGCGGGAGCATTCTCCCGCTGAAGATAAAACAGAATAATGACTTATATGCGAAACGCGGCCCGGCAGAACTGCCGGACCGCGCTTCGTTTTCTCAACTCATCATTTCGTCTGTCTCACGTTTATCTCATCGGAAGCATTTCCCGCTGATCCCATCGGGAACATTTCCCGCCGGGGAATCAGTATCTCTCAGGCAGCAGGTCCGATGCGCCGGTGAATTCGCCGATCATCTGCATCTCGCCATAGGTCTTGTCATTCAGCGGAATGCCCTCCGTGCGGATCCTGATATCGGACTCAACTTCCTTCTCGCCGTGGGTGAAAATGCGCTCCTCGCCCTCGGCCTTCGGAGACTCACGCAGCTCCTGAAGGTACTTGGAAAGGGAAGCCTCGATCTCCTTCTTGTCCCCGAACATCCCGTAATCGATAGCCATATAGAACTGGCAGATATTGGAGCGGTGCGGGGTCTTGTAAATATAGTTGGAGGTGGTGCCGCCGGAAAGGATCGCCGTGCAGATCTCGCAGATCAGGGAGAAACCGTAGCCCTTGTGGCCGGATGTCTCGGTACCTGCGCCGCCCAGCGGAAGGATTCCGCCGCCGGTCTTGTTGATGATATTGGCAAGAACACGGGCCGATTCATTGCAGGGATGGCCCTTCTCGTCCAGCGCCCATCCCTCCGGGATCGTATTGCCCCGCTTCGCGTAGACCTCCAGCTTGCCTCTCGGAACCACCGTGGTCGCAGAGTCAAAGGAGAAGGGAATCGGGTCCGCCGGCATCGCGAACGCAATGGGGTTCGTGCCCAGCATAGCCTGCTTGCCGAATGTCGGCACCAGGATGGCTTCCGTGTTGCACATGCAGATACCGATCAGGCCTTCCTTCGCAGCCATCCGGGTGTAGTAGCCTGCAATTCCGTAATGGTTGGAGTTCCGCACCGCCACGATACCCACACCGCACTGCTTTGCCTTTTTGATGGCAAGATTCATGGCGTCGATACCCAGCAGCTGGCCCATGGCGTCATTGCCCTCGATGGTGGCGCTCAGCGGCGTCTCCTTCACGATCTCCGGCTTCGCATCCACCTTCACCATACCCTCGGTGATCTCGTGGTGATACCGGATAAGACGCTGGATTCCATGGGACTCGATTCCGTAGCGGTCCGCCGCCAGCAGAACGTCCGTGATCTTCTCACTCTCTTCCTTCGTAAAGCCGTAACCCTGGAAGCACTTGACACAGAAATCCACCGCTTCCTGATATTTTACCTTCTTATAGTCTGCCATGTTGCTCTCCTTTCGTGCGGGGCCTCGCGTTTCTCCGCCGCCCGTACACCTGTCGTTTTGACCGGTCCGTCTGTAAAAAACTACACTTATCACCTTACCACATCTGCGCCCGGATGTAATCGCTCCGCAGGGAATTATTTTACAGCGGGCGATGCCCACAGATCCCGCTTTTCGCCTTTGCCCAGATTGCGGCGCAGGACCACGGCGAGCAGGATTCCGATCACGACAACCGCGCCGATACTGCCTTCCACGCCGAAATTCACGTTGTAGAACAGGCCGCTGCGGGCGGAAGCCGCCTCCAGCTTAAACAACGAGTAAGAGGAAACCGTCCCGCTGTTCGGCAGTCCGAACAGAATACTCTGGGTAAAATTCCAGCCCGTGTGCATCATGATCGCCGCCCAGAGCGAATCGTAATAGTACACAAAAAGAGAAAAAAGAATGCCGATCAGGATGATCTGCACCTTCCCGGCCGTATTGATCCCGTCATTAGGCAGATGCATCGCCATAAAGACCAGAGAATTGATGCCGATAGCCATCCAGGGCTCCATATACCCGCGGCGAAGCTTCTGGTAAAGATAGCACCTGTCCACGATCTCCTCCGCACCGGACTGGATCAGCACCGCGGCAAAAAACAAGAGAAACAGCTCCGGCCGGAACTCATTGAACATCAGGTGAATGTCGCCCGTCAGACAGGACATCAGGATGCAGAATCCGTTCGTCAGGACCCCGAGCCCCAGACCGATCAGCGCACCGCGGCGGTTTCTGCCGTCCTTCCGGAATGCCAGACACGACAGCATCGGCCGGTTCCCTTTGTTTGCGAACAGGAAAAACGCGATCCAGATCCCCGCAAAGCTCAGATAAAACTCCGCGAATTCCGCCGCTGCGTCATTTCCGAAACTCTGAAGCACGTTCCTGATCCCGGTAACATGCTCCAGAACGCTGCTGAACATCATCCCCACCAGCATCAGCATCAGGGACAGGAACACTGCTGCCGGAAAACAGTCCGTCCAATAGCCGGTTTGTCGCGTAAGCAGTCTTCTTTTTAACTCGTCCATGTTGTTAGTCTTCCTCTTTTCGGTCTCCGGAATCCGGGATCATACGGTTTCTGATCATTCTTTTTTATCACTATCCGGCTTCGTTTTACTGCCAGGTATAAGAGATCTCCGGCGCTTTCCCGGCTTCATATGGAAGCCTCCATCCTCGATATTCGCCCTTGTAGTTCCGGGCATTATACTGTGCCGCCTGGGAATACCCGGTCTGAAGGTCCGCCTTCTCCACCTTGATACAGTCGCAGCAGATGCAGCTTTCTTTCTCCACCGTGCAGCAGAACACTAACTGCCCCGGCATAGCCGCAGCGTTCGGAACGGCACTGTGCATCCGCCTTATCATTTCCTCAAGATTCACACGGTCGACATCTCCGCCAAGGGTGATAAGACCAGGTCCGCCGGTGATCTTCGCGTAAAATGTGGCCTTATCTGCCGGCTGATACGCAAACACCGTCACCTTCTTTTTCCAGAACAGGAGACGGGGATTTCCGCAATGATGAAAGGTTTTCAAAAGAAAAATCCCGTCCAGCAGCATGGCATACAGCGTAAGCATGATCAGGTACAGATGCTGCTCATCGTTTTCCGTCTGATGATTCACGAAATAGATTGCAGCCGCCAGCGTCGCTCCCAGCATCAAAAGCCCCAGCACCAGATACCGCAGTCCAAGTCTCGCAGGGCAAATACGCTCTGCCTTTAAAAACAGATCATCCGCAAATAACAAAAAGACACCTGTGGCAAGGAGACCGCACATCGTTGTTTCGCCCAGATTGTCGAACAGGAAGCTTACGACCTTGTAAACTCCCGGAAGCGCATGGGCCAGCGACGTCATCAGGAACACGTAGACTATATAGAAAAGATACAGGGCAAAGGGCATCGCTGCCGAGATCCCCGCCAGCAGAAGCCATGCCCCGGCGCGTTCCGCCGTAAACAGCGAAGGCGCTTTGCTGTACACGACCGGCTTCACCGGCTTCTTTTTCGGCGGCACAAAACCGGTCTGTCCGTGCGCCGCAGCTGCCGGTTTCGGCGCCGCAGGTGCAGGTTTCGTCTCCGATGCCATTGATTTCTCCGCCAGATACTTACGGTATTCCTCTCTCCCGTGGCAGAGTTTATACTTCTTCAGGCTGCCGCAGGGACAAGGCTCATTCCACCCGATCCTTGGCTGCCTCCGGTACTTTCCTTCATTCGTTCCCATTCCTGCCGCTCCTTTTAAAAAAGCCGGTCAGATACGATCCGGATCTCCGGCATCAGAAATCGAACCTGCAGACCTCACAGTTCCCTACACCGAAGGAAGCAAATTCCTCGTTCGTCATATCCCGGAAATAAGATTTCACAAAGCGGGCTATTCCGTTGTGCGCGACCAGGATATACGTGGGCGGATCTGTTCCCGGCGCGGCATTCTCCGCTTCCGCCTTCAGTTCATCCAGCAGATTGTAGATCCGCTGAGCCACCCGGAACATGGATTCCCCGTCCCCATAACTGCATATAAAATTCAGTTTTGCTGCCCGGAAGGCTTCACTGTCCCGCGGACTGATTCCTTCCCAGATTCCGAAATTCTGCTCCACCAGCCGCGGTTCCACCTTCACCGGAATCCCGGTCACCTCAGAGATCCCCTTCGCAGTGTCCGCAGCCCGCTGTAACGGCGAGCAGAGGATCAGGTCTGCCCGGATCCCCAGTTCCCTGATCTTTTCACCTGTCTCCCGCGCCTGGGCACGGCCCTGGGCTGTCAGCGGGATGTCCGTGGCCCCGCAGATCTGATCCGTAACATTCCACTCCGACTGCCCGTGCCGCACAAAATAGATCGATGCCATGTGAACTCCTTTTCAATGTAATTGCCGTCCGCTCCTGACTGCTTTCAGACTGCCGTTCAGACATGACCGTTCGTCATCGGGTTCAGGTATCCCCGCTGACCGGTTCCTGATTCTGCGGATGATGATCGATCTTCCTCACCACTGCGCCAAAGGGAGCCAGTGCAAGCTTTGCGATCTTAAAAAACTGCTTTCCGAAAGGAATCCCGATAATCGTAATGTGCAGGATGCATCCGATGATAAAGTTCCCCAGGGCCAGCTCCCATCCCGTGAGAAGGAACCACAGGACATTCACAAGAAACGACACCGAACCGCCCTCATACACGACCTCTTTTCCAAACGGGCAGAACGAAACTGATGAAAGCTTGAAGCACTGAAGCCCGATCGGAATGCCGATAATCGTACAGCACCACAGACATCCCGACACAATCCATCCGAGACCGCTGAGTAACCCCCCGCAGATCAGCCAGATAATGTTTCCAAGTAAAGTCATATAACTCCTTTCAGGCAAAAAAGACACATTTTACAGTTCCGTATACTTCGCGGCGCTGCCCCGGGCCTTTTCCACCGGATACTTCGCCTCGTTTTTGCCCATCTTTGCGTTGATGATCTCATCCTCATCGAGATCCAGTGCGTCCAGCATGTTCCGGCAGTAGACCATCACATCCGCAAGTTCTTCCTTCACATGTTCCCGGTCGAACTTCGTTCCGCTCCACTGGAAACACTCCAAAAGTTCACCTGCTTCAATGACAATAGACTTTGCAAGATTCTCCGGGGTGTGGAACTGCTCCCAGTCCCGGTCTTCGGAAAACTTCCGGATCCGCGCTATCGTTTCTTCTTTCATAATAACACCCCCG
>Ga0256404_1005944_pt1 | contig 20821 bp, 12 predicted proteins | sample RumenRJG_01DNA_FD_185990 | JGI IMG/M metagenome (GOLD analysis project Ga0256404, IMG submission 185990) | Bovine rumen microbial communities from Lethbridge, Alberta, Canada - RJG_01 | ecosystem: Host-associated > Mammals > Digestive system > Stomach > Rumen | place: Canada: Alberta | collected...
GATGAGGCGGCCCTTGGTATGGTGAACCAGAAGACAACCGCGGTCAGGGTTATTCCTGCATACGGCAAGAAGGTTGGAGACCATGTTGACTTTGGAGGCCTTCTCGGCCATGCACCGGTTATGGCGGTCAATACCTTTGACTGCTCGGCTTTTGTTAACAGAAAGGGCAGGATTCCTGCACCGATACACAGCTTTAAAAACTAAGGAGAATAGTCCGGAGGGTATCGGCCCTCCGGACTAATTTTTTGTGGTATTTATGCCGAGGTAGACAAGTGTGATGTATCGTGATGCAGGAGTTTTTTGGAATAAAATAACAACAGAGGGCTTATGTACAACGGAAAAAATGTTATAGGTATAGTGACTGAATTTAATCCTTTCCATGAGGGACATAAATATCTCATCGACAGTATCAGGCTTCGCTATGGCGACTGCTATGTGGTTGCGGCCATGTCCGGGGATTTTGTTCAAAGGGGAGAGCCTGCCATATATGATAAATATGAGAGAACCTGGGCGGCGCTTCAGGGCGGTGTTGATATGGTGGTGCAGATTCCGGAGATGTTTTCAACGTCCTCTGCGGAGGATTTTGCTGCAGGGGGAGTTGCGACGTTAAGGTCTCTCGGACTTGTTGACATTTTGCTTTTTGGTTCCGAATCCGGTGATCCGGATCATCTCATGAAGATTGCGGATCTCGAACTGGATTCCGGAAGTAAAGAGAATGCCAAATTAAATGCTGCCATAAGGGACAATGTTGAAACCGGTATGAGTTATGCAAAGGCCAGGGCGGAAGCCATAAGTCTGGTGCTTTCAGGAGATGATGAAAAGGCTTTTGAAAATATACTTGACAGTGTATCCGGAGGAAATCCTGATGAGGATTTAAATAACGGGAAAAAGTCTGAAAACATAGGTGAACCGGATCTTCCGGCAGATGTCCGGGATAGTGCCGGTCTTCTGAAAAAGGACGATCCTTCATCGGGCGCCATGGCCTCGAGGCTTCTTCCCAATGACATTCTGGGGGTTGAGTATATAAAGGCAGTAAAAAGGCAGGGAGAGTGTTTCCGCATTGACTGTATCAGACGGAATCAGAAGTTTGAAAGTGCCCATGCTATCCGTGATGCGATAAAGAATCCCCGGTCGGAGGATGAGGATGTAAGCATTAACCAATCATATGCAGACGTGGATATGCTGTCAGATATGCTGAGCTACAGAATGCTGCAGCTGTATTATCTTGACCGTATGTCACCTGAACAACCATCGTCTTTTATGGACTATCTGGATGTGTCCAGGGAGATAGCTGATGCTCTGAAAAAACAGATACATGACCGTATGACATTTTCTGAAAGAATAGAGGCCGTAAAATCGAAAAATTACACCTATACCCGCATTTCGAGAGCTCTGCTCCACATTCTTTTGGGAATCCGTAAGAAGGATGTCCGGGTTCTCCGGGGAAGATTTTTCGGGGAAGCGGATATGATGCCGTATGTGAGGATTCTTGGCATTCGTAAAAGAGCGAGAGATATGCTTGGCAGTGTGAAAACTACGGTGGTAACTTCAGCTTCGAAGTATGAAAAGCAGCTTTTCTCTGTTCGCAGGAAGGAAACTATAGAGACACCGGAGGAGCTTATCCTCAGTATCAATGCTTCCCACGCGGAAACTTTGTTTAACCAGGATATGTATTCTGCTGATGTATATAATAAAGTGTACAGTCCGGGAGAATGTGACGACGGTTTAATAAGCTACGGGAATGAATTTACGCAAAAATTTTTAATCGCTGACTAGAGTTTTATGGTATCATTTATCTATTGAAAAGAGTCGGTCCGGAAGCATTGTCACAAAGGATTTTCATTGAATGGTATGTGTTCTGAGCGGCTTATGATCACGGAGGCAGAGGATGAAACTGGTTTATGCAATTGTACGTAATGATAATGAGGATGATGTGGTGGATGCGCTGAATGCTGCTCATTACCAGGTGACGAAGCTTGCAAGTACGGGAGGATTTTTACGTAAAGGAAATTCTACACTTATGATCGCGACGGATGACGGGAAGGTCGACGAGTGTGTGGAGATCATAAAGAATGAATGCGGAAAACGTCAGAATATCACGGTCAATATGCCTTATGTTTCCGGTACTTCCATGAATACCTATTCAACCATGCCGGTGCCGGTGGAGATCGGCGGTGCCACGGTGATGGTGGTCAATCTGGAGAGATTTGAGAAGTATTGAACCGGAACACATTTTGTCCTTGATTTTGTGCAGAAAATCAAGGAGCTTGTGACTTGAACGGCAAGTCTAATCGAGTATAATATTTATGAATGTCGAATTGTATACAGAGCTACAACTGTGTGCATTAAAAACATAAACCTGTCACTGTGTATCAGCCGGTTCCTTCAACAGGAGGTTGATGAGAAGAGGCATGTCACAGATGATTAAATTATAATGTGTATATTGAGAGGAGAATGACACCAATGGCTATTATTGATGAGATCAAGGCTAAGGCAAAAGCAGACAAGAAGACTATCGTACTTCCCGAGTCTATGGACAAGAGAACCTTTGAGGCTGCTGTAAAGATTACAAAGGAGGGAATCGCTAACGTTGTTCTGATCGGAACTCCTGAAGAAATTGCCAAGAACGGTGAGGGATTTGATCTTACAGGCGTTACAGTTGTAGATCCATACAACGATGCCAACAAGCAGAAGTACATTGATAAGTTCGTAGAGCTCAGAGGCAGCAAGGGCGTTACTGCTGAGTCTGCCAAGGAGCAGATGGAGAAGGATTATATGTACTATGCATGTCTTATGTGCAAGTGCGGCGATGCTGACGGTGTTGTTTCTGGTGCATGCCACTCAACAGGAAACACTATCAGACCGGCTCTTCAGCTTCTTAAGACAAAGCCGGGCATCAAGTCTGTTTCAGGCTTCTTCCTTATGGAGACTGATGCCAAGGAGTATGGTGAGAACGGTACCTTCGTATTTGCTGACTGTGCAGTAAACGTAGATTTCGATTCAGAGAAGCTTGCTGAGATCGCAGCTCTTTCTGCTGAGTCATTCAAGAGCTTTGTTGGTGCAGAGCCAAAGGTAGCAATGCTTTCATATTCAACAAAGGGAAGTGCAAAGCATGATGACGTAACAAAGGTTTCAGAGGCTGTTAAGATCGCTAACGAAAAGTATCCTGATATCAAGCTTGACGGTGAGCTTCAGCTTGATGCAGCTCTTGATCCTACAGTTGCAGAGCTCAAGGCTCCGGGCAGCGCAGTTGCAGGTCATGCAAACACACTCGTATTCCCTTCACTTGAGGCAGGAAACATTGGCTACAAGCTCGTTCAGAGACTTGCTCATGCCGGCGCTTACGGTCCTGTTCTTCAGGGTCTTTCAATGCCTGTTAACGACCTTTCAAGAGGCTGCTATGCAGACGATATCGTAGCAGTAGTTGCTATGACAGCTGTTCAGGCTCAGAATGCTTAACTAAGAATTAAAGGGTCAGGCCCTGGTGACTTGACCCTGTTTCTTTTTATGTTTTAGTACCGCGGTTCGTGGGACTTGAAGCTACAAAACGAAAAAACGGAGCACGACGCTTCATAATATGATTTTAGGAGAAAAAACCAATGAAAATTCTTGTTTTAAACTGTGGATCTTCTTCACTTAAGTACCAGCTCATCGACATGGAGAATGAGTCAGTTCTTGCCAAGGGTCTTTGCGAGAGAATCGGAATCGACGGTTCAAAGCTCACACATAAGGCTCCGGGTAAGGATGATTTTGAGCTTGAGACAGCTATGCCTGATCACGGCGTTGCAGTTAAGCTTGTATTTGATGCTCTTACAGATGCAGTTCACGGTGTTGTTAAGTCTGTTGATGAGATCGGCGCTATCGGTCACAGAGTACTTCATGCCGGAAAGAAGATCACAGAGTCTATCGTTGTAAATCAGGAAGTAAAGGACATCATTCGTGAGTGCTTCGATCTCGGACCTCTTCACAACCCTGCAAACCTTCTTGGTATCGAGGCTTGTGAGAAGGTAGTTCCCGGAAAGCCAAACGTTGCTGTATTTGATACAACCTTCGGTATGACTCTTCCTGAGAAGGCATTCTACTATGCAATTCCTACAGAGTACTATGAGAAGTACGGCATCCGTCGTTACGGTTTCCACGGAACATCTCATAACTTCGTTTCTCACGAGACTATCAAGTTTGGCAACCTTGATCCGGAGAAGGCAAAGGTTATCGTTTGCCACCTTGGAAACGGTGCTTCCGTTTCTGCATCTATCGGCGGAAAGGGTGTTGATACCTCTATGGGTCTTACTCCGCTTGAGGGTCTCATCATGGGAACACGTTCAGGTGACATCGATCCTGCAGTAGTACAGTTCCTTGCAAACCATGAGAAGCTTTCTGTAGATGAAGTTCTCAATATCCTTAACAAGAAGTCCGGTGTGCTTGGTCTTTCAGGTGTTTCTTCAGACTTCCGTGATGTAGGAAAGGCTGCCGCTGAGGGTAATCACATGGCTCAGGTTGCACTTGATGCTTTCGAGTACAGAGTAGCTAAGTACATCGGTGCATACGCTGCTGCAATGAATGGCGTTGATGCTATCGCCTTCACAGCCGGCGTTGGTGAGAACGACAAGAATGCACGTAAGCGTATCGTTGATCAGTATCTCGGATTCCTCGGCGCAAAGATCGATGATGAGAGAAACGATGTTCGCGGCAAGAATACACTTATTTCTTCAGATGATTCAAAGGTTAAGATCTTCCTTATCCCTACAAATGAAGAGCTTGCTATCGCTCGTGACACACTTCGCCTTGTAGAGGCCTGATAAAAACCTGATTTAAAATCCGGATATAATTTTATATTCAGTCAGTAAAGATCCGATGGGGGCAGCCCTGTCGGGTCTTTTTTCTTGTGTTAACAGCCTGGCCGGTTTTGCCAAACCTGCGCCTTGGGGGAGCTTCTGTCTGTTCAGGGGGATAAAAAAGACCGACCTCCTACAGATGATTATGTCATCCATAATACATAGTTATGCTACGTATTAAATATATAAATAAAAAATCAAATACAAAGAGGCGATTAACTATAGACATAAGAGATGTTCTCATATAGAATAAATTGCGCAAAAGAAAAAAGGCCAAAATAAAATTGCGCAAAAGGAGAACGTATATTATGAAGAAACAGTTTATTTCTGCTGCGGCAGCATTGGCAGTACTTACACTGTCTGCCTGCGCTTCACAGTCAGTACCTCAGGCAACAACAGCTGCAACGACAGCGGCAGCAGCTGCGGAAGAAACAACAGCAGCAGAGACTGCAGCTCAGGGTGAAACATTAAAGGGAGAGGCTGATGGCTTCGGAGGTGCAGTAACAGTAGAGCTTACAGTTACAGACGGAAACATCACAGATGCTGTGCTTACAGGAGATAAGGAGACACCAACTGTAGGAGGCGCAGCCCTTGATACACTTAAGGAGCAGATCATTGCCGCAAACGGTCCTGAGATTGATGGTGTTTCAGGAGCAACTGTTACATCCAAGGCAGTTAAGAATGCTGTTTCAAAGGCAATGGGGCTGGAAGTGGAAGAAGCTGAAACCAAGGCTCCGGCTGTTTCGGCACCTGCAGAGATCATCCCTGTTGAAGGCGGAATCCAGATGGGACAGCTCATCACAGCTGCACATGGTAACAAGTGTTTTACACAGGTTACGGCAGTAGTTAAGGATGATGTTGTGATAGCAGCCTACATCGATGAGTATCAGTTTGGTGATCCTTCGGCTGTAACAGGCGTTCCTAACGCTTCGGATACCGAGAATTTCGGAGCAGGCTTTGCTGAGGGGCAGGTTCTTTTCAGCAAGAGAACAAATGCTGATTATTACAGCAAGAACATGGCTGAGAAGGCAGGCAGTACAGTTCGTATCAATGACAACTTCGACGAGATACAGAAGTTTGCTGTCGGAAAGACAATCGATGAGCTTCTTGCATACAAGAATGATGATGTGGCTGTTGACGCAGTAAGCGGAGCAACTCTTGCCGATACAGGAAACTATCTTGCAGCCATCGGTGAAGCTGCAAAGATCGCTCAGGGAACACAGGCAGTGGAATTTAACGGTTCAAGCGAGAATCTCACACTTGATATGGCTATCGGTGCCGCTCACGGGAACAAGTGCTTCTCAACTGCAGCAGTTCTTACAGACGGCGATAATGTTATCCTTTCATGGATCGATGATTTCCAGTTTGGTGATGCTTCCCAGGTTGAGGGTGTGCCAAATTCCGATGATACTGAAAATTTTGCAGCAGGATATGCCGATCCTCAGAATGTTCTTTTCTCAAAGAGAGTTAATGCTGACTATTATTCAGAGATGATGAACCAGAAGGCAGGCGCAACAGTACGTATCGATGAAAATTACAATGCTATCCAGAATCATGTAAACGGAATGAGCATTGCGGATGTAAAGGCACTATCCGAAAAGGATGATGCTGTAGATGCAGTAAGCGGAGCAACCCTTGCCGATACTGCAGGATACATCGGACTTATTGCAGAGGCTGCAAAGTGAATTGACACACTGAGGTAGTAACAGTTCAGCCGGTGGTAAGACACCATTTCAAAAACTTTCAAAAAATCCTCTTGCAATTATTGGCGTAAAGTAGTATCGTATATCGAGCGTGCAATTGCTAAAATCAAATGAGATTTTGCTTGACATAAAATAACCGGTTGGATATAATTTCTCGGTATGACGAAGGAGGTGTAAATATGTCAATTTGTCCTAAGAATCATTCATCTAAGGCTCGCAGAGATTCAAGAAGAGCTAACTGGAAGATGGGAAAGATGAACCTTGTAAAGTGTTCAAAGTGTGGTGCTCTTGTTATGCCTCACAGAGTCTGCAAGGCTTGCGGATCTTACAACAAGCGTGAGATCGTTAAGGTTGAAGACTGATCTTTACCGATTTAATAAGAGATAATTAACCCTGAAGTGTTATGCTTCAGGGTTTTTTCTATATTAATGAAAAGCTTCAAAATCTGCTGCGGTTGTTAATTGTAAGCTAAGTGGTATAATGGTTTAAGTTGTATACAGGATTATGAGGAGTCGATATGAAAAGATTATTGACGGTGATCATGCTGCTGAGTCTGATGATGATCGGATGTCAGAAGCATTCGCCTATAGTCTATAGCGTGAATAAGTCGGATGAGCTTATACAATACGAATCTGAATCCATTGAGGAATCCAGGTTTATGGAGTCCCTTGAGGAGCAGATAAAAATCGAGGAATCCGAAAGTGCGGCCATAGAACAGGCGGCTATCTGGACTAAGAAGGTGCCGGATAAAACTCCGGTTAAGGTAAAGGGCGTCTACATCAGTTCAAAGGTTGCGGGAGCTGAGAAAATGAAGACGATCGTCGAACACATTGATGCCACCGAGATCAACGCAGTCGTCATAGATATCCTGGAAGATAAGGGACATATCGAGTATAAAATGGGTGGTGAACTCATCGAATCCATCGGTTCGGTGCAGGAGACTATTCCCGACATCAATGCACTCATGTCTATGCTGAAGGAGCATAATATTTACGCCATTGCCCGTATAGTAACCTTCAGGGATCCTTTCCTTGAACAGGTTAAGCCGGAGTGGCTGAACCACAATAATGACGGAACGGTATTTCACGATGCCTCCGGTATGACATGGATTAATCCCTATAACCGTGAAGCCTGGGAGTATAAGGTGCAGGTAGCGGAGCAGTGTGCTGACGCGGGTTTTGATGAAATACAGTTTGACTATGTGAGATTCTGTACGGAAAAGGGCATGAACAATGTTACTTACACCGATGAAGAAACCCAGGGCATGGACAAGACAGAGATCATCACTGAATTTATCAAGTTTGCTTCGGACAGACTGGCGGATAAGAACGTGTTTATGTCTGCGGACGTTTTCGGAACCATCATTGGCTCCTATGTTGATACTATTTCGGTAGGACAGGATTATCCGGTTATGGCAAGCGCTGTGGATTATATGTGTCCCATGATCTATCCTTCCCACTACGGAAACGGGAATTTCGGGCTGGATGTCCCGGACAAGCATCCTTATGAGGCTATACTTGGTGCCTGCAATGCTTCCAAAAAGGATCTTTTACTGGAGGAGGTTGAGGGTGTACATCAGGCAAAGGTCCGCCCATGGCTTCAGGGATTTACGGCTTCATATCTTTCAAGCTATATCCACTATGGGTCTGAAGAGATAAGGCAGGAGATACAGGCGGTCTACGATGCCGGATATGATGAGTGGCTTATATGGAATGCCAACAATGAGTATCAGTGGGATGCGTTCTTGCCGGCGTGAGGCTGATAAGGTACGGAATTGATATTAGGTTATAACAGATATGCCGGATATTCCTTTGGATGCTCTAAAATCTTTGACGTAAGGATTCTTTCTGTTATAATTAGATTTCGTTGATATAAGTGCCTGTGTCCTATGAAGAGCAGGCAGATATTGACTTTCCGGACTTATGATAAGCCGGGATGCCGGAAGGCAGAAAAGTTACTTCAACATGATTTCACAAGGGGAAATTGGTTATGCAATATAATTTTAAGAAAATCGAGCCTAAGTGGCAGACAAAGTGGAAAGAGGCTGATGCCTTTAAGGCAGTGGACTTTGACAAGCGTCCAAAATGGTATGGACTTGTAGAGTTCCCATATCCGTCAGGAGCGGGAATGCACGTTGGACATATTAAGGCATATTCAAGTATCGAGGTTCTTGCACGTAAGAGAAGAATGCAGGGCTACAATGTTCTGTTCCCTATGGGATTTGATTCCTTCGGACTTCCTGCGGAGAACTATGCTATCAAGACCAATACACATCCGCACATCATCACTGAGAAGAATATCGAGCACTTCAAGGATCAGATGAGACAGGTTGGATTTTCTTTTGACTGGTCAAGAGAGATTGCAACTTCACATGCGGATTACTATAAGTGGACACAGTGGATCTTCCTTCAGCTTTTTAACAAGGGGCTTGTATTCAGAGCAAAGACTCTCGTAAACTATTGCCCAAACTGTAAGGTGGTTCTTTCCAACGAAGACTCACAGGGCGGTAAGTGTGATATCTGCCACAGTGATGTAGTTCAGCTTCCAAAGGATGTCTGGTACCTGAAGATCACAAAATATGCAGACAGACTTCTGGATGGTCTTGATGACGTTGAGTATCCTGAAAGCATCAAGCAGCAGCAGGTAAGCTGGATCGGACGTTCCACGGGTGCATTCGTTAACTTCGAGCTTGCGGATGAAAGCAATGGATCTGTTCTCGATAAGCTTGAGATCTATACCACAAGATGCGATACCCTTTACGGAGTAACCTTCATGGTTGTTGCTCCGGAGCATCCTGCCCTTGATAAGTACAAGGACAAGATTACAAACTGGGATGAGGTTCTGAAGTATAGAGAGGACGCTGCAAAGAAGACAGAGTTCCAGCGAACTCAGCTTGTAAAGGATAAGACCGGCGTAAAGATTGCAGGTCTTAAGGCTGTAAATCCTGTTACAGGAAAGCAGATCCCTGTATTTATCGCGGACTATGTAATGATGGGCTATGGAACAGGAGCTATCATGGCGGTTCCTGCTCACGATCAGAGAGACTATGATTTCGCGAAGAAATTCGGCGTAGATATCGTTGAAGTTATAAAGGGCGGAGACATTGAAAAGGAAGCCTATACAGGCGACGGAGAGATGGTTAACTCCGACATCCTTAACGGATTCACAAACAAGAAGGATTCCATCGCAAAGATGCTCACTGTTCTTGAGGAAAAGGGCATCGGACACAAGGGCGTTCAGTACAAGATGAAGGACTGGGCATTCAACCGTCAGCGTTACTGGGGAGAGCCTATTCCTCTTATCCACTGTCCTCAGTGCGGAACTGTCGGTGTTCCTGAGGATCAGCTGCCCCTTACACTTCCGGATGTTGAGAATTTCGAGCCGGGTACTGACGGTCAGTCACCGCTTGCAAAGATTGAAAGCTTCGTAAACTGCACATGCCCTAAGTGCGGCGGTGCAGCAAAGAGAGAGACAGACACCATGCCTCAGTGGGCAGGTTCCTCATGGTATTTCCTGAGATTCTGTGATGCCAACAATGACAAGGCATTTGCTGATGCGGACAAACTTAAGTACTGGCTTCCGGTTGATCATTACAACGGCGGTATGGAGCACGTTACCAGACACCTTCTTTACTCAAGATTCTGGCATCAGTTCCTTTATGACCAGAAGCTGGTTCCTACACCGGAGCCTTATGCAAAGAGATCCTACCAGGGACTTATCCTCGGACCTGACGGAGAGAAGATGTCCAAGTCAAAGGGTAATGTTATCGATCCGCTGAACATCGTTGATACTTACGGCGCAGATACACTTCGCGCATACGTTCTCTTTATGAGTGACTATACAGCAGCTGCTCCATGGAGCGATGAAGGTGTGCGTGGCGTAAAGCGTTTCCTCGACCGTGTTGCGGGACTTACGGATATCGCGACCCTTGACAAGGAAGATTCAAGTCTTGAGTCAAAGCTTCACAAGACCATAAAGAAGGTTTCTGATGATATCGAGCGTATGAAGTTCAATACTGCCATTGCAGCATTGATGACTCTTATCAATGACTTTACAAAGGCAGGCGCCATCACAAAGAATGACCTTATTGTGTTTATAAAGCTCCTTCATCCGTTTGCACCTCATCTTACCGAGGAGATTTATGAGACTCTCGGAGGCGAGGGACTTCTTACACTGGCTCAGTGGCCGGAGTATGACGAAGAGAAGACAAAGGATGCGGTCATCAATATGGGTGTTCAGGTTAACGGCAAGGTGCGTGGTAATGTTGACATCCCTGCTGAAGCTGACCAGGATGCAGCAGTTGAGGCTGCCAAGGCCGATCCTCAGATCAACAAGTTCCTTGATGGCAAGAATATCGTTAAGGTCATATTCGTAAGAGGAAAGATTCTGAACTTCGTAGTTAAGTAAAATATATGCGAGACAACAGTAAATTTAATTTTGATGAAGAACTGAAAAAACTCCCGGCTTTGCCGGGAGTTTATCTTATGCATGGACCCAAGGACGAAATTATTTACGTCGGCAAGGCGAAGGTCCTTAAAAACCGCGTAAAACAGTATTTCCAGAAATCCTATAAAAAGTCGGTGAAGATCCAGCAGATGGTGAGTCTGGTGGAGAGATTTGAATATATAGTGGTGGACTCTGAGCTTGAAGCTCTGATGCTGGAAAACAATCTCATCAAGGAGCATAAACCTAGATACAATACACTGCTTAAAGATGACAAAACCTATCCCTATATCAAGGTTACCTTTGAACAGTACCCGAGGGTTCTCAAGGTCAGGAAAAGAGCTACGGATAAAGGTAAATATTTCGGTCCCTATGCCTCAAACGATCAGGTAAATGAGGTTATAGACCTTATACGAAGGACTTTCCATATAAGAAACTGCAATAAGGTGTTTTCCGAGGACTCGCCCCTTGCCAATAAGTGCATGTACTATGACATCCATCAGTGTGACGGGCCCTGCATCGGCAGACAAAGTAAGGCTGATTATAAAATACAGGTGGATAAGGCCATAGATTTTCTTAACGGAAAGTATGAGGATATCGTGAAGGAACTGCATCGCAAAATGATGAGGGCTTCCGATAATCTGGATTTTGAAACTGCCATGGAAATGAGGGACCTTATTAAGGCCATTGAAGCTGTGCAAAACAGGCAGAAGATTGTTGCCTATGATTCCGGTGACCGGGATATCATAGGTATGAGAAGAGAATTTTCTGACTGTATCGTTCAGATATTCTTCGTCCGGGACGGAAAGATCATAGGAAGAGACCATCAGTTTGTTGACATCGATCAGGAAGAAACCGATGAAGAAATCCTCAATGATTTCATAGAGCAGTATTATAACGGAACGCCTTTTATTCCTCACGAGCTCTGGGTTCAGACGGAGCTCCCCGAAAAAGCCATACTTGAACAGTGGCTTAGTCGCGAGAAGGGCAGAAAGGTAAGCATTATCACTCCTCAGATAGGCAAAAAGGAAAAGCTTGTGGAGCTTGCCATCACCAATGCCGGAATTCTCATGAACCGTTACAGACAGCAGTACCGTGAGCAGGATGCAAAATGTGCCAGGGCGGTTAAGGAGCTTCAGGATATCATCGGTCTTGAAAAGCCGCCTATCCGCATCGAGTCCTACGATATTTCAAATACCATGGGAGCTCTTAACGTCGGTTCCATGGTGGTGTATCAGAACGGTAAGCCCAAGAATAATGATTACAGAAAGTTTCGTATCAAATCGGTTCAGGGACCGGATGACTATGCGTCCATGTATGAGATGCTTACCCGCCGCTTTGAACATGGTCTGAGTGAGATGAAGGATAATGCAGTCGCCGGAAAGGATGATTCCATGGGCTCCTTTTCAAATTTCCCGGATCTTATCTGTATGGATGGAGGCAAGGGACAGGTTAATGTCTGCAGGCAGGTGCTTTCGGAGCTTGGCATAACCTCGGTGGAGGTCTGCGGTATGGTTAAGGATGATCATCACAGAACAAGAGCGCTTTTGTATGATGACAGGGAACTGCCTCTTGCTGAAAACAGTGAAGCCTTTAAGCTGCTCACCCGTATTCAGGATGAGGTTCACAGATTTGCCATAACCTATCACCGTTCACTTAGGGAAAAGAGCCAGATAAAGTCATTGCTGGATGATATAAAAGGCGTGGGAGAGGTACGAAAGAAGGCGCTGATGAAACGGTTCGGAGACATTGATCACATAAGAGCCGCGTCCCTGGAGGAGCTTATCGGCTGCCCTTCAATGGATGATCATTCTGCGAGACAGGTGTATGACTTTTTCCACAGAGAGCAGAATATGTGTTGAAAAACTGTTCATCTTTCTTACGTAAATCTGTCTTGTATTTAATGAAAATCACAATATACAAAAATTAGTATTGCTGATAAGATGATGTGAGTAAAAATAGGATTTACTTCTTGCCGTTATTGCTTAAGCATTGTGAGATCGTCGGAAGACAGTGGGCGGTGCCTGCAGGGGTGAGAAGTATCATATACATGGAGATAGATTTTATGGCAGACAGATTTGGAGATAAGGCCGGAAAACGTCCGGCATCCAGGGCTCGCGGACAATCCAGGGCCCGGGGATCACAGCAGAGCGAACGCAGGAGTACATCTTCCCGGGTAAGCTCACAGAATAATACAACAAGAAGTTCAAATAGCCGATATAGCAGAAGACCTGACAGAGAACCAAATTACGGTATAATTATAGGTTCTGCGGTTGCGGCAGTTATACTGGTGGGCGGACTGGTTTTTGCACTTAAGGGCGGTCTGGGCGGATCATCAGATTCTTCGATAGAAGAGACTACATATGCTGTGGAGGAAACATTGGACCCTAACAGCGTACATGAGGATGTTTACCTTGACATCAGTTCCTTTGCGGCAGGAGCTCAGCTTTTAAATATCAACGGAATGAATCAGCAGCAGGTTAAGGATGCCATAAAGGCTCAGTATACCTGGAATCTGGTGGTTAACAATACAAATCCCCTGTTAAGTGAGTTCAATATGCCGGAGCTTTCTTCCGGTGACAGTTCTTCGGAGACTGCAGCTGAGGCAGGGATACAGGCTGACAATGATGGAAGTGAGCAGACTGTTGAGGTTGAGAATCCGTATTCATCCATAACCATAAGACCTGAGGCATCAAGCTTTGCGGTGCCGGATCTTATAGAGGTGAACCTTGATGAGATGATCGCACAGATTTTTGAAGACATTAAGTCAAAGGAGACTCAGGAAACCGAGGAGAGTTCTTCCGAAAATGAGTCGGAGAGCAGCACGGAGACGGAAAGTGTTGTAACTGCGGATTATGCATTGGCACTTCCGGATTTTAAGTCCCAGATAAATGACTACATGTCACAGCTTGCCACTGTGTGGAAGATGAATCCCAAAAATGGTGACATAACTTCCTATGACCGTGACACAGGAGAGTTTGTTTTCGGAGGTTCTGTTGACGGTTATGAGCTTAATGCTGAGACTACTGCTGCCAAAGTCATGGAGGCCATAAATAATCACAATTACTCATCTCAGATTGATGCGGACGGAAAAACAGTTTCGGCTTCACTGGATTCGATTAAGGATAAGTACAAGATCATCGGATCCTTCACTACCAAGACTACTTCCAATTCCATCCGTAACGGGAACATCAAGCATGCGGCCGCAGCCATAAACGGTACCGTTCTCCAGCCGGGAGAGGAATTCTCTTTCAATCAGACTGTGGGACAGCGTACAGAGGAAAAGGGCTACGGCGGAGCACCGGCTTATAATGAAGGTGAGGTTGTTACCGAGGTCGGCGGAGGCGTGTGCCAGGTATCATCCACACTTTACAATGCTGTTTTCCGCGCCGGACTTACCACAACCTACAGAAGATCACACACCTTTGCACCTACATATGTTACCCCGGGAACAGATGCTACGGTTTCCTGGCCGGGACCTGATTATAAGTTTGTTAATGATTCAGATCACGCCATAGGAATCCGTACCTGGTATTCAGATCAGACCATGAATGCTCAGATTTACGGAGTAAGGGTTCTTCCTGAAGGAGTATCATGGGAACTTGTTTCGGAGAAGGCCATGGATCTTCCTGTACCTGATCCTGTTATCATTACTGAGGGAACAGAGTCAGAGGGTAGTGCCGGATCGGAATGGCAGGCATACAAGATTATTCACAAGGCCGACGGAACTACAGAGAAGGTCAAGGATCACTACACACATTACAGTGGTCATACACCTAAGAAATATTCTCCTGAGATTGCAGCGTCTATTGCTGCAGAACAGGCCGCGGCAGCGAGTCTGACAGCTGCTACCGATGAAAATGGCCAGGCTGTAGTTGAGACACCGGCGGGTGAATCCGGAGACAGTACCGAGTCCACGGAGCATGAAGTGGTCGAGAGACCTGAGGATAACAGTGAGCCCGAAGAGGAAAATGAGCCTGTGCATGAGGCACCGCCTGCTCCCGCTCCGGAAACAAATGCCGAAACCGTTCATGAATATATAGAGGGTCCGGTTCCTGTATTGGGAGATTCTTTGAATGAAGGACTTATCGAGGAAGGCCCCGTAGTGGGTGGCTGAAAAGTCAATAATTATAATTATCAAAAACCGCATGTCTATATGGTGGACATGCGGTTTTTCCTATATATTTCAAACATCTTTGGAAAAGAGGAGGTCACGGATCCGTCATATGTCGGAAGCATTTGTGGAGACTGATACTATAGGGCTGGGGTGAAATTATTTTTTTAGCAGAATGTAACGGATATTGTTTTTGATTTTGTACAATATATACTATAGTAATTCACTGGGAATTGCCTCTTTTATGCATTTTTCTTGTATTTTTTCATGTACGAGGCCCTATTTCTTTGCATTTTACGGCGGAAATGCTATAATTTCCTACAGTATGATATCCTTTTTATTAAGGTTCATATAATAAAATCACATTCATGTAACGATTCATTTTTTAGGAGGAATTCTTATGGCAAGAAAAATGAAAACCATGGATGGTAATCAGGCTGCTGCACATGCATCATATGCATTTACAGAAGTAGCCGCCATCTTCCCCATCACCCCTTCATCAGTTATGCCGGAGCATGTTGATGAGTGGGCAACAGAAGGCAGAAAGAACATTCTCGGTGAGACCGTTCAGGTAACTGAGATGCAGTCTGAGGCCGGTGCTGCAGGTGCAGTTCACGGATCACTCGCTGCAGGTGCTCTTACAACTACCTTCACAGCATCTCAGGGTCTTCTTCTTATGATCCCTGATATCTACAAGGTTGCCGGTGAGCAGCTTCCAGGCGTATTTGATGTATCTGCACGTGCACTTGCATCTCACGCACTTTCCATCTTTGGTGATCATTCAGACGTTATGGCATGCCGCCAGACCGGTGCTGCTATGCTTTGCGAGTCTTCCGTACAGGAAGTTATGGACCTTACACCTGTAGCACACCTTGCTGCACTTAAGGGACGCATTCCTTTCATCAATTTCTTTGATGGTTTCAGAACTTCTCACGAGATCCAGAAGATCGAAGAGTGGGATTATGAAGATATTAAGGATATGGTTGACTGGGAGTATATCGACGAGTTCAGAGCTCGCGCACTTAACCCTAACCATCCTGTAGAGAGAGGTTCAGCTCAGAACCCTGATATCTTCTTCCAGGCACGTGAGGCATCTAACCCTTACTACGATGCACTTCCTGCAATCGTTCAGGAGTACATGGACAAGGTTAATGCTAAGATCGGTACAGACTATAAGCTTTTCAATTACTATGGTGCAGCAGATGCTGAGCATGTAATCGTTGCTATGGGTTCTGTAAATGATACTATCGAGGAGACAATCGATTACCTTGCAGCTAAGGGCGAGAAGGTTGGTGTAGTTAAGGTTAGACTTTACAGACCGTTCTGCACAGACGCTCTTCTTAAGGCTATTCCTGAGACTGTTAAGCAGATCACTGTTCTTGACAGAACTAAGGAGCCCGGTTCTATCGGTGAGCCTCTTTACCTTGATGTTGTTGCAGCTCTTCAGGGCAGCAAGTTCCAGGGTGTTAAGGTATTCTCAGGACGTTATGGTCTTGGTTCAAAGGATACAACTCCTGCACAGATCGTTGCAGTATATAAGAATACAGAGAAGAAGAGATTTACAATCGGTATCAACGATGATGTAACATATCTTTCACTTCCTATCGGACCTGCTCTTACAACTACTCCTGAGGGAACAGTTAACTGTAAGTTCTGGGGTCTCGGCGCTGACGGTACTGTAGGTGCTAACAAGAACTCTATCAAGATCATCGGTGACAACACAGACATGTACGCTCAGGCTTACTTTGATTATGATTCAAAGAAGTCCGGCGGTGTTACTATGTCTCACCTGAGATTCGGTAAGAAGCCTATCAAGTCAACATACCTCATCAAGAGAGCAGACTTCGTTGCCTGCCACAACCCTGCATACATGACAAAGTTCAATATGGTACAGGAGCTTGTTGATGGTGGTACATTCCTCCTTAACTGCGTATGGAGCAAGGATGAAATCGCTGATCATATCCCTGGCCAGGTTAAGAAGTACATGTATGATCACAAGATCAACTTCTACATCATTAACGGTGTAAAGATCGGTATCGAGACAGGCATGGGCCCTACTCGTATCAATACAATCCTTCAGTCAGCATTCTTCACACTGACAGGTATCATTCCTCCTGCAGAGGCTAACAAGCTTATGAAGGATGCAGCTCAGAAGACATACGGCCGTAAGGGTGAGGATGTCGTTAAGAAGAACTGGGCAGCTATTGATGCCGGTGCTAACGCATTCGAGAAGATCGAGATTCCTGCAGACTGGGCTAACGCACAGGATGAGGGACTTGAGTTCAAGGATAAGACAGAGGGCAAGAAGGAAGTTCTTGACTTTGTCAACAACATCCAGAACGCTGTTTCTGCACAGGAAGGTAACGGTCTCCCTGTATCAGCATTCAAGGATTATGTAGACGGTACAACACCTTCAGGTACAGCTGCATACGAGAAGAGAGGTATCGCAGTTAACGTTCCTCAGTGGAATCCTGATAACTGTATTCAGTGTAACTTCTGTTCATATGTATGTCCTCATGCAGCTATCCGTCCATTTGCTTACACAGCAGACGAGGCAGCAGCAGCTCCTGCAGGAGATGCATGCAAGGATATGACAGGTATGCCTGGCTACAAGTTCGGTATCAAGGTATCTGTTCTTGACTGTACAGGTTGCGGATCCTGCGCAAATGTATGTCCTGGTATGAAGGGCAACAAGGCTCTCGAGATGAAGCCTATCGCACAGGAACTCGACAGACAGAAGTTCTTCGATTATGCTGAGAAGCTTCCTGAGAAGGCTGAGGTTGTCGCTAAGTTCAAGGAGACAACAGTTAAGGGCTCACAGTTCAAGAAGCCATTACTTGAGTACTCAGGTGCATGTCCTGGATGTGGTGAGACACCTTACGCTAAGCTCATCACTCAGCTCTTCGGTGACAGAATGTACATCGCAAACGCTACAGGATGTTCATCAATTTGGGGTAACTCATCACCTTCAACACCTTACACAGTAAATGCTAAGGGCCAGGGACCTGCATGGGATAACTCACTCTTCGAGGACAACGCTGAGTTCGGTTACGGTATGTTACTTGCTCAGAATGCTATCCGTACAAGACTTAAGAAGGAAGTTGAGGAGCTCTGCGCTAAGGATGCATCTGTTCAGGATGTATGTAAGGAGTGGCTTGATACTTTCTCAGTAGGTGCTACAAACGGTGCAGCTACAGATAAGCTTGTTGCAGCTCTTAAGGACAAGACTGATGATCTTTCAAAGGATCTTGTAAAGAATAAGGACTTCCTGTCAAAGAAGAGCCAGTGGATCTTCGGTGGTGACGGTTGGGCTTACGATATCGGATTCGGCGGACTTGATCACGTGCTTGCTTCAGGCAAGGATATCAATGTTATGGTATTCGATACTGAGGTTTACTCAAATACAGGTGGACAGTCATCTAAGTCAACACCTACCGGTGCTGTAGCTCAGTTCGCTGCAGGCGGTAAGGAGACAGGTAAGAAGGATCTCCCTGGTATTGCGATGTCTTACGGCTATGTATACGTTGCACATATCAACATGGGTGGCGATATGGCTCAGACAGTTAAGGCTATTACAGAGGCTGAGGCATACCCAGGTCCATCACTTATCATTGCTTATGCTCCATGTATCAACCATGGTATCAAGAAGGGCATGGCTAAGGCTATGGAAGAGGAGAAGCTTGCTCTTACAACAGGTTACTGGAACAACTTCAGATTTAACCCTAACGGCGGAGACAAGAAGTTCACTCTTGACTCTAAGGAGCCTAACTTCGAAGGATATCAGGACTTCCTTAAGGGAGAGGTTCGTTACCTTTCACTTGGTCTCAAGAACCCTGAGAGAGCTAAGGCACTCGATGAGAAGAACCAGGCTGAGTCAGAGGCCAGATATGAGCATCTTAAGAAGCTGAACGATCTTTACAACAACTAATATAAGATAATAAGCATCTTTTAAAGGAAGCCGGCGTGAGCCGGCTTCCTTTGTTTATTTTGAAAAACTATCACCAAGCTTGCCGTTTCGCGGCTGTAGTGTTAAGATATATAAGTTAAAGTATGTCTATTTGCCAGGATAGGTGATTATATGAGAAAAGTTATTGTGGCGGTGGTTGGCCGTCCGAATGTAGGAAAGTCTACATTATTTAATCTTATAGCAGGAAAGCAGATTTCTATCGTAAAGGACACTCCGGGTGTTACCAGAGACAGAATATATGCTGATGCAGAGTGGCTTAATTACAAGTTCACTTTGGTTGATACCGGCGGAATCGAGCCGGAATCAAAGGATATCATTCTTTCACAAATGCGTTCACAGGCACAGCTTGCCATTGATACCGCTGATGTGATCATTTTTGTAACAGATGTAAGAACAGGTCTTGTTGATGCGGACTATGAGGTTGCGGACATGCTCCGCAAGTCCGGCAAACCCATCGTGCTTTGCGTAAACAAGGTGGACAGTTTCAAAAAGTTCGGAGATGACATCTACGAGTTCTATAATCTCGGTCTCGGAGATCCTATCGGAGTATCCTCTACAAACCAGATGGGTGTGGGAGATCTTCTGGATGAGGTGATCAAGCATTTCCCGACAGATTCTCTGGAAGATGCGGACGATGATTCTATCAAGGTTGCACTTATCGGTAAGCCTAATGTAGGAAAGAGCTCAGTTGTAAACAAGCTCCTCGGACAGAACAGAGTCATAGTTTCCGATGTGGCAGGTACCACAAGAGATGCTATCGATACAAAGATCGTTCATAACGGCAAGGAGTATACATTTATAGATACTGCGGGTCTCAGACGTAAGGGTAAGGTTACGGACGATATCGAAAGATATTCAGTTATCCGTACTGTTGCGGCGGTTGACAGAGCAGATATCTGTCTTGTTCTTATCGATGCGACACAGGGTGTTACTGACGGTGATGCCAATATCGCCGGTATAGCTCACGAGTCCGGAAAGGGCGTCATCATCTGTGTGAACAAGTGGGATGCAATTCCGGATAAGACTGACAAGACCATGAATGAGTTTATGGCAAAGCTCAAGGAGAAATTCGCATATATGCCGTATGCGGAGTATCTTTTCATTTCTGCTGAGACCGGTCAGAGACTTAACAAGATCTTCGATCTTGTTGATAAGGTAAGAGAGAACCAGACCCTCCGTATCCGTACAGGTGTGCTCAATGATATCATGACCAGAGCAACCGCCATGAAGCAGCCGCCAAGTGATAAGGGTAAGAGACTGAAGCTGTTCTATATGACCCAGACTGCTGTAGAGCCGCCAACATTTGTTATTTTTGTAAACGATGTTCAGCTTATGCATTTCTCATATACAAGATATATAGAGAATCAGATAAGAGATGCCTTCGGATTTATGGGCACACCGCTTAAATTCCTTATAAGAGAAAGAAAAGGTGGTGAAGAGGAATGATGGATATTCAGCATATAGTCATTGCTCTTCTTACGGGATATGTATTCGGAATGATTCCTAACGGCTATCTTTACGGAAAGTCACAGGGAGTGGATATCTACAAGGTGGGTTCGGGCAATCCCGGAAGCACCAACATATCCCGCACCCTCGGAAAAAAGGCCGGTGCCACAGTGCTCCTTCTTGATATGGCAAAGACCATAGTACCTATTCTTATTTTGTGCATGCTGTGGAAACCTGTCACTGTGGACGATACGACCCTCATCATTTTGTGGGGAGGTCTGGGTGCCGTACTCGGACATGATTTTCCCGTGCT
>Ga0256404_1005945_pt1 | contig 20813 bp, 24 predicted proteins | sample RumenRJG_01DNA_FD_185990 | JGI IMG/M metagenome (GOLD analysis project Ga0256404, IMG submission 185990) | Bovine rumen microbial communities from Lethbridge, Alberta, Canada - RJG_01 | ecosystem: Host-associated > Mammals > Digestive system > Stomach > Rumen | place: Canada: Alberta | collected...
TCGTTCTTCTGGTGTAATATGTTTGTAACGACTCATAGTGCCTCCTGGTACGTGGATGTCTTAGCAAACACCATTGTATCAGAACTATGAGTCTTTATTTGTTGCACTTAGATTGCAAATTCAAGATATAATTGACTTGAGGTGATCTATGGATATTTTAAGAAATGAACTGCAGATCGGCTTGACGCAGCCCCTGCGCATCCTTCAGGTGTCGGATGCGCATCTCAGCGGATGTTGCGAAGAAGACAGCGAAAAGTCGAAGGCGAAATCCAGGAAAAAAACGGCTGCTTTCCTTGAGGAATCCGGCGGGGTTCCCCAGGAGCAGCGTCTGAAGGAGGCGCTGGAACTGGCGGAAGACTGCGATGCGCTGATCTTTACCGGCGATATCGCGGACAGTCCGTCGCGGGCCAACCTGGAGCTTCTGGAGAGCATGCTGGAAGGCCGGAAATATCTGTATACCTTCGGTAACCACGATTATTACAGTTACGACAGCGACTGCGGATGCGCGGAGGACCGGGAGCGGTATCTCGACGACTTCCTGCGGTTTCTCCCCTGCGACCCGACCATGGATTCGATGCAGGTCGGCGGGATCAACCTCGTGACCCTGGACGATTCCCTGGCGCAGTTTAGTTGGCTGCAATTGGATTTTTTAAAGGCTGAAATTAAAAAAGGTCTGCCCATCCTGCTGTTCCTGCATCTACCGGTCTATTCGCCGACGTTCGTGCCCAAGGCGTACGAATGGTGGGATTCCTCGATGTGCGTTGGGACGCCCGCGGATGTGCTGGCAGCGCATGGCGAGACGGATCCAAAGATGCCGGCGGACGAAGCGACGCAAGCCATGCTGGAGCTGATCCGCACCGAACCGCTGATCCAGGCGGTCTTCGCTTCTCATCTGCACTTTGCGGACGAGGCAGAAGTCCTGGGCAAGCCCCAGTTCGTGAACGAACCCTGCTATCTCGGCAGCGTAAGGGAGATCGTACTGCGATGAAAGGAGATCCTATGATTTCAGTGGCAGTCATCGACGACGAGCCGATCACCAGAATGGATATTGCCGGGATGCTGAAAGACCTGGGATACAGCGTAGTGGGGGAAGCCGGCGACGGCTTCGACGCGGTGGCGCTGTGCCGGGCGAAGCATCCGGATGTGGTGCTGATGGACGTAAAGATGCCGGTGTTCGACGGGCTTTCGGCATCGAAGGTCATCCTGGACGAGGATCTGGCCGGCAGCGTCGTGCTTTTGACCGCGTTCAGCGACGAAGAGATCGTGGAAAAGGCCAGCCGCATCGGCGTATCGGGCTATCTCGTAAAACCGGTGGAGCAGCAGAGGCTGCGGCCCGTCATCGAAGTGGCGGTCGCCCAGAGCCGGCGCCTGCGCGAGAGCCGGAAGGAAACGGAGGACGCGAACCGCAGGCTGGAGGAGTCCAAACTCATCGCAAGAGCCCAGAGCGTCTACGCCAAGAAGGAACACGTGAGCGAATCGGACGCCTATCAGGTGCTCCGCAAGACCGCTATGGACAAACGTCTGCCGCTGGCTGTCATCGCGAAGGCGTATCTGGAACAGGAGGAACAGGCATGACCCTTTCAGAAATGCTGCAGTCCGTTCCGGAACTGAGCGAAAAGGATGCGGAAGTCCTGCTGCGCGCAGGATCGCAGATGCAGTACATGGCGGATCTGAGCAACACGGACATCTTCCTGGACTGCCCCATCGGAGACGGCAAAGCGCTGGTGGTGGCTCATGCGCAGCCCGTTAGCGGCACGACGGCCTACGAACGCGACGTGACCGGTGAGATCGCCACAGCGGAGAAGGAACCTGCTGTATTCAACGCCATTGCGGAGGGCGTTCCCATCTGCGACATCAAGGCAGAGACCCAGGAAGGACGTCCGGTGCGCCAGAACGTGTGCCCGGTGCTTTCGGAGGATGGGCGGGTCATCGGCGTGCTCATCCGGGAAAAGGACATCTCCGAGGAGCTCATCCGGGAGGAAAAGTACGAGCAGCTTGCCAAACATTTCGCCCAGATCGATCCGCAGCTGCGCGCGGAAGAGACCAGCGGCCGCATCGAATTGAGGGAAGTTCACCACCGGGTGAAGAACAATCTGCAGCTCGTGGCCAGCATCCTCAATCTGCAGGCGCGCGCATCTTCCGATCCGGAGGTCCGGGACATCCTGAAGGAAAACGTGGGACGGGTGCAGTCCATCGCATCGATCCACGACATCCTCACCCACGAGGCTGGCGACATGCGCGCGGTCCATACGGACGTGCTGCTGGAGCGTCTCCGCAGCAACCTGACCGCTCTGACGCCCGCCGGCAAGTCCATCGCCATCGGGATCGAAGGCGACGATCTCGAATTGCCCCCGGAAACGGCGTCTTCCGTCGCTCTCGTGGTCACCGAGCTGGTGACCAACGCATTGCGCCACGGCTACCCCGAAAAAAAATCCGGGAAAGTGACAATAACCGTTTGCCAGGGCGCGCTCATCCATACTATAATAGTGAGTGATGACGGATGCGGCTTCGATCCCGCAAAGATGCAGGAGGACAGCCTCGGTCTCTCCATCGTGAGAGCCACCGTGCAGGATAAGCTGAAAGGCAAACTGCACATCGTATCCTCGGCGGAAGGGACGAAAGTCTCCTTCGATTTTAAGAACGAATAATACGGCCGCTTTACAACAGCGTAAAGCGAATCAGACAACAAAGTCCGGATGGTCAGGGGACCATCGTGATTTTGTTGTTTTTTATTTTGACCCATGGCACAGATCCTCAGCGTCGGCATCGATATCGGCACTTCCACGACCCAGCTGGTGTTCTCCCGCATCGAGATGGACAACACCGCAGGGTACTTTACCGCGCCCAGGATCGCCATTACCGGCAAGGAGATCCTGTATAAGAGCAAGGTGTATTTTACACCCCTCAAGACGCAGACCCTGATCGATGCGGATGCCGTACGGGAGATCGTGGCGCAGGAATTCCGCAATGCAGGCTACAGCCCGGCGGATACCCAGACCGGCGCCGTCATCATCACGGGGGAATCCGCACGCAAGGAAAATTCCGCATCCGTGCTGCAGGCCTTATCCGACTTTGCCGGGGAATTCGTGGTCTCCACCGCGGGACCGGATCTGGAATCCATCATCGCGGGGAAGGGCAGCGGTGCCTGGCAGTATTCCATCGACAACGACTGCACCGTCGTGAACCTGGACATCGGCGGCGGCACCTCCAATATCGTGTTTTTCAACGCCGGCGACACGCAGGGCAAGATCTGTCTCGACGTGGGCGGGCGGCTTATAAGACTGGACAGCAGAAGCGGTTCTCCGGTCGTCTCCTACGTCAGCTACGCGGCAGCGGAGGCCGCAAGACTGGCGGGCGTAAGGGTGGAAGTTGGCCAGAGCATTTCCCGCAGCGATCTTCGCAGCATCTGCGACGCGTTCGCAGACTGCCTGGCGGGCGCCATCGGCATCGGTCCGGTAAGCCCTTTGCAGGAGAAGATCCTCACTCCGGGCAGCGACGTGTACCGGCCGGCGAGACCGTCCCGGCGCATCTGCTTTTCCGGCGGCGTGGCGGACTGCATCTATCACCAGAGCGGGGAAGACGATCTCCGCTACGGCGACATCGGTCCGATCCTGGGCCGGGCCATCCGGGAAAACCGGTATTTTAAAGAACAGAAATGGATCCAGGGCGGCGAGACCATCCGGGCGACGGTGGTCGGCGCCGGCACCTATACGACGAACCTCTCGGGCAGCACGATCTACTACAGCGAAGGCATCTTTCCCGTCAAGAACGTGCCGGCCTTAAAACTTACAAAAGACGAGCAATGGGCCGTACTGGGCGGCGATACGCAGCTGCTGCGCGATAAAGTCCGCTGGTTCCTGGAACAGAGCGACGCGCCCCGCATGCTGCTGGCCCTGCAGGGCTTGCCCGATCCGGACTTCGCCACGCTCAAAAAACTGGCGGGTGCCATCGTGGATGCGATGGACGGGTCACTCGCCCCGGGCGAACCCATCATCGTCGTCGTGGAGCGCGACATCGCAAAGGCCCTGGGCATCGCCCTGCAGCAGACGGGCTGCGGGCGGAAGATGGCCTCCATCGACAGCGTCAAGATCGAGGAAGGCGACTACGTGGACATCGGCAGACCCCTGATGGACGGCCTGGTGGTGCCCGTCGTCGTCAAGACCCTCTTGTTTGGATAGAAGGATGGAAAGAGACTTATGAACTTATCAGCGACACTATCCGGAAAAACCTATACCTTCCGGGACGTCAAGGACGTGCTGGCCAAGGCCAGCGAAGAGAAGTCCGGCGACCATCTGGCAGGCATCGCGGCGGAGAGCGCACTGGAGCGCGTAGCTGCCAAGTATGTGCTGTCCGACCTCCTGGTCAAGGATCTGCGCGAAAATCCCGTCGTGCCCTACGAGGACGACGAGGTGACCCGCATCAACCAGGACGGGCTGGACGAGGCGAAGTACGCCCAGATCCAGAACTGGACCATCGCGCAGCTGCGGGAGTACATCCTGGACTACAAAACGACGGAGGCGGACATCAAAGCGCTGGGCAAAGCCCTCACCGCGGAGACGGTAGCGGGCGTCTGCAAACTGATGACGAACCTGGACCTCATCTACGGGGCCAACAAGGTCCGCATCGAAGCGACCTGCAACACCACCATCGGCAAGCGCGGTCATCTGTCCACGCGTCTGCAGCCCAACCACTCCACGGACAACGTGGAAGGCATTACGGCCTCCCTGTTCGAAGGCCTGTCCTACGGCTGCGGCGACGCCCTGCTGGGACTCAATCCGGTGAACGACACGGTCTCCAGTCTGGCGGAGGTCTTAAAGCGCTTCGACGAGGTCAAGAACCGCTTTGAGATCCCGACGCAGATCTGCGTGCTCGGCCACATCACGACGCAGATCGAAGCGGTCAAGCGCGGCGCCCCCTGCGACATGATCTTCCAGTCCATCGCCGGCAGCCAGAAGGGCAATACCGCCTTCGGCTTCTCCGCAGCGACGGTGGAGGAAGCCATGGCGCTCCTGAGAGAACGGGGAACGGCGAAGGGACCCGACGTGATGTATTTCGAGACCGGCCAGGGCAGCGAACTGTCCTCCGACGCCCATTACGGCGCCGACCAGGTGACAATGGAAGCCCGCTGCTACGCCTTCGCGCGGCAGTACCACCCCTTTATGGTCAACACCGTCGTCGGCTTTATCGGTCCCGAGTATCTGTACGACAGCAAGCAGGTCATCCGGGCAGGCCTGGAGGACCACTTCATGGGCAAGCTCTCCGGCATCCCCATGGGCTGCGACTGCTGCTACACCAACCATATGATGGCCGACCAGAACGACATCGAAAACCTCGCCCTGCTGCTGGGCAGCGCGGGCGTCAACTATATCCTGGGCGTACCCACCAGCGACGACATCATGCTCAACTACCAGACGAACGCCTACCACGACGTCAACGCGGTCCGCGAGATCTTAGGCCTGCGGCCGATTACGGAGTTCGAGCGCTGGCTGGAGAAGATGGGGATCATGGAGAACGGGCACTTAACGGCCCGCGCCGGTGACCCGACCATCTTCACGACCCGGTCCAATTTCTAAGAGGGGAGGAAGAGACATGTTAGACGAAAAACTCATCGCCCTCATAACCGAAGAAGTCGTACGGCAGCTGACGGCCAGCGGCAGGGTCGTCCTGCCGGATTCGCTGAGTGCAGAGCCTGCAGAAGGGAAAGACCCCGTTACGACCGACCGCCTGCTGGAAGATCCCCTGGATCCGGAGGCGCTGGAACGCATGAAGAAGCGCACCACGGCCCGCATCGGCGTCGGCAAAGCCGGTGCGCGCCTCAAGACGAAAACGATGCTGGCGCTGCGGGCAGACCACGCCAGAGCGCAGGATTCGGTCTTCGCAGACGTTGATCCGGAATTCATCAAGCGGCTCGGGCTGTTGTCCATCGAATCCCAGGCGGGCGACCGCAATACGCACATCACCCGGCCGGACCTCGGCAGAAAGCTATGCCCGAAGGGCGTGGAAGCGCTGCTGGCGCACTGCGAGAAGAATCCGGACGTGCAGATCTACGCGTCCGACGGCTTGTCGAGCGCAGCCATTGAGGCCAATCTGGAAAAGATCCTGCCGGTGCTGGTGGAAGGGCTCACCGCCAAAGGTCTAAAGGTCGGCACCCCGTTTTACGTGCGCTTCGGCCGCGTGGCGGCGGAAGACCAGGTGGCTGAAGTGCTGGGCGCCAAGGTCGTGTGCGTGCTCATCGGAGAGCGGCCGGGCCTCGCCACGGCGGAGTCTATGAGCGCCTATATCGTCTATAACTCCTACGTCGGCATTCCGGAAGCGAAGCGCACCGTCGTTTCCAACATCCACAAGGACGGCCTCACCGCCGTGGAAGCCGGCGCCTACATCACAGAAGTCATCCAGCAGATCCTGGACCGCAAGGCAAGCGGCGTGGATCTGGTGAAATAAGGAGGGATGCGGATGATCGGAGAGAGAATAAAGACCAATATCCTGAGCGTTCAGATGCTCCCCAACGCAGACGCGCTGCTGCTGAAGAACCTGAAAACGCCCAAAGCTCATCACAGCCTCGGCATCTTTACGACGGACTGCGACGATGTGTCCTATGCGGCGCTGGACGAAGCCACGAAGAAGGCGGACGTGCAGGTTGTGTATGCCAGGAGCATGTATGCCGGGAGCGGCAATGCCAGCACGAAACTGGCGGGCGAATTCATCGGCATCCTGTCCGGGCCCGATCCTGCGGAAGTGCGCAGCGGTCTCGAGGCAGCTATCCGGTATATCGAAAACGACGCGGCCTTCTACACCGCGAACGACGACGGCAGCATCGTGTATTTCGCCCAGCTCATCTCCCGCACCGGCAGCTACCTGTCGAAGGCTGCGGGGGTCAGCGAAGGCACATCCATGGCCTATCTGATCGCCCCGCCCATGGAAGCGATCATGGGGCTGGATGCGGCGGTAAAATCCTCCGGCGCCCAGATCGCGCTGTTCTACGGACCGCCGACCGAGACGAACTTTGCGGGAGGCCTGCTGGTGGGCGAACAGTCCCAGTGCCAGGATGCCTGCGAGACGTTTGCGAGAACGGTAGAGAAAATTGCGGCCCAGCCGCTGGAATATTAGTTGAGAAGGAGGTGGAAACCCTTTGGAATTCGATAAAGATCTACAGTCCATACAGGAGATCCGCAACCTCGTAGCCAACGCGAAGGCGGCCCAGGCCGAATACGCGGAGTACACCCAGGAGCAGATGGATAAGATCTGCCTGGCGGTGACCCGCGCATGCGAACAGAACCTGGAAAAGCTGGCGAAGATGGCGAATGAGGAGACCGGCTACGGCGTATGGCAGGACAAGGTGCTGAAGAATAAACTCGGCAGCACCATGACCTACGAAAGTTTTAAGGACATGAAGTGCGTGGGCATCCTGAAGGAAGACAAGGAGAAGAAGCTCATCGAGGTCGGCGTGCCCATGGGCGTCGTGGCGGCGCTCATCCCGTCCACGAACCCCACGTCGACGGTCATGTACAAGAGCCTCATCTGCCTGAAGTCGGGCAACGCCATCATCATCAGCCCGCACCCCGGCGCGCTCAAGTGCATCCTGGAGACGTACAAGATCATCGCCCAGGCGGCGAAATCGGCAGGTGCTCCGGACAAGATCGTACAGTGCGTTTCGATCCCCACGATGCAGGGAACGGATGCGCTCTTAAAGCACAGAGACATCGGCATCATCCTGGCGACGGGCGGCGAAGCGATGGTAAGGGCGGCGTACTCTTCCGGCAATCCGGCGCTGGGCGTCGGCCCCGGCAACGGTCCCTCCTTCATCGAAAAGAGCGCGGACATCCCCAAGGCCATCCAGCGCATCTTCGACTCGAAGACCTTCGACAACGGCACGATCTGCGCATCCGAACAGAGCATCGTTACGGAACAGTGCATCAAGGACCAGGTGATCGCCGAAGCGAAGCGTCAGGGCGGCTACTTCCTCAGCCCCGAGGAATCCGAAAAGGTCGGCCGGTTCATCATGAGAGCCAACGGCACCATGAACCCGAAGATCGTCGGCAGATCCGCTCAGGCGATCGCAGACATGGCGGGCATCCAGATCCCCGCAGGTACGAAGGTGCTCATCTCTCCGCAGACGACGGTAGGCAAGGACAACCCCTATTCGAGAGAAAAACTCTGCCCCATCCTGGCATTCTATGTGGAGAACAGCTGGCAGGATGCCTGCAAGCGCAGCATCGAGATCCTGTTCAACGAAGGCAAGGGTCATACGATGACCATCCACAGCCAGGACGAAAGCGTCATCCGGGAATTCGCCCTCAAGAAGCCCGTATCCCGGCTTCTGGTCAACTGCCCCGGTGCCCTGGGCGGCGTAGGCGCGGCCACATCCCTGGCTCCGGCCCTCACGCTGGGCTGCGGCGCGGTGGGAGGGTCAGCGACCTCCAACAACGTTGGCCCCATGGACCTCATCAACATCCGCAGAGTGGCCTACGGCATCTGCGAACTGGCGGACTTAAGAGCAGCCAGCCCCGTGGCGGCGGCTCCCGCACAGCACACCTACAGCTATAACTCCGACGCCCCCGGCGAGGCGGCGAGAGCAGCAACATATACGAGAGAAGACGTAGAGAACATTACTCGCGCGGTACTGGCGCGGCTTTCCAGACAGTAAGCATAGGAGGAAAACACAATGGCAGCATTACAGGCATTAGGAATGATCGAAACCAAGGGACTCGTCGCTTCCATCGAAGCAGCGGACGCCATGGTCAAGGCAGCAAACGTTAAGCTCATCGGCAAGGTACACGTAGGCGGCGGTCTCGTCACCGTCATGGTGAGAGGCGACGTAGGCGCCGTCAAGAGCGCGACGGACGCAGGCGCAGCAGCAGCGGAAAGAGTCGGCGAACTCATCTCCGTACACGTCATCCCCAGACCCCACGACGATGTGGAGTACATCCTGCCCACGCTCAAGACCAGCGACAAGTAGTTTGAACTGTCGGGGACGGTTCTTTTCAGTTCATTTTCGGAATAAGGAGTAAATACAATGGCAACTTTACAGGCATTAGGAATGATCGAGACCAAGGGACTGGTCGCATCCGTAGAAGCGGCAGATGCTATGGTCAAGGCGGCAAACGTTAAGCTCATCGGCAAAGTACACGTAGGCGGCGGTCTCGTGACCGTTATGGTGAGAGGCGACGTAGGCGCCGTCAAGGCAGCTACCGACGCCGGCGCTGCAGCGGCTAGCCGCGTAGGCGATCTGGTCTCCGTACACGTCATTCCCAGACCCCACGACGATGTGGAATACATCCTGCCCACGCTGGAAGGCAGCGACAAGTAGGAGATCCGCTGCGTAGCAGCAGGAGAGTAACGATATGGAATACAGAGAACAAGACATCAGAGCGATGGTGGAATCCGTGCTGCAGGGGCTGGGTGCGAAAGCGTCCCAGCCTGCATCCGCAGCCTCCTGCGGGTCCTGCTGCGCCGATTCCTTCCCTGTAGAAGTTTCTGCGCGGCACGTGCATCTTACCCGCGAAGCCGTCGAACTCCTGTTCGGTCCGGGGCATCAGCTGGGCAAGAAAAAAATGCTCAGCCAGCCCGGAGAATTCCTCTCTGAGGAACGGGTCAAACTGGTGACCCCGAAAGGGCAGATCGACAACGTAGCGGTGCTCGGTCCCGAACGCAAGGCCGTACAGGTGGAACTGTCTGCGACGGATGCAAAGAGCCTGGGCCTGAAGGCTCCGGTGAACCTGTCCGGCGACCTGACGGGTGCTGCGGATGTGGTCATCATCGGGCCGAACGGCATCCTGAAGGCGGATGGATCCGTCATCATCGCGAAGGCGCATCTGCACCTTACGCCGGCGGACGCCCAGCATTACGGACTGTCCGACGGACAGATCATCAGCGTCTGCATCGATTCGCCCCGGCCTATCACCCTCAACGGCGTGGTCGCCCGGGTGCGCAGCGATATGGCGCTGGCGATGCACATCGACTTCGACGAGGCGAATGCAGGCATGGTGGGCTCCGGCGCCACCGGAACGATCTGCGGCGTCAGCAGCTGCTGCGGCTCTGCCCCGGCACCGGCTCCGGCTGCCATTCAGCCGGCAGCACCCCAGCCGTTCCTGGTCACGAAAAAGCTGATTACGGAAACGGACGCGAAGGCGCTCAAGGACGGCGTAGGACACGGCGGATGCATCACCGTAGCCAAGGGCACGCTCGTGACCCCGGCAGCCAAAGACGTGTTCAACGGCAGCCGTATTACGGTGAATGTCGCGAAATAAAAGGAGCAACACATGATTATTTGCAGAGTGATCGGTCACGTCTGGGCGACGAAGAAAGAGCCCAACCTGGAAGGCCTTAAACTGATGGTCGTCCAGGAGGACGAACCCAAGACCGATAAAACTTACGTGGCGGCGGACGTGGTCGGCGCCGGCATCGGGGAACGCGTCATCGTCGTATCCGGCAGCACGGCCCGCAAGGCCTTCGGCAACGACGACATCCCCGCAGATATGGCGATCGTCGGTATCATCGACAGCGTGGAGATCGACCGCAAAGCAAAGTAGGAGACGGCCATGAATCTGGTAGAAAAGATCGAGGCGGCGGGCGTCGTGGGATGCGGAGGCGCAGGCTTTCCCACCCACCGCAAGCTGTCCGGCTCATTCGAATATCTCATCGCCAACGGCGCGGAATGCGAGCCTCTGCTCCGCCACGACCGCTGGCTGATGCGCAATAAGGCAAGCGAGATCGTCCAGGCCATGGATGCCATCGGCTCGGAACTGAACATCCCCAACCTGGTGGTGGCGTTAAAAGACCACTACCACGCAGAGGCGGAAGCGATCGAAGCAGCCGCAGCGAAGCTCGGCTCTAAAGTGCGCGTCCATAGGATGGAGAGCTTCTATCCGGCGGGCGACGAACAGACCATGGTCTACGAGGTAACGGGCCGCGTGGTGCCTCCCGCAGGCATCCCCGCGGAAGTCGGTGCCGTCGTGGACAACGTGGCGACGCTGTTTGCCGTCTACGAGGCCATGCAGGGCATCCCCTTCACGAAGAAGTATCTGACGGTGACAGGGGAGGTCAACACGCCCTCCGTTCTGCACGTGCCTGTGGGAACCCCGCTGCTCAAGTGCATCGAACTGGCGGGCGGCGCGAAGATCGCCGACTATATGGTGGTCACCGGCGGGCCCATGATGGGAAAGCCGATGTCCAGCGAGGAGCTGCAGACCGCGGCCGTCACGAAGACCACCGGCGGCATCCTGGTGCTTCCGGCGGACGGATACCATGCAAAAGCCAGCCAGCTGAACGTCAAACGCATGCTCAGCAGAGCCAAGTCGGCCTGCATCCAGTGCACCAGCTGCAGCCAGCTGTGCCCCCGGCATATGCTGGGTCACCCGCTGCAGCCCCACATGATCATGCGCAAGATGGCCATGGGCGGTGACCCGAAGGAGATGCTGGACGATCCCATCATCCGCAGCGCCGCGCTGTGCTGCGAGTGCGGCATCTGCGAGGTCTACGCCTGCCCCATGGGGCTCAATCCCCGGAAGATCAATTCCCTCATCAAGCAGGATCTGAGAGAAGCCGGTATCCGCTACGAGCGGCAGCAGACCTCCTGGGAAGCGAATCCCGAGCGGGAAGTCCGCAAGGCCCCCACGGACAAGGTGGCGGCCAGAGCCGGCGTGTACCGGTACAACAAGCTGGAATGCAGCAACTTCGTGGAATACGATCCACAGGCAGATAGGTGAAGCATATGAGAAGAGCCATAGGATTTATCGAACTGAACAGCATCGCTAAGGGCGTAGAAACGGCGGATATCGTGCTGAAGACCGCCGCCGTGCGGCTCCTGTTTGCCAAAGCCAGCTGCCCGGGCAAGTATTACCTTCTGTTTACCGGAGACGTAGCAGCGGTGCAGGCCTCTGTGGACAGTGGTCTCGTCATCGCAGGCCACCACGCGGTGGATTCCTGCGTCATCGCCAACATCGACGAGAAGGTCATCCAGGCGGTCAACATGACCAACATCCCCGAGGAGATGGCGGCCATCGGCGTCATGGAGTTCTTCTCCGTCACGGCCTCCGTCTACAGTGCGGACGCGGCAGTCAAGGCGGCGGACGTGGATCTGGTGGACGTGCGGCTCGGCACCGGTATCGGCGGCAAGTCCTTCGTCATCGTCACCGGTGAGGTGGCGGCGGTGCGGGCGGCCATCGAAGCGGGCGTGCATACGCCCCCTGCGGAAGGCATGGTCATCTCTTCCGTGGTCATCCCCAGCCCCCATCCGGAACTGCTGGAAAGCCTGCTGTAAAGGAGTCTGTCCATGTTCGAAGATAACGAAACCAAACAACGCATTATCCAGGAGTTTGTCCCGGGCAAGCAGGTGACCCTCGCACACCTGATCGCCAATCCGGACAAGAGCCTGTACAAAAAGCTGGGCGTCATCGGCACTCCCGAAGGCGCGCTGGGCATCATGACCATCACGCCTTCCGAAGGCGCCATCATCGCGGCGGACGTTGCGACGAAGGCGGCGCACGTGGAGGTGGTCTTTGTCGACCGCTTCAACGGCACCCTCATCATCAACGGCGACGTAGCCAGTGTGGAGGCGGCGCTGAAGGACGTGCTGGACGTGCTCAACAACCTGATCGGCTTTACGCCGACCGTCATCACGAGGACCTGATATGAAGAAGGTGCTTATGGTCGGCAACGTCGCCTGCGGCAAGACGACGCTGCTGCAGGCTCTGGACGGCCAGAAATTGGAGTATAAGAAGACCCAGTCCATCGAAGTCATTGCGGGGAACATCGATTCCCCGGGCGAGTATCTGGAGCGCCGGGTGAACCTGCAGAACCTGCTGGTGACCTCGGTGGATACGGACCTCGTCCTGTTCCTGATGGACCCGACCCAGGACCGCTACATGTATTCGGGCGGTCAGGCGATGGCGTTCCCCGTGCCCGTGGCCGGGGTCATCACGAAAAAGGATCTGGCGACGGAGGAACAGCTGCAGCAGGCGAAGGAACTGCTGGAGCTCACCGGCGCAGACCCCATCTTCTTCGTAAGCAGCTACACCGGAGAAGGGCTGGACGAACTGAGAAAATTTTTGGAATAAACCGCAGCTGCAGTATATAATAAAATGTACTGCAGTTTTTTATTGGGAGAAGAGATATGTCAGAAGTATTGGAAGTGAGCGAAGCCATCGGCAGCGACGCTGTTGTGAACTCGCATTTCGGGCTGATCGTGGACATCGCGATCGGGCTCATCATCCTGCTGTTTGCGATCCTGCACGCCCGCAAGGGGCTGTATTCGGCGTTCTCCGGGCTCATCGCCATCGTGGTCGCCATCGCCCTGGGCATCGCCGGAGCGAATCTGGCGACGCAGCCTGTGATGGACAATGTCTGGCCGAAGGTGGAAGAGACGGTGTCGGAGCATTACGATTCCAGCGTCGGACACGCCATTACCGAGATCCACGACGTGGTAGGGGAGACGGCGGGAAAGCTGCTGTCCTTTACGCATCTGGACGGAGCGGCGGAAAAGGTCTTGGACGATTCGGTAGCGGTCTCCTGGACGGAAGCTCCTAAGGCGCAGCTTTTGACCCTGGTCAACACCGCCCTGCAGGAAGTCGTGCACTTCGTGTTGTTTATCGTCATTACGCTGCTGGGACTGCTCCTGTTTAAACCCATCAACGCGCTGGTGGAGAAGATCAACGATGCGCCGGGATTGCGACAGTTGGACTGGCTCGGCGGATTCCTGCTGGGCGCGCTGGAGTGCGTGGTGGTGCTCTTTATCGTCATGAAGGTCTGCGAACTGCGCAACGTCAGTTTCTTCCGCGACATTCAGGAAGGCAGCTGGTTCATTACCAAACTGATGGGTTTGTGATATAATTATTCAGTTAGGCAATAACGCTTTTAGAAGCTTACATAGAGAAGAGGTAATAGCATGACAAAAATCGATATTTATTCCGGATTTTTAGGCGCCGGCAAGACGACCCTCATCAAGAAACTGGTGGCGGAAGCCTATAAGGGCCAGAAGATCATGATCATCGAAAACGAGTTCGGCGAGATCGGCATCGACGGCGGTTTCCTGCAGAATGCTGGCGTTCAGGTCCGCGAGATGAACTCCGGCTGCATCTGCTGCAGCCTGACCGGCGACTTTAAGGTCGCTCTGAAGATGGCGCTCGAGGAATATGCTCCTGACCGCATCGTCATCGAACCCTCCGGCGTCGGCAAACTGTCCGAAGTTGCTGCGGCGGTCATGGCCACCGGCGATGAAAGACTGGAACTGGGCGGCCTCACCACGGTCGTTGACGCATCCAAGTGCAAGATGTACCTGAAGAACTTCGGTGAATTCTTCAAGGATCAGGTGGGTACGGCCCACACGATCGTGCTCAGCAGAACCGGCAAGCTCTCCGCGGAAAAGGTGGAGGAGGCTGTCCGCCTGCTGCGCGAACTCAACGACAAGGCCCAGATCGTAACGGCGGACTGGGACGACCTGGACGGCAAGGAGATGCTGGCCATCATCGACGGACGCGATGCGCTGTCCGAAGAGCTGGCAGAACTCATCCGTCAGCACGTGGAAGAGGATGCCAAGTGGGAGGCCGAAGATGCCGAACACGAGCACGACGACGATGATGACGAAGATGAACACGAACACGAGCATCATCACCACCATCACCACGACCACGATGACGACGATGATGACGATGACGACGATGATGATGAACATGAACACGAACATCATCACCATCATCACCACGACCACGATGAACACGGTCACCATCACCATCACCACCACCACCATCATCACGATGGCGAGCACGATGCGGATGAAGTGTTCACCAGCTGGGGCGAGACGACCGCTGCCCGGTTCACCGTCGCAGAGATCGAAGAAAAACTCAAGGAACTGGACGACACCTGGACCTACGGCTTCGTACTCAGAGCCAAGGGTATCGTGCAGGATAAGGAAGAGGGTTGGATCCACTTCGACTACACGCCGGGCGAGATCAATGTCCGCAAGGGCCCTGCAGCCGCTACCGGCATGCTGTGCGTCATCGGCGCCCAGATGAAGGAAGACGAAGTCAAGCACCTGTTCGGAGTTGCGTAATATGGCCAAGGAAATGCCCGTCTACCTGTTTACCGGCTTTTTGGAAGCAGGCAAGACCAAGTTTATACAGGATACGCTGGAAGACCCGAATTTCAACGCGGGAGAGAAGACACTCGTCATCCAGTGCGAAGAGGGGATCGAGGAGTTCCGCCACGAACGCTTCTGGGAAGACAACGTAGTGGTGGAGGTCCTGGATGACCCGGACCAGATCAACAACAAGTTCCTGCTGGAACTGGAGAAAAAGCACGCTCCCGAGCGCATCATGATCGAATACAACGGCATGTGGATGCTGGACCATCTGTTCCAGGAGATGCCGGAGCATTGGATCATCTACCAGGAGTACAGTTTCTACGATGCGAACACGTTCCTCGCGTACAACCAGAACATGCGCCAGCTGGTCTACGACAAGCTGAAGAGCGCGGACTGCGTCGTGTTCAACCGCTACCGGGAAGGCATGGACCGCATGCCGCTGCACAAAGTCGTGCGCGGCGTGTCCCGCCGGCCGGATATCTTCTACGAGCTGCCCTCCGGCGATGCCATCGTGGACGATATCGAAGATCCGCTTCCCTTCGACAAGGAAGCGCCCGTCATCGAGATCAAGGACGAGGACTATGCGCTCTGGTACCGCGATCTCTCCGAGGACATGCCTTCCTACGAGGGCAAGACCGTCCGCGTCAAGGGGATCACCGGCGCCTCCGGCGTACTGCAAGGCTCCGATTTCATCTTCGGCCGGCAGGTGATGACCTGCTGCGTGGAAGATATCCAGATGGCAGGGCTCGTGTGCGAATGGCATGGTGTAAAACCCGCGAAGCGCTCCTGGGTCACCGTGACCGCGAAGATCCGCGTCGGCAAGAGCAAGGCTTACGGCAGCAAGACCGGCCCCATCCTGGTCGTCAGCAAGATCGAGGGTGCGACCGAACCCGAACAACCTGTGGCAACATTTTATTAGTCATATATAACAAGAAAGGCGGAATACTACAATGATGAAGGAATTTAAGGAATTCATCTCCCGCGGCAACGTCATGGACATGGCCGTAGGCATTATCATCGGCGGCGCGTTCACCGCGATCGTCAGCTCTCTGGTTGCGGACATCATCACGCCGATCATCGGCATGCTGATGGGCGGCATCGACTTCAGCGCTCTTGCGGTCACCGTCGGCAGTGCAACGCTCACCTACGGCAACTTTATCCAGGCTGTCATCAACTTCCTGCTGGTCGCCTGGGTGCTCTTCATGATCGTCAAGGCGATGAACAAGATGAAGAGAAAGGAAGAGGAGAAGCCCGCAGAACCCGAAGCGCCCGCAGAACCCCCCGAGGATATCGTTCTGCTGCGTGAGATCCGCGACAGCCTGAAGAAATAAGGAAAGACGAACATGAAAGCGATCGTATCCGTGCTGGGCAAGGACAGAGTAGGCATCACGGCGGCCGTCTGTACGAAACTGGCTGAAAACAATATCAACATCCTGGACATTTCGCAGACGATCATGGACGGCAATTTCAGCATGGTCATGATCGTAGACATGGATAAGGCGACCTGCTCCATCAAGGAGATGAGCGGCGTTTTGGAGGATCTCGGCAAGGAGATCGGGCAGATCATCCGCATCCAGCGCGAAGATATCTTCGACGCGATGCACCGCATCTAGGAGGCTGCCATGCTCAATCAGAAAGAGATCCTGTCCACGCTGCAGATGATCGATCAGCAGCATCTGGACATCCGCACGATCACCATGGGCATCTCCCTGTTTTCGTGCGCAGAGGTCGATCCGGCCAAGGCCTGCCAAAAAATCTACGACAAGATCTGCCGCTATGCGCAGAACCTGGTGCAGGTGGGCGAAGACATCGAGTCCGAGTTCGGCATCCCCATCGTCAACAAGCGCATCTCGGTGACCCCGATGGCGCTGGTGGCGGCTGCGTCGAATACGGAGGATTACGTCCCCTTCGCCAAAGCGATGGACGAAGCGGCGAAGACCTGCGGCGTCAACTTCATCGGCGGCTATTCCGCCCTGGTGCAGAAAGGGATGACCCTGGCAGATGAGCGCCTCATCCGTTCCCTGCCGGAAGCCCTGTCCACGACCGAGCGGGTCTGCGGATCCGTCAACGTGGGCTCCACGAAAGCCGGCATCAACATGGATGCCGTTAAGCTACTGGGCTATACCGTAAAGGATCTGGCGGCGCGTACCGCAGAGAGCGGCGGAGCAGGCTGTTCCAAGCTCGTCATCTTCTGCAACGCGGTGGAGGACAATCCCTTCATGGCAGGCGCCTTCCACGGTGCAGGCGAGGCGGAAAAGGTGATCAACGTGGGCGTTTCCGGCCCCGGCGTGGTGCATTCCGCCATCAAGCAGGTGAAGGGTCAGCCCTTCGACGTGCTGGCGGAGACCATCAAGAAGACGGCATTTCGCGTGACCCGCATGGGCCAGCTCGTGGCGCAGGAAGCGGCAAAACGCCTGGATACGCCCTTCGGCATCGTGGATCTGTCCCTGGCTCCCACCCCGGCGGTAGGCGATTCCGTCGCCCGCATCCTGGAAGAGATGGGGCTGGAAACCTGCGGCACCCACGGCACCACAGCAGCTCTGGCGCTGCTCAACGACGCGGTGAAGAAGGGCGGCGTCATGGCCAGCTCCTCCGTCGGCGGTTTGTCCGGCGCGTTCATCCCTGTGTCCGAGGACGAGGGCATGATCGCTGCAGCGAAATCCGGCGTGCTGACCCTCGATAAGCTGGAAGCCATGACCTGCGTATGCTCCGTCGGTTTAGACATGATCGCCGTTCCCGGCGATACGCCGGCCTCCACGATCTCCGCGATCATCGCGGACGAGGCGGCCATCGGCATGATCAACAGCAAGACGACGGCTGTGCGGCTCATCCCCGCTCCCGGCAAAGGCGTGGGCGACGCGGTGGAGCTCGGCGGCCTATTCGGCAGCGCCCCCATCATGCCTGTGCATCCCGAGTCTGCGGAGGACTTTATCGCCCGCGGCGGACGCATTCCGGCCCCGATCCAGAGTCTGAAGAATTAAGTACTTTGCAGCAATAAACCCCGGTACGGGAGTGCCGGGGTTTTATGATACAATTAAGCAGAAGACAGGAAAGGAAGGCTCTTATGAAAAAGACGGTCTCATTGTTTCTGACATTTACTCTGTTGTTTGCGGCAGCCATACCCGCTTTCGCCTCCTCCGGCAGCATGAAGAATTTTGAAAGGACGTTCACCTACGAAGGCCAGTTTGAAGACGTGGCGGCGAACGCCTGGTATGCGCCCTATGTGGCGGCGGCTTTCGAATACGGCTTCGTTTCGGGCAATAGCGAAACGACGTACGATCCGGACGGGAACATCACCCTTGCGGAGACGCTGGTGATCGCGGACCGGATCCACAGCACGTATTACGGCTCGGAGATCGAATCCGTTTCCGGCGGCGAATGGTACGAGACTTATGTAAAATATGCGGAGGCAAACGGCGTGATCGCGCCGGGCGCCTATCCAGACTATAAAGCGAGGGCGACCCGCGCGCAGTTTGCAGCGATCCTGGCAAAGGCATTGCCAGAGGCCGCGCTGGAGGAGCTTGCGGATATTTCGGTCATTCCCGATGTGCCGAAGTCGGCGGCCTATGCCGCACCGGTCTACGCGCTCTACAATGCGGGAATCTTAAGCGGCAGCGACGAATACGGTACGTTCCATCCTGCAAGCAATATCAAGCGCAGCGAGGTGGCCGTCATCGCGCTCAACATGGCGGACGAGAGCCGGCGCAAAGCGCCCGAACTGAAGGTGGAAGAGGTAAAGCTCTACTCCGACTACGGCAGCAGCATGACGATCGCCAAGTCCGAGGCGCCGGCGTTCCAGGCGCTGGGCTGGTCCCTGCAGCCTGTATCCATTCCTGCAAACGCGACTCCCGAGACCATTCTGAATGCGGCGACCCTTAACCCCATGAAGACGAACGACGCGGAGCTGGATGCGGTCATCGATCGGATCTTTGCTCAGATCATCCAGCCGGGCATGACGACCTATCAGAAGGTGAAGGCTTGCTACGACTATCTGATCCAAAACGCGGAATACGATTACAGCGGCGGTGCGCTGCGGGTGCGGTCCGGTTATAACAGTTTTAACGATGCCATTACCGTGACGGAAGCGGATCATATCCTGACGAACAACGTTGGCGTCTGCGACGACTATTCGTCGGCCTTTATGTGCATGACCCGCCGCATCGGCCTGCAGAGCTACACCTGCGCATGCCAGGCGCCAAACCAGTCCGGCGGCGTGTCTGGACATATGGTGGCGTTTATCTCCGTGGGCGGCGTCAACTATATCTTTGACCCCCAGATCGAGGACTACAACACAAAGGGCGGCAAGATCCCGTACCGCAATTTCTGCAAGACCTTCGAAGCCATGGCGAAGACCTATACCCAGGCAGATCCTGCGGGAGCGAAGGCGGCCTTCGGCGGCTTCGTGCTGAGGTAGGAGAGAATGGCTGTACAGATCATCAACGGCATCATGGCAGTCTTCTTCGTGATCGGTGCACTGGATTATCTGCTGGACAATAAGCTGGGGCTCGGTTCGGAATTCGAACGCGGCTTCGGCTGCGCGGAAAAGCTGTTCATCACCATGGGCGGATTTGTCGCCTTGGCGCCGGTCATCGCCCGGGTGCTTTCTCCCGTCGTCTGTCCTTTCTTCCGCCGGCTAGGCGCAGATCCCTCGCTGTTCGCCGGCATCTTCTCCGGCGTGGACGCGGGCGGCTATCCGCTGGCGCTGCAGTTGGCGGATGACCCCGCCATGGGTGTGTTCAACGGCGCGATCGTCGGCTCCATGCTGGGCGTCGCTATGCTCTGTACGATCCCCTTGGGCATCGCCAGTACGAAGCCGGAAGAGCGGGTCTCCATGATCTACGGGCTCATCTGCGGGCTCATCACGATCCCCATCGGCTGCCTGGTCGGAGGGCTCGTAGGCGGATACGGCATGACGGGCGTGCTGAAAAACACGCTGCCCGTGTTGGTGCTGTCCATCGTCTTATCCCTGCTGCTGCTCTTTGCCAAGGACTTTATCGTGCGCGTGCTGATCGTGTTCGGCAAGATCATCCTTGCGATCGCCGTCTTCGGCATGGTGGTCTCCGGACTGCAGTTTCTTCTGAACCGGACGCTTATCGAAGGGCTCACCGGGCTGGATGAAGTCTGCACGATCATCGGACAGATCTGCATCTTTATCGCGGGGGCTTTTCCCATGCTGGCCGTGCTCAGAAGGCTGCTGAAGAAGCCCCTTGCAGCCGTCAGCCGAAAGCTGGGCATTAACGAAGTGTCCAGCGGGGATTTCCTGACCACCCTGGCCAGTTCGCTGCCGACGCTGGCGGATCTGCCCCTGATGGACGAGAAGGGCCGTATGTTGAACGTTGCGTTTGCCACGTCCGCCTGTTTTGTTTTCGGTGACCATCTTGCCTATCTGGCGGCTGCCGCTCCGGAAGTTTCCGTCCCCATGATCGCCGCAAAGCTTACGGCGGGCATCTGCGGTCTGGCGCTGGCAGTTCTGCTTGCACCGAGATTGCTGAAGAAATAAAATAGGATTGTAGCCACAAAAAGACAACCTTGGCAAGGAAGATGTACGACAACGAAGACATGAAGAAGATCTTTAAGGCCTTCGTGGAAGCCTGCAAATAGTGCAGCGAAAGCATGAAAAAAGCCGAACCGTATGGTTCGGCTTCAGACTGAAGACAAAGGGTCACAGAAATGTGGCCCTTTTCTCGTATTATCTTTCGTCAAAAACCCACATTCTGCCAGAAGTATGATACAATAG